>ERZ772863.1893-NODE-1893-length-16153-cov-3.395577_pt1 | contig 16153 bp, 10 predicted proteins | sample MGYA00512134_ERZ772863 | MGnify/ENA primary metagenome ERZ772863 (study PRJEB29015, sample SAMEA2737659) | human gut metagenome | biome: human gut; feature: human-associated habitat; material: faeces | place: China | collected 2012 ...
CGTATCCCCGTATCCGCACTACCGGTAGGCAAATATGAGATTCAGATCCAAAGCATAGACAGATGGTTCGCCACCTCGGATTTCACCACCCCCTTGGCGGTGGAAATCCTCCCTAAACCGTTATTGTCCTTGCCGCCACGCATCTGTCGCGACAAATCGGCCACTATACGGTATGTCGGCACGGAAGGCCGACAGATACAAGTGGACTTCGGAGCCGATGCCACCGTGCTGGACCACAGCGATGACCACACGTACGAAGTGGTGTGGAGCACAGCCGGACAAAAGACCCTTACCGTAACCGTGGACGGCATCAGCAGCGAAGTGTCCACCTATGTCAATCCACCGTTGGATGCCACATTCACCCTGCCCGGAATCACGTTGGCCCACACGAAAACCAACTTTGAAATATCGGACGACATCTTCATGGCCAACCGGAGCGTAAGTTTCACCGTCAAGTCACAAGACGACGATGACTTTTATACTCCCGGGCACTATGGCATCAGTTTTGAACGGAAGGAAAATACGAAAGAGGTACGGGCCACATTCACGCATACCGGACATTATACAGTGCGCATGACCGTGGAAGACGATGGTTGCGGAAACATCTACCAAGAACGTACCATCGATGTGCTCGAAGGAATGGAAGCCCCGCAGATCGCCTTGGTCACGGTAGACCCCACGACCGGGAAAAACCGGATCAACTGGAAGTTCAGGAACCTTCCGGATTACATTTCCACGGTCTGCATCTATAAAGAGGGCAGCCACTACAACCAATTCGACTTGATTGGCGAAGCACAACCGTCAGACGAGGGGTTCACCGACATGGCCTCCAACCCGGCCGTCACCACTTCGCGCTACCGTATCTGCCTGAACACCAGTTTCGGCATACCGACGGAAAGCGGTACGCCCCACCAAAGCGTCCACCTGACCATCAACAAAGGCATGAACGGCAGTTGGAACCTGATGTGGAATGCTTACTCCGGACGCGACATAGACCATTACCGCATCCTGAGAGGCACCTCGCCCGAAACGTTAACCGAAATAGCTACCGTTTCCGGCAGCACCCAGTCGTACACCGACCTCACAGCTCCAGAAGGCGTGGTTTACTATGCCATAGCGTATAGTGCTTATTACGAAGATGAATGGCAACCGATGAAGCGCAGTCTCGCCATGGCTTCTGCCCAATCGAACACAGCTAGCGCAGCGCAAGCCCAAAACTTGCGGTTGGCCGAAGAACTGGCCGTCACACATTTGGAAAAAGATGCCATATTGAACGAACAACAAGCCTGCCTGCACCTGTATGCCCACATCTACCCGGCGAACGCCTCGTGCAAGAACGTGAACTGGACGATTATACAGGGCGAAGAACTGGCCTATGTCACCCCACAAGGACTGTTGGTCGCCCACGGGACTCAGGCCGGGCAGATTATCGTACGCGCCACGACCATCGACGGCTCACAACTGCATCAGGACTTGACGGTGGAAAAAGCATCCTTCCCCGTTCCGGTCGAAAGCATCCGCATCTACCCCGAAGACGAACTCTATATCGACAATGCCACCGGAGTGCAACGCATAGAACTGGCGGCAAAGGTTTACCCGGAAGAGGCCACAAACCCGCAAGTCGTCTGGAACATTATCGAAGGCAGCGAATTCGCTTATATCGAAGAGGATGCTTCCGGGCACACGTACCTCCATGCCACCCAAAACGGCAAGGGCACGATTGAGGTAAAATCAGTGGCCTATCCCGGGATACGGGATACCCGTGCGTTCCACGCCGTGGGATTCCCCGGAAGCGACATCCGCTCTTCCCGCGAAAACACCATCCACATCTATCCGGCCATCGTGACCGAAAACCTTCATGCCTGCCACATGCCGGCCCACAGTGAGAAACAGATTTACGTCATCGGATTGGATGGACGGTGCAAACATGCGGAACAAACATGGGAAACGGACATCCGTATCCCATGCCACAGTTTCCCCTCGGGTGTTTACCTGTTAAAGGTTGTAACCAACGGACAAACCGTGACACGCAAGTTCATCAAGAAATGAAACCTTGCCCACTCATCTCCCTTGCCTCCCGCAGCCTCGCGCCCGGGACGGCAAGGGATTTTTGTATACCAGAAAAGCCCCGAATTTTCTGCGCCAAACGAAAAATCGTTCGGCTGAGAATGATTTTTCATTCTGCTGAGAACGATTTTGCGTGCTGCTGCAAGCGATTTTATGCCGTGTGCCACCTCCGCCACCCATACAACACCATACAATAAGATTGAACGAAAAAAGGGTTCACATCCTTCATACAAACTGTGGTTCAATCCATTACGGTGAACTTTCTTCCTCACAGCCTTCACCAGTCCTTCACGGAGAGGCAAGTGTCTCCGCATGAGCGCCCAAAAGCCATAGAACGGTCTGAGCCAGACGTGAATCTATACATTGTAAAAAAGTTCTCTTTCCCCCGAATAGTCATCCCTTTTCACTATCTTTGCTATCGCGAAAATAGGATGCGGCTCGGCATAGCCAAACTTGAAAAACTTCGCTTTTCATTTGTCTCTGCGCTCACCTTTCACTATCTTTGCAGCACGAATCATAAACTTAGGACAGTTATGGAAACATTAGAGAAGATTTTCGCAGCTAAGTTGCTTAAGGTCAAAGCCATCAAACTTCAGCCGACCAATCCTTTCACATGGGCTTCCGGATGGAAATCCCCATTTTATTGCGACAATCGCAAAACATTGTCTTACCCGGAATTGCGCAATTTCGTAAAAATCGAGATAGGACGCCTCATTGCCGAGCGTTTCCCCGAAGCCGATGCCATCGCCGGCGTGGCCACAGGAGCCATCCCGCAAGGCGCATTGGTAGCCGATTTGCTGAACCTTCCGTTCGTTTACGTACGCTCCAAACCCAAAGACCATGGTCTGGAAAACCTGATTGAAGGCGAACTTCGTCCGGGCATGAAGGTCGTTGTCGTAGAAGACCTGATTTCTACCGGCGGAAGCAGCCTGAAAGCCGTAGAAGCCATCCGCAACAACGGTTGCGAAGTGAGCGGCATGGTGGCAGCCTACACTTACGGGTTCGACGTGGCCGCCCAGGCTTTCAAAGCGGCTAACGTAAAACTGATCACCCTGACTAATTATGAAGCCGTAGTCGCAGAGGCCGTACGCATCGGCTATATCGACCCCAGCGACGTGGAAGTACTCAACGAATGGAGAAAAGACCCGGCCCATTGGAACGGTTAATCGTCTCATCAACAGGAAAACGGAAAAATGTCAAAACAACAATTTGAAAGCAACGTCAAGCCTATTCCCTACGCGCAGTCGTGCGTCTATGCCAAATTGGCCGACTTGAACAATCTGGCCGTCATCAAGGAACGGTTCAACGACCCGTCGGTACGTGCCATGATGTCGGGCCAGGTGCCGGAAGACAAGTTGAACCAACTGAACGAACGTATCCAGGAAATGACATTCGACACGGACTCCGTGAGTTGCAACATTTCCCCGTTGGGAGAGGTTTCGTTGCGCATCATCGAACGTGAGGAACCGAAATGTATCAAATTTGAAACGGTCAATTCCCCTATCCATCTCAACCTGTGGATTCAACTGTTGCCCACTACCGAAACGGCATGCAAGATGAAACTGACGGTAGGAGCCGACCTCAACCCGTTCATCAAAGGTATGGTGGCCAAACCGCTGAAAGAGGGTGTAGAGAAACTGGCGGACATGTTGGCCATGATTCCATACGGAGCTTAATCACACAAAGACAATATGGCAAGCAAACTTTGGGAAAAAAATACGGAAGTCAATCAAGAAATAGAAAAGTTCACGGTCGGCCGCGACCGTGAACTTGATTTGTATCTGGCCCGGTACGACGTACTGGGTTCCATGGCGCACATCACCATGTTGGAATCCATCGGACTACTCGGTAAGGACGAGCTGCCGGTGCTGTTGGAAGAACTGCGCCGCATCCATGCCGACATCGAAGCCGGACGCTTCATCATCGAAGAGGGCGTGGAAGACGTGCACTCGCAAGTGGAACTGCTCCTCACCCGTAAACTGGGCGACATGGGGAAAAAGATTCATAGCGGCCGGTCGCGCAACGACCAGGTATTGGTGGACCTGAAACTGTTCACCCGCGCGCAACTTCAGGACATCGCAGAAGAAGTCAGAGTGCTGTTCGAAGAACTGCAAGCCCAAAGCGAACGCTACAAAAGGGTGCTCATGCCGGGCTATACCCACCTTCAGGTGGCCATGCCTTCCAGTTTCGGATTATGGTTCGGGGCCTACGCGGAAAGTCTGGTGGACGACCTGCTTTTCCTTCAGGCCGCCTACAAGATGACCAACCGCAATCCGCTCGGTTCTGCCGCCGGTTACGGTTCATCATTCCCCCTCAACCGTACGCTGACCACCGAATTCCTCGGATTCGATTCGATGAACTACAACGTGGTCTACGCCCAGATGGGACGCGGAAAGATGGAACGCAACGTGGCCTTCGCCCTTGCGGGCATCGCCGGGACGCTGAGCAAACTGGCTTTCGATGCCTGCCTGTTCAATTCGCAAAACTTCGGTTTCGTCAAGCTGCCGGACAACTGCACCACGGGGTCGAGTATCATGCCGCACAAGAAAAACCCGGACGTGTTCGAACTGACGCGTGCCAAATGCAATAAAATCCAGGCACTGCCCCAACAGATTATACTCATTATGAATAATCTGCCGTGCGGCTACTTCCGCGACCTGCAAATCATCAAGGAAGTCTTCCTGCCCGCTTTCGAAGAACTGAAGGACTGCCTGCGCATGGCGGCCTACATTATTAATAAGATACAAGTGAACGAGCATATCCTTGACGACCCGAAATACGACAACATGTTCAGCGTGGAAGAGGTGAACCGGTTGGCCACGGGCGGCATGCCGTTCCGCGATGCTTACAAGAAAGTGGGACTGGACATCGAAGCCGGAAACTTTACCCCCGACAAACGTGTGCACCATACCCACGAAGGAAGTATCGGCAACTTATGCAACGACAAGATACATGAGCTGATGGAACAAGTGTGGAGCGGTTTCAACTTCGCCCGCACCCGTGAAGCGGAAAACCGTCTGCTCGGAAGATAAGAAATACCACAATAAAAGGCAAAAAACTCCGTTTCTTTGATATGAAAAGAATACGGAGTTTTTTTATCTTCACGGCATTATTATGCCTCACGGCCTGCAAGGAGGACGTACAAAACACCTACTCCAACTATCCGGCCTATTTCGTGTACAAAAACGTCAATACTGTACCGCAACTCAACGCGGCCTTGAACAGTTTGGGAGTCTATACGACCATCCGCCGCGACCGCGACCGTTTCCTGTTCACAGACGAAAGCGGACACACCACTCCGGTCAATGCCACTGCCATTGCCGGCAACTCTTCCATTCAAATGGGTATCGCCGGTTTTATTGCCGGCCTGCCCAACATCCCCGAACTGGGCAGCACGACTTCTCTCCCCGTCTGCTACGATTTGGCCTGCCCCAACTGTTATTCCGCCTACAATATATCCCGCGCCCTGCAACTGAAAGAAGGCGGTTATGCCGCATGCGTATCCTGCGGTCGGACTTACAACCTGAACAATCAGGGACAAATCAGTATCGGTGAGGAAGGGGTAAGCCTGTTCCGTTATCGCATCACGTATTCCGGTAACACGATGGTCATCAACAACCGATAAAAAATAAAAGAAAAATTTGGTGTAAACCCCGAAATACGCTATCTTTGCAGCCGTAATACACAAGTCCCCTGCGGAAATAGCTCAGTTGGTAGAGCACGACCTTGCCAAGGTCGGGGTCGCGAGTTCGAGTCTCGTTTTCCGCTCCAAGGTTGCTCGAATGGTGGAATCGGTAGACACGAGGGACTTAAAATCCCTTGGCCATTGCGGCTGTGCGGGTTCAAGTCCCGCTTCGAGTACGAAAAAAATCGCAATCATTCGGCAAAGGAATGGTTGCGATTTTTATTTTATACGATAAATAGTAACAAGTCGTTCAAAACAAAAAATGAGAACTATACTTCTGATATGCTTTAGTCTGTTAGGTACTTTACCTACTGTTTACGGCCAAAGCTCCATAGAAAAAGACCGTGATGCGTTCCGTCGCGAAGCCGACCGGTTCTTGTCGGCCATGCCCGACGGGTTACAGGAACAACAGACCCAAGCCATACTGCAAGCCATACAAGGCGACACCGTACCCCTCACTCGCATCCGGGCATCACGTAATATTCCTACACCTTTACCAACCGACGTGAATGCCATCTATATCACTCCGGCTCTGCGTCTGTACACTCCCGTAAAAAAGAATCAAAGTCCTCTGCCCCTCCTCATTTACCTGCATGGAGGAGGATGGACATTCGGAAGCATTAACAGTTGCGCCCGGTTTTGCCAGACATTAGCCGCCACGGGCAATGTCATCGTGTTGGCAGTAGACTATCGTCTGGCTCCCGAGCATCCGTTTCCGGACGGACTGGAGGACTGTATACGTGCCGTAAAATTGGCTCGCAAAAAAGCTTTGGAATGGGGCAGCTCACCGGAACTCATTTCCGTCGGAGGAGACAGTTCGGGAGGCAACTTAGCCTTGTCCGTCTGTCTGCATAACCTGCAAAACGGGATGCCGCCCCTCCGCTCTCTCCTGCTTTTCTACCCAGTGGTATCTGCTTGGAACGATGCATCGCCTTCTTGGAAAACCTATCAAAAGGGAGCGGCATTAGACGGTTCGTTGATGGAGGCCTTCAATCAAGCCTACACGCGCGGTCAGGCCAAACATCCTTTCATATCTCCCTCCCTTTGCCCGGACAGCCTGCTCTCACGTCTGCCCCAACTGCTTCTCGTGGCTGCCGAACGCGACATCTTATGCGACCAAGGGAAAGAATTCACCGACCACGTGAAACGCCTCGGCGTGACAGCGCACCGTGAAGTATTGCCAGGCACTGTCCATCTGTTCATCACCGTACCGGGGCAGGATACAGCTTTCCGACATGCCGTGTCTTTGGCTGAAGATTTCCTTCGGCCTTAACGGATTCCCGTTTAAAGATATTTAGTAAATATACTTATTATAAGTTATTCCTGCGTAACGGAATGACTTATATCCGAACAATACACCCGATACACAACAAAATATACCGATATTTAAGTATTGACGAACATTCTCGAATGGGATAATTTTGTAACCTCAAAAATTAAACGTCATGTTACAAGGAAAAAATCCCATTCTCGGCATCATCCTACTCTTTTTCTTCTCTCTCCCGTCTTTTGCTCAAAATGCTTCAAATATATTGGAAGGAACCGTGCGCGACATAAAGGGAAAACCCATAGAGTTAGCTACGGTAAGCCTGAACAACGTCATAGGTTCCCATACCGACCGGAACGGACACTATAAGCTGACCCGACTGAAAGAAGGTACCTACCAGTACCGTGTTTCCTTTGTAGGTTATGAAACGGTGACGGGCACGGTGCATATCCAATCCTCAAAAACAAGACTGGATGTCACACTCAAAGAGCTGAGCCTCAACCTTAAGAATGTAACAGTGACGGCACGGCAAGAACAAATGGGCTCTAAATCGCTTATCGGAGAGGACGCCATACGCCACGTACAACCCAAAAGCCTGAACGATTTGTTGCAGCTCGTACCGGGCAACCTGATTGAAAATCCGAACTTGAACAATCTGGGGCAGGCACACATACGCGAAATAGAAGATGACGACAACAATGCCTTAGGCACCTTGGTGGTAGTAGATGGCACCCCTTTAAGCAACGAATCGAACCTGCAAGTGGTATCGCCCAGCAAATTCGGCGCCAATTCCGGCATGCAAAGCGACGGGATGAGCGAACAGACGACAGCCGGAAGAGGCGTGGACCTACGCACCGTCAGTGCCGGAAATATAGAATCGATGGAAGTGATACGCGGTATCCCCTCTGTGGAATACGGTAATCTGACGTCGGGCGTAGTGGTAGTCAAAACCAAGGCGGGACACACGCCTTGGGAAGCCAAGTTCCAAACGGATCCAAACTCCAAACAAGTCTTCGCCGGCAAGGGATTCAACCTCAAAAGGGGCGGAGCTGCAAACTTCAGCGTAGACTGGTCGCAGTCGTGGGCCGATACGCGCAAGCACTACATGGGATACGACCGCATCACGGCCTCAGCCGGATACTCCGCCCAATTCGGGCCGCTTTCCTTTAACGTAAAAGGAGCCTTTTACTCTAACGTGAACAACCGTAAAGACGATCCCCAGTTCGAGGAACAACAAATACATTACAAAAACACCAACGTGGGCGGACGGCTTTCCGTGAACGGACGTTACAAGCCTGCCGGAGGCTTTCTCTCTTCGCTGGACTATAATCTCTCAGCTCAAATGTCACGCACAGTAGACAGTCACGACAATTGGGTGAACAATCCCGACGGACTGGTCACGACAGCCCGCGAACCGGGTGTACACGTAGCTCAGATACGTAATGTGGGCTACACATCGGCTTACCGCATCGAGGGCATCCCCGTCAACCTGTATGCCCAAGCTGTGGCAAACAAATACTTGCAAATCTCGGAAAACGACTATGCCAACCTGAAACTCGGCGCAGAATACACTTACGATGCCAACCGGGGTGAAGGATTCACTTACGACGAAAATAACCCGCCGCAGGCTCAAGGGGCACAGACTCTCCGTCCACGGAGCTACAAGGACATACCTGCCCAAAGCACCTTGTCGGGTTTTGCCAGCAGCCGTCTGCGTAAGGGGTTGGGCTCCATGGGGCTTATGCTGGAAGCCGGAGTACGCGTCAGCAACATGTTTGTAGACCGGAAACAAAGCGGAGGTATCAGCCACTTCCTCGTAGCCGAGCCTCGTGTCAACGCCACGCTAAACCTGTTGGACAGCCGGAACAATCCTGTTTTCGACCTGCTGGCCCTGACCGGAGGTTTCGGCATCTCCAACAAGATGCCCACACTGATGTACCTCTATCCCGACTATGCCTATTTCGACAATGCCAGCCTGTCTAAATACGGGACGGAAACAAAGGACCGTTTGGGATTGATCACGACGGACGTAGTAAAGAATACGGCTAATCCCGACCTGCGCCCGGCACGCTCCACGAAATGGGAAGCGGGCCTGTCTTTCCGCATCAATAGGATAAAGGGTTTTGCCACCTTCTTCCATGAATCCCACCGGCACGAACTGGGCTTTACGTCGCAACTCATCTGGCAAAACTATGACAAGTACACCGTACCGGCCACGGCTACCGACCCCGTATTCGATGCCGCAAGCGGCGACGTGACTTACCGCGTGGATGGGACGGAGCATACAGCCCTGCGGACGAAGACCACCGAAATGTACACCTGGAGCCGGGCGGCCAACAGCACGACGACGCACAAGCACGGCATCGAGTACGGACTGGACTTCGGTGAAATCAAGCCCTTGCACACCTCGCTGAACATCAGCGGGGCATGGTTCCATATCAAGCGCAAAAATGAGAACATGCCCCTGAACTATATCTATTCTTCGTTCGACTACGTAGGCGTGCTCCCTTCGGGCGGAGGGAACCTGCGAGACCGGTTCAATTCCACGTTCCGGCTCATCACCCACATCCCGGCCATCAAAATGGTATTCACCACATCGGTACAGGTCGTATGGTACGAAAGCACCCAAACCATCTACGAAGACGAGAACGGAAACAGCCGCTACTATCTCAAGTCTTACGAAGACAAGGATTACCTGGTAGTCGACCCCATGGGATACTACGACAAGCAGGGCCACTACACGGCATGGAGCCCGGCCGATGCCGACGATGCGGACAAATCGCGCATCATGTACCGCACACAACCTTACTTGTACGAAAAGGATGTCATCAAGCCATGGGCGTTGCTGAGTTTCCGTTTTACCAAAGAAATAGGCCGTGTGGCCGAACTGTCCGTCATCGCCAACAACTTCACCAATACCAAGAAGTGGCACACCAACCCGCACAGCCTGGCCAAAACGCAACTATACCCGGACATGTACTTCGGAGCGGAACTGAAGCTGAAACTTTGAGAACACACCTATATATAAACATTTAACAAACAGAAAACATGAGAAAGAAGTTTCTTAAAAATGGCGTCATAGCCATGATGGCCGTATGCGGCCTTGCCTTCGTGTCTTGTAGCGAAGATAACGATGAGGGTATGAAGAGTTACAAACTGACGGTCAGCTATTCCCTTCCGTCGGACGTGGAAGCGTCTAACGTGGAAGAGCTTAAGCTCATTTTGGGTTCGACTGCCAAAAACGACACGTTGTCCTTGGACGCTAACTCGAAAGAGATAGAACTTCCGCAGGGACAGTACAAAGTGACGGTCACCGGCAAGGTGGCGGATGAAGCCAAGGCCTACCTCAGCGGCAGCACGTCGGTGGACCTTTATGCCAATACCCCGGTGACGGTCAATCTACAGAAAGTCATGCAGTCTTCCTTGATTTTCAAAACGATTCATAACTCTGGCAGTAAACAATATTACATGCACGAGAGTTATTTCGAAATCGTCAACAACTCAGACGAAGTACAGTATCTGGACAATCTCATTCTGACCGCACCTACCGGCAACCAACAAACAGCGAATGCATGGCAGGCTAACGGCTACGAAGACCTCTACGCCTGCGGACAAGGTTCCGTAGTGGCATTCCCCGGAAACGGGCACGACTATCCCCTCCAGCCGGGTAAGAGCGTCCTGATTGCCAACGATGCCACGAACCACAAACTGGCATATGGCGAGGATGCGTCGCAAGCGGCAGACTACGCAAGCTGCCCGGACTTGAGCAATGCCGATTGGGAAATTTATCTGAATTATAATGCTAACGATGTGGATTACGCTGCTCCCAACTTGAAAACAATCTTCTACAACAACCAATATATGTTTGCCTTCGGTCTGGGCGTATCGGGACGGTCTTACGTACTGGCCAAGTTACCGGAAGGCATGACGCCGGAAGTTTATGCGGCATTGGAGTCGAGCGTAATGTACGAACCGGGAACCTCTTCCACTTCTATGAGCTATCTGGTCATCCCCAGCAAATATGTGCTTGACGCAGTAGACATATACGATCCGGAAACAGAGAACCACTACCCCACGTTCTTGCCGCAAGATGATGCCACCGGTGTGAAAGGCAATCCGATGTATTCGGCAAAATGTATCCGCCGAAAAGTGACTAAAATCGAAAACGGACGGCCTTACTATCAGGACACCAACAATTCTGCCGCCGATTTCCTGCGCGACCAACCGTTGACTCCGGGTGAGACTCCTACAAGTGTTGATGAATAATTATGAAAACTGACAGGGACGGGAGCAAATCCCATCCCTGTTTTAATCCGAAAAGAAAATGAAACGTTACGTCCTGTTACTGTCGTTGAGTTTGGGTTCTCTTGTCCAAATGCATGCGCAATCTTTAGAAGAGTGCCGAAGCGAATGGAATGAAAGTTCGGCTAATGTGTCGGACAATATCCGGTATACCAGTCTGAACCCCTCGCGCATCTCTTTCAATTCCTACAAAAACAAGGGTGTGGCCAAACTGGACTATACGATTGGACGTGGAAGTTACCGACCGGTGGATGAAGGCAGACAATCGAATCATCTCAAGTTTTATATGGGGGGAATTAAAAATCTGGGCAAGGTAGACGTGTCGGGCTTCATCAGTTACCGCAATTTACAAGAGAAAGACAAGAAGTGGAACTCCACCCTTTTTCTCAACCCCGATAACCCATTTGTGCTTTGCGATTCAGTGGCAAGCGACGCTACCACGGAATCTTTTGAAATGGGCATGACGGCCTCTTATGCATGGAATGAATCCTGGAAAGGGGGAATCTCTATCGGATTGACATTAGGAAGCCTGTCCGACCAGACAGACCCTCGCCCCAAAACCAATACCACCGTCCTGCCTATTTACGCAGGAGCGGAGCATCGGTTGAACTCCCAATGGGCACTGGGTGCTACGGCCGGCATTTCCTTTTATAATTCGGACATCGCCTATACGTTGGTCAATCCACTCAACAGCCACCGCTATTTCCTTATGAAAGGCATGGGGGACTATTACCGAATCTCGTCGAACGATGTGTCGGGCTACCAACGCGCATATAAGGGACTGAATTATACCGGTGCCTTGCAACTTGTATGGGAACCGGAACACAAAAAACACGGGAATTTCACGGAAGTCCGTTATACGCATGTTTCGGAAGAAGCTACAGACGGAGGTTCTTCCTATAAATTTTACGGAGGAGACTACACTTCGGATGAATGGATGCTTCAGAACCGTTTCCTTCTCTCCCCTCACCGTCAGACACGTCACCATCTGGTATTGACGGCATCCTACCATTCCGGAAAAGGTATATGGCGGGACCAGAAAATGATGACAGACACCGAACACGGAAATCTGGTATATTACGAGACGCTCAGCAAATATAAAATTCAGGACGACCGGCGAATGACCGCCGGACTGGAATATCGCTTCGAACGATTGAAAGATGACAAACAGGATTTTTTCGTAGACGCTTTGGCCGCATTCACATCATCTGCCTACAATCACCAGTTGTCCACCGGAAAAGCCAAACAAACATCTACCTTACTAACCACACAACTGTCTGCAGGCAAGTTCCTGAACATCAAATCCGCAGGTTTGGACCTGTCTGTCCATGGCGGTTACCGTATACCGTTGAGCCGCACTTACGGCAATGGAAACACCAGAACGGCCGATGAAGACATTTCTGCCGTATACACCCGTCCCCAATTCGAGTATGCCGCTTCCGGACACGCCTTGATAGGGGCTTTGGCACAAGTAGCTATCCCCCTTCCTAAGAAAATAACTTTAGGCATTTATATATCCACGGATTTCATGTTTTATACGGACAAGAATGAATATGATGATATTTTCGACGGTACGAACCGTTCGCTTTCTACCGCAGGAGTATATTTGCAATTTTAAGGATTAGTTTTATGAGAAAAAGAAACATCTACTCTATTATCAGCCTGTGGTGCGTGCTATTCTTTTGCCCTACACTGCACGCCGAACGAAAAGGCTTTGCCGTCGTCATCGACTCCATCAGCTACCAACAGGCTCAACACGAACTGGCTGAATACATCCGGGCATTGGAATCCAAACAACATTTCAAAGTCTATACTGTAGTCGACCGGTGGGGGGTACCGGATTCTATCCGTGCTACTCTCAAAGGTCTGCACGCCCGGCCTCACGAAGCCATCATAGGTGCCGTATTTATCGGTGACATCCCCATTCCCATGATTCGCGACGCACAGCATCTTTGCAGTGCGTTCAAGATGAGCCAGAAAATGCCTTGGCAAGAATCCTCTGTCCCGTCAGACCGTTATTATGACGACTTCTCGTTGCAATTCGACTTTCTGAAACGCGACAGTACAGCTACATATTATTACTATTCATTATCGGCACGGGGAAGTCAGCAAGTACACCCCGATTTGTTTTCCGGACGCATCCGTCCCACCGACGGCGATATACCCGGTTCACGTTACACCAAGCTCAAAGCTTACTTGCAGAAAGCAACGGAAGCAAAATTGCATCCCGAACGTATGATGTCCGTCTTTGTCTATACAGGCAGCGGCAGTCTGTCAGAATCCAAAACGGCCCATATCGACGAAATGGCTTCCATGCATGCCCACTTCCCTTCGCTCGCACACCGTCCCAATGCCTACCGCTACATGGACTATTCCGACGAGAAACTCATCAAACAAAAATTGATGAACGCGCTCATGTCGCCGGACCTGAGCGTGGCTTTCATGCACCATCATGGCGATTACGACACACAGTACCTCAGTGCTTGGCCCAAACCCTCAACTGCGGAAGAAGCACGCGAGTACTTGCTGCATTGCTACCGCTCCTCCCTGAACCGTGCCCGGCATTTCGGATATGATACGGACAGTATCAGACGAAATTTACAAAGCCGCGACCAGTTGCCCGACGCTTGGATGGCGGAGCTGGACGACAGCGCTTTGGCAAAGGACGACTCTTTGGAAAGCGCCATGACCAACATTGTGCTGTCTGATTTCGCCCGCTACGCTTTCCGGCCGAATTGCAGAGTAGCCTTCTGGGACGCCTGTTACAACGGTTCCTGGCATCGTGAGAACTGCATTGCCAACGAATACATATTCCAACCGGGAAAAACAATCTGCGGACTGGGAGGTTCTGTCAACGTACTTCAGGACAAGTGGCCGGACCGCTTTGCCGGTCTGTTGGAACAGGGTGTTATGATCGGATTCCTGAACCAACTCAATCCCGATTTGGAAATGCACGTGGTAGGCGACCCCACTTTTGCATTCCTTCCGGAACAAGATCACTCTCTTAATGACCTCATCAGTTCCGGCAAGCAGAAAGATTGGAAAAGGTTGCTCCGCCACAGTCCCCATCCGGATATACAGGCATTGGCCTTGCACCAGTTACAAGAAAGCAAGGAACTCTCGGACCAACACCTGTTGAAATATCTGAAAACGTCACCCTACGAAAGTGTCCGCCTGGAAGCGTTCTTGCTCCTCCAACAACGGCATTCCGACGACTTTGTCTCAGCCATTGAAAACGCTGCAGACGACAATTTCGAATTGCTGCAGCGTTTTGCAGTCAATGCGCTTATCAAAAACGGTGATCCTCGTCTGGCAAATACGTTGGCCGGGAAACTCTGCGACGTAAATACATCGGCGCGAGTGGCATTCAATGCCCTGCAAGGCGCACAGTTCTTTTCCCGACAGAATCTGCTCCCCGCCGTAGAAGACAGACTCCGGCAAGTGGCTCCCTACGTGGTCCAACCCGAAACCTATGCCAAAGGCGTATTGAAAAACACCGAAAACTATGCCGGAAGATGGGACGAAGAGATTGAAAAGCTGTGTAAAGGAGAAATGTCGCACAAACGTGCTTTGACACAAATCAATTTCATGCGAATCTATTGCCCGCCTTACCTCTTGCCCCAAGTAGCCGGTTATGCCGCCACGCTAAAAGACGACGAACTGCTGTTACCGTTGCTCGAGGCTTTGGGATGGCACCGCCAGGCCTATACTTCGGCACAGGTACTCCCCGTCGTGGAAAAACTCATGAAAGACACTTCCCACTCGGAACAAGTGCGCCAAGAAGCTCTGAAAACCTACAAACGATTGAAATAACCCTCATAGAACAAGAAACATAATGAAAAAACTATTATTATCCGTCCTTACTTGTCTGGCTTTTACGGTTCAAATTGCGGCACGTAACGGATTTGCCATCGTCATCGACTCGGTGAGTTATCAGGAAGCACGGCCTGAAGTAGACGCTTATGCCCGCGCCATAGAGCGCCTGCATGGCCTTAAAGTATACACGGTCATCGACCGGTGGCAGGTGCCCGACTCCATCCGTGCCACCCTGAAACATTTGCACGAGCAGAAATCCGAACCTATAGTAGGGACTGTTTTCGTGGGCGACATCCCCATCGTCATGGTTCGCGACGCACAGCACCTGACCAGTGCCTTTAAGATGAACCAAAAGAATGACCGCCGCGAGTCGTCTGTCCCTTCAGACAGGTTCTACGATGACTTCGGCCTACAATTCGAGTTTCAGGGCAAGGACGAAGACAAGCCCTATTTTTATTATTCCCTCATTCCCCAAAGCAGCCAGAAAGTCTATCCGGACTTGTACAGCGGACGTATCCGGCCTACCGACACGCCCGAAAGCTCCCGCTACCAGAAGCTCAGGGAATATCTGACCAAGGCTGTAAGGGAGAAAGAAAGACAACGGGCGCTCGGACAACTGTTTTTCTTCAGCGGCCACGGGTATATCTCCGAATCCAAAACCGCCCGCATGGACGAGAAAGCGGCTTATTTCGAACATTTTCCCTCATTGGCCGGACGCACCAACCGCATCAGCTATATGGACCACACCGACCACAATCCGGTAAAAGAACATCTGATGAACGAAATGATGCGTACCGACCTGGACCTGGCCATCCTGCACCACCACGGCTATTTCGACACGGAATACCTGAACGGTACGGCTCCCATCCGCACGGTGCGCGAGGCTAAGGAGTTTATCATCCGCAACGTGAGGATGCACGTGGAGGAAGCCCGCGAAAGAGGACGTAATTACGACTCCCTGCGCGTGGTACTGGAGAAACGTTTCGACCTGCCGTCCCCCTGGCTCGGCGACAACC
>ERZ772863.1905-NODE-1905-length-16030-cov-7.042254_pt1 | contig 16030 bp, 11 predicted proteins | sample MGYA00512134_ERZ772863 | MGnify/ENA primary metagenome ERZ772863 (study PRJEB29015, sample SAMEA2737659) | human gut metagenome | biome: human gut; feature: human-associated habitat; material: faeces | place: China | collected 2012 ...
TGTTGATACATTGCCTGTCAAAAAGTCGAGTTAATTAAAGGATGAAATACTAGTGCTGCTTCTACGGTATCTTCAAGTGTTGTTTCTTTTTTAGGATTTATTACCTTAAATTCTATAACAATACCAGGAAGTTTTTCGTTTGATTTATCTATCGGTTCTAACATTATGTCATAACGGCCATAATCACTTTTACGGTTTGATATTATGAGGTAGTTTTCTATCTGGTCTACCATGAGACCTAATACAAAGCCGTGGTAGAAATTTTCCGGTGCTTTTTTTGCAGATTCCTTTTTTCCTGAATCAAATGAACTGAATGTCTGTAATGCGACATCGTTCATATATTCGTTCATACTTTCAACATCACCGTTCATAAGAGCCTTTATAAATTCATTTGTTTCATGCTTTGCCGGTGTAAACCATCTGAGTATCATTTTCCTGAACATAAATAATATCTCACGGTTTGTAAGTGCAAGCTCATATTCATTTTCACTTTCTCTTATCAGATTCAGCTCCTCTGATGATACTACTTTCAGATAACCGCTTGCAAGCATCAGACTCCACACTGCATCATCCGAATAATCAAGTTCTGAAAATACTATCTGTTCATCTATTCTTACATTTATCGCTTTACCATTTATAAGTGTCTCCATCATGGTTTTTATATACGGACTTCCCTTTTGCACAAGACTGTTTATAAGCCCGTTTGAACTTGAATCTGCCCAGTAAGTTGCGATTTTCTTTTTATCGAGATAATTGATTATAGACCACGGATTGTAAATGTCATTTTTTTCACCGAATTTAAACCCATCATACCACATCTTTACAACGTCCTTTTTGTCAGAAAGCCCCTGTTCATCAAGTGCATTAAACACTTCTTCTTCCGTAAAGCCAAATGCAGTTTCATACTTTGGGGATAATGTTGTAATAACTTCAAGATTATTTAGGTCGCTAAAAATACTTTCTTTAGATACCCTTGTAATACCAGTCATTATAGCTCTTTCAAGGTATGGATTTGTTTTAAATGTTGCATTAAAAAAACTTCGTGTAAATGCTACAAGTTCCTCCCAATATCCATTTACATATGCCTCCTGCATTGGAGTGTCGTATTCATCAAGTAATATGATAACTTTTTTTCCATAATATCGGCTGAGATAATTTGATATGCTTGCGATTGCCTCCTGCGCAGTCACATCATCCATACCATATGTTATACTTTTTAGATTGTTTTTTTCTTCATCAGTCAATCCTTGCCAATCTTTCAAAAAATAATACTTTTGAATTACATCACAGATAATTCTCTTAATTCCAGCTATAGTATCTGTATAATTGTTCTGTTTTATTTTCGCAAAGCTTATAAATATCACCGGATATGTTCCCTGCAGTTCGCGGTATTTTTCTTCTTTCCAAATATCAAGTCCCTCAAACAAATCGCCCCTGTCTTTGTATTTGTTTGAGAAAAAACATTCAAGCATATTCAGGTTTAATGTTTTTCCAAAACGGCGGGGGCGTGTTATGAGTGTTACCGTATCATCGTTTTCCCACCATTCTTTTATAAAGGATGTTTTATCTATATAAAAATTATCCCTTTCACACATTGATTCAAAACTCTGATTCCCTATGCTTATAACCCTTGCCATGTACACTCCTCCTTAAATATTATCAACCTGCGAAATAACATTATTATGATTTATTTTAGCATTTTGAATGGATTTATTCAAGTTCATTCCAACATAGTAGTTTCGGCATACAAACCTGCTCTTCCCATCTCGGATGGAAGAATGACAAAATATCACTCTGTACATCCCAGTTGCTTTTGATAATACCTGGCAGGTTAGCGTGTACTGTACTAATCATATCCTTATAAGAAGGTTTCTGCTGTCCTTCTTCAATCGTTAAATCTGGTGCCCTCAATGTAATATTTGCTAAAGCTGCTGTGTTAATCTTACACCATGCTTCACCAAAGGTTGATTCGCCCCAGTTGTTACTTCCCCATCCAGGATAATTATTGTTTAAAAGAACAAAATAATCCTTCAGCTGGAACAATGCTTTAGGCAGTGTACGACAATCGCCATCACTATCGAGCTCAGCTTTGTCACCAATCTGGCTATTAGGAAAAGCATAGTTAAACACTTTAGCTTTCTCAGGCTTCCAGACCTCTGCACGCAACAGTTCAAAATAAACTGTCTTTACATCAACATCGAAGAAACCATACTGAATTCCATCGTAAGTCCTGTAACTCTGGTCAACACGACTTCCACTCTCATCAGTACCCCAACGCTCATGATGCACATACACATCTCTGTAAGTCTTTACAGTAAATGTAGTTTTGTTATTGTGCTTCTTCACAGCCCCTTTGCTTAAATAAGCAGAAGTTTCCGCTTTACTCTTCAGCTTGTTCGGAACATACTGTCCACCATTCTTCCAGTCCTTCTTACCATTAGGCAAAGTTAAATCGGCTGCGCCATCCAGCTCTACAGACGATTCTGTTGAACTAACTGTTGATACCTCATCCTCCTCAATTCTACCTGACGACTCACAATGATTGTGTGAGCTGCTTAAAGAAGGCTGTTCTTCCGTACCCATCGAGTTACCGAGATCATCCCAAGTAAACGTTTCAGTAGTCTCTTCTTCATCTACTGGGAAACTTGGTTTTGGCGTAGGCGGTATCACTTCTTCCGAAATATAGAAAACATTTACCGTTACGCTGTCCATAGACTTCTGTGGCCATACTAAAACTGTCCTCTTTCCGAGAACCTTGACTAACTCCTTGTTACCCTCCGTAGAGGTTAAATCATCCTGCAACAAGTATGTCTCAGGTTTAAGAACTGTTGTAACACCCATTCCTTCAAGAGTGTCATTGTAAGTCAAATAACGTGTCCTTTTACTCTCCTCTTCAGGTGTTGTGTCTACATACTTTGTAACTGTCTTGCCAAGCTCCCATTCTCCCAGTACACCGTTACACTTCCTTGCGTAGTAGACATTAAAGGTGTATGAAGCCTGCTTCTCACCATACACAAGCTTTACTGCATTGCCCTTAAACACAGTTGAGTATTTTACCGTGTGGCTTGTACTATCTTTCTCAATAAAATAATTCGACTTTTCCCTCAAACCACTGCCACTCCAACTGTCAGAACCTGCACCGTGATAGTTCTTTATCTCAGATTTGTATACAGCCTCCTCGACTAAAGGTAATGTGTTGGCACTGTCAGTACCTGCACTGGACTGCCTTTCTGACACACTCCACTTTCCTTCACTGTTCTTGACGAAAGTCAATTCTGTAGGATATGGCCCGTAGCTGCCCTCACAATTCTTTTCATCTGTTGTAGAATTGATTACGGTATTTCCAAGCTTCTTTGTCTGTACTAAAGTGTCTACTGCTTTGCCATCACTGTCGTAACTTCTGCGATAAATTAAAGCGACATTCGGTACTTTTGGCTGGTAATAGTTAATCTCGATTTTAACTTCACCTGACCTGTCGGCATTCAGCTTAACTTTCTCGTACACATATTTCACAATAGCGTTTAAAGCTTTCTCTGTGTCTCTGTGACCTGTGTTGATTGAGTAAGTCTTTTTGGTGTCTGTTTCTACAAAACCATCACCGGCTGCACCGACACTCTCATTTGCTGAATCATAATAATAGTCCTTGATACTGAACTTCTTTGTGGTGTCATTGCCATCTGTGTCGGTGTAAGAAATCTTAATATCTTTTGGGAAATATTTCTTGCCACCCAGAGTTTTGTATACAGCAGCACACCCTGCTTTGTCCGGTTTTTCTTTTGCAATACTTCTCTCCTGTATCTTGGTTAAATTGACAGCAATCTTGTCGTCACCACTCTGAATCTTTTCCTTGTAAACAGGTGATGTTCCGCCACTCACACAAACGTAACCCTTGCCATCAACGTGCTCATACACTTTGTTAAAGACTTTGATGCTTATCTCCGGAATTTCCTGGTAGACAAGGTAAATCCTATTTTCCTTGATACCATTCTTCCAGTGAAGGTCTTTCATATAATCAGCTAAAGCATCCCATTTCTTCCTACCAGTCAAACCTCTTTTCTTTCCTGCAACAACGCTCTTTACTTTGGTATTATTGCTTTTCTTTGTAACTGAAACACTGTGATTGTTGACCTTAATATTATACTCTTTGTAATACATAAGGTCTTTAGATGAAATAGAGTCAACTTTACTCACGTCGTTACTATCTACTTTCGTGTATTTATCTGTTGACTTATCTGTACCTGCAACAGGATTATCGTTTAAACTGTCAAGCATCATAAACTTTGCGTACGGTTGTGCTTCATTGGTATCAGGATCGATATGTACTTCACGAATACCTTTCAGATAATACTTGATGCCATTGTACTCGTATGTTTTAATCTTACTGAGTGTAAAAACAGACCCGGCTTTCAGTGATTTTTTGGCAATAAAACTGGAATCCTTTGAGCTATAATCATTTTTAAACTTACACGAGTCAGCTACCTCACCGTCATCAGTAATTTTACCTGCAATAGGGTTTTTCTTACTCGTGTGCATCCTGTAAATCCTAAGCTCGTGCTTAATAGTCTTGTTGATAGGAAGTACCTGATTGTAATGATCCTTGTAATCGTCGATACCTCTTGAGTCGAAACCTCGGGCTCTTGCTGCAGCCTGCCAACTGGCTAAAGTTCTAAAAGGACCTGCAAGTCTTTTCTCATTCGCATCATAAATACTTGCAATTGTATGCAAGTAAACACGTCCGCTGTATTCATCAGCAAGCTTGTCATACTTCTTATCATACCAAGGCTTTAAATCAATAATATAAAAGCTTATCCCCCACTTAGCACCGTTAATAGTTAAATCCCTTCCTTTGGATTTTATGAACTTGCCACCTGATGCTTCAAGTCTGGAAATGTTTACTCTGTTTTCATATTGATTTGTGTTATAGCTACCGGTTAAAGGTTTTGTTGTAGCAACGAAAGAATCCGTTGACCAGTGAATTCCACTGCTTCTCAACTTGTTACCCTTTACCCAAAACCAATAACGGTATGGCGGCTTGTTTTCCTCTTTAGGATCGTCATGCACCTTACCATCACACCTCTGTTTAAGGTTAATTGGATTTCTGCTTCCTGAAATCCTCAACCAATTGTCATCTGCCCCAGTGTTAACCTCAAATCCGTACTTATTGTACTCAATGCCGTTAGAATCCTTGTCGTTACTCAAATGTTTTTTGAGTTCTTTTCTGTCCTCCCAGCAGAAAGCTTTGAAATCTGAAGCAGCTTTTGCCGGTCGAGCACGAGCTAAACTGGTAACTGCTACCATTACCAGGAGTAACAAAAGGGGAGCACAAAACTGTGCTCCCCTAAACAATAGATTTTTGGAAAATTTCCTCATAGGCAATTCCCCTCCTCTTTTTTATTTAAACCAAATACTGCCTATAGTACAATACTTAGTTTAAGAGGAGAGTACCCCTTTCAGAGTACTCTCCCTTACTTGACTTTCACAATACCATATAACAAAAAATCAGAATGACCTATGGGTGATATCGCGAAAGCGGTTGAGCTCTTTGTAGCTTCCCTACTCCAAGAAAGGAGCGAATGATTATGAAACTTATTAGAGCTGTACTAGGTACAATCCTAGCGATGACTTTCATTTGTAAAGTCGCAGCAACTTTAGTGTCTGCTTGGAATCCGTTCTAAACAGACCAAACACAGTCATTCTGTAAGACAGAGAGGGGCAGAGATAATCTGTTCCTCTTTTTTGTATGGTAAACTTTTGCTTACCAAAAAAGAGAGCACCCCTTTCAGAGCGCTCTCCCTTACTTTACCACAAATATTTATGAAGTTTCTTTGGAACTATCTTCTTAATCTTTTTCACTGTGTAATCACCACTACTACGATAGCAGAAAACTTTTACTGGTTCAAAGCAAGACTGCGACCAAGATTCACATTCAAAATTATATTCATCAAAAATATCAAAACGACCATCCATTTTCTTAATGCAGTTTTTATAATCATCTTTCTGCTCTGTGGTCATCTTATCCCAGAGAATCTTAGGAGTAAGCTCGTTCTTTACATCAGCGCTAACATAATCTCTATACCAATTAGTCAAACCTTTCAAAGCTTGCCATCTCTTCATAACATACTCAGGATCATACATCTTCTCAACAAACTCTTTTCCAGTCAAGTCGCCCTTACGTCCAAAACTTTCATCCCAGCCCTGGAAATCAACAAAGTACATTCTACCATTCACCACGATATAGTTAAACGAATGGTCTTTAGTAGAGACCATTCCAACTTTCTTTACACCAGCTGCTTTAGCGTAATCCTCATACGTCCAAGCTAAAGGTCCACAAGCAGCATGAAATTTTCTTTTGTACAAAGCCGTTGTTGACCAATCCTGATGATTTCCACACTGATAACCTGCACGACCTCTGAACCACGCCATAGTAATAAACGCTTTGTCAAACTGACTCTTACCATCAGTTAAAGAAGTCAACTCAGTGAGCATCTTTCTGTTGTACTCAGCTTCACGATACTCTTTTCTGAACTTCTTGTTCTTACCATTGTAAGTAATCTGCCAGCGATAAACGCTCTTCTTTACTTTCTTAAAAGACTCTTTGTAATAATCTGCTGAAGCACCAGCTTCTCCCCAGTTCTCATCATACTGATCTCTATACTGAGCCTTAACTGCTGCGACGCACATTCTATGAATGACACCACTAGCTTTGCCCTCGTTTTTTGCCTTAATGTAAAACACTCTCGTTACTTTCTTTTTTCCCTTGTATGCTTCTGTCTGAGCTTTGTACCATCTCTGACCAGCCTGTTTTGGTGTTTCATACTTTATTTTTGCTTCTGTAGTGGTTTGCTGTGTTGTTAAAACTACTGCTGTAGACACTGCTAAACCTGCAACTAAACCTAAAACTAATTTATAATTCTTTTTCATAAAAATCACAATCCTTTCTCTGCTTCCGTTGCTGTTCACTTTGTTACTTGTCTATAGAAATCTCCTTCACTGATACTTGGTTGTCAAAAATTGCCAGAAGTAACTGAACTGATTTTAATTGTAACAAATTAGAGAGTACGTGGCAAGGGAAAGACAACATAGACAGGAATTCTTGCTACTGCCGCAGGCATGACTCTTAAATGCACTCCTCGTTTTCCAGCAGTAAGCCTTAAATTCAGCCGAACAGCCTTCGCAGGTCTTGCTCTTGCTGAACAAGTAACTACCATCAATAATAGGAGTAGCAAGGGGGAGTGCTGAAAAGCACTCCCCCTAACAATAAATTTTGGAAACTATTCCTCTTTTTGCTTACTACACGAAAAAGGGAGAGCCGGCTGTTGCACCGGCTCTCCCTACTTGACTCTATTACAACAATCTGCCACACTTGTATGAATTTCATCAACTTCTGTGAAAGGTGGTGATGCTGTAATGAGTTTTTTAGTAACCTTACTATCTAACCCTGCAGTAATGCCCCACGAGCCTAGCAAACCATCATCAATGACGTCCCTCACGTAGATATTATGGTCTACAGCATACTAGATGAAAAGTGCTAAAGCGAGGTTTGCTCCCTACAGACTGATCAACTGTAGTACCAGCAATGACTTTGGATGTTGACCATACAGTGTAATTTATACATAATCCTACACTAGTATACCGAATCAAAGCATTGGGCTTGTTACAGGGGTAAGAGGAGTGTAAACGCACTCCTCTTTTTTACTTACTGCAAAAAGAAAAGCCGGCTGTTAAGCCAATTCTCCCTACTGACCATACAGTGTGATTTGTCCATAATCCTACACTTGTATGAATTTCATCAACTTCTGTGAAAAATGGTGATACTGTTGAACCTACAACTACAACTAATTTATAATTCTTTTCATAATAAACACACTCCTTCCCATTCACCCTGTTACTTGTCTATAGAAATCTCCCTCTCTGATACTTGGTTGTCAAAAATTTGTAATAGAGTGACATCGTAAACTAAATCTTTCTAAAACAGGTTCATGTCATCCGTTAATGCGCTACTTTGATACATCTGTCCTAGATAAATCATTTACATTCACTGAAAAAAATAACTTCTAGAGCATTATACCCACACTCCGTAACATTAATTGTACTAATATTCAACTCTGAATGTTCTCTCACAAAAGCTACATTTAAAGCTGTCTTACAACCTGTACTTAAATTATTGACTGAAGCTAAACCATTGGTGTCTTAATCAAACCAGTATTCTCATCAAGTAATTTTGCGTTATCAATTAACTCAATAATTTCCGCAGCTTCTGTGATCTCACATACTCGCACAAAACATCTGAAAAAACTTTCATTATCATTAATATATTTATGTTTTATATTTTTCTTATCTGTAATAATATTTACCATTGTTCAAAACCTCCTCTGCATTATTTAACACTTGACTAGAATTATCTGCCATCCAAACACCATTTGGTTGTGATTCACTCCCTCCGGGTGATCGAAAATATTATATTGTACTGAAACAGAGAAAACAAGGTGGGGATGGTTAAAACCCTCGACCTTTAACTAGTCAGAACTTATGCCTTATAAACTTCCATTATCTCTCCAAGCACCAAATTTCGAGTATAAATTGGTCAAAGAACTAAAATCACCATTCCTTACTTCTTGCCATTTCATAGAATAATCTGCCAAGTGACGTATTCCAAGCTTATACAGCCAATCCTGCTCATCAGTGTACAAAATCTCAGACTCTAAAAGAAACTTCAGTATCTGTTTTTTATACGCATTATTACTTATAATACGATTATCAATAAATTCGATTTTCCTTGCCATAGCATCTTTACTGTGTGAACGCATACAACTCAAAATACGTCTTATTAAATTAGCAAACACAATAAAATCACTTTCATTCTCCTCAGCGTTATCTTGTCTATGATAAGGCAGCAACCTAAAATATCCGCTTATTGATGGACAATATACACTCAATCTCTGTAGGTCATCAGTTTTTATACTGAATTTTGGCATCTTAGCAGAATTGTACTCCATTGAGTCAGTTATTATTGAACACTCCCCCGGAGAATATGCTTCAAGAGCAACCCTATCACTTACCCACACCAAGCGCCTACAGTTTACAATGGAATTATAAATTCTTGCTTCGTTTTTTGAATTTCCTACATAAACAACTCCATCAACATCAATATAACAATTTGACAGCTGATCAACATAAAGACCTTTAGGCAAATCATCTACACTAAACTCAAATGAAAGCACCTCGATGCTATTGCGCTCAAGGATAAATTTCACAGAACAGTCTTCCGTATCACCACTGATATGCATCAAAACAGTATCTGAAAACTGTGCATGTGCACAAAACGAATTATAAAACAATGGTATGTCCTTTCCTTCAATTTTTCGTTCAGAAAATATATGATAAAACTCTACTAATAATTGTGACGGACAGTATTTGTTTAACCCATCAACATATTCACGAGCAAATTCTCTAGAATCCTCGCAAGCTAAACAATAAGAAATTACAAAATCCTGAAATGCGATTCCAGCAAAACTACAAATAGTGGTTTCATCAATTTTTGTAGTTCTGATAAATGGATGTTGTGCCAGCTGCGTATTAATAACTTCTAAGTACTCTTCTTGATGTTCCACCGGAATTGTGTTGTCAATTCCGGATATAAATAAAGATGCATCTCCATAAGCTAGTTTGCCAAATATTCTTAACAGCTGTTCTTTTTCATTATAAACATTCAGCTGACACCCAGAAAATGTAGGCAACTTTACGCTTAATGCTTTCAAAAATTTCTGTTGTTCACGTTTCAGCAAATCCATTAGTATACTCATAAGCAACTGACAACTGTTTTCGGTGTTTGTCACCTTTTTTAGTAAATTGAGTGTATTCTTTTCATCGTCATATGCCACAGCTAAAGCATTCAACACTGGAGCATAGCCTAAGAAAGAATCTGCTTCTTTCTTCGTCAATATCTCTCTAATCTGGCTAAACTGAGTGTTGACACACTGCTCCACAATTTTTGTATATTTGATACCCAAATGCTGTAGGCATTGCTCAACATATTTTTTTGCACTAATTTCGTCAAAATAACCAACTTCATAATAAGCAAACGGAATATTATTTTTTGCTAAATAATCGATAACGAATAATGCACTCTCAGTCCTTGCTAACAAGACTGCAGATGTATAATTACTTGCATGCACCACATCATGCAAGTCTCTCAAGAAAAACTCTATACCAGCTCTACCAGAACCAGCTTCTGCTTCATCAAAACCATCAATCACAAGAAACTCATCTCCGTTGTTTAGACTAGTGCTGAAAGCACTAATATTTTCCATGCCAACAGCTTTTTGTAAAGCTCCCTGTAAACTATACTCTGCCACTTTATTATCTGGTAAATCCCAATACACACCTTTCTGAGAATAGCTGATAAATTTAGCTAATGCTGTCTTACCAGTAGCACCAGGTGCCGAAAACACTATAAAGCGCGGAGTTTCTCCGCAATCCTGTCTTAAAGTAAAACCCGGCTCAATATATTCATAAACATCAGTTGTGTATTCTTCTTTCTCAATATAGCGAATAGTGTTAAATCTGTCATTTAATGTAAATCTTACTGTTTTATTTCCCAAATTACTAAGTATTCCATCTAATTTCATTTTTATAGTCCTCTTAAAAGTATTCCTAATTTTCAATTCCCACAATCCAAGCATATAAGCACCTCCACTAAGTTATTGTCTTCATTACATATTTTTATGTATAAATCTAATAACTAATGTGGTGGTCAAAAATCATTATACTTGATAATATAGAAGAAAACAAGGAAGATAAGATTTTGAGTTTCCCCATTTTTCAAACCGCTATCACTCGAAACCCAATCCAGCAAAGCATTCAGCCAGTGTTAGTTGTTGTGATTGCTCTTTTTTAAAAGGAAACCTTTTATGCCTGAGTGTGTTCTGGCAAGGACATGCTCAATGGCATAGCCTAATCCATAAAAAATAAATTTTGGTATATCAAAAATTCGCTTGGAACATTCTTCTATTTCAAAAGTTCCATAATACATTGTCCACTCATTATGTGAATGATTAAAGACCACAATACTTTTACATTCACCAAAACAAAATATTAATCATTCTAGAGAGAGTATCCTTTTCAAAGCACTCTCCCCAACCACCATACGTCCATCAATCTTTGCTTTTCACATATGGATTTCCTTTCATCCATTTATTCGCAGGCAAATCAATCTCCCCATCAATAACCATCTTCTTAATCTTATTAAAATTCTCGTCATCATGAGGTACAACCGTGTATGGTTTATACTCTGAGTAAGTATTTTTAGCATCAGGACCACCCATCACCACAACTTGGGTTGTGCCCCAGGCGCAAGCACGAAGTGTATTAGAATCCCCCACAAACATTCTATGTTCATCTTCTGTATATTCTAAAATATAACTCCCTAACTTCCAAAAATCTCTCACAACAATAAATCTATTTGGTTTCATATCCAATCACAGCCTTTCTAAAATCTTCTCTAGGTTTTCATAAGCCTTGTGATTACTTACACTTCTCAACTACTCACACCTCGTCTAACCCATTCACGTTACGGCACCAGTTACACTCATCATCAGACAACCCTGTTTTTACAAGTATGCACTCGCCAACACCAGCGTGCTTACCAGCCTCTACATCAGACAATCTATCACCAACCATTAAAGATTGACTTAAATCAATGTTAAAGTCTGACACGGCTCTCCTGAACATTCCTGTTCCCGGCTTCCTACACTCACACGCAACTCCTGCTCTATGTGGGCAATAATACACAGCATCCACATACTTAAGTTTCTTTCTAAGCAACCAAATAAAACGATGCATTGTCTTTATACTATAGACACCCTTACCTATTGCACTTTGATTAGTAACAATAATTACTAGGTATCCAGCGTCATGATACCGTTTTACCAAATCTTTAGCACCAGGCAATAATTCTAAATCCCTTAACCGATGTGTCATATTCCTATCAACATGCAATGTGCCATCTTTATCTAAGAAGATGGCCTTCTTAACTTCATCATTACACTTTATTTTCTTAGGGTAATCCCTAAATGCTAATTTGTTTAATCCAGAATACTGCAGCCTGCTACTATTAAACCAAATTAATACTATATTAGCTAACTGGAAAAATGAATATAGTATAATAGTAATCACTATATTACACTTACAAAAAGCTAATACTGAACCTGCAAGTACTGGTGATAGTAATGCAACAATAGTGAAAAATATCTTTCTACCTCCAATTGCCGCGCTAACTGTCATATCCCGATCAAACTCGCAATAATGTTCCCAAAGTAAATCCTTTTCTATACCTGTTTCAGAAGCTATGGTTTCTTCAAGTTTTTCTCTGATAAAAACAACAAGCCTATCATGCACTTCATAACTCTCCAAAATCAACACATAATAAAAATCAACAATCAAGGGAAAAAGCAAAGAAATCCATGGATTTCTTGTACTTGCAGTAGCTGTAAGTACGGCAGCTGAAAAAACAATGCATTGAGAGCAATATGAGTCTCTCTGACTTATTCTTTGTTTTAATTCTCCTCTAAGCTCTGCATATTCTTGTAATAACACATCTTCTTTACTCAATTTTTTCACCTCAACTACAAATAAATCTTTCCTGTACTGTATCACAAGTAATATAATAAGTAAAGTTACCATCAAATAAAACATTAATTTACCTCCTAGATAAAAATCTGACAAAATACTTTGTCCAACAAAAAACAAATAGTTGACAGCTCATACTACAATTATTTTTCAATAATCTAGACAAAGGCCAACCTGATAGCTGCTATCATTTACAGGAATGACAAGGGGGAGTGCAATTTTGCACTCCCCCAACAGCAGACATCTTAGAAAATTCCCCTCAATCTACATTTTCCAAAAGTTTACAAATTATTCTTTTCCTGTTCAAACAGGATTCACAAAATTCTGCTATGCTGAAAAGAAAATAAAAGGAGATGAGAAAATGTTTAAATTATTTAGCTTAGTACTAATAATCGGACTTATCCCTACAATAGTCACGATTAAAACAAGATCGAAATATTCAGTACAACGTAAATTCTGTTACTATGTAGCCTGCATGCTCATTTGTACATGTACACTTAAAACCCTGTCTTACATCTTCAACAATCTCATCTCCTAAAGAAAGAATGCTCGTTTTCCAAGCACTCTTCCTACTTTTTGTTTGGAATCCATTCTAAACAAATTATTGGTTCTTCTATGTATGAAAGATGTTAACGCATCTCTTAAACTAGATACTGCCTATAGTACAGTACCTAGTTTAGAGAGAGAGAAACAGCTTTTACACTATTCTCCCTGAACCCTAGCGAAGTAACCTACACGAGTTACAATCACTAAAATCCCAGTATCCAACTAATTCATGAACACTGAATACTGAAAAAGAAAGGAGACAATAAGAAATGAATAACCTAGTAATCCTTAATTTACTTTTAGTTATTGTAGTATGTACATTCTACCTTTGGTGTATCGCAAGAATACTTAAAGCTTTTAAAAAAGTCCTGAAAGACTGTGATTTTAAGAATGGTGCAGCCAGCACAATTGCCCTATCAATCTGTGGCATAGTCATGCTCCTTACAGTCTTTGTTCAAGCAGGATGTATGGCATTTGCAATTAAACAACTATTGTAATCCATCTCTTCCATCTCCTAAAGGAAGCGTACTCGTTCTCCAAGCACTCTTCCTGGCTATCTATTACGACAGCATGTTAAAATGCAACAATGAGAAGCAACAAAGACAAATAAAATATTCCCGCATTTTCATTATGCATTACTTTTACCATAATTTTGACAAAAACAAAGCGTATAATACTGCAAAATCAAAAAGGGAAGGGATATCAATGGTTTATGAATTGATAGCAATTATAATGGACTTACTGATCTGTGGTCTTTATATTTATTTTCTAAAGGAAATACGTACAGAAAAGTCTCAAGCAATCGTTAAAGTATTCGAGACAATAGCCTGTACTATTATTCTGCTGGTATCAACAATAGTTGGTACAGAGCAAATAATTTATTTTTAGCCATTTACTATGCTAAACCAAGAGTTGTGATTGAATAATGTCAATCACAACTCTTTCTCTATTACTGTTCTCATTGTTACTTGTCTATAGAAATATCTCTCACCGATACTTGGTTGTCAAAAATTGGTAATGGAATGGTGAAGCAAACTAAATCTTTCTAAAAAATAGATTCATGTCATCCATTAATGCACTACTTTGATACATCTGTTCTAGAATCCATTCTGAAGAACAAATAAACCACTCAAAACCATCCTTTCTCTAGCAAACAATTCTACTTAAAGTGATTCTCCTCATGAAACTGCATACTGAATTATAAGAGCTTCAACAGCAGAGTTAAATCGGAATCTCATGAATGAACAAGTTTTATTGCTTCTCTGAACATATCTTTATCAGTAGTAACTATGTGATCATTATTTAAAATCCGCACAGGTTCAAATTCTTCTGGAAAATTCATTACATGTTCTAAACAAATAGTGAAATCTTTCTGCTTTGCTATCTCAATTATCCACTTACTGCAATTATCCCCACACGCTGTACCCCAAATAATAAAATCTTCTTTTAACATTAATATTAGGGCTTTTACGCCTCCAGAAATCATAGTTGGTGCTATCATGCCTAAAACAGGACTTTTAATAGCATATGCAGAAACAACATCCGATTGGTCTACGTCTTTTATCATTGCCCTCACAAAAGGATCATCAAACCACTCGTCCTCGTAATTAAAATCGAACTCAGCATCTACATCTATTATCATTTCTGGCTTAGCTCCGAAATACACATTTAACATTAATTGATACCTCCAAATGCATTCATGCTCCTTGTACTTGATTTTATTGTTTTCATTGTATCATCAATAAACAACTCTCTAGGATTTTTTGAATTTTTATATTTACACTCTGAGCAATTATGACATCTTCCACAATTACGATCCAACTTGAGACATTTAAGTAACTTACTTTTATCATAGCTCACTAATTCATTTAACCTTTTAGTGCAAAACTGTTCAAGACTCTCTGCTCTTAAATCTACATCTTTTAAGGTGTAAACCTCGTTAAATACTTTAGACTTTAAAATATACCACTCAAAACTTTCCCAATCTAACACACTAATACCATTAGGTTTCCATTTATCGAAAAATGCTCTTAAATCTGCAATCTGAGCTCCAAAAGCTGATGCATCATAAACTACAAGTATTCTCCTGTTTGGTTCTATTAAGTATTCCTGCAACAATTCATCTGTCATTTTTGACTTTGAATTAGCTGACTTTATACTGATCTCAGGAAAGTACTGCTTAAAAAACAAAAAACTGCTTCTGCTATCTTCAGTTATTATAAGATCTACTATACCAAAACTTGTAGTATTAAATCTTGGTACAATTGGTATAAACTCATGATATTTCCCATTACTTGTAACCTTAAACACATTATCTACACTAATAGGCAACCAATCCATACATTTACGACAAATTAAAATGAAATAATTATTAGACTCCTTCAACAATTTACCAATGTAAGGATAATGTAACAAAGCACAATTTTCATCGATTACAATCAAATGATTGTTAATTTTTGTTAATATGCTTTCATCAGCATTAACATCTAATACCTTAATGGGTTTATCACAAGTCACAGAAGTACTTCCTTTACCGTTATAACTTTGTAGAATTCTATAGAAAGTTGTTTTTCCTGTACCTGAATTTCCAGTCACAACTGCGTATTTCCCATAAAATTCTAAAAAGTAATTTGCACGCCTACTTTTAATCTCAAGTTTCAAGTCTCTGTACACCTCTTTTTCTTCATTAATCTTCAAATTGATTTACGGCTAGCTATATTTACTTAAAATGAAATTCTGTCATTCCCTATGCTCCAACAGACCATCCTACTAGGGTTGATTAGGGACTTTTACCTCCCATCAATCAGCACTTCTTTTCCCTTAAATGCAAAACCATAATGATGTATATTTTCTTTTT
>ERZ772863.1925-NODE-1925-length-15814-cov-9.548829_pt1 | contig 15814 bp, 18 predicted proteins | sample MGYA00512134_ERZ772863 | MGnify/ENA primary metagenome ERZ772863 (study PRJEB29015, sample SAMEA2737659) | human gut metagenome | biome: human gut; feature: human-associated habitat; material: faeces | place: China | collected 2012 ...
AGCACAACACTTTTAATGTTGGGGTCCTGGGTTCGAGCCCCAGGCGGATCACATAAGAACAAAGCCAAACGGCGACAAAAAAGAGACAAGTCCTACAATATCAACGTATTGTAGGACTTTTTTTATTGTTTCAGTCTTGCCTAAAAGACAAAAAAGGGGCACGAAAAGACACGGCCCAAGTATCCAAATCGTACCCCCTTCCCCAAAAAACGATTAGGGGGTACGATTGTCGGAAAATGGCTTACTTTTGACGTGATTTGTCTATACTCTATTTATCTCATTTACAGTGATTAAAATTAGTTTTGCAATCTAAAAAAAGTGAGATTATGAAGAATGAAAAAAGTACTTTCAGCGTATTGTTTTACCTGAAAAAAGACAAGATGAAAAAGAATGGTTTAGTACCCATTCATGCCCGTATCACAATCAACGGCAAACAGACCCAATTCAATACCAAGTTAGAAGTATTAGAAACTAACTGGAAATCCGGCAGAGCCATAGGTAAATCAATGGAGATACAAAGGCTTAATTCCATGCTGGACGACATCAAAGCAAATATCCGTTCCCACTTCCACAATCAATTAATGCGGGATAGCTATGTTACACCCGAAAGCGTGAAAAATGCACTATTGGGAAAAGAGGAAGAAGCAAATACCATTATTTCTTTTTTCACCCAGCACAACGACCAATACAAGAAAAAGGTCGAAGCAGGAGAAGCCACACCCAAAACGTACAGCAGATACGAACTGACAAAGTTACGCTTAACCCAATACATGAAAGATGAATATCGTGTATCGGATTTGCCGATACGTCAAATCAACAAAGTATTTATTGAGAATTTCTACCTGTATATAATAAAGAACCACGATTGTTCACCCAATACGGCAATGAAGTTTATACAGCGTTTCCGCACGATGGTAAACTTTGCACAGGGTACAGGATTGATAACAGCCGACCCGTTCGCCAATTATAAACTGAAATTCGAGTATATAGAAAGAGGGTATCTTGACAAGGACGAGATAAGCAGGATATGCAATAAGGATTTTGCTTCAAAGCGATTGGAGCAGGTACGGGATATTTTCATTTTTAGCTGCTATACGGGACTTTCATACGTGGATATATGCGAATTAACCAGCAACGACATACGTTTGGCATTTGATGATAATCTATGGATTATAAAGAAACGTCACAAGACTAAAGTAACATCAAACATCCGCTTGCTGGATATTCCTAAAGCCATCCTGAACAAATACGAAGGGAAATTGAAAAACGGTCAGTTATTACCTGTTATCAGCAATCAAAAGATGAATGATTATTTGAAAGAAATTGCCGTTCTATGTGGTATCGACAAAAATATCACGTTCCACCTTGCAAGGCACACATTCGCTACGACTGTTACACTGGCTAATGGCGTGCCCATCGAGAGCGTTTCAAAGATGTTAGGTCATACAGATATTCGGACAACTCAAATCTACGCAAAGGTAATAGACACGAAATTGAGCAATGACATGGAACTATTGGCACAAAAGCTCAACAGTAAATGCCTTGTTACTGTATAACGCTCCGAAACTTATCACAGTTTGTGACAAGTTCCTATTTACCTACATATTAATAATCCTATAAATAATTGATATATGAAATCGCTACCAATCAAAAATACTTCCCTGACATTGGAAGAAACTAATCTTATCCTGAAAGCCCGGTTTACAATAACACGTTTAGATAAAATCCGGGATATATTTCTTTTCTCCTGCTTCACCGGATTAAGTTATAATGATATTAAAAAACTGACTATTAACAATTTGGTTATTACTCCTGATGGGAAATATTGGCTAAAGATATATGTGCAAAAAAGTAATACCCCGATAAAAATACCACTTTTAGACATATCTCGCACTATTATAGAAAAATATAGGAACAGTTCAAATGAAACAGGTTCATTACTGCCTGTACCCAGTATTCAAAAGACAAATTACTATCTTAAAGAAGTAGGTAAAGAATGTAAATTAGAGAAACATCTTACTTTTAATTTTGCAAGACACACATTCATTTGTACTATCATAATGGGTAACGATTTAGAAACTTCGATAGTAAATAAACTTATAGGAAGAAAAGTACAAGGCAATTCCAAAATCACAGACTTTCAGCTATACAAAGCAATGAAGACAGTTTCAGAGAAATTAAAAGGGAACAACATTATAAATATCTAAATAAAAAAATTATGGACTTACAAATCATCCAAAGCAAGATTTATGAAATCAGGGGTTACCGGGTTATGCTCGATAGCGACCTTGCGGCACTTTACCAAGTGGAAACAAAAGCCTTGAAACAGGCTGTAAAACGTAATCTCGACCGTTTCCCGGACGATTTTATGTTTGAACTTACCAAAGAAGAAACTGAATGTTTAAGGTCGCAAATAGCAACCTTAGAGAAAGGAGCAGATGATGAAACTAACTTGAGGTCACAAATTGTGACCTCAAGATGGGGTGGCTCTCGTTATCAAAATTTCGTGTTTACCGAGCAGGGGGTCGCTATGATTTCATCCGTTCTAAGAAGTGATACAGCCGTTAAGGTGAATATTTCCATCATGCGTGCTTTCGTCCTCATGCGGCAAATGTCAATCGGTTACGAGGAACTTCTTAAACGCATCGAAGAACTGGAACAGAGTACGGATGCACAATTCAGCGAAGTGTACCAAGCATTGACCCAGTTATTAAGCAAACCCGAACCGAAGCCACGCAAACCGATAGGATATAGAACCTATGACGAATAACTATTTAAGGTATTCGGTTGTCTAAGGGGTGTCACCAGTGATACCCCTTTTTTAGTTCCCTAAAGTAATGTATCTCAATCACAAATTTTAGCAAAGTTACAGCCCGGCGGGGACAAATACCAAATCCGAGCCGTTCCGGTTTTCTAAAAAATCTCCACACCTACGGGTCGTATTTTTTGAAAAGATTAGGTTGAAGTCCCCGCCAAACTGTGGGTGTCCGGCAAAATTTCTTATTGTTTAATTTAAAATTCAAGCGTTATGAAAACAACAGAATTTACTATGCCGGAAATCACTATCTCTTATAAAGACAATGTAAAAGCATCCGAAAGAATGAAAATACTTTCTTCTCAAACTTCTTATTCTTACTTAAAACCTTTCTATTCCGAATGTATGGAACACCACGAAGAAAGTTATGTAATGTTCCTCAATCGGGCAAATAAGGCTTTAGGCGTTTCCCTTATCTCTAAAGGCGGCATGGCTGAAACAGTAATGGACGTGAAAATCATCCTGCAAACCGCCTTAAAAGTCCATGCTTCGGGTATAGTCCTTTCACATAACCACCCATCGGGCAATCTACGTCCGAGCGAACCGGATAAAAAAATAACTACCAAAATAAATGAAGCCTGCAAAGTTTTAGATTTACACCTGTTAGACCATATCATCCTGACAGAAGAAAGCTATTACAGTTTCACAGACGAGGGGCTTTTATAAGCCCTTTTTTTACTCTCTCATTACCCAATACAAAAAGCCTGATGGCTTTTACTTCTATCCTCTCAAACAAGAGAAAAATTTTCCCTAAAACTGATTGGAACATTGTCAAAGGTATATCCGTGCTTGTTACTGTTCAAATTATTTTTTAGAAATCTCCACACCTACGGGTAGTATTTCATAAATAATAATTTGCCCTGTACCATTCCCGAACCTTTGAAAAGACAATGTTCCCATTCAGTTAAAGGAAAAATTTATGTGGTGGGCGACAAGCGATGTAAACGATTAAAATTCAAAAGTCATGGAAGCAGTAACATTATCAGAAGCAAGAGTTTATGTAGGTACTTACAACAAGTATAACAGTGGTTCACTTTTCGGCAAGTGGTTAGACCTTTCCGACTATTCAGACAAAGACGAATTTATGGAAGCGTGCCGGGAACTGCACAAGGACGACCAAGCCCCGGAATTTATGTTTCAGGATTACGAGAATATCCCGGAAGCCCTGATTTCCGAAAGTTGGCTTTCTGATAAGTTCTTTGAGCTTCGGGATGCCATCGAGAAACTAAGCGAAACCCAGCAGGAAGCGTTTTTCGTATGGTGCGACCACCACAACAGCGATATAAGCGAAGAAGATGCGGACGACCTTATTTCTTCTTTTGAGGACGAATATCAGGGAGAATATAAGGACGAGGAAGATTACGCCTATGAAATCGTAGAGGAATGTTACGACCTGCCGGAGTTCGCAAAGACCTACTTTGATTATTCGGCTTTTGCCCGTGACCTGTTTATAACTGATTACTGGATGGATAACGGCTTTGTTTTCCGTTGCGCCTGATTACTAACCGGGTGGAGCAATCCACCCACAACACACCAAGACAATGAAAGTATATAATAAGATAACGACTTTTTTACGATGGTCTATACTTGCTTTTATCATCTATCAGGCAGCCACCAGCACCGCCGGAATGTGGATAGCCCTAGTCATAGGCTTTTTTATTATCCGGTTCGTTCTCCGGTTGTTTATCTCTGCCGTTTACCTGTTTTTTATGGCATTTATTTTCATTGTGCTGCTTTCACTTCTGATTATCTGATAACTCATTTTAAATTATAACAATATGGAAAGTTTAAACAAAAACGGGGTAAGCATTACCCAAACGCCGGGAGAGGAAAAATATGTAAAATGCTGTTTAGGCGCATTTAGGGGACAAATTTATTATCAATATGATTACCGCCATACAGACGGCGAACTGTTCAGCACCCTTGCCAAAACACTTGACGAGTGCCGCAGACGGCGGGATGAATGGATGGCGAAAAAAGAAAAGGTACAATAACAATTTAAAAGTTACATTTATGAAAACGACAGAAGTAAATAAAAGGATTATCGGCAGACATTGCAAGTGCATATTTACGGGCTTACTGGTAACGGGTGTTATAGAAGCCGTAGAGGAAAACGAATATTCCATGCAGGTGAAAGTACGTTTTGACACGCCGCACCAATGGGGTGATGAACTTTATTCTTATGACTGGTCTTTCGGGCGTAAATCGGACGGTTTCGGCTCCTTGAAATATTTGGAACTCCTGTCGGACGAAACGACATTCAATGCAATGATAGTTACTTTCGGGGAACCTATCGGCACACTGGACGCCATTTTTGAGGATGTGAAAACGTGGGGTGTCTGTTCCTTGAAAGGATGGATAGATAGCTATGAAAGTACCCGTTTCACCCCCATAGGCATAGATAAGGCGGTGATAACAAGTGAATATAATATAGACTGTGAAAAGAGTGGCTGGAACATAACACGCCAGTCAGGGACATTGTAGCCAGTTAATGAAGAACGGCGGCAGATTTGCCGCCGCTACTTTCTTTCATAAACAAACTGTTCGATTAAAAATACATTTCTAATCCAAACTATAATAGTCCGAGATTATTTGCTTGATTTCTGCTGCTGGTAATTTAGATAATTCTTTTGGTTCTAATTTGTGCATTCCTCCCCCATATACACGTCCTTCATTTATCATAGATTGTTTTGTTATATTATTTAAAGCAAAATGGAGCCGCTCTATTATTTTAGGATTATCTTTAATTAGTACTTCTAACTCTGCTTTTGGATATAAAATTAAATATGAATTTGTTACTATTGCCTTTGAATAATTTAATACAAATCGAAATGGTTTATTATCTATCTTGTCAGAACGACCAATATAGGTGCAATAAAATAAACTATTCATCCGATGTTCTTGCTGATACCATATTTTACGATTTTTACATAAAAAACGTTCTGGCACTCCTTTATGTACACCTTCTAAAAGATAATCATACAAATTGGGAAATCGATTATGTATCTCTTCTATTGATAATTGGCAATCAAAAACAAAAAGCTGTCTATCTAAAACTGGATATTCATTATCATCAGAAAATATAACCGTATTGGAAAGATTTCTTGGGCTAGGCAATATGGGTTTAAAAAAATCTATAGGCAAATTTCTTTTCCGTATATCGTCCATTGACAAAATGAAAAAATCATTATCCCCTGTTGCAATACCTCTTTTAATAGAGAAAAAATCATTTAACTGTGGTGAATTATCTTTAAGTCTCTCTTCAAGAAGAGGAAACCTTGTCCATTTTCTCTCTCCTAATAATACGTTTTTACTTACTATTTTGCTACAATCAGGATTTGCTATACTTCCTCCAAATGTAAATCTAACATTGTAATCATTTTGGGATTTCTGTTTTTTAAACCATATGATAGATGATGTCACAAGAGCATCTGCAAATTGTATATCATTAGGGTTAAAGCGATGTATTTGTAAAAGAGTTACTTCATTTAAAAGATATTTTTTTATAGCGTCTCCATAATTGACATCCATAAATTCACTCGGTATTAACCATACTGCGATTCCATTTGATGCCATCCAATTGTGCGCTAAAGCTATAAAATAACAATAAAGTCCTGATAGTCCAGAAAGTTTTATATTGGCACTATTGCTTGCTGCGAGCTTTAATCTTTCTTTCTCGTCTTTTAAATGATGGTGTCTGACATATGGAGGATTACAGACTATAAGATTAAATTTATCTTTATTGTTGTTAGGAGCATGTTCCTTAGTAAAATCTCCTATATTATAATTGAGAATGCTATTATTCCATAATTCTATTGCAGGTTTACCATAATGTTCATCGATTTCATATCCAACAGCTTTTTTAATTCGATTTGATGGAAATATATTAATTAATGCGCTAAAGAAACTACCAGTACCAATACAAGGGTCTAAGAATCTAATACCATCTTCAGAATTAAAGAATAATAGGGTATGTCTTAGAATGTCATTAGCTAATCTTGTTGGAGTGGAAAATTGTCCTAGTTTATTACGTTCAATTTGTTTTTTTTGCTTATCCAGCTTCACTTGAATTTCTTGTCGAAGTTCTTCGATATTATTACTATGTACCATAAATCAAAATCCAAATTTCTCTAAATCATTAATTCGATGTTCCCATACCCAATCAATACCTTCAGCAGCTTCATATCCTAAATAACCAGAATCAAAATATCCGCACAAGAATAAATTAAAGCTGATTTTATTTCCATAAGTTCTACGAAGTTGTTGAATTTTAATAGCTTCTTCTTTTCTTCGTTTATTGGTATTAGTAAAGTCTCCAGCTGATTTTGCTTCAATAAGAATGGGGTAATCACCAAGTTGTGCATTTAATGGCATTATTGCAGCATCTACGGGAATATTAATCTGCATTCCTCCATCCATCATTATAGGTATATTGTAACGAAAAGTAAATGTTCCAAGCGGCATAGACTTAAAACTATCTAAACCCATAGAGTTGATTTCTTTATATCCCCGCATTTCCAACCACTGCTTAATAGCTAATAACTGCCGTTGTTCTTGGGCGTTTCTTATAATAGGATCAGCAACCGCACCACACAAACGATCCGCAACAATAGTAGATGCTCTATATACCTCTTCTGTAGATCCCGCATCTCCTCGTTCTTTCCATGGAAATATATCAGGGTCTGCCATTTTTTCAATTATTACTCCTATTTTCTCTAATTGGGTTATTAATTCTTGACGTTTCATTTTGGGAGGTATCCGTTTGTCTATTTCCATACTTTTAACTAGATTAGGAGAAATTCCCGCTAATCCAATAAGCCGATCTCGAGCAATAGGGGGACATGTTGACATTCTCAACATAGGTAGTACTGATGGCCATTTAATTAAGACATCAGGTTTAATATCTGTAAGATTCTGCGTACAACGTAATGCTGCTTCAACTTGTTTTGTTGTTTCACATCTTGTAACTCTAAATGCCTTGGGGGCAAAAGTCATGAACCAATTGTTATAGAAATCAACTGATTTCATAACATCTGACTTCCACATATCAATTTTATCTCTATTTACAGCCATAACTTTTTTCTGAAACGTTTATCTATAAGACAAAGATAGCTGTTTTAGTTGTGATAACCTAATTTCTGTAAAGCCAACCACACTTCAAGCAATAACTTTGCGCTCATATCTGTAAGATTGCGAATAGGAATGTGGAGTTTAAAAAAGTATCATTGAATCTAAGTTCCCATAAGCAAAACAAAACAATTAGATAATTATTCATGTAGAATGCCCTAATACTACTTCAGAGCTTCGCTTAAAATTCTCATCATTTGCTTTTTTTACTTTATATGTGTCAAAACCGAATCCATTAGGATATTCATCTAATAAATCTTTCTTGTTTTGGTTGATAATATTTCCATAATATTGAACTACATCCTTATGTACATCAACCTTTCTTATAATCGATGTAGATAGTAGTTTTGAATATCTGTCTTCCGATTTAGAATCTTTTGAATGAATTATTTCATTTCGTAAATTTTCTAACTCCGTAAATTTATTCCACCATTTTTCTTGAGTAGGAGAAGCACATCCTAAAACATCAGGTAGAATTTTTTTCAATTTATCTCTTAACGAATAAGATTTTTCAATTATTTCTTTTTTATCTATGATTTCTATACCTTTATTATCTGTATATGAATAGATATAATTATTTGGTATGCAAATATTAGCAAATGCTTCTATTGCAGTATAGGCAAAAATAACAGAAGTGATTGCTATCTCAAAATAATCATAATACTCTTTCAATTCTTTCTGGTTTAGGTCTTTACTTCCCCAGCCTGATTTTTGTCTTGGTATAATCTTTTCTTTATGGAACTTTTTTACTTTCTCCAAATTAGATGTTGAAATGTTAGAATAAATAGCTACATCATTAGGCTCATCTAACATCGTTTCTAAATTATCAGACTCTAAAACCCAATTATTTGATACAACTATCTTTTTATTCGGATTATTTTCATGGAAAAGTACATGGGGTTTACGAACTCTCCAATCAGTTTTTTCAATATATTCTCGATTATCTTTTGCTGCTATTTCTTCAAACTCCATGCTTCTCAATATTATTACTGAATGACAAATTTACATATAAAAAAACACTCAACAATATTTTGTTGAGTGTTTCTTGACATATTCATTCTAAAAGAATTATTCTTCTTTACTATTATCATTATTAAATGAAAACGTAAGTTGCTGTACCTGCCCGAAGCTATCCTGAAAATACACATCTACCGTTTGTTGGTCGGTGGATGCAGAGGTATAGTAAAGCCGGAATGTTTCACCCGGAAGCGGGTACAGGTCATTCGGCAGTAAAACCGTCCCATCGGACATTTTCAGCGTTCCCGCCCCGTCCGGCTGGAAATAGCGGATGAAATATTTTGTTTCCTCAAACCGCCCGTCCCGGTGAAGCTGACACCTGATTTCGGCGGTTTCACCCACCTTTAATTTCTTCGGCACTGGCATCGTTTCAATACTGAACGGGTAAAACTGCTGTATATCCACATTGTCATTACACGCACCCACCAATAACAAGGTAGCCACCATGTAGCACCCTGTTAGCATCTTATAAATTACATTTCTCATATACATTATATATAATAGGTTAGTTTATCACATTATTATCTTTAGACCGATACCAAACTGTGTGTGGAACTTTCCGACTGAAAAACCGAACAGGCATCTTTCCCGTGCGTTAATCAGGAACACCACCCGGTCGGTAATGTAACTTTCCAGTTCCAGCGTCAGCGCACCGCCATAGACAAAACCGTCCTTATCGGTCAGGGTCGAGCCATCGGGTAGCAATTTATCGCCCCAGTTGCTTGTTTCGTACCCGGCAAGTGCGGACAATCCCAGCGAAAGAAAAAAGGTTTTCTTCCTATCTGAAAGAAAATTCAAATAGTAGCCGCCCTCACCTGTAAACTGGCTGACTGGTATCTGCAAATCCTTGTAGGGGTAATGCTTTTCGAGGTATTCCCCGCCGACAACCCACCTGTTCCCGTTTTTGGTATAGGTGGAAAGAGCCGCCCCGAAATAATAGGCGAAATCGCTTTTACTGTTCCAGTGAACGCCGTCCGCCATGCCGCCCGTAACCTGCAAACCTTTCATTCCCGGCAGACATCTTTGTGCGTGTGCCTGGTTGAAAGTCAGGCACAGCACAAAAAGGGATATAATACAGCATATCCTTTTCATGTTCATTTGATTTTAAGTTCGTTAATCACTTTGGCAGCCACAATGTCGGAGTTTTCCACCCGGATGGTTTGGTGTCTGCCCCCGTTCTTTTCCACCAGTTCGATAACCAAGACCTTATCATCCGGTATGGTGAACTGCGGAACGGTGTACACGGTGCGGACAGTACTTTTGCCGCCGATAACCAGTATCTCGTTATAGCTCCGCACCGGGTCGATAACGGTTTCCTGAATCGCCGTTCTTTTGGCTACTTTCTTATCCACAATTTTAAAGCGAATGAAATCGGTATCAAACGGCACGTTTGAACTGTTCCTTGTTTGTGTGTGGAAGTAGAACAGCCCGTTATGCGAATAAATGCCCTTTACCAAGAACTGCACGCCGAACCGCTTGCATCCCAAATGCTTTATTTCCCGGTCATTGTTTTTGTAGATGGACTGCATAATCAGCTTTACCAAAAGCGGGCTTTCATTACCCAGTTCACGGAAATAGATATTCATCTGGGTATGGCTGAAATCCGTTGTGTCCTCATTCTCCAAGAAGTCTTTCATTTCGATGTTCAGCATTTCCGGTTCGTGTGCGTATTTTGCGTTAAAACTGTAAAAGCTGCCATCCTCACAAATCACGCTGAAATTGGTTTCACCGGGAAAGCCCTCTGTCGTAGCCTTGACCCTGACAACATTTTCCGCCCCGTCCGCTTTTCCGGCAATGATGTAGTTACTGCCTAAGTCCACGTACTTAACGGCAGACGGGAAAATGATATGTACCGTTTTGGCGAACGTCACCTGTACGCCGTAAGGTGTCACCATTTGGCGGTAAGGCAGCTTTTTAGTAATGCCCTGATACAAATCGTTACTTTGTGCTTTCATTGAAACCACGCCCAAGAGTAGGGCAAACATGATAATTAACTTTTTCATTTTGGATTGAAATTTTTATGGTTGATAAATAAATTACTGTTGTTTGGCGTAAAGCATCACCTGATAGTTCGCTTTCAGGTGTACTTTTACCGTTCTGAACTTCTTGGCAAGGTATTGCGAACCGCCTTGCATCAAGCCCCTTGTAATATCCATTGCGACCTGTTGCCCGGCACTTTGCGCAAAGGAAATGCTCGTACCCAGTCCCGCACCGATATTCGCCATCGCTTCTTTTGCCGCTTCCTGTTCCAGTGACGAGGGAACGGAAAGCCCCTTTTGCCCGTCACTGTCGTAAACGGCAAGTTCCACCGGAATGATGTTACCCGCATATTCGAGCGAGGACACCAGTATGTCGAGCCGTTCCCCCTGCACTTTGGCACTTCCTGAAACAAGGCTGTTTTTCGGGACAATCACGTTCCCCGCCTGTAACGGTTCTAACAGCCGCAGTTTGACGGTCTGCCCGTCCATAAGTGTTTGGTCGTTATGAACACACGCCCGGATAGTGTTCTTTCCCATCGAATAACCACTGCCGACCGCCGTATTAAACCCGTAATTGCGTGGCTTGCTGTATTCGGCGATAAATTCGGCGTTGCTTATAGGTTGCTGCAATCCTGAAACCGTCCTGTCCGATACCGATTTTACAGGTGTGGCATTTCCTTTGCCCTGAACAGGTGCGGACGGTGCGACCTGTGCAATCTGTCCCGGTTGCAGTGGCATGCTTTGCCCGTTCTGTCCGTTCATGTATTTTGCCGCCAGTTCGTAGGATTTTTCCATAAGAGCCACCTGTTCATCCATGTTGCCCGCACCGTTTTCTTTCGCATCGAGCCGGGCAGTGAGTTCTTCCACCTGACGTTTCAGTTCCTCTTTTTCCTTGTCCTCTTTCGGCGTTTCGTAGAAACTGCCTAACTGACGGTTCATGTCCCGGTAAGCTGCCGCCGAAGACTGGATAGAGGAACGGCTATTGTTCGGCGCACCCGCCCCGTAATCAATCACGGCGTTTTTCGGCTTTTCCGCCGGAGCATCATCTATCAGGTTCAAACCGTCCCCCTTTTCGTTTTCCTCTCCGAGTGAAAAGGCAAAATCCTGCAAGGAGCGCATCTTGTCCGCCTGTTTGTTCTCCATCTGTTCCTGTTCGTAGGCTGTCTTTTTATCGCTGATTATCCCGTCCCCTTTGGGTTGCGGAATATCGGCGTTAAATCCGCCCACGTTTTCCACCTTTGCTTCGTCCTTATCGGACGGTGCGAAAATCAGGTACATAGACCCCAAGAAAACCAGTCCCATAAGCGGGTAAACCAGCATCTTCTTTCGCTGCTGTATCTGCTGCGGGGTCAGTTCTTTTTTTCCCTTTACCTGTTTTTCAGGTTCTTTTCCCTTTTCCGTTTCCGGTGCGGGAACCTCATTCTTCACTTCTTTTTCTTCCATTGTCTGACTGATTAAAAATGTTCGTACTGTCTTTACTTTGTAGCTGCAACTGCCTGATGTGTTCTATCCGTATGGTTTCGCCGTCCTCTTTGCCTATTCGGTAAATGGATGATACCGTGAAGTAGATGGATAGCCCGCCGAAGAACAGGAGCATAAGCAGGATTGCCGCCAGCCTTATTTCCGGTGTCATGCGCCCGCACAGGCGGCGGAGTTTTTCATCCGCCCAGTCCTGCACATGGGTAATCGCCTGATTCACCGGAGAGAGAATTTTCCGTATCATGGCTTACCGCTTTATGGTGTTCAAGTCCTTGTTTTCCGTTATCTCGAAACTTTCCATCATAAAGCCGTGCGGGTTATTATCACTTCTTACGGCGTTCAATAACCGGCAACGGGTGACAAGGCTTCTTTCGGTCACGCTGCTTTCACGGATAATCATTTGGCGGGCATAGGTAGCCACCGCATACGGGTACACATCGAAATTGCAAGAAACGCTGTCTATCTGTATGGTCTGGCTGATATTGCCCGAAATAATACGGTTGTAATATCCCTTTTCCGAGAGGTCACGGTAATAGTTAAATGCGCTCTTATCGGCGAGGAACAGCGACCGTTTGATATTGCTTTCGATAGCGTTCTTATCAGGGGACAATGTAAAAAAGAGTTCGTGAAAACGCTTCACGTGTTCCCTTGCTTCGACCGGACGGTTTTGCGAGAGGTCTTGCGAGAGCGCAAGCATCAACGACTTGCCGCCGTCCAGCACATAAATTTTCTGCCGTTGCGCTTCGGCAAACGTGTAGGAGTTCCAAACGGCATAACCCGTTATCAGGGTACACATAACGACAAACACAATCCCGAAAAGACGTATCTGTTTGAAACTGGTTTCAATGTTCTTTAAACTTTTAAATTCCATCTTGATTTTTATTTATTGGTTACCTTTGATTAGTTTACCGCCGACCCTGCCGCCAGCGTTCCCGGTGGCTGCCCCGGCTACGGCACCGACACCGCTACCCGCTTTGTTTGCCGTACTGTTTATGTTCCGGCTCATGTTACCCATTCCGCCCGCCTGAATAATCCAGTTCGATACGGTGGGGATGGTGAAGTAACCGACAATGCCGATTATCATAAAAATTATGTACACGCTGTTGCTGCTGTCCGGTATGAAATTGGGGTCTGATAGCTCCTGAATATCCTTTTGGAGCATAAGCACCTGTATTCGGGCAAGTATGGAACTGAACAGGTCGGAAACAGGCAGCCACAGGTAAACGGAAATGTACCTTGTTATCCATTGGGTCAGTGTCGCCTGAAAGCCATCATATACACTGATGGCAAAGGCTATCGGACCCAGTATGGCAAGGACAATCAAGAAAAAGGTTCGGATAGTGTCTATCACAAGGGCTGCCGATTGAAAGAGCAGTTCCAACAATTCTCTGAACCAGTCCCGGACGGATTGCTTGATATTGTGGGCTGCCCTATCCATGTACATACCGCCCATTGTGGCAATATCTTTGGCAGACCATCCCAATTCGTCTATCTGTTTATCAAATGCTTCATCCGAAACAAGGTAAGCCGTTTCCGGATTGCGCACCATCGCTTCATATTCCAGTTTGTCCTTTTGTTCCCGGTAGGCGTTCATATCGAAAGTTTGCGTTTCGAGCATATTGTTACACCCCTTGACTACTGGCGACATCACGCTGTTAATCGTACCCAGTACGAATGTGGGAAAGAACATAATACAGAAACCAATCACAAAAGGACGGAGCAAAGGGTAAACGTCTATCGGTTCGGCACTGGCGAGCGACTGCCATACTTTGGCAGCCACATAAAACAAAGCCCCCAGTCCCGCTATTCCTTTGGCTACCCCCGCCATATTCCCGCATAACGGCATCATATCCGTGTACAGACTTCGTAAAATCTGATGCAGGTTATCAAATTCGATTGCTAATAACATATCTTTGATTTATTTGAAGTTACCAGTAACGTTCATCCGCCGAACCATAAAGAGCCATTACCCGGTCGGTGTCCTTTTTCTTTTTCGCCCGCAGGTAGGAAACGGAAATAGTCTTTCGAGTGTAGTAACTCACCAAGTCCCGGTAGTTCCTGATGGCGTTATACGTCCGGTCGATAACGTCCATCCTTTCTTTGTCCGACATGGAAAGCCCGTTGATATTCACAACCCCTTTCATTTCTTCCAGTACATCGGAACTTTCCTGTAACAGTTGTGTATAGCCGTAGGCGATGGCAGAAAGTTCATCCGGCGTATAGTTTTCATCCGAAAGCATCTTCTGAAAACTGTTCACGTAGATGTCGGAAATCTCCCCGATAAGCAGGATAGACTTTTGCACTTTCCGTGCATCTTTGACAAGGTTATGTACTGATTTTAAGGCATCATAATAATCTTTTCCCTGTTGATAAATCTTTACCGTTTCCTGAAAATTCTTTATCATATTCTGTGCGGTCGAAGAAGTCTGAATGATGTTCTTTGACGCATTGATAATCCCTTGCGCCAAATTGCCGGGGTCACTCACGACCCACTGTGCGTTTACCTTTCCGGCAAACAGGCTGCATACAACGAGCAGCATTATAATCTTTGTTCTCATACGCTTATTTCTTTATTGGTGGGTTACTCCGTTTGTACTCTCCGCCGGGTGAAAGCAGAATCCGGTCGTTCTCCTTGTCATAGGTTAGCAGGACAGAAAGCCCCGTTTCGATGAACAGGTTTCCGTCCTGTTCTGAAATCTGATAGGTTTCCGTTTGGATAGTCCCCCGGTAGGTCTTTCGATAGGTCGTTACCCTGTAATGCCCGTTTTCTTCAAAAAGGGTAAATGCCGGACGGTTCTTTACGCTTACCCAGTCGCCACGCATCGCCCTAAGACGGTCGGCGTTCGTTTCCTTACAGGAAGAAAGCCCCAGTAACAAGGTGCATAACAGCACCGGAAACAAGATTTTTAAATGTATCATACTGATTGATTATTAAATTGTTAATTGATTATTTTTCGGGATTACGCTTGCTTTCGGCAAGCCGTTTGATAGCCAGTTCGAGATTTCCGCCTAACTTTTCGGACAAGGCGAAAAGTTCCATTTGTTCCGTTTCTTCCGTTGTGAACGTGTAATATTCTTCCAAACTCACTTCGGTAGCATATACGGCTGACTGTGTACCGCCTAAGCCTATCCAAACTTCCTTGTATTTCCGGTTCGGATGATTGGCAAGGTTGATGGAAAGCACCTGTGAACGTTCCTTATCGGTCAGTCCCAAAAGGTTCTGTATGCTATCGAATTTATTAAGGTACTTCCGTTGGTCGAGCAAGATTTTACAATCCGAATTGTTTATAATGCTCTCTTTTACAATGGGAGAAGATATAATATCTTCGACCTCTTGCGTAACTACAATCGCTTCGCCGAAATACTTTCTAACGGTTTTGTATAAATATTTTATGTA
>ERZ772863.1926-NODE-1926-length-15779-cov-22.809463_pt1 | contig 15779 bp, 13 predicted proteins | sample MGYA00512134_ERZ772863 | MGnify/ENA primary metagenome ERZ772863 (study PRJEB29015, sample SAMEA2737659) | human gut metagenome | biome: human gut; feature: human-associated habitat; material: faeces | place: China | collected 2012 ...
TAATGCCTTTGAGCCCCATGCCCGAATCGACGTGCAGTTTGACTGCCTTTAAGCGCTCTTCATGCGAATACATAAATTGACCTCCTGACGCCTCTGTCAATTGGTCCAACTTTTTGTCCGCGTCCCCGGTACTTGATGGGGCGGAAAATCTTTACTTAGGAGAATACTTCTCAGCCGGTGATTTTGCAGTAAAATATAAGCAGTTGATGACACGCTTTCCTGAAATCAGTCGGGGAAAAATCAAGAAATATCAGCGGGAGAAACTTTCTGCTGCGGCTATGATGTCTTCCTATGAGAAATTGTATGAAGGTATTATGTAACCCAGAGTAAAAGGAACGCTTTGAGGTGAGGGTTATGACACAAAACAAAAATTTTTTTGATCGTAAGCGGGAATGGTCTACAGTTAAAGATGACCTGCTTACATATTATTTGAAACCCTATTTTATCAAAATCCTAGCGACAGGAAAACTGATTATTTATATTGATGGATTTGCGGGAGCGGGAGTATTTAAAGATGGTCAAGAAGGGTCTCCACTACTGGCCTTGAAGACGTTTGCGGAAACTGCTGAAATTAGTCACAATTTACATAAACAAGCTGCAGTATTTTATTTCATAGAAATAAAAAAAGATTTATATGCCTGCCTGCAAAATAACATTGATAATTTTAAAAATCAACATAAGGAACTTCATGGTGTAGTCGGATACAAGGTATGTCATGGCAATTTCAGAAATGAGTTGGATGATTGCCTTGACTTTGCATTAAATGCTAATGTTTTCTTATATTTAGATCCGTATGGTATTAAATTCTATGATTTTGATATATTGACTCAAATTAGTCAATTAAAATGCTATTCTTTTGAAGTTTTATGTAATTTCAATTCATTTGGCTTTTTTCGGTCTGCTTGTAGAGCTTTAAAAGTTCCAATTAGACAATCTGATATTATATATTTTGATGATGAGTTAGAGGATGATGTTGAAGATAGTCCATCTATTAAAAATTTGGACTGTGCTTATGGCTCCGAAGGCTGGCGTAAAGTTGTAAATTCTTATATAAAAAAAGAAATAGACGCTACACAGGCAGAAAAAAAGATTGCAGAAGAAGTTCATGCCAACCTTAGAAAACACTTTAAGTATGTCTTGAATATGCCAATAAGAGTCAAATCAGGCAATATACCTAAATACCGTATGTATCATGCTACGAATAATATAGATGGCTGTATTTTAATGGCTCAAAACATGCAAAAGCGTAAAGATAGATTGATTTTTACCATTCAGGGCGAACAGCAGGAATCTTTATTTGGCGATAGATATACATATAGTGAGCAAGGTGATATGACTGATTTAAGGGATGTAGAGGATTTATTTAGGACAGAAGTCTGCAAGATTCAAGGAGAAAAGCAATACAAAGAGTTTTTAGCGGAATTTGTTACTGACCATGGGATTCCTTGCCCTTTTAAAAACATTAATGAAATTATGAAGAAGTTAGAAAAAGAGGGAAAAATTGTAGTTAGAAGAATACCGGAAATTACTAAGACAGGAAAACCGGCGAAATTCTGGTCGGAAACAAATAAGCAGCAGGTGTTTATACGAAGCAAATAATTATTCTAACGAGGCATAGATATCATGGATACAATTACACGCAAAACCATGCTTTATAAAACGGGAGTTGAATATGGGGATTATACCATGAACCATGTCCTGGGATGTTCTCACGGATGCCTTTATCCGTGCTATGCCTATCTGATGAAGAAGAGGTTCGGCCATATCAAATCTTATGAAGACTGGCGGAAACCACGCCTTGTATCCAATACATTGGAGCTCTTAGATAAGGAAATTCCCAAACTCAAGGGAAAAATCAAATCAGTCCAGCTCTGCTTTACTACGGATCCTTTCATGTATGGGTATAAAGAAATTGCTGATATGTCCATCAAGGCAATTCAAAAGCTAAATAAGGCAGGTATACCCTGTGTCGTGCTTTCCAAAGGGGTCCTGCCTAGAGAACTGGCGCAGTTGTCTCGCAATAATTCTTATGGCATCACTCTTGTTTCATTGGATGAAGAGTATCGAAAGAGGATGGAACCGGGCGCGGCTCCCTACGAGGCGAGAATCAAGGCATTACGAAATCTTCATGATGCCGGCTGTCGGACATGGGTAAGCATAGAACCTTATCCGACACCCAACATACTGAACCAGGATATTATACCCATTTTGGAAGCAGTCTCTTTTACTAATAAAATTATTTTTGGTCGTACCAATTACAGTAAAATTGTAACTTCCTATAAGAACCACAACGAATTCTATAAAAAACAAGCTCAAATAGTGATGAATTATTGCAGAGCCCATGAAATTGAGTATTATATCAAAAAGGGTACAATAAGAGGATAAAATTTTGACTGGAGAAATTAGTAAAAGGATAGAATTATGGAATTAATTTCAGTACTTATGCCTACCTATAATGTTGAAAGGTTTGTTGGTGAGGCAGTAGAAAGCATATTGAATCAAACCTGGACAAACTTTGAATTTATAATTGTAGATGACTGCTCCACGGATCGTACGTATGATATTTTAAAGAAATATGCCGCTAAAGACAGCCGGATACATTTATTTCGGAATGAAATAAATAGTAAAATCTGCAAGACTCTGAATAAGGCATTATCTCATGCAAAAGGGCAGTTTATTGTTCGGATGGATGGCGATGATATTTCTCAGCCGGATAGATTTGAAAAGTTATATGATTTTTTACAAGATCATCCGAATGTAGACTTGGTAGGAAGTAATACGATTACTATTGATGAAGCTGGTAAAGAATTGGGTAGAAAAGCATATCTACTTCATGATAGAGCCATTCAGATGGGAAATCGATATATGACATCTATTGCCCATATTTGGATGGCTAGGAAAAAAGTATATGATATTCTTAAGGGTTATCGAGATATTCCATATGCAGAAGACTTTGATTTTCTCCTTCGAGGTGAACTGCAAGGGTTCCATTATGCAAATGTAGAGGACTATTTATACAGTGTACGCCATCGCAATGGCAATACAGTCAGCACTAATGGACTCGTCCAAAGGAAAACGGCAGATTATGTGAAAAAACTATACCGAAGTGAATCTAAAGATGGTAAAAATCATTTCAATCTTGATGAATTCCATTCTTTTGTATCTTGTACAGAGAAAGAAAAAAAGAAATACTATGATGCTGCCTTAATTCTGGATAAAGCAATTAAAAACAAAAAGAATAAAAAAGAAATGTTGTTTTATACCGTCAAAGCGGCACTTTCATCTTCCTATGTATTCAGCTATCTTATTGATGCTGTTGCAGTACGTATTATTAAGCAAATGGAAATTCGGGGCTTATTATAGCTTTTAAATAAATGAGGGTATCATATGGCCATAATTATTGCATTCATAGCCATGACTATTCCGGTTTTGGGATTTGGCTTAACACTTGTATATTTCAATCAATATAGAAGAGTCTTGATCTCTGCTTTGCTATGTGGATTGGCGTTTTCCGCGGCTTTTTATGGTTATATATCAGATGAAGGCAATGATATTTTTCGACATATGGCGAATATGGAATTGTATGCAGATGTTTCTCTATGGGATGCTTTTAATTTGCTGAAAAATGATGCATCGCATATTTCATCAGTTTATACCTGGGATCTTTGGCTTTGGATTATGTCAAAGTTTGATAATCCATTGCTATTGCAATCATCCGGTGCATTTGTGGGATACTCACTTATCTCATACTTTGTCTTTGATTTTGCGAAAACTCATAAATGGCAGTTTAAGCATTGGGGACTTGTCCTTTTTGTCGCTCTGGCGTTAATCTCTCCTCTTTCTATTGCAATTGGTATAAGAAACGCCAACGCTTTTCTTATTTGTGCGATGGCTTTATACCAATATTACTTTAAGAAGAAAAGCGTAATTTTAGCTTTTTCTCTCTTGTTGATGGCATTGTTCTTACATCATAGTGTGATTGTCATTTTGGGTGTATGGTTTATTATTCCATTCATTGCGAGGTTTAAGTGGATTTCTATAGGTCTTACTATTCTATTTTTATTTCTGTTTAGAAACTATGAAAGCTATTTATACTTATTGACAGGTGGTAGTTCAGGTCCGGGGGGACTGGTGGCTAATACTCTCTATTCTGCATCAGCATATCAAAATGACTTATTCAATACTAGTGTTCATGCAATTGTCAGCCTTTTGTGGGGGATTGGTGTGAGTGCATTTCTGATTTGGCATTCAAAGCATACATTGAGATATCTAGAGACTACTCAGCAGAGCACATATCTTATAAACAATAAAAGGCTATACAATATGGCATTTTTTATATTTGCAATTTCTGTTGCCATGCTTCCGATTTTGGGGAATAATGCTTCTCGATTTTTTATCCCAGCAAATATTTTGAGTTTATTCATTATGATGCAAAATCCTGATGAATTTATACTCATAAATAAGAACAAGGTGAGACTTTATCCCTTGCTTTTATATTTAGCTGCATCAGGAAATATTCTATTATATTTTTATAATATGAACTGGGGAACGGCATCTTTAAAATCTTTCTTTTTAAGTTCGCTCTTAGGGTATTTCACTAACATCATAACTAACGTCATGTAATGGGGCCTTGAATATTTAAGCTTTTTGCTCAGACTAATATGAAGGAATCTGTGTTTATGAGGTATGCCTATTTGATTATGGCTCACGGTGATTTTTATCTATTAAAAAAGCTGATTAAGACAATCGATAATTCGGACGGTGATATTTTTCTACATTTGGAAGCAAGTAAGCATTATTCTAAAGAAATCATTGATGAACTGAAGCATTGTACAAGACATGTAAATTTAAAAATTTACTTTCAATTTTTATCCGTTTCAAAATGTTATCCGATTTTCTGAATTACTAACTGGTACTTTAACTACAAATATCTTTACTGTTTTATTTGATGTTTTTGAGGGAATTTTCTAATTATTACTGGAGTGTTTAAATATGATGTCACATAGTGAGGTGGCAAAGGCAGCTTGGCATGGCATGATATGGCGATTTTTAGAACGCTGCTCATACCAGACGGTTAGTTTAATTGTTTCTATCGTTTTAGCTCGTCTGCTTTTACCTGAGCAATATGGAATCATTGCTATGACAATGATTTTTATTACGTTATCAGAAGTATTTGTAACATCCGGACTGGGCTCTGCACTTATACAAAAATCCAAGTATAATGAAGTGGAATTTTCCACCATGTTTTGGTCAAGTGTTGTTTTTTCTATCATTTTATATGCAGCATTATTTATACTAGCTCCGGTTATTGGTTCATTTATGCACACTCCTGCACTTACTCCGGTGCTTCGAGTCTTGGGACTTCGCCTTCCCATCTCGGCCATGAATTCCATCCAGCAAGCTTATGTTTCCCAGCAGATGATTTTTAAGAAGTTTTTCTTTTCTACCTTGTCGGGGGCAATCGTATCGGGAATTGTCGGAATTATTATGGCTTATGCGGGGATGGGGGTATGGGCTCTAGTAGCTCAGAATTTCAGTTTAACCATTGTGAATACGCTTGTTCTTCATTTTATTATAACTTGGAGACCATCTTTTCATTTTGATTTCAAGGCATTTAAGGATTTGTTTGGGTTTGGCCTCAGGCTGATGCTTGCCAGTCTCATCGGCACATTCTTTGAGCAGTTCAGAGGATTTTTAATCGGGCGAAATTATCAACCGCAGGACCTGGCCTTTGCAAATCGTGGGGAGCTATTTCCTACGGCCTTGGCTAGTAATATTGCAACATCGATTCAAACCGTTTTGTTTCCGGCTTTTGCGCATTTAAAAGATGATAAAGATTACGTTAAAGCTGCTCTGAGACGGACATTAACCATGGGGAGCTTTATTGTGGTTGGTCTTATGGTTATACTTGCCGGAGTGGCAGATACTTTTGTCCATGTTATATTAACAGATAAATGGATGAAGAGCGTGCCTTATTTGCAATGGGTATGTTTAGGACAATGTTTTAGCGTGCTAGCGGCAATTAATTTACAGACGATTACTTCTATGGGGAGAGCAGATATTACGTTGAAACTTGAATTCATAAAAAAGCCCTTCTGCCTCGTAATCCTGCTGATTTGTGTTACCATATCCCCTTTGGCTGTAATCATCGGTAGTGCTTTCTATGGAATCATTGCCTTTCTGGTCAATGCATTTCCCAATAAATCACTATTACATTATGGTGCATTGGATCAAATTAGGGATATAATATCTCCTTTTTTCTGTGCAGTTCCAGTGTTTGGAATCTTGCAGTTCTTGCAGCATATTATACCACAGACATTTATTTCACTTGTTTTAGAGTCCATAGTAGGAGCTTTGCTTTATCTCTTCCTGGGTCTAATCTTTCGCGCATCGGGTGAAAAGGAGATATACTGTTTTGTTTTAAACCGCATAAAAAATATTAAAAATTAAGATAAGAGAAATTCTCATGTTTGTTTATGAATATAATATAATTGACTTCGACTTATAGCGTTGCATTAACATTAAGATATATTTTTTAAAAATACATTAGAATAATTTATAAGAATATTACAATGCCTTCAAATGAATATTATTGATATAGATAAATATTATCTAGTCAAGTCATGTATTTAAACCTAAAACTATTTAATGAGAAAATTAAGATGATAAAATATAGAATTCTGAAATGGAGGATGTTCTATCAATGAAAGCTAGAAGTGCGTTGCTTGAGGCCATTTATAAAATTTTTAGTATATTTCCTATAAAGAGAAATAAGATTGTGATTTCCAACTATGGTGGTAAAGGGTTTGGAGATAATGGTAAATACATTGCGTTGGAACTACTTAAGCAAGACTTCAAGTACGACATAGTCTGGTTATGTAGAGATATTAATGAACGATTTCCTCAGGGCATTAGAGTTGTGAAATTTAAAACATTGAAATCTATCTATGAGCAGGTGACAGCAAAAGTTTGGATAGATAATATGAGGAAAGCGGAGTATGTTCGTAAAAGAAATAATCAGTATTATATCATGACATGGCATGGGGGCATTGGTCCTAAAAAAATTGAGAAAGAAGTAGAAAATATTCTAGGTGAGACCTACGTCAATGCTGCAAAAAATGACTCTCAAATGGCTGATTTATTTTTGGCTGAATCTGAATTTACCTATAATCGATATAAAAGTATATTTTGGTATGAGGGAGAGGTTTTGAAATGTGGATGTCCTCGTGAAGATATTTTATTTCAGGACACCTCAGATCTTAAAACAAAAATATTGCGTCAAATTGGTATTGATATGACAAGTCATATTTTCCTTTATGCACCCACATTTCGAGATAATATGACTGAAAAGGATTTACATGTCTATAAACGCCAATGGCATGATATTTTAGATACATTATCCAAGCGTTTCGGTGGTAAATGGGTGGGATTTATCAGACTGCATCCTAATATTGCCAAGCTTGATAAGAATCACAGTTTAGCTGAAGCTAGTGTGTATGATGTGACTGACTATCCGGATATGCAGGAGCTTCTTGCTGTCAGTGACATGGTCTTGACGGATTATTCCAGCTGCGTTTATGATTTCGGCCTTACCAGGCGACCTGGATTTATGCTGGTAGATGATTTAGAAGCTTATAAAAAGGAAAGAGATTTTTGTATAGATTTGGATATTGTACCATTCCCAATCGCATCTTCTGATGAAGAGTTGGTTCATATTATAGAGAATTTTGACTATGATGTATATTCTAAAAAAATACATGACTTTTATTATAATTATTGTGGCCTTTATTCTGGTGGTCATGCATCAGAGATTGTGTGTGATAGAATTGATCAAATAATAAATGAAAATATGTAGTTATGAAAAGGAGTGAATTTTCATGAATATTGCTATCATTATTGCCGGCGGTTCTGGCCATCGTATGGGACAGGATATTCCTAAGCAATTTATTAATGTTTATGACAAACCTGTCTTGATTTATACGTTAGAGGGATTTCAAAAGCACCCTCAAATTGATGCCATTGAAGTTGTTTGTATTGATGGTTGGCATGATGTTCTTCGGGCCTATGCGAAACAGTTTAATGTCACAAAGCTGAAGTGGATTGTGTCAGGCGGTGATTCCGGGCAGGAATCCATTCGTAATGGCGTCTATAATCTTGAAGGAAAGGCGTCTGCTGATGATATCATCGTTATTCATGATGGTATACGACCATTGGTTGATGCTTCTGTATTGACTGATGTACTTTTAAAGGCAAAAAAATATGGCAATGCTGTTACCTCTTTGCCATATAATGAACAGATTTTTATTATTAATAAGGAAGACGAAACAACGACTACACAGTATATCCCCAGGGAGACGTTGCGTCGGGTCTCCACTCCGCAGGCTTATCGGTTTGACATCCTTGATAAAAGGTATCATGAGGCATTTGAGAAGAAAATCGGAATTTATGGATCGTCTTATACAAATACGATGATGGTAGAACTGGGGGAAACACTTCATTTTGCATCCGGTTCGGATAAGAATATAAAACTTACCACAAAAGATGATTTGGAACTTTTCAAGGCATATTTGAAAGCTGATAAAGATACCTGGCTGAAATAGGAGTAAAAATTATGGAGATATATAATCACCCGTTATATAAGGAAGACATTGAGAAAGTGGCGGGATTGGCTCTACCATGGGAAAAGCTGAAGGGTTCATCTGTTATGATTTCAGGAGCCACCGGCCTTTTGGGATCGTTCTTGATTGATGTCATTATGCATAAAAACCTCAAAGAAGGTTTGGGCTGCGTCATCTATGCATTGGGGCGGAACAAGGGAAAAGCGATGAATCGCTTTGGATACTGCTTCCATTTGCCGGATTTCAATTTTTTTACCTGTGATGTGAATCAACCGTTGGCTCTTGGCGAAATTTCACAAGTGGATTATGTAATCCATCTGGCAAGTAATACACATCCGGTGGCATATGCTACTGATCCGATTGGGACAATTATGACTAATATTTATGGTTTGAAAAATATGCTGGATTTCAGTGAAGCTCATCACAGCAAGCGTTTTGCCTTTGCTTCATCCAATGAAATTTACGGGGAGAATCGTGGTGATACAGAAGTTTTTGATGAAAAATATTGCGGGTACATAGACTGCAATACCATGAGGGCTGGTTATCCGGAAAGCAAGCGATGCGGCGAGTCTCTTTGCCAGGCTTATATTTCACAAAAGCATATGGATATCGTGATTCCGCGGTTTACCAGATCCTATGGGCCGACGCTTCTTAAGTCTGATTCGAAAGCAATGAGCCAGTTCCTTAGAAAGGCAGTAAATGGTGAAGATATAGTCCTGAAAAGCAAGGGAACACAATACTATTCCTATACCTATATGGCAGATGCCATATCGGGACTTCTGACGGTTCTTTTAACGGGAGTGAAAGGAGCAGCCTATAATATAGCTGATGAAAGGTCAGATATTCATCTGAAGGATTTAGCTGCCCTGATTGCCGGTGCCGTTGACAGGAAAGTGATTTTCGACATTCCCAGCCAGATAGAAAGTGCCGGGTTCAGCAAAGCAACAAAGGCCCGCCTTGACAGCAAAAAGCTTCAGTCTCTTGGATGGAAGGCACAGTATGACATAAAGGACGGTATCACTAGGACTATCCGGATTTTACGGGAATGCGACAACCAATCTTAAAATTCTTTGAAAAAATAAAGGCCAGTATAGGGGAAAACCTATACTGGCCTGGTGCTTTACCGAATTAACATCTGTTTCTGTTTGTAGTTAAAATATTATGTATTTTTTTAAATCATTTTTGCATTCTTTATGCAGGTGTAAGGCTTCTACACTTGAAATAGGCGCCTTCTTAAAAAGTGCGAGCAGTGTTTCCAGGTTTTTAAGAAGTACTGGGTTTGCAATGTCATTGACCACTTTTTCTATAGGCTCTTCCGGATTCCAGTAATAATTAAGCCTGCTAGCAGGAAAATAGTGGTGAATCATATGCTCCAGATAGGAGATGTCATTATCTAATGAATTTAAAGTCTGGTATGCTTGGTTTACTGCATGGGAAAGGTATTTGTCAGACAGGGCCCCACACTTTTCTTATGGCAAAAATCTTCGTACAGCGCATCGGCATTTTTTAGGTGCTCTTTGATGCTCTGAGCAAATGTGTCGTTTTGTGTAGATGGAATCCAAAGCATATACCTGCACACTGATCCATGGCCTGAAGGGGAGCGGTAGCTGGCAACTTGCATCTTCTTCCAATATTCCGTAAAATGAAGAAAACGGAATTTTTTTTATTTTCCACGTTCACATACAAGCGATTTTTTCTATTATATAAGTAGAAGGGACAAGTTTATAAAGCAATTCTGAAAGCACACGCTTTCCTGCCAATCCTAGGCCCGGCAGGAGAGAGTATTTCGGAGATGCGGGGATCCCCTTGTTTCCTTCCATCCAATTTGGCCAAAAAGGATAAAAGATATGAACTACACAATGAACCCAGGACTCTAAATCAGCTTCACATATGCAGAAATGACGGGAGACTCGTGTATGGCGCGCGCCGTCGTACTTCGGTACAGCAGCGGCCGTAGACCATGCAGACACCGAACTCATTGGGCATCATGCTGATTTTGAGATACCGGGTCTTTTGTGCTACATTGAAGATTTTTAGTAGGCCTTAGAGAGAAATAGTTGAATAGAATAGAGAGGGCTATTTTGTCTTATAAATATTACGTCGCTTCAGCTCCTAGCGAATGCACTGTGCGAGGTGAGAGCCGGTGAATACGCAGGAGGGGGGCATTCATTTTATGTGAAGAACCCTTTCTTGATTTATCTGTATTTACGGATTCATTCATGCCCCTTGCTTAGGAATATGGTGTGACCCTCATTCGCGTATTAGGCAGCTTTTGGTGAATGCACATCATACTTGCTATATTCCTTTATCGTTCTTAAAATGTGATTGAATTTATTGATATTTAGAGTATAATACAAATAAGGATCACTTGATTTCTTTATATTTCATCTCGGTCCTGTGACGGTGTCTTATGAGGCATCGGATGGCTTTATCAAAGTCAATGCTCCTTTCAGAACTGTTGTAAGAACCCTGAAACAGGAACGAAATGCCTTTCTTTCCTGTTTCATCGAACACTTGCTGCATGGCATGAATTCGAGTATGTCGAACAGGCATTCTGCAAACGCTGTAACTGCCTGTAATGTGATGGCTGGTGATTCTATTCCCAGTGTATCATGTAGAGTTAGAAATAATGGATAGGGGAGTAATCCGGTTTGCTTTTCGTCCCATTAGCTATAAGGATCTATCCACCTTGGCTAATGGGATTTTTAAGTGGGGCTTATGTGAGGATGTTGTATATGGATACGGATATGGAAATTAGAAAGGAAATCGAAGGGAAAAATATCTCTTATATCCATTTTGACCGTAGAATGAAACTGACAAATCATTTGTGGAGCTGCATTACAAATAAACAGTGGGTACTAAAGCATGGCTTTTATCCTTTTATCCATTTTAAACGGCCTAAATACCATAAGTCTTGGTCGACGGATTCTTCAGGAAAACGAATTTGGAAAGACGATGGGCCAAAATCCCGGGACATACTCTATGCAGCACATAAAGATGCATGGATTTATAGGTACTATGGAGCTTTGTTTAACAGACAGTATAATCAGTATTTGGGAAATAAGGGGATTGATGATTGTTCTATTGCGTATAGGACAAATAAGAAGGGAAAATCAAATATTTCCTTTGCAGAGGAAGCGTTGGCTTTTATTAAGTTCCATAAGCCTTGTTATGTTATCATAGGTGATTTTACACATTTTTTTGATTTTCTTGATCATGCTTACCTGTTGAACCAGATTCGTTACGTTTTGGACAGTCAGTATATTCCTGATGATATATATTATGTATTGAACGCTCTCCTGCATTACAGTTATGTTGATTACGAAGGGATTACTTCCTATAAAGGAATGACACATCAACAGCTTTGCCAGTGTCAAACAGTTTTAACAAATCAGGAATTCCGGATTCTCTCAAGAAAGAAACAGAGAGAATCTAAAGACGACAAGTTTATTATAAAGGTAAATAGAGAACATTTCGGTATTCCGCAGGGATCACCCATGAGTGGAGTACTGGCAAATATCTATATGATTCAATTTGATGAAAAAATCTTTAAATTAGTGCAGTCGTATCATGGAATATACCGTCGTTATTCAGATGATTTTATTATTGCTATTCCGGAAAAGTATATAACGGAAGAACAATATCAACAAATGATTCATCAGTTGCAGAAAATTTTTAACCAGAGAAGTACAATTACAGGAAAGTATCTGGTTAAATTATCACCGGAAAAAACTAAGAAATATCATGTTAGTGCGAACTTGATTATTTACAATGAGCAAAAGGAGCATGGTATCATTTCCTTTTTGGGGTTTTCATACGATGGAAAGAGAGTTTATATTAAAGACAGCTCTGTAAGGCGTTATTATAGTCATGCTTATAGTAAGGCTGATCACGTTGTGAAGCAAAATGTCCAGCTTATCCAGCTTAAGAAGAATAAAAGGAGAACTACAAATTTATATACGTTGTATAGCATATCTGGATTGTATAGAAATAGCAGTAAGTCTAAGCGAGGATCAAATTTTCCGGTGTATTCCCAAAGGGCACATTTTATCTTCCAAAAGAATTTCAAGAGTGAAAATCAAACCGGCCTCGTAGCCCAAAGGCATATGAGGCAATTAAGAAAACGACTTAATTCCCCAAAATAGCAGATTAGGGATATTTAGAAATGGTAAATAAGGTGGAATAACTCTGTCGGAAAAAGATGAGCGTCGCTTTTGCACTGTTATTTTAATCTCCTGATGCCTGCTTGAGAGGGAGATGCATTATGTTATTATAGCATTTGGCGTTGAGGTATGAAGATTGAAATATGGAGGCTACTATATTGTTCCATCACAAAGAAACCCGGTGTCTCCAACTGCCCGTCATGCCCAATGAGTTCGGTGTCTGCATGGTCTACGGCCGCTGCTGTACGAGGTACGACGGCGCGCGCCAGGCATGAGTCTCCCGTCATTTCTGCCCTGTAAGGGATTTCTGGAGTCCTGAGTCTCTCTGTGTTTTTCAGTGTTTGCTGAATTTGTTACCTTTCCGGAAAAGGTGGAGGGGAGAAAGGCAGTACCCTTTTTGAATTCCGGCATTCCATTCCTGTATTTCCTATGGCCATCTTGGAAATATATGGCATGCTTTCTGTCAAAGCCGCGGGCCTTTTCAGGTCCCTCTACTATATAAATAACGGCAGGTTGTAATTTTTGAAAAGAGTTTGAAAATAAATTTTCATAATTTTGTGTCAAAGCAGGATTGAGGGGGAAAAAGGGAGATTTGAAGTTCGGACCTATCCTCAGGGCTCCGCCCAGCTCCTTCCTGGGGAAGGAGCCTGACGATTCGACATGTGCCATTGATTTCCCTTCCTGCTGACTGGGATTCCTTGGTGAGCTGGTGGACTAGTGGGTTAGTGAGCTAGTAAGAGTCATTAGCGGTGCTTACCAAGATTCTTCTCTTCGTTCAGAATGACGGTGCCGGCAGGAAGGCAGCGGGGAGTTGATTTTTTTTCGGTGTTTGTCAGAGCTTCGCCCAGCTCCTTTCTGAGGAAGGAGCCAAATGATTCGTCATGTGCTGGTGCGTTCCCTTCCTGCTGACTGGGATTTTTTAGTGGGCTGGTGAGCAGTGTGCTAGTCGGAGTCAATGTCGACAAGTACCGAGATTCTTCACTGGTGCTCAGTATGACGGCGCTGGCAGGAAGGTGGTGCTGCATGGTGGTGGGCAATTTTGAAATTTTTCCTAAAAACCTGCCTGTATCGTCTATGATGGGGTGGATCAGGAAGTGGTGGAAAACATGCCGTAAAAACTTTACGGCATGTTTTTTTTATGCTATATTTTAAGCAGAAAAGTGGTGGTAAGGAGGCAGTTCTATGCTGAAGAGGTTTGAAGTGAGCGGGTTTAAGCAGTTTGGACACCTGGTTTGGGATTTTTCCCGCACCCGGGAGTATGCTTTTAATCAAAACTGTGTTAAAGATGGGCTGGTCAGGGATGGCTTGATTTATGGGGCTAATGCTTCCGGAAAGACGAATTTAGGCCTTGCTTTGTTTGATATCACCGCCCATTTGTCGGATAAAAATTCTGCTGAAGATTTATACCGGTATTATTTGAAGGCTGATGCAGATGTAAAATATGCGGATTTCCGCTATGACTTTCAGTTTCCCGGTCATCATTTTATTTCTTATAGCTACCGAAAGAGCAGCCACCGCCTGCTTTTGGGGGAAGAGCTGACCATTGATGGCAGGCTGGTGCTGAGGTGGCCTGATGAAGGCGGCATTTTTATAGATCCGGAGTTTCAGGAAATGTACAAGTTTGGTGACATGAAGTGGGATTTCAAAAGTTCTGATTTATCAGCGGTAAAATATGTCTTTAATAATATGCTGTCGGATTCCTCTTCTTTGCTGTCTCAGTTCCGTACTTTTGTGAACGGAATGTTGTGGTTCCAGAGAAATGATTTAAATAATCGATATATTGGCTATTTAAATACTCATGAGGATATATATGATTATATTGTCCGGGAGGGGTATATTGGGGATTTTGAAAAGTTCCTGCATGAGCTTGGGGAAATAGCGGTTAAACTGGCTGCTATACAAAATCCGGACGGCAATTCGGAGTTGTATTTTGATTACGGACAGAAGATTCCTTTTTCTAAGGCCGCTTCCAGCGGTACTCGTGCACTGAGTTTGTTTTATTATTGGCTGAAGCATAAAAAGGGGATTACATTCCTGTTTATTGATGAGTTTGACGCTTTTTATCATTTCAAATTGGCAAAAAAAGTTTTCCAATATCTGATTTCTGATTTTGCCGGGCAGGCTATGGTGACGTCCCACAATATTGATCTGCTGACGAACCGGATTACGCGGCCGGACTGCTGCTTTGTGGTTAGAAATGGTCAAATTGCGTCTTTTGCGGATTCTACATCCAGGGAAATCCGGCAGGGAAATAATCTGGAGCGTCTGTATGTGGGTGGTGAGTTCGATGAGTAAGAAAATATTGGTCATCTGTGAGGGCACGAAGAAAGAACCTGAAATTATTCAGTATGCTCAGAAGCTGGACCTGCTGCCTGAAAATTTGCAAATCGTATCCTATGGGACCAATATTTATAAACTCTACAATGCTTTGGAAAAAGAAAGTCAGGGATATCCGGATGGTTGGGATTCTCTTGATATTCAGCTTTCTATGATACACTCTGCCAGAACAGAAGATGAAAAGTCTGTGCTCATGGACAGCTATACGGATAAATTGCTTATTTTTGACTTTGATCCGCAGGATTCTTTCTTTCAAAATCATAGGGATGAGGCTTGTCGTCGTTTTCAGAAGCTGAGGGGGGCTGAGGCTTGAGAAAAGAGATTTGAGAGGCGCAACATCAGGTGGCTTGTCATGGTTGGAGGGGCAGCATTGTGGGGGAGAAGGAGGGGGATTTGAAGTTTTAGGAATGGGGAGAATAGAGGTTTGAATTTTAACTGGATTGCAGGTAGATATATTGACAATCATCATCACCGGCGGCGCCGGATTTATTGGTTCTAATTTCATTTTCTATATGATGAAGAAGTATCCGGACTATCGCATCATCTGTCTGGATAAGCTGACCTACGCAGGAAATCTGTCTACCCTGGCACCGGTCATGGATAAGCTCGAGTGCTATGCTAAAACTGGACAGGGGTGGGATAAGAATTTAGACAGCCTTTG
>ERZ772863.1937-NODE-1937-length-15701-cov-4.612617_pt1 | contig 15701 bp, 14 predicted proteins | sample MGYA00512134_ERZ772863 | MGnify/ENA primary metagenome ERZ772863 (study PRJEB29015, sample SAMEA2737659) | human gut metagenome | biome: human gut; feature: human-associated habitat; material: faeces | place: China | collected 2012 ...
CCAAAGCTCACGCTTGCGATAAGCACCACCCAGAGGGCAATGACGGACTTTTTATGCGTCCCCACTTTCATAGTACGGACTTTCTTTTCCTTTATCGGTTTTTCTTTCTTCTTAAACATGATTTCCATTCCTTTCTATTGCTTAATTCTGCCAGCTCCTATTAAATGCTGTTGCCAGTAGGAGCTTGTAAGGTCGGCATAGCCTATCGGGTCGCCAGCGTGGTACATCTGGTTATTTCCAACATAGATACCGACGTGGGTCACATACGTTCCCGCATTGTAGGTACTGTGGAAGAACACCAAATCACCAGCCTGTGCCTGTGAAAGCGGGATATGCTGGGTAGCGTCATACTGTGCCTGTGCCGTTCTCGGCAGACTGATACCAGCCTTGCCATAACACCATTGAACCAGCCCCGAACAGTCAAAAGAAGTGTTAGGATTGCTCCCGCCGTACACATAGCCCCAGCCTTGATATTTCAGAGCTTCATTCATTATTTTCTGTGCCAGCTCGCCCGATACTTGACTGACCGTGAGATACTGGCTGACAAGCTCCACATAGAACATATTCCCGTAGGCATATCGCCAACCACCGTTGCGGGCGACAGCGACAGGGTTCGTGTAGGTGACTTTCTTTCCCCCAGACTTGTCACGGGCGAAGTTTTCTGCCAGCGTGAAGCTGTGCTTTTTTCCGTTCTTAGCCACATAGCCGATATAGCCACCGCCATAGTTATAGGACTGTACCACCACGTTTATATCCTCTATGCCTTGATTTTCTGCGGAAGAAAGCAGGGACGCAAAATACTTGCACCCCTGCTTGATTGAGCTTTCTGTATCTAAGGAATTAGGCGGTAAGCCCATGCTCTCGGAACTCTGCATAACGTCCTCAGCTGTCCCGCCACTTTCTACCTGTATGATTGCCAGCAGATAGGGGACGTACTCAGATATGCCGTATTCCTTTGCGTATTTCTCCACCATAGGCTGATGTTTCAACACCTCTGCGGACAGGTTCATGCCCGTTACCCATGAGGAAGAACCACCGCCCCCGTCGTCGTCCTCGGCACTGATAAGCACACCAAAGAAAAGCACTATCGCAAGAAGAAAGGGAAACAGACTGCCGATAAGGGCGATATGTCTTAGCTTCATTTCCTATGTCCTTTCTTTGTGGTGGTTTTCTTCACGGTCTGTTGATTTTTCTGGTAATTTGTCTGTTTCTGCTGGCTGGAAAGGGTACGCTCTGTCTTGTTTGTCTGCTCCACGGTACGTCTTACGGTCTGTCGCTGTGGCTGTGATACAGGTTCAGAAGTTCTCTTTTCTGTACCAGAAGCCAGCGGACGCTCCTTGACAGATTGTGGCGTGGTCGGCTCGGTATGTACCTTGTCGGTCGTGGCAGAACGCTTGATTTCCTGCATTTTTCCTGTGTCTGTCTTAGAAGCGGTGACAGATCTATTATGGGGACGGGTAGCTCCTGTTGTCGCTGATCCGTCCGTCGTTCTGCCAGCCTGCTTTGCTTCCTGTGCCTTTTGAAGCTCCATACGCTTGTCAGCGATATTCTGTCTATGCTGTTGGAGCTTGTCGGCACGCTCGCTCTGTCTGGTTTCCTGCCCCTGCACTATGCCACGCTTGAAGTCGGACACATTTGCTTTTGCCCTTTCCTTTGCGGAGTGTACGGCATAGGCGGTCTGGGTCGGCATATCCTTGATATTCTCCTTGACAGCCGTTGCCTTGTCCTTGACCTTGTTTTTCGTATCAAACACCGCACCCACGGCTGAACCCGCTCGGCTTCCAAAAGAAGCATTATCACGCTTGCGGGTCATGTTGGCATGAGATTGTTTACTTCCAGCAGAAGAAAGAACCGCTCCTGCCATAGCTCCCGTTCCAGCACCTACCATACTTCCTTTTCCAACTGCTCTTGCGATACGGTGTTCCATACGCCTAGCCCTGTGTCGCATGAACATATAAGGACGACGGAATATCCTGCGTCCCATGCTCTGGCTGTCCCCAGCATTGAGGGAGAACATACTCATAAGGTCGCCCAACTTCATATAGATACCCGCAAAGCAGACTATCTGTAAGAACGCTATCATAAAGAACGGGTAATCGGTGGAGATGTTATAAAACATACTGGAAATGCTGAACGCCACCGTGACAATGAGGGTAATACCCGCCCTTGTCATAATCGTATTGAACACTCGCACGATTGCCTGTTTTGCCATGTTCTCATAGCTGGGTATCATGCTCAAAAGAAAGCTAATCGGCAGGAACATGGCAAAGATGATAAAAAGTATCTGGGAGAATATCATCATGCCCGTTAAGAGGAATACGAATATCGTTATCCCCAGATTGAAGATGAGCAGGAAGAACACCATTCCCAGACGGTTGATGACCTGCGGTATCGTCAGATTGTCGTTGTCGTTATCCTCGATTTCCGTTTTCACCACGTCCTCACGGGTCGCCCCGTCGTCTGCTGACGGACTGACCGACACCAGAGCTTCCACACGGTCAGCTCCGATTTCCTCTATATCGCTGTTACCGAATTGCAGGAGTAGCCACGGCTGTTGTACCTGTATGGAGAACAGGCTGTCCCTTATCAAGTCCACGCTGTCTTTCCCCGCACTGTCGCTGTCGGGGAGCATGATTTTTGTCCCCAAATCCAGCGAAGCGGTACTTATATCACTGGAAAAATCGTTTATCTTCTTGATGTAGTCGGGAGCGTAGGCGATAAAGGAAGCGGATAGCACGAACACCACAACAAAGTTGATAACGGCGTGTAATGCCTTGCTGGTTTCTCGCTTGATAAGCCCCGTGTAGGCGACATAGATACCCACCACAAGGATAATGAGAAGCAGGAAGCCCACATAGAAGCCTGTACTTCCGAACCCGTTTTCTGTCACGCCCGCTAATGTCTGTATGCTCTTGCCGATACTGTCTGCCATGTCATTGATGAAGTCCAGCTTATACGCCTGCTGGACGACGTACCCCGTGGCGTTGCTTAGATACAGGCTGATTGTCCAGATAAAGTTGGTGATACAGTACAAGCCATACTGTACTGACTTCCCGATACCGTCCAGCCAGTTCCACGGAAGCCAGCCCCAGCTATTGTCCACATAGAAGTCAAGCTGGTAATTCTCCAAAGGGTACTGGGAATACAGGTTGTCCGCATTGACCGTATCATCTACCAGACCAGAAGCGTGTGCCACCGTTCCCAGTAGGGAGAGCAGGGCAATGGTCGTCAGTACCACAATCACAGCTACCTTGAAAAAACGAAAGAGCTTCTTTTTGGTAAGAAGCCCCTTTATCTTATCTTTCATCACTCCACCTCGCTTTTCACGGGCGGTCTGGTATCAAAGGCGTGCAATAATTCTTCAAAGACAGGGTGTATCTGTACCACGCCCACACGTCCGTACAAATCTTGAAGCAGGCATTGTCCATTCTCCAAGTCACGAAGTCGTTTCTGGTTATTCTCGTCGTCCTTGTCGATACCGAAAAATTCAAGTGTCTGCTTTATCTCGTTTATGTCGGTACTTCTAAAAGCGAATTTCAGACCGATATTGTTTTTTAGGCTCTCTTTGGACACGTCGCCAGAGGATTGCGTGACGAAGTACACGCCTGCCTGCATAGCACGTCCCGCACGTACCAGCTTGTTAGAGAGGGTTTCGCCCTGTGCCACATTGAGGAACGCCCACGCTTCATCTAAATCCACGATTTTGAAGATACTGCGGTCTGAATGAATGAAGTCTAAGGCAAAGGTGGAAATGACAATCAGCATAGCCACGGACAGCAGTTCAATGGTGGTGTATTCCTCAAAGGTCGTGTCCTTGTCGGGTAGTACCAAATCTGCCACCTGTATGATATTGAGCTGGTTGTCCAAGCTGATAGCGTTAGACACTGAACCGTCCGAGAACAGCAGATGTGCGAAGTCATAGTCCGTAAAGCTGTCGATATGGTCAGCAATGTTGCGGGCAATCGCCGTGTCCTCTCTGCGTAGCTCGTCTATCACATGGAGCAGTCCTCGCTGATCGCTCTGGGTCACGGCTCGCACCGCTTTTCTGAGGACGGGGAACTTCTCACCGTCCCTAGAGGAAATTCCCGTAAGGAACGTGAGAATGTCTATCGCCAGACTTTCAGCGTCTTTTACATTCTTCATAATCACAAACGGGTCAAGAAGCCCTGCGTTCTCCCTATCGCTGGTAAGATTGACGATATTGATTTCATGGGCTATCTCTGGGAGCGTTTCTTTCCAGTTGCCACGCTCGCTCTTAGGGTCAAGGATAACTGCCTGCCCGCCGAACAGGACGGAATAGTAGACAATCAGATTGTTGCAGAATGATTTCCCACCGCCCAGCGAACCGACAAAGGCAGACGCTAAAGCGTTGGTGACCGTTCCCTTGATACCCTGTGAAGCAAGGGACGGCTGTAAATAGACGTTTCTTCCTGTGTCCACGGAATAGCCGATATAGATACCTGTATTCTCGCCAAGCTGTTGTGTCGCTCCGAAGCCAAGTCCTGCCAGAAAGTCCGATTTCACATACTGCACATAGTCATTGATGTAACGCTTGCTGGCAGGGAGAAATTCAGAGTGAAGCCCCAGCATATCCCCAGCGGGTCGCACCAGCTTGACGTTCAAATCGTCATAGAAGTCCTTGACCTCATCACAGCGTCGTTTCAGCTCGTCAAGGTCGGGAGCGGATACACGGATAACGTAAGAAAGTTTATACATACTTTCCTTGCTCTGGTCTAAATCAGTTTCCAGCTCGTCCACGCTGTCCAGTGCGTCCACCACATTTGAGCTTGTTTCACTCCCAGACTGATAGGCGTGGTTGTCCAAGTCTTTCAGCTCTTTCTTCTTGTTGCGGACAGTCGATAAGGCTTTTCTATTTCCGACGATTTCCACGTTCATGCTTGTATCAACAGGGAACGTGAACTGCTGTTGCTGGAAATAGAAGATTTCCGACGACGGGAAATCCAGCTCGCCCACAATGGCATTGACGGTAAAGTAGGACACGAAGCTCTCGCTGTCCTCATGTTCCAGTCGCAAGTATCGCTGGCTTTCCTCTATCAGACAGCGGGTCGAACGGATAAGGTCATACTGCTTGATGAGCGTTGCCTTTTTCAACTTCTTCTTTGGAAGCGAATACTCGTAGTCCTCATACGCAACGCCGTCCCTGCCGTAGATATGCTCGATAAGATACCCGAAGTCGTTCTTGTCCAAGCGTCGGAACTTGAAACGGCGGGAGATTTTATTTTCCAGCAGTTTCTCCATTTTCATGTAGCGGTTGATTTCATCATCTGGCATGGAGATAAAGTCATTCATCAGCGTATGGTTGACCTCGTTCAGGAACTCTTTGAATGTCATAAAAGCTGATTTCTTTACACTCTCCAGACTGACCTTTTCCTCGGTCACAATGAGCTTGAAGCCGATAAAAAAGCGGTAGTCCACTTGATTGTCCCCAATTATGGAAACAAGGGCTTCCGTCTGTTCATCTATCTTCTGATAGGCAACGTCTTTCAAGCGTCCCGTCACCAATCTTTTTGACTGCTCCTGTATGCTTCTGACAGAACTTTCCGTCGCTATCTGCAAGGCGTGTATCTTTCCCTCACGGGACTGTGCGATAAGCTGGCGGAAGCTGTCATGGACAATAAACTTCTGTTCCGCTGACAGAAAAGAATAGTTATACGGTATCAGCTCATAGTAGGCGAACACCTCATTGTCCTTGTTCCAGACAAGGTTGTTGTCGATATATTTAATCGGGAACATACATCACACTCCTAACCGCCGTGACGGGTTCGCTGAACACTTCCTTTTTCAGCTTCACGGCTTTTCCTGCATAGGTGGTCTTAGGTCGCAGGGCAAATGTAATCTGCGATTTCAAGAAGCTGTAAGGCTTCTTGCCGTCAAAGGTCTTTTGGCTCATAAACCATGTGAGGGCAACGGGAATACCGAAGTATTTCAGAAATGCTCCCTCGATAAGCGATAACGGTGGTAAGTCCCCCAAGAGAATGACGGCAAACTCCGTGATGACAAACCACGTTATCTGGGTAAAGGTAACGGGAAACGGGAGAGTAAAGTCATTGATTGCGTATAAGACTTTCTCCACGTTCCAGATACCCGTGTAGCTCTTAATCTTCTTCAATTCGTTTCAGCTCCTTTCGTTGTAATGGAAAAGGACAGCCATTTTCAGACTGTCCTTGATAGAAAAAGCTGTCAGTAGCGACCTTGCCTGTCGCTGATCTGCCAGCTCTAATATGGTATCTCACATATCCCACGGCTTGTTTCAATGAATGTCCCCTCTATGGATAAGTCCCTGCCGTATGCTTCATAGTCGATATAGTTCTGCAACGGTAGCGGTATCTCGCCCAACACTTGTAACTCGTCAATGAAGTAATAGGCAATATCGGTCATATCCTCGCAGTCAGGATAATAATAAATCTCGTCCTTGTGTTCATAGACTTCTTCCAGACTTCCATAGTGGGAAACAAACTCGTCCAGAGCGTCCGTGATATAGTCGGGAAGTTCACAAATCATCTCGTACATCTCATTGAGTTCTTGAATGGAGATATACTCCCCGATTTCAATAGGAAAGTTGTCGGTATCATGGACAGCGTATTCTTCATAAGTGCTGTTCAGCCCGATACGCTCCGCTACATCTTCCTCGTCAATAGGGAAAGAGAACCAGTCCCCGACAAGTTCGCCCTCATTGTACTTGCCAAGATTAGCGATATACACCCTCATGTCGTCCACCACAGGCACACACCTCTTTTCTACGGAAGTTCATAGATACCGTGGTCTGTTTCCACAAAGCGTCCGTTGTCGTCAAGGTACTGCCCGTAGGCTTCAAAATCGAAATAGCGGGTGACACTCTCACTTAGGGAAGTAAAGTCTGGGTCATTGTTCAGAATGTGGCGGGCAACGTCCGTCATGTTCTTACACCACGAATAATGAATGATGTCGTTTCTGTATCGGTGCAGTTCGTCAAGGTCGGTGAAATAGCACATCAGCTCCCCGTAGTCCTCTTTCAAGTCAGAGGGTAGATTTTCGTAAGTAGCGTACAGGTCATTGAGCTTTTCCACAGTGGTATCTTCCTGCACTTCATCAGCAAAGGGAAGCTCCTTGCCCGTGATATAGTAATAGTCTGTGTCTATATCAATCCCCAGCAGTTCTTCCACCTGTTCCGTGTCGATAGGCAGGGTGAACCAAAAGGCTCGGATTTCTCCGTCTGTCGGTTCTCTCGCTTCAATCTGCACACGCATTTCTTCCATGTTTCATCACGTCCTCTCTTGTCAACGCTTCTTGTATGACGGCGTAAGGCACACCGAATACATAGCGTGAAAAATCTTCTAACTGTTTCTTAGGATAGTCAGACAGGCAAAGGCGTTTCATCTCAAACCAGACCGCACGCTTGTAATAGGGCAGGTCGGAGAGATACGGACACCCGATTTTTGCCTGTATATCCGTAAAAATATCTTTCAATCAATCACTCCAATCTGAAATTTGAGTATAGAAAAAGCGGTTGATTTCCAATGGATTAACCGCTTTTAACGATAGGCTACGCTCCAATGATACGGTTGAACAGCTCTAACAGCACGTCCTTGACACCGCCGGCATTGAATACCAGCCCGACAGCGATTAAGGCAATCACAAGGAAGCCGATAAGTTTTGAAAACTCTCTTTTAAATCCTAAGTAGATACCGATTACCACGATTGCCATAAGCACTAAGCTCTGTGCGTTGCTTAAAAACCAGTTGTATAAGTTCTGTCCGAAATTCATTCGTTATCAATCCTTTCTTTTTTGATTTCTTCCATTTGTTCGTCAGCCATTTTGCTGACCTGTGCGATACACATAAGGACGACACCGATACCCATTCCCAGCGATACCAGCACCAAGTCCTTGACAAGTTCTGCCATAGTCAAATTTCTCCTTTACTCTGTGATAAGCTCCTCTGTGTCCGCTGTCTGCTGTCTGATTATCTGCAAGTGCTTTTCCGTCAGCTTTGCGTTGTCCTCAATCTCTTTCAGATAGCTTGTGCTGTTGCCAGCGTCTATCTTTTTCAGCATTTTCAGCGTAGGGGCGACCTGTCGGCTTATCCAGCCCAGCGTCCTTTCCAGCGTGTAAGGCTCTGGGTCTGTCGTCAGCTTGATAGGCGGGCGGTCTTTCCCGATAAACCACGCCCAGCGGTCATTGAGCTTCCAGTCTGTCTTTCGCTTCTCTGGCTCTCTGTCCACGAAGCGGATATAGTGATTGATGATAGAAAATGCGGTCTGTTCTGCGTCATAATGGGTCAGCAGTTCACGGACGGCATAATAAGCTCTTTCATCTTTCAGTCGTATCTCGAAGCGGTTCTTTATGGGTGCTTCCTCAAGCGGTATTCCCAGCTTTGCGTATTGTTCATAATTCTTCTCATAACAACAGAAGTAGACTTCCGATTTCAGAGAACCGATATACAGCGTGTGTCCCATGCCTGCCTTGTCCTGCTCGTTGTGCTTTACCAGCTCGCCGGAAGCATAGGACTTGAAAGAACGGAACAGGGAAACACATTCCTCTCGGTTGCATTTGGCGGTCAGATCTGGAATATCCAGTATGCCCGCCCTGTCGTTAATCGCAAGGTCAAGGCGTTTCATCACACCGCCCTCAACCAGAGCGTCCATGAGGAAATCGTACCAGCTTCGCTCCTGTGCCAGCAGATAGCTTTCAAACTGGCGACAGCCTTTTCCTTTCAGTTCAAGGAGAGTGCCTTTTTCCTCGTCCTGTGAGGTGTAGACGAACACATCACCCAGATAGTAATGCTCGGTGTATTTGTAGTGTCCGTAGTCCTCATGGAGCATATAGTCAATATTGAGCTTCAATATATCTCGGATAACGTGCTGTATATCCAGCGTGGGGAAACGGATACGCACATAGTCGAACAGCAGGAACATGGGAGCGTCGGGATTGAATTTCTCAACCGCTTCCATGAGCTTATCCTGCATATCTTCCGTGAGCGTTACCTTTCCCGCTTCGATACGGTTCAAATGTTCACGGCTGATACCAGCCATGATAGCAAGCCTTGTCTGGGACACGCCATAAGTTTGGCGTTTCTCTTTCAAGGCGGTTATAAAGGTGCTTTCATTCAGCCTGCATACCCCCAATCGTGAAAGTGTGATATTTTCCGCCGATTGTCACAGTCGGTCAGTAGTTTCAGAAAATCCTTTTACTAAGCGGGATTTCCAGACTTTTTGACCGTAGTTTCCAGCGGAATTGTGCCCCTCTGTTAGATACCGAGGGGCTTCTTTCGTGGAGCAGGGCAAGCCCTGCTCCACAGGACGGCTTGCACGGTCTGGGTCGCTTCGCTGACCGTTCCAGCCGTCAGTGGTTCAGCCTATCCTTGTCATGCCCGTATAAACTACGATACAGTCGGTATCTCTTGAAAGGCATTTTCTGGCTATATCCTTGTCAATCTCGTATTCACGGCATACCTGTCTGAAATGCTCTCTGTCTATGACAAGAAACGTATAGCGGAAAAGACAGCCCAGCAGGTTTGTCATGTGTGTGGGAAGCTCCACGGTAAACAGCAACGGCATTTCCAGATAATCTTCTGCCAAATCTTCCAGCAAATCCGACATTCTCTCATGGAAAAGTGTTTCTGGATAGTCGTCGTCCTGTTTATATTCACTGTCTGCCGTAAAAGCCAAATCGGATAGGAATTTTCCATACCCCAATCCGATACAGGTAAGTACACTGTTGGTACATTCTGGTTCATAATGGATTTCCAAATATCCCATAATCATTCAATCTCCTTTTGTTTCTCTGGTACGGCTTGCCTTGCCAGTGCAAGAGAGCCGATAGTCTGTAAAAAATCATGTCCCTTTGGAACAAGGGGAGTGTAAAACTCCGATATGACGCTTGTTCCCACGTCACAATAGCCACGTCCCTTGATACGCTTCTGGAAAAACTGCTTCTTTACGTCGCTTCCGAAAAGCATACCGTAGCCAAGCTCGCTGATACGTCCCAAGCCCACACGGAAATTGAAGTTATCTCTGATACCGTCGCTGAAATACTTTGCGTCGGGACGCTGGCAGGCGACAATGAGGAAATAGCCCGCCTGTCTGCCAAGCATGACGATTTTCTTTAGCTGGCTCAAAAGGCTCATGCTTTCCTTTGTCCCCAGCATTTCCAAGAACGCCACATACTCGTCAAAGATAAGGAAGCAGGGCGGTAAGCCCAGATAGGCATAGTTTTCGCCCGTCTTGTAGTCTGGGTGGTGCTTCATTTCCTCGCTCCTTGCCACCATGCCCTCATAGAACGCATTGACACATTCAATCATATCTTCTTTGGTGTGGTACACGTTATCCATGACCGTACCCAAGTCCGCAAGGTCAGCGTTCTTAGGGTCTAAGATGTAAAGCTGGGCGTTGGTCTGCAAGAGGGCTTCAATGATTGTCAGCAGGAAGTAGGTCTTTCCACCGCCAGTACCGCCACAGATAAGGGCGTGAGGGAGTGCGTCATATTCCCATGTGAGGTTCTTCATCAGACGCAAGCCCCCGTTTTCAGCCTTTACCTCGTCAATCGTGATACGGTTCGCTATCATGTCGTAAAGCAGGGTATACTCGATATAGCCGTCATGGAGCGTCTTGTCGGTCAGCTCACAGTACAGCCCGCTTTCCAGCTTATCTTCCAGTCTAAGGAGCTGGTCTTGATACTTTCCCAAAGAGATTTCACAGCGGATATGGAGCAAGCCTGTTTCCATTTGATAATAGATTTTAGGGAACCAGACGATTTTTTCCCTTGATCTGCTTTGCAGGTCAGTGAAAAAACCGCTGTCCTGTACGGTCTGTGCTTCATACCACTTATTGTCCAGTATCATGCGGGAGAGCTTTTGACGGTGCAGGAGCTTCTTAAAGCTGTCATGGAAAAAGCGGTAATAAAGAAAAGCGACCAATGCACAAACACCAGTCGCTATCCCTATGGTTATGAAGTTGTATGTAGAAAGCGTCACGCCATTATCAAGCAGGCTGAAATGCTCCCAATCGGTACGCATGAGCTGTCCCATGTTCAGTAGCAGGAGAACCGCCACGAACAGGAGCAGGAGCGTACCCATACAGAAGCGGTACACAAGGTTCTTATCGCTGGCTCTGATACGCTTTCCCTTGTATTTGTAAAATGCCATTGATACTCCTTTCATCAGTAACAGCCGATATAGGTAAATGTCCTGCTGGCTGGATTTTTCCAGTCTATCGTCTCAATCGAAAACTGGAATGTGTGCCAGCACTTGTCTTTACTGATATAATCGGGCATGGAGATAATCAGACTGCCGTCCATTTGACAGCCACTATCCTCGATTGCCTGTGTCAGCATAGTTTGAGCCAGCCAGCGGTATTCTGGAAGCGAGACTTCTCGGAATTCCTTTTCATAATCTTCATAGCCTGCTACATTTTCCATAGGCTACTTCTGATTTTTCTGCTGTCCCTGCGGAGCGTGGTTCTGTGGATTGCCTGCGGACTGACTGCCTTTATTTTTCAGCACAATGTCATCTGCCTTGATGTACCATTCAACGTCTGCCCCTCGGTAGTTGGCGTTTGCCACCGTATCGGCAACAGGATTGATAAGCTCCACCTCAGCATTGTATGGATAGTCCTTGACAGGGATTTCCGCTGGGATTGATACCTGTATCGTGCGTTCCTGCTGACTGCACTTCAAGTCGTAGGTTCTACGTTTGATTTCCTCGGTTGTCGTCCCGTCCTCATTTTCCACACGCACCTCATGTCTTAATGCGGAAAACTTCAATACTCCGAAAGTCTTTTCCTTATCTAACACAATTCCATTTGCTAATCTCATTATCTGATACCCCCTTTTACTTGCTTTCCTCGGCTGGAAGCATATCCTCAGCCGTTAAGATATAGTTTGTGTAGCCACGACCTCTTACGTTCTTTCCCTCGGCTGTAATCTTAGGATTGATGAGCTTGACTTTCTGCTCATACTTGAAACGCTTCTCCCCAGCTTTTGCGGGAAGTACTACGATAATGTCGTCGGCTCTCTGAATGTCGGAATACAGGTTATAGCTTCTCGTCATGGGAACAAAGCGACCATTGACACGCTGTTGCTCCACCTCATTTTCTCCTGCAAACTCCAAGTTACCAAAGGTCTGTGCCATGTCAGGCACGATATATTTCAATTTCATGTGTTCTACCTCATTTCTTTCTGTATTTTTGTGATATATGGGGAGCTACACTCCCCATGCCCCTAGTGGACTGTCCTTTTCCGTTGATCTGCAAGCAGAAGAACAGAAAAGGAACAGTTTAAATATTTTCCTGCTATACCAGAACATACGGCGGGGAGCGTGATTTCTTCATCATCATAAGCAGACCGTCCGATTAAGAACGTCTACGCTTGAAGAAATATGTTCCTGCCACGCCTGCACCAGAAAGAACAAGAAGTCCTAAGAATAAGGCAATGTTTGTATTGTCGCCCGTCTTTGGAGCGTCGCTTGTTTTTGTCGGTGTATCTGGTGTGGTCGACTGTTCCGGCTCTGTTGGTTCTTCCGGTGTTTCTGGTACTTCTGTGATTGTCACCGTCTGCCCGTCGTCCTCAATGTCCTTATGCTCTGTAACCTTAGTCGGTTCGTCTGGATTGCTCAAATCGTATAATTCCTCAAAGGTCACAAGCTCTTTCCCGCCAAGCTCGGAAGCGTCGAATGTAAAGGCAATCTGGACTTCCATGCTTTCACTGTCGGCAGTAAAGGTATAATCATTCTCGACACGTTCACCATTGATGATAAGCTCTGCGTTTTCGTTCTTAATCATCTGCCAGCCTTTGAGCTGATACTTTGTGCCGATTTCCAATCCGTCAAGAGTAATAGTATCAATGATTGTCACGTCTTTTCCAGCTTCAATCTCTTTCTTTCCGTCCTCGCTGGTCGCTGTGGTATGGATAGAAATGATACGCTCTGTGATAAGCACCGTCTGTCCCTCGTCGTCAATGTCTTTGTGTTCAGCCACCTTTACAGGCTCGTCCTCATTGGAAAGGTCGTAAAGTTCCTCAAAGGTCACAAGGTTCTTGCCACCTAAATCAGACGCATTGAATGTATAGGAAATTTCCACTTTCATTTCTTCATCATCAGCAATAAAGGTATAGCTGTTCTCTACACGCTGTCCGTCGATAAGAAGCTCGGCATTTTCCTCTTTCAACATCTGCCAGCCTTTTAACTGATATTTTGTGCCTTTTTCCAGACCGTCAAGAGTAACCGTGTCAACGATTGTTACCTCTTTGCCAGCCACGATAGACTTCTCGCCGTCCTTGCCTGTGGCTGTGGTATGGATAGAGATTTCTTTCTCGTATTCATCAGTCAGTGTCCCTAAGTCAACGGTCACATTGTTTCTGGACACCACGATTTCAAAGGCAGGGATAAGCTCAAAGCCTTTGTTGCTCTCACAGCGTAATTCCTCAATGATATAGGTATCGTAAATCAAAGCACCTTTGCTGTCGTCTGGCTCGCTTGTTCCAAACCAGATACCGTCCTCGCTGGTCTTTCCTGCGTTAGTGTTGTGCTTATGGGAAGCCCAGTCAGAAGAAGTGGAGAACTGCCCGTTATCATCAGTTACGATAATATGGCTCTCACCTGTGGTCTTGCTTGTGATCCTAAACGGAACTCCCGCAAGACGCTGGTGTGTGCCAGCACCAATCTTGACACCTTCTAGGTCGCCACGCTTCACTTGATTGTAGATTGACGTGTCTGTACCTGTAAGGTCAACGATTGTTCCGTCCTCTGTGATTTCAAATTCAATCGGTTTCGCACCGTCCGTCAAATAGCCCTCTGGTGCTTTGCTTTCCTCGATACGGTATTTCCCGTAAGGAAGTAAATCAGCAGAAGTAGAAGCCACGCCCTCAATGTCGGTAAGGATTGTCTTTACCACTTCATTCTTGTTGTAAAGTTTCCCCTCGACAAGTACAGCGTTGTCATTCAGAGAGATGATTTCAAATTCAGCGTCTTTCAAGGTCGCACTTCCTTGACCTTTGGTATCGCTGGTTTCTAAATCTCTTTTCTGGATTTTCACACCGCCACGGATAACCTTGTCTGATACATGGTACTGATTGCTTCCAGACAATACGGCATTGTCGCCGTCCTCGGTAATCTGTGTAAGGTACATTCCTTTAATCTGTTCCTCACTGCCATTTGCCTGCATATATGCACCGTCAAGAAGATAGCCGTTAGGAGCTTTTGTTTCCTCAACGGTCAGCGTTCCTAAAGGAAGCACGTTCTTTCCGTCCTGTGTATAGAAGCTGTCCCCAGATACCTTGTATTCATCAGAAAGGCGGGAAACATAATGGATAGTGCCGTCGCTGTCCTTTTCAGCGATTGTCTTTGTCACCCATGTCTTTGTAGGCTCGCTAGGGAGATTGTCAGCGGTATAGTGTCCCGCATAGAATTTCCATGTGAACTCCGCACCCTCTAGGGAAGCGTCGCCCTGTGGAGCGTCTTTCTGTGTTTCCATGTCAATCTTGAATAATTCAATCAAGGTGTCTGTGACCTTTGGCGTATCTGATACGTTCAAGGTCGCTGTCTTGCCAGCTTCCACATTTAAGGAATAGACTGTGTTATCCACCTTGTAGCCAGCAGGAGCAGAAAGCTCTTTGATGTAGACTGTGCCAGCCTTTACTTCCACGGTGTCAGTATTTCCGCTGTTATCAGTCGTAAGGGTGGCAAGCTGTTTCGTACAGTCCTTATCAGAATAGACACCATATGTCGCACCAACGATAGAGTAAAGCCCGTTTCCGTCGGTAATGCTGGTATTACTGGAAGTCTTTTTTAATGTGGCATTTCCTACGGCAAGTTTCGCCCAGAACTGTCCAATGTCTTGTCCCTCGCCAGAGTAGATATAACCGCCACATTCATAGCGTCCCTTGTTCTCGCTGGCAAAGGCTTTTGCCCCAGCGTACACCTCGTCCTGTATAGCTTTAGGGATTTCATCATAGGAAGCTCTGACGTTATCGCATTGCCAGCCCAGATGAACGCTCAATCTCTGCCATACGACGCACTGTTTCAAAAGGTAGATATGCTGACTGCTCAATCCGCTGTGGCTCTGCACATACTGATTAACATACTCGATTGAGAGTGCAACGTCGGAAATCTGGTCGTAGCTCATGCGTGTGCTTGCGTCGGCTCTGGTCTTGTAGCCGTTGCGGAAGTTGGTGTTAATATCCACACAGAAAGCGTCCTCGCCCTCAACGGTCATGTGTCCCTCGTTGAATGTCGAACCGATAGAACCGTCATTCATTACTTTTTCGACAATGCCAACACGCTCGGCACTTTCTGTCCAGTATTGCGTTTCAGAAGTGTGGACTGCCGTTGTTGGCAAAGCGGTAACGATAGTCGCAAAGGCAAGGAAGCCTGTGGCTAATCGCTTCAATATCTTTTTCATAGCTTTTAAAATTCTCCTTTCGTTTGGATATAGAAAAAGCCGTCCATTTCTGAACGGCTGGAAATAGAAAAGGAACGTCAATATCGGCGTTCCATAATCTACTTGCGATATTCAATTTTTCAATTTGTGATACTGATATACTGTGGCAAGAAAAGGTAGCTATCTGCTGATTGACACCAATTTTGACACCAATTTTTTATAAAATGACGATTTCTGACGAGTTAAGATAAAATCATAAAATCCGAGAAACGCCCATAAATAGGCACTTACGGCACTCTATGAAGTTAGACAAAATCCACACTGCGATAACA
>ERZ772863.1955-NODE-1955-length-15591-cov-3.231527_pt1 | contig 15591 bp, 13 predicted proteins | sample MGYA00512134_ERZ772863 | MGnify/ENA primary metagenome ERZ772863 (study PRJEB29015, sample SAMEA2737659) | human gut metagenome | biome: human gut; feature: human-associated habitat; material: faeces | place: China | collected 2012 ...
CCCGGCGGTGGGTGATGACGTTGAACTGGGTCTTATCCGCCAGCGTCCGCATATAGCGGGCCGTGCGAACCACGTTGGCCTCGTCCAGCGCCGCCTCGCTCTGCTGATACTGCTGGCTCAGCTCCACATGGAGCGCGGCGCACAGCGAGCGCACCGCCGCGTCATAGTCGCCCTTCTGCACGTCGTCTGCCATGCAGGAGGCAACGAAGCTCTGCGAAAGGCCGCTGAGCAGATCGTAAAAATCGCCGCTGGCAAGCAGGTAGTAGTCCTGCTGCTGTTTTGCGATGAGCAAAACGGCGTCATTCTCGCCAAGCTCCATCTCCATGGCGCAGTCGTACGCCGCGTTCTCCATGTCGCTTTCCGAATCCGTCGTGACGACAGCCATGATGCTGCCGAACATCTTGTCCCAGTTGGCGTTGTAAAGACCGATAGTCTCCTCGGTCTTGTCGGAAAGGATACCGGCATCATCGTGCACAAACTGTTCAAACGCCGCCGTGGAAAGCGAGGTGTCGACCTTCTCACCGCCCTCCGGCGTAGAGACGGCGGGCGCCTTGTGCAGTCCCCACGCACTGGATGCGACGATCGCCAGAATCAGCACGGCGATGGCGACGCCGCGTTTTTGAAAGAATTTCATATGCTTCTCCTATCCGGAGCGTCTCAGCTTCTCAGCTTCTCAGCTCCATGAGCTTCTGCTTCAGCTCACCTTCGATGCGGCCGAGCTCGACCTCCGCTTCCTTGCGCTTCTGCGCGCCCTCGCGCTGGATGTTCACGACCTCGTCGAGCGTGGAGACGAGCTGCTCGTTCGTGTGCTGCAGCGTCTCGATATCGACGATGCTGCGCTCGGCCTCCTTGGCCGTGGCGATGGTGCCCATCTTGAGCATGTCGGCGTTCTTCTTGAGAAGCTCGTTCGTCGTCTGCGCCACCGCGCTCTGTGCGGCCGTGGCCTGACGGCTGTGCTCCATGCCGAGCGCGAGCACCATCTGGCTCTTCCAGAGGGGGATGGTATTGACGAGCGAGGACTGGATCTTTTCGACCATCAGCGTGTCGTTGTTCTGGAGAAGTCTCGTCTGCGGGCCCATCTGGAGCGACACCATGCGCGTGAGCTCCAGGTCATGCAGCTTCTTTTCAAAGCGCTCGCACTTCTGCGCGTAGTCGTTGTAGGCCTGCGCATCCTCGGCAAGGCCGCTCGCCTCCGCCTTTTTGCGCAGCTCCTCGAGCTCGCCGGAGCGGACCTCGGCCAGACGCTTTTTGCCCGCGATGATATACATGGTCAGTTCTTTGTAGTACTTGAGGTTCAGCTCATACATCTGGTCGAGCATCGCGATGTCCTTCATCAGCGTGACCTGATGCTTTTCAAGCTCAGAAACAATGCGGTTCACGCTCGTCTCGGCCTTGCCGTACTGCGCGCGCATCAGCTCGAGCTTATCCTTCTGCTTGCGGAACAGGCCTGCGAAGCCCTTCTTCTCCTCCTGACCGAAGCCCTTGACCTCGACGACGAGGTTCGAGAGCGTCTCGCCCACCTCGCCAAGATCCTTGTTGCGCACGGAGGACAGTGCATTTTCCGAGAACGTCGCAACGCTCTTCTGCGCGGCCACGCCGTAGTTGAGCACGACATTCGTGTCCTTGATGTCAATCTTTTTCGCAAAATCGTCGACGGCTTTCTTCTCCTGCTCGGTGAGCATGCTCTCATCGACCTTGACAGGCTCGACTTCCTTTTTCTCCGCCTCGGGCGCCGTGGGCGCTTCGGGCGTGAGCGTCAGCTCAGGGACGGCCTCCTGCGCCGCTTCGGTGGGGTTCAGGGTCAGCTCGGGCATCATGTTGTCGCTCATATCATTTCTCCTCCGTATTTTGGCTTTGAGTTTGTTCTTTTTCGTACTTTTTGATGCGCTGGATGCGGCGCAGGCACAGCAGCGTGGCCAACGCCCAGATCAGCGCGGAATAGTAAAGCGTATCCCTGTGCAGATGCCGCGCGCCGATGATGCTTGCCACACACATGATGGCAAAGATTGCACAGAAGATCGGGTCGAGCCACACGCCTTTCAGCCGTTTCAAGATCCACGCATTGACTTTGGCGTTGAACGCCATCACTTTCTTTCGCATCGCTTACTCCTTTATAGCTCGAGCTTGATGTCGTCCTGCGAGGCGGTCGCCGTGCCGGACTCGGCATGCAGCTCGCCAGTATCCTCGCTCAGGCCCTCGCGCTTCATCATGTTCTCAAGTACCGTAATATCGGCGGAAATATCCATCGCCTCGCTGCCGAAGAGCATGTCGAGCTGCTTTTCAAAAGCCGTAACGATCGTGCCCATCATACTCTCCACGCGCTGCATGGTCGCGTCGATGTTCTCGCCGCTCACGCCCTGCGCGCCCATACGGTCATAGGCATTCAAGAGCTTAAGGGTCGTGGGCAGGTAGTAGTCCATGAACTTGCGGATCTGCGGCAGCTTCGACGGGTCGGATTTGACCTGCGCGAAAATTTTCGCGCTCAGGTCCTCGAGCCGGTCGATGTCGGCAGAGATCTTCGCGTCCTTGATGGAATCATTCAGACGCTTCATCTCGGAGATGGCAAGATTGCCGTCCTTGATCATCTTGTCGAGCTCGGGGCTGCCGGTGCTCTCTTCCTTTTTCGGCGGGTCAGGCACCGTGACTTCGACCGTGCCGCACACGGCGTTCATAATGAAGAACACCACCCCCGACACGACCGCCACAAAGAGAAAATGCGGTACGCGGTAGAGCGGGAACAGCAGCGCATAAATGACCCATGTTCCCGCCGCGGCATAATAGGGAACGGTGGATCTGCGTTTGACGGTTGCCAAGGCGATCGCCTCCTGTTTTCATAAATATTTTGACTGATATATGATATCACATCGCATCAGCGCGGTCAAGCAAAGCAAGCGCTTGAAACATTGCAATATCGCACTTTTTACAAAAGAAGGCGGCGTCCGGTCCAGGACGCCGCCTTCTTGCAAAATACTGCGTTTTTCTTATTCGTTTCGGATGGCTTCGAGCGCCGAGATCTTGACCGCCTTGTTCGCGGGCTGATAACCGGACACCAATCCGACCATCACTGAGAACACCAGTGCAAAGATGATAAGTTCAGGCTTGATGACGGAAACGCGCGTCACGTTCTCTCCGCCGATGAGCGCCTGCTTGATGAGTTCCCACGTCACTCCTCCGCCGCCGAACGCGCCGAAGGAGAAGAGATTGATGCCGACAGAGATGATATAGCTGAAAAGGAGTCCCAGCACGCCGCCGAGAAGTCCGATGCTGCCCGCCTCCATCAAAAACATCGCGCGGATATCGCGCACATAGCAGCCAAGCGCCTTCATGATGCCGATCTCCTTCGTGCGCTCGGAGACGGACATGATCATCGTGTTCGTAATGCCAATGGCCGCGACAAAAAGTGAGATCGCGCCGAGACCGCCGAGCATCAGCTCGATCTGGCGGGTCTGCTTGTTGAGCTCGTCGCGCATGCTTTGCATGGAGTATGTGTCGTAGCCAAGGTCCTTGATGGCCTGCTCCACATCCGCCACGGCGTCGAGGCTCTCCGCCTTGACGTTGATGGACGAATACTCGAACTTCGTGTCGGTCTTCCCCGTCAGATCCTGAATGAGCGCTTTGAGCGCATTGATGTCCATCATCACGCCCTCGCTCGTCTCGTAGCCCTTGCCCCGATCTTCCTTCAGAATGCCCACGACCTTGAGATCGACGCTGTAGGGCGTCGTCTCGTTGCCGGAGTCGTCCCAAGAGGTCAGGAGCATCTTCACGTCCGTTTTGAGCGGGTCAAAGAACGGGTCGGGGACATTTTCCGTGTCGATATTGCCGTTTTCGTCCCAGTTCCAGCGATTGACATAATTTCTGCCATCCGGCATCAGGGTATCCTTAAAGATGTAGGCAAAGTACTGGCCCACGACCACCTCGTCGCTGCTCTGCGGATAGCGGCCCGCGATCAGCTCAAAGCCCATGTCCTCAAGGGCGCTCACGTCAATGCCGGCAAAGTTGCCCCAGGCGGCGCTGTAGCGATCGTTGATGCCCGCCTTAAACGAAATGTTGTAGTTATCAAGGCCTGCCTTGGGCATGACGGCCTGCACGCCCGCGATCTCGCGGAAGCTCTCCACCGCCTTCTCATCGAGCTTGCTCTCCGTCTGCGTGCCGGTATTCTGGTTGTAGCCGCGGTAGACCTCGATGATGGAGAGGTCACCCATATTTTTGAGCATCTGATCGTAGGACTCCTGCATGCCCGCGCCGATGGAGACCATCACGATGATGGACGTGCAGCCGATGAACACACCCAGCACCGTCAGGATCGTGCGCCCCTTGCGCCGCGACAGGCTGTCGAAGCACATTTTCAGGATGTCTGCGAATCTCATTTGTTCTGCTCCTCAGCACCCGTGGCCGCAGTCTCCTTCGCCGCGGCGTCCGCTGCCTCCTTCTTCTCTTCGGCGATTTCCTCTTCGTCCCACTTGTCCCAGAGGGCCTGCTCGGCCTTCTGCTTGGCCTTTTTCTTGCGGATGCGCAGCACAATGAGAAGGACGATGAGTGCGGCGACTGCCGCGATGATGACGTACTTCCACGGGAAGGTGCTCTGCGGCTCGGGGTCGATCATGCCGGGGTCGTCCATGCCGGGGTCGGCCGGCTCATAGGCCATGGCCTCGACCGTTGCCTCGAACACGCGCTCTTTGGTGTTGCCGTTGGAATCTTCGTAGGTAATGACGATCTTGACCTGATTCTCGCCCTCCAGCTGCGGGGTCACGGCAAAGGCGATGGTGCCGTTCTTGCCGCCGTCGATCGTGCCGACGCGCTGATAAGGCGTGGGGGAATCAATGTCACCGGAGATGGTCGCCTCAACGTTGCTGATGGCGCTCTTGCCCTTGTTGACATAGTCGATCGTCAGGCTCGTCTCCTCGCCGACGTAGCCGGTGTAGGAGGTCTTGGGTTCGCTCAGCTCAAAGCGGTCGGGCTGGTAGAGCGGCACGCTCAGCGACAGCGTGGCGTTGCCCGACTTTCTTGCGTTCTGATCGACATACTCATAGGTGACGGCGATCTGCACCCCCTGCGCGCTGGCGCTGATGAGCTGTGCGGCCTTCATCGGCACGGTGACGGTCTTGCTGCCGCTCGCGGCGACAGATTCAAAGTAGAACGTGTTCGTCGAGCCGTTGAGCATCAGGTCCTGACCGCCGGTGACGGTGACCATGACGTTTTCGATCTTGATGGTCTTGCTGGTGTTCGTGAACGAGAAGCTCAGGTTCGTGCTTGAGCCCGCCGCAACGGACGAACCGCCGTAGTTGTACTTCGAGAGAATGACGATGGGCGTGGGGCTCGCAATGGTCTCCTCGTCCTTCGTATCCTTGGTAACGGTGGAGAGAACGTTCACGCTGCCGCTGGCGCTGCCGCCGGTGAGCTGCGTGCCGTTGTCATAGTAGAACGACAGGCTCGCGTCGATCGTCTGCATCTGGGACTCGATCTTGTCGGGCGCCTTGACCGTCACAGTGACGGCCGTGTCGCGGCCCGCGCGGATATCGTCGAGCATGTAGTCCTGGCTGCCCATGATGAGAAGCGATCCGGAGGATTTGAGCGTCAGGATAGGGTCGCGCATGGCGGTCGTGCCGGCGTTCTGGATGTAAACGGTGATGGTCTTCGTCTCGCCCGCGGCAATAGACGTGCTCGTGCCGTCGGAGTTGAAGACGGCGCGCGGCTCGGGAGTCACTTCCGGCGTCGGCTCGGGGGCGGGCGTCGGCTCGGTGTAGGGCACGCACTCGCGCACCGGAACGGTGTTGCCGTCCTGATAGCCGCCGCCGTTGCCTTCATAATAAATTGTAAAGGCAAGCTGCTTGCCGCTGTCGCCGGTGTAGGTCAGGCCGGTGAACGTAACGGTATATTCGCCGTTCTGTCCGCTTGCAACAGCGCTCGCCGTGCCGTCCTGAAAGCTGTCAAGGCCGCGCACGACGCGGATCGAATCGTTGCTGCCGTCCGTGCGGGATAAGTAGACCGTGATATCCACCGTATCGCCGGTGCAAATGCTGCTTCTGCTGGCCCGGTAGCCGGTGATCAGAAAGCTGGTTCCCGTCCGTGCCGTCGTGCCTCCGCCCGTCGCTTTGGCGTCATTCACAGGCAGCAGCGCTGCGCACAGCACAAGGGCAAGGCAGAGCGAGAGCAGGGATCTTGAGATGCGTTTCATGTTCGATTTCCTCCGTTATTCGATGTAGGGTGCGGCGTCGATCTCCGCCTTGACCTGATTTTCTACGTTGCTGACGATCCTGCCGTCGATGAGCGTGACGATGCGGTCGGCATACTCGGTCATCTCCGGATCGTGGGAGACGAGCACGATCGTCTGGTGAAAGCGCTTGGCAAAGCCGCGGATCATGTGCATGACCTCTTTCGTCGTCTTCGAGTCGAGGTTGCCGGTCGGCTCGTCGGCGAACACGACCTCGGGATGCGTGACGAACGCGCGCGCGATGCCCACGCGCTGCTGCTGTCCGCCGGACATCTGGTTTGGAAAGTGGTCCATGCGGTCCTTCAGTCCCACGCGGCAGAGCATTTTCTTCGCCTCCAGCAGCCGCACATCCGGGTCGATGCCCTTGAACATCAGCGGCATGGCCACGTTTTCCGCCGCCGTCAGCTCCGGCAGCAGGTTGTAGGACTGGAAGACGAAGCCGATATGCTTCTGCCGGAAGGCCGCGAGCTGATTTTCGTTCAGCTGTGAGATCGGCACGCCGCCGATGCGCACCACGCCGCGCGTGGGCTTTTCGAGTCCCGCCAGCTGGTTGAGCAGCGTCGATTTGCCGCTGCCGGACGTGCCGAAAATACAGCACACCTCGCCCCGCGGGATGTCGAGGTCAATATTGTGCAGTGCGACCACGTGCTCCTGCCCCATCATGTACACCTTTCGGAGCTTTCGCACCGAAATGACGGGCTTCTGGTCATTTGCCATCGCAGTTTCTCCTCAATTTTAATCTTGGGTCCATTATAATCTCATCTTATGAGGAAGTCGTTACAATCAGGCGCGATTTGGTTACAAATTATTTAAGAGTTCCTTAATTCTCGCACCGAGCCTTTTCCTGTATTATTTAGACGAAATTTATCGAAAAATGTTTCATCCTTTTTGAAAAAAAGCGGCGGATTTTTTGATCCGCCGCTTTTTTAAGTTCTTGCCGTTTTAGTTCAGCGGCACGTCGGGCACGACGTAGACCGTCATCTCTTCGCCATTTGTGTCGATGGACACGGTGTCGTCGATGGGCTGCGTCAGCTCCGCGTCCGCGTAGAGGGTGCAACCGCTGCGGCAACAGATGTTGACATACGTCCCCCTCGCCACATGGTATTCATTCACCCACCAGTCTTCGCCCCCTTCTTCCGCAGGGAGGCAGACCGTCAGCAGGCAGGCGGGTCTCGTGTCGTCCGTCGCGTACACGACATCGTTCAGAAGGTAGCGGCCTGACTTGTAGGGTTCTTGATTGTAGGGTTCATCGTAGCTCCAGTTGTAGAGCGTCGTGCCCATCTCCGTCGCGCCGCCCTCGCCGTCCGCCATATAGTCGGTCACGGACATGGCGAGCAGCTCGCCCGTCTCGGGATCGGCGTAGTAGAGGGTGGTATAGTAGTAGCCGCCGGCGTCTTTAAAGCGCGTGGTGGTCGAGAGCAGCACCGCGCCGTCCTGCTCGCTGCGCTCGTCAAGCGTTTCCTCGGCATTCTTGGCGGCGGGGTCAGTGCACTGCGGCAGCATTTCACGGAGATACTCCGTCCCCTCGCCCGGAATGGGATAGATGTTCAGGCTTGCGTTATCGTCGCTCGTCATGCGCGTGGCATACAGGCCGCCACGCCCCTGGCTCCACAGCTCATCCTCGCCCGGGCCGCTGTTGGCGGTATAGCTGTAGTGCGAGGACATGAGGATCGTGCTGTCGCCCCCGTCCGTGTACTGCAATCTTGCGGTGTAGGCCACCTCGCCGTCCCGGTCGGTGCCCTGAATGTTCACGGTCACGGCGTCGTACTTTGCAAGCAGCACACGCGGAGCGTTGACCTCGCGCAGCGTTTCGAGCGTCACGTCCATCGGCGTGTCAGCGCCGATGGTATCGTCCTCTTTGTCGTCCTTGCCGCCCTGCGTGCCGCAGCCGGCAAGAAGTGCCGCGACGCAAAGCGCGGCAATGCCTGCTTTCTTCCAGTTTTTCACCTTGGTTTCCTCCTTATTTGGGTGCGGACTCACGCCCGCGTTCTAAAGCTTTTTAATGGTTCTCTTCCAGCGGCACGATGTAGACCGTTGCACTCTCGCCGCTCGTGTCGACGCCCGCCTGATAGTCGATCTCCTGACTCAACGCTGCATCATAATAGATATTGCTGCCGGTACGGCAGGCAAACATGGCATAGCTGCCGCGCGTCACGCGGTACTGCTGTGTTTCCTCGTCCGCTGTGCCGGGGTCGTAGATGAGCGTCAGCAGGCAGGTGTCAGCACTGTCGGTCTCGTGCAGTGCTTCGCCCGCAAGGTCACGCTCAGGCGCGTAGGGCTCATCGTAGCTCCAAGTGTAGCGCATCTTGCCGTCAAAGGCCTCATCATCCGCAGCATGATCAGTCACTGTCATGGCGTGAAGCTCGCCGGATCCAGGTTCAACTTCGTAGAGCGTCTTGCTGTGATAACCGCCAAGGTTCGGATATGTCACACTCCCGGAGAGCAGGTACACACCATTCTGTAATCCGATCGTTTCCTCGCTCTCCTCGGTGCCCATCTCAAATTCCGCAATTGCGGGCAGATCAGCAAGAACATACATCTCGTAATCTATTTTGGTGAAGCAGGTCATCATCGTTCTCTCTTCGTTCGATGATCGATCCAGATACACTTTTCCGTTTGCCTGCGTCCAGCGCTCTTTTGCACTGACCGGATAATTCTCGCTCGGATCATACCCATAATGCCCCCAGGACACGACATTTCCATCCGCATTACGGGTGTACTGCACTCTGGCGGTATAAGTCACATCGCCATTTTCATCGGTGTACTGTACATTCACCGTCACGACCTCATGTCTTTCGAGCAGTGCAAGGGGTATATTGATCCCTCGAAGATCCTCGACGGTATAATCCTCGCCATCTTTCAGCCCGCAGTCGCCTCCGCAGCCTGCAAGTAAGCTCGCAGCGCATAAAGCAACGGTGACGGCTCTCTTCCAGCTTTTCATGGTGTGCTCTCCTCTCTCATCTCCCGTCAGTCTTGATCGCCGCTTTTCACATAGACGGTCGTGCTGCCGCCGTCCGGCCACTCGATCTCAGGGGTTTGATACTCCTGCGTCATGGCGGCGTCGTAGTAAAGCATGACGCCCTTACCACTCTCTGGGGAAAAGTACGCTGCGCTCGGCACGGTAAAGTGCTGCTCGTGCTCCTGCGCGGTGCCCGGGTCCCACACGAGCGTGATTTCATGCTTGGGAACATCGTCCGACAGCATCAGCGCGTAGAGGTCTTCCTCCGGTTCATAAGGGCGGTCATAGCTGAACGTATAGCTTCCCGTGGCAAAGCAGGTGTCTTTTCCCTGCAAGTCTTTTCTGTGCCGCTCCGACTTGATCGATATCAGGTCATCGGAGGTTGGATCGACATAGAGCCATCGCAGCGAGTAGTCAGTGTCATCGTCGGTGATATAATGTTTGATCGGAAACACGAGCTGGCCGTCCTGCTCATACGGCTCTTCGACCTCCACCGTGATACCGTCACCGGCCACGGGCAAAAACGGTTCCCGCGCGGTACTTTCTTCGTACCACTCATCCGTTCCGCAGGCGATCACACTGGCAATTCGAGCGCTGCCGTCATCATTTGTTCCAGCGATAATGCACATACCGTCCGGCACTTCATCCAGGCAGACATTCACGCTATAAATATCGTCTGCGCCGTACTCATCATAATACCAGCCGTGGCTCCAGCTTTGCAGCCGGCCTTCTTCGTCGCGCGTGTACTGGTCAGTGCTCTTGACGTCCTGACCGCCGTTGCTGCTGTCTGTGCTCTCCCGTACAATAGTCACCACCTTGTGCCGTTCAAGCAGCGCGGAGATCTTATTCCTCTCACAGATGTCTTCGTAGGTGATCTGCAGCTCGTCGGCGCTGTCGTCATAGTCAAGCCCGCAGTCGCCTCCGCAGCCCGCGAGCAGCAGCACGGCGGCGAGCGCAAGGGCGCTCATCGGTCCCCAGCGGTTCATTTTGTTTCTCCTTTCATCGTCTTCTTTCCATCTTGATTATGCGGAGCTTTTTTCGTTCCGTACATTCTCTTAGACGAGAAATTTCTCAAAAAGTTTCACCCTTATGATTTTTTTAAGAAACTTTTTTCTTTCCCGTGCGAGCTCTTGCATTTTCCGCCGACACGGCATACAATGAGGACACATTTCACCCGGGAGGGGCGTTTTTATGAACTATATTGGCATCGACCTCGGCGGCACGAACATCAAGGGCGCACTCGTGAGCGCGAAGGGCGAGATCTTAAAGGAGCATTCTATCCCGACGCGCGTCGATCTCGGCCCCGAGGCGGTCGCGGGACGCATCGGTCAGGTCATCGCGCAGCTCTCTATCGGCGAGGACACCGTCGGCGGCGTGGGCGTCGGCTGCCCCGGCACGGTGGACGACGCGAGCGGCATCGTGCGCTTTGCGGCGAACCTGAACTTTGTAAACTTCAACCTGCGAAGCGCGCTGCGCGCGCACACTGCGCTTCCCATCCACCTCGGCAACGACGCAAACGCCGCGGCGCTGGGCGAGGCGCTGTTCGGCTGCGGCCGCGGCGCGGAGAGCACCATCGTCGTCACGCTCGGCACGGGCGTCGGCGGCGGCGTGGTGCTCGGCGGCAAGCTCCTGACAGGCTACACGGGCGCGGCGAGCGAGATCGGCCACATGGTCATCGCGGAAAACGGCGAAGAGTGCACCTGCGGCAGCCGCGGATGCTTCGAGGCCTACTCCTCCGCCACGGCGCTGATCCGCGACACGAAGCGCACCATGGCCGCGCACCCCGAGAGCCTGCTGCACGCGATTGCCGCGGAGCAGGGCGGTGTCGACGGCCGCACAGCGTTTCTCGCCAAGGAGCGCGGCGACGAGGCGGGCGCGCAGGTCGTGGAGGACTACATCGAGCATCTGGCCTGCGGGCTCACAAATCTTGTCAACATTTTCTTTCCCGAAGTGCTGGCCCTCTCGGGCGGCGTAGCAAATCAGGGCGACGCGCTGCTCCTGCCGCTGCGCGAAAGGGTGCGTGAGCGTTCGTTCGGCTCGCGCTATGCCGTCTCGCACACGCGCATCGAGCTCTGCACGCTCGGCTACCGCGCGGGCGTGATCGGCGCGGCGATGCTCGCGCGCGAGTGAGCGTAAAATTGCGCAAGATATGATAAGGCCCTCCGCATTTCTGCGGAGGGCCTTTTTTACCGGTAGCCGTCGGGCTCGGCCGAGCCTTCGATCAAAAACTGCACCTCGTCCACGCCGCCGAGCGACAAAATGGACTGCTCGAGCGCGCTCAGCATCAAATCGCGCTCCGCCTCGTTCTCCGGCAGTGAGCCGCTCGCAGGGAGATTCAGATAGCACACGCCGTTTTCGATGCGAGAGGAGATGACCGCAAAGTCCTCCGGCAGGAGCGAGACGAGCGAATCGTCCTCCGGCCCCTGCGCGAGCGCTTCGAGCAGCGCGTTCACGCGCGTCTGGCCCTCGTAGAGCGCGAGCGTCTGCTGCTCGGCGCGCAGCTCGCCTGTCTTGCTGTCGAGGAAATAAAGCGACACGGTGATCGGCCGCAGGCCACTCTCACGCGAGGAAAGCAGCGTATCCGCCGAGAGCAGCACTTGCGTCTCGCGGTACGGCAGCTCGCGCCCGTCCGCCGTGATGCTCACAGCGTTCACATTTGGCAGCTGCGTCAGCGTCAGCGTGATGCAGTAGTCAGCGAGCGACAGGTCGATGCCCGTCAGGCGCGCATACTGTGCGCTCAAGTCGATCTGCGCGCGGCGGCCCGACACCTTGAGCGACTTGAGCGCCGTTCCCTCCGGGATGGGCGACGAGAGCGACGGCTCGTCGGGCCCTGCGAGCAGCGCCTCCATCAGCGCGCGGACACAGTCTTCGGTCTCCATCGCGCCGTCGAGCGTCAGACGCTTTTCCTGCGTGCGGATGGCGTCACCGCCGCCCGCGGAGTTGGGATCGCTGAGAAAATAGAGTTCGTAGCCGTTTTCGTCCATCTCCTGCGCGTGCTGGGCCGCGCAGGCGCAGAGAAGCGAAAGCAGGAGGACTAATGCCGCAGTCAGGGAAAGACGTCTTCTCATGTCTCATCCCCTCCCTCTTCGCAGCGCGGCAGGCGCACGGTAAACACCGTGCCGCCGCCCTCGCGGGCGCGGACCTCGATGCTGCCGCCGCGGCGGCGCGCCGTGTCGGCGGCGATGGAAAGGCCAAGGCCTGTACCGCCCGCGGCGCGCGAGCGCATCTTGTCCACGCGGTAGAAGCGGTCGAAAATGCGGGGCATGTCCCCCTCCGGAATGCCGATGCCATTGTCGCTGACAGTGAGAAGGCAGTCCTTTTCATCCCCCGCGAGCAGCAGCTTCACAAAGCCGCCGGGGCGGTTATACTTGATGGCGTTTTCCGTCAGGTTGTAGATGATTTCGTGAATTTCATCCTCGCTCGCAAGGGTCTGTCCCTCGCGGCGAATTTCATATGAGAGGTCGACCTGCTTTTCCTCGGCCACAAGGCGCAGCATGCGCACCACGCGCGCCATCACGGACGAGAGGTCGACGCGCTGCGCCTCGGGCAGCATGCCGCTGTCCAGGCGCGTCAGGCGCAGCAGATTTTCCGTGATGCGCGCCAGGCGCTCGGACTCCTGCTCGATATCACCGACAAATTCGCGCACGGTCTGCGCGTCCATGTTCTCCGTCTGCAAAATGGAGTCGGACAGAAGCCTGATACCGGCCAGCGGCGTTTTGAGCTCGTGGCTCGCGTCCGACACGAAGCGGCGGCGAGCGTCCTCCGTCGTTTGCAACCGGTCAGCCATGTCGTTGAACTCGGCGGCGAGCTCGCTGATCTCGTCGTGCCCGCCGACCTCGGCGCGGTGGCTGTACGAGCCCTCGCGCATCTTGCGGATGGCGTCGGTCAGTACGCCGAAGCGCCGCGTCAGCACACGGGATAAGAGTACGCTGATCCCGCCGGCGAACACCAGCACGACCGCCGAAATCGTCAGGAGATTGCGCTGCAGGGACAGCAGCAGCTCCGCTTGCTCGGTGTCGTATTCGTAGGCATACACCGCGCCGATGGTCTGGCTGTGGTAGATGACCGGCGAGGCCGCGCGGCTTTTGAACGCCTTGTCCGAAAATTCGGTGTAAAAGACGTCTTCTCCGCGAAGCGCCTGCACAAGCTCTGTATAAAAGGCGTAGCGGCCGATCGCGCCGTCGGTCTCGCGCGTGTCGTACAGCACGCGGCCCGAGGCGTCCGTCACAAGCACGCGGGAGATGCCCGTCTCCTCCACGAGCGTCATCGCACCCGCGACGTTTTCCTCGCTCAGCTCCTCAAGGCCGGAGAGCGCCGTCACCATCACCGAGACGCTGCCCTGCAGCGAGCTCTGCTTAGAGCGGAACGTCAGGTTTTCCGACGTGATGAGCGGATACGTGTTCAGCAGGATCAGCACCGCCAGAATGATGGCGATATAGCTGAAGCTGAATTTTCGCTGCAGGCTCGCATGCATCTGCACGGCGCTGCCCCCCTTCTCTTTCTTTTAGTGGGAAATCAGTCCTTCAAGTAGTACCCCACGCCCCATTTGGTCAGGATGTGCTGCGGCGCGGCGGGGTTTTCCTCGAGCTTTTCGCGAAGCCGCCGGATGTGCACATCCACTGTGCGGTAGTCGCCTGCGTAGGTGTAGCCCCAGACGAGGTCCATCAGATTTTCGCGCGAGTAAACGCGGCGCGGATTCTTGACAAGAAGCTCGATGAGGTCGTATTCCTTGGCCGTGAGCTCGACGATCTCGCCGTTTTTGACGGCGACGCGCTGCTCGGGGTCGAGCGTGATGCCGCCCGCGGTCAACAGGAGCGTTTCAGGCTGCTTTTGCTGCGGTGCGGCGTTCGCGCGGCGCAGCAGCGCGCGGATGCGCGCTTTGAGCTCCAAGATGTTGAACGGCTTTGTGATATAGTCGTCCGCGCCGGACTCAAGGCCGATGATCTTGTCGGCGTCCTCGCTGCGGGCGGTCAGCATGATGATGGGCACATTGGAAAATTCGCGGATGCGCATGCAGGCCGTCAGCCCGTCCACCTGCGGCATCATCAGATCGAGGATGATGAGGTCAAACCCGCCGCTTTTCGCCATGTCGATGGCGGTCGCGCCGTCGTAGGCGGTCTCGACCATGTAGCCCTCGTTTTCCAGATTGAATTTCATGCCCTTGACGAGAAGCTGCTCGTCGTCAACCACCAGAATTTTCATCGCCATCCTCCTCCGTGAATGTGATCTCCGCGCGGAATCCCTCGAGCTTCGCCTCTCCGATGCCCTTGACGTTCAAAAGGTCCTCCGCCGCCGTAAAATCGCCGTGCTCTGCGCGGTAGTCGATGATCGCCTGCGCGAGCGACGGGCCGATGCCCGTCAGCGTTTCAAGCTCCTGCGCCGTCACAAGCGTCACAACGCGCGTGGGCGCGGTGATCTCGTCGGTCTTGTCCTGCGTCGTCACGGTGTAATTCCCGTGCGAGGCACCCTCGTAGGCCGTTTTGTGCAGAAAAACGAGCGAAACGGCGAACAGCACCGTCAGCGCGGCGAGCACAAGGTAGACGCCGCTGACTTTGGTTTTCTTTTCTTGCTTTTCCACGGTTGCGCTCGCCTGCCTTTTTTGCTATACTGATGTCGAAGCGTGCCGAACGGCGCGCTCCTCTTCACTGTATTCTATTTGATTGTATCATACAACGAGGTATATTTCCATGAAAAAACGCCGCTGGTTTTCACTTTTTTTATCTTTTGCGCTCCTGCTCCCGCTCTTTTCACTGACGAGCGCCGACGCCTATGAGGACTTCACACTCGACGCGAAGGCCGGCCTTCTCATTGAGGCCGACACAGGCGAAATTCTCTATGAGAAAAACGCCCATCAGGAGAACTTCCCCGCGTCACTCACAAAGGTGATGGTCGCGCTGCTGGTGTTTGAAGCCATCGACGAGGGCAAGATCGCGCTGACCGACTCCGTCACTGCGACGGAATCGGCGTTCGAGGGGCTGTCGAGCGACGGCAGCACGGCGAACATCGTCCCCGGCGAAACGATGACGGTCGAGCAGCTGCTCAACTGCATGCTCATCGTCTCGGCGAACGAGGCGTGCAACATTTTGGGCGAAACGCTCTACGGCTCGGTCGACGCCTTTGTCGCGCGCATGAACGAGCGCGCGGCGGAGCTTGGCTGCGAGCACACGCACTTCGCCAACGCCACGGGTCTTCACAACTCCCAGCACTACACGACCGCGTGGGACCTCTACCTCATCACGCGCGAGGCGCTGAAGCATGACAAATTCATGGAGATCTGCAATTCCAAGGGCTACACCGTGCCCGCCACGAACATGACCGACAAGCCGCGTGAGCTGCATTCGACGAACTTTCTCATCTCCAACTGGCGCGCCCGCGGTTATGTGTACCGCGACGCGCAGGGCATCAAGACCGGCTCGACACC
>ERZ772863.1958-NODE-1958-length-15573-cov-3.856038_pt1 | contig 15573 bp, 8 predicted proteins | sample MGYA00512134_ERZ772863 | MGnify/ENA primary metagenome ERZ772863 (study PRJEB29015, sample SAMEA2737659) | human gut metagenome | biome: human gut; feature: human-associated habitat; material: faeces | place: China | collected 2012 ...
GTTGGTGGCCGTCATCGTTTCGAGGTACTGATAGGGGTCGATATTGGCGTTGCCGAGCGAACCGATGCTCGCGCGGATCTTGAAGTTGTCGAGCCATCCCTCCACGTGCGGTTTGAGCCACGGCTCCTCCGAGAGGCGCCAGCCCACCGATGCCGAGGGGAAGAATCCCCACTGCGAGTTGGCCGGGAATTTCGACGAACCGTCATAGCGTGCGCTCAGCTCGACCAGATAGCGGCCCGCGTAGGCGTAGTTGATACGTCCGAAGAAGCCGACCAGCCCCCACGTGTAACCGCCCGACGTGGTCGAGTAATACTCGCCGTCCATCAGCGTGAAGCTGGGCTTCGAGGGATAGAGGTTGCCCTGCCGGTAGGTCTTCTGCGCGCGGTAGTCGTAATCTTCGAGGTTCCATCCGGCCACGACGTTCAGGTCATGGTCCCGTCCCAGTTTGGGGGTGAGGGTGCCGACGATGTTGGTCGAGATGTAGTTCGAGATGTAGTTCCAGTTTTCGAGCGACGAGTAGCTGTTGTCCTGTCCCGAAACGTTCACGCCCGTATAGTAGGTGTAGAGGTTCTCCATGCGGTCGCGCGTCCAGCGTGCGCCCTTGTAGGTCACGTCGGCCGAGACTTTGAACACCTCAGGGACGAATTCGAAGTTGAACGTCGTGGTGTTGGCCACTTCCAGCCGGTTGTCCTCCTGCCACGAAGTGCCCTCGGCGAAGGCCGCGTATCCGCTCTTGGCGGCGGTCTGCGTCCATGTGCCGTCGGGGTTCTTCAGCAGCGCGAACGGAAAGGCGAACATGTCGATCTGACGCGAGATCATCTGCTGGCCGTAGTGCATCATCGGCTGATGGTATTTGCTGCTCATCAGACTGGTGTTGTTGTCGAGCGTCAGCCACGGGCGGATGCGGATCGAGCCTTTGGCGCGCAGGTTGTACTTCTTGTAGGTCTCCTCGCCCACCTTGTAGATGCCGTCCTGATTGTAATAGCGTCCCGAAACGTAGTAGCTCACGCCCTCGCGGCCGCCCTGAATGCTGACGGCGTGCGTGGTCGAGTAGTTCACCGACTTGTAAATCTCCTTGAGCCAGTTCGTTTCGCCGTAATAGCTGTAGTTGCCGTTGGCGTCGATGCTGTAGTTGTCCATCGTCGGATCGGCGCGGCGGCGTTTCAGCTCTTCGAACCATGCGTTCGAATAAGGCATGTAGTTGTTGAACAGCGACGGGACGGTGGCCGTCGGCGACGAGTTGAGATACGATTCGCGGAACGCCTCGACCCACTGCACGGGGTCGGTCACCACGTTGTCCTCCCAGATCACCGTGCGGCGGTGCAGCGACACCGAACCGTTGTAATTCACGCGCACCTTGCCTTTTTCGGGATTCTTGGTCGTGATAAGGATCACGCCGAATGCGCCGCGGGCGCCGTAAACGGCTGCCGACGAAGCGTCCTTGAGCACCGAGATCGAGGCGATGTCGTCGGGGTTCACCGAGCTCATGTCGCCCTCGGCGCCGTCGATGAGCACCAGCGCGCTGCCGCCCTGTCCGAGTTTGTTCTCCTTCTGCCCGCCGTTGACGCGGGCCTTGAAGCTGTTGTTCACGCCGCGAATGGTCACCTGACCTCCGTGGGCGGCCTTACCGTCGGTCTGCACGATGTTCAGACCCGGAATCTGGCCCTGAAGCGAACGGGTGATGTCGGCGTTCGGACGGTTTTCCACCGCGTCGCCCGCCAGATTCTCGACGGCGCCCACGATGTTGCGCTTCTTGAGCGTACCGTAACCCACGACGACCACTTCGTCCATCATCAGCTGGTCCTCCTGCATCGTGACGTCGATCTGGGTGCGCTGCCCCACCGGCTCTTCCTGATTGCGGTAGCCGATGTACGAGAAGAGCAGCATCGCATCCTTGTCCGCCGGAATGGTGTAGCTGCCGTCCACGCCCGTGGAGACGCCGACCAGCGTGCCTTTGACGGTGACCGTCACGCCGATCATCGGGTTGCCTGCGGCGTCCCGCACCACGCCCGTCACCTGCGCCTTGGCCGGAGCGGCCCTGACGGTTTGTGCGGGATGCGCGCTGCGCGTCAGCACCACGACCTTGTCCACCACGCGGTAATCGATGCCGCGGGGCGTGAATACGGTTTTGAGGATGGCGTCGAGCGCGGCCCCCTGTTCCGTAACGTAGAGGTTCTCCATCGGATAATCGGCCAGTGCGATTTCATAGGAGAATACGATGCCCACCTGCTGCGTGATCGCGTCGGCAACGGTTTTGAGCGTCGTTCGGGAATAGGACAGCTTCAGGTCGTGCCCTTGGGCGTCGGGAAGCGTTCCCCCCCCCGCATAACCCTTAAATGCTATGCAGCAGAGCGCCATGACCAGACAGAGTCCTTTATGGAATAAATTCTTCATAGTTTCAATTCGGTTAATTATGGTTACTTCCTGCGGCCGGTGCAAAATGAAATCCCGGCGCCGTCTGCGGGACGGGCCTGAGCGTGTTCGTTTTCATACGGTCTGCGGAACCTTGCAAGTCATCCGTCGTCCGATAAAAACCGTGTAGTGCCGATTGTGATTGATTAGGTAGGCATCGCTTGGGTCGTTTTTTAGGTTGTTTTCAGTTAATATTGCGTGTTTCAGTTGCTGTCGGTTCGGTTGGCGGCCGGACTTTTCGGGTCCGGTTTGCATTAGATACAAGCGACCGCAGGAAACTACCCAAACGAAAACCCTTTTTTTATCGTTTTGTAATTTAAATATTCACACCTATGTTTATCAATATTTTACTTTCGTGCGGGAAGGTCGTGAAATTTTTGCCGTTTTTATTTGGAAGTCCGGAAAATTCGCTATATTTGTCGTGCAAGTCATTCGATATCGTTAGAAACCGCGTAGGAAATTGACGTCCGGCAGGACCCGGAGTCGGTTTCTGATTTTTTTTATCGGTTTAAAACAAAACTAACGATCAATCATTATGAAATTTTTTCACAAACTGACGATTATTCTCGCGCTGGCGGGGATCGGCGGTCTGACTGCATGCAGCGACGACGACAGCGGGTTCCTCAAACGCAATCTGCGCGAGATGAGTTTCTCGTACGTCGAATCGAGCAATACGTTTACGATTCGCGCCACGGGCGACTGGTATATCAGCGATGTGCCCGACAGCCGGGAGTGGACCGGCGCCTACAGCTGGGTGCACGTGGACCGGTTGTCGGGAAAAGGCAGCCCCGACACCTATCAGAAAATCACGGTCACCTGCGACCAGAACGTCTCGGACGAACGCACGGCGACCATCTACCTGCACGGCTGCGGCGAGGAGAACGTCGCCATCGCCATCAAACAGGAGAACGGCATCTTCGAATGGAAGCCCTTCGACAACGGACAGCGGTTCGGCGTGTCGGGCCTGCTGAAACTGAACGCCGAATCCGAAGCCAGCCTCCGCATCCCCTACATCAAGGCTGTCGGCACGGAGAAATACACCGTTTCGGTGACCCAGACGGGCGGCAACGGGCTGACGGCGGCCGCAGGCAGCTATTCAATCTCCTCGCCGGGCAACGGCTTCATCGAGATACCCCTCACGGGCACCGCGACCAAACAGGGCATCGTGACCTTCGCGCTGAAAGTCACCGACGCCGCGGGCGTCGAAACGGACTTCGGCGAGATTTCGACCATCGTCCGCGCCGGATTCGACCAAGCGGGCGAAGAGACGCCGCTGCTGGTCCAGAACTTCAACAAATTCCCGTGGGGCGGCGACTGCATCGGCCAGAAAGCCGGCGTGACCTCGGCGGACAAGACCGTCGCCAACCTCAGCCTCGACAACGAGACGGTGAGCGTCACGGCGGGCACCAACGCCAGCATCGGCGGCATCACCTCGACCGTACGCAACGGCAATCCCTCGTTCTACCGCGCCATCGGCATGGAGGGCTGGACGGGTTACCTCAACTACATGTGCCCCGGCTACATGCAGTTCGGAGCGGCGAGCGACAACGCCGACGGACAGCCCGGCAACATCATCTCCCCGGTGCTGAACATTCCCGCGGGCTACGACATGCTGCTGACCTTCAAGGTCGGCATCTGGGCCGCCGCACCCGATCAGGGCATGGTCGGCATCTGCGAGAAGAACGACGGCTTCTGGATTTCGAAAGGCACGCTCAGCAAGATCGTCGCTTCGACCAAGAGCTACGTTTCGCTCGACATCCCGGCCTACACGTGGGTCGAAGTGTCGGCCGTCATCCCCAACCCCGGATCGCTGGCCAATCCGTCGCTCTTCATCTCCACGGCCGACAGCTGGTTCTCCGGATCGACGGTGAAGGCGGGCCGCTGGTATGTGGACGACATCAAGCTCGTATATTAAAACCGGACAACAACCATGAAAAAAAGCATCATATACATTCTGTTCGCCCTGTTCTCGTTCTCGGCCGCGGTTTCGCTCACGGCCTGCAAGGACGACGGCGTGGAGATTTCGGACGCCTACAAGTCGAAGACCCCGAAAAACGTGAAACTGCTCGAATACGGCAACAAGTCGCTCACTATCTGCTGGGACTTCGTCCGCGGCGCGACATCGTACACCGTGCAGCTCGTGGACGGCGACATGAACCCCGTCAGCGAAGCGCTCTGCATGACCACCGCCGACATCGACTACCATGAATTCACCGACCTGCCGACCGACCGGATCTATTACGGCCGCGTGCGGGCCAACTATCCCTACTCCGCCACTTCGGACTGGGTGTACGTCACCGAGCACGACAAACCGGCCATGCTGATGGCTTCGGTGGGCATCCTCGACCTCGATCCGCAGCTGAAACTCCATGCGGCGAGCGGTTCGACGCTGACCTTCGAGTGGTCCTACACCGACGACAAGGCGACCGACGCCGCGCGCAGCTACAATGTCGAGCTTTTCCGCGACGAAGCCTGCACCGATCTCTACGTCAGCTGGCTCGCCGACGGCAAACTCTCGTCGGGCAAAGGCATCTTCACCGCGCTGGCCGGCTACCCCGTCGTGCGCTACACCTTCTCAGGGCTCGATCCCGAAACGACCTATTACGCCCGGATCACCAACCTGAGTTTCGCCAATATCCAGACTCCCGTCGTAGCCGGAACCACGGCCCAAGCCGGCCCGAAAGCCGCTGCGAACACCCCCGCGAAGGCCGGTGACATCGTGCTGGCGCAGGATTTCTCCGCCTTCATCCACGGCGGCGACATCGTGAATTCGGCGGCCGGTTACAACGCCGTTTCGGGCACCGACTTCCGCAAGACGTGGGAGAAGGCCGAGGGCGTGAATCCGCAGGCGGACGGCGACCGTCCCCTCTGCAACTGGGCGACCGAGTTCCACATCCACACGGGCGGCACGTCGGCCGAATACGTCGAAGCGCTCGGCATGAAGGGCTGGGGTTCGTCGGGCAACACCTCCACCCGTCCGGGCTACATCAAGTGCGGCGGCGGAAGCGGCGGCATCGGCATCCTCTACACGCCCCAGCTGACGGCCCTGCCCGCAAACACGACCGTCAAGGTCAGCTTCTCGGCCAGCGCCTATGCCGAAGGCGAAAACGTCTACGGCAGCGACATCGTCGTCGAAGCCGTCGAAGGGGCGGAATTCGGCTCGAACAACGTCGTGAGCAAGAAAGGCACCGCCTTCGTGTCGAAAACGGTCGACATCTCGTCCGCCGTGGGCAGGTTCGAAACCTACACCGTGACGCTCGAAGGACTCACCCCGGCGTCGCGCATCGCCTTCTCCTCGAATCCGGCGCAGGCCGGCGCCAACAAGACGCGCTTCCTGCTCGACGACATCGTCGTCACCTGCGAGGGCGAAACGCATCTTGAGCAGCTCGCGGCCCCGGCGAACGTGAAATTCGACGCCGAAGCCGTTCAGCCCGACAAGCTGACGCTCAAATGGGACGCCGTGAGCGGCGCGGCATCCTATACGGTCGCCTGCTGGGCCGACGGCACCGACGAAAGCAAGGCTGCGCTGGTCGAAAAGATCGACGGCACGGCCTGCACGCTCGACAAGCTGACGCCCGAAACCAAATACAACGCCAAGGTCAAGGCCGTAGCCGGCCGCACGGCCACCGACTCCGACTGGTCGGCCAAGGCTTCGGCAACCACCGCCGAAGCTTCGCAGGGCAAGCTCGACGCACCCGCCAACCTGAAGGCCGAACCCGGATTCTCGACCGTGGCGCTGACATGGGACGCCGTTTCCGGTGCCACGGGATACAGCGTGACGGTCGATAACGGCACGCCGCAGACCGTGACGGACAACGCCTTCACGGCGACCGGGCTAACGGCGGGCACTTCGCACGACTTCTCGGTCGTGGCGCTCGCCGCGCTCGCCGCGGACAACTCCGATGCGGCGACGCTGCAGTCGAAGACGCTTTACGTCAGGATAGCCGCCGTAACCACGTCGAGCATCATCCTCGAATGGGAGCAGGCGGGAGACGTCTCGCAATATACGGTGGCCATCGAGGAGGAGGGCGATCCCTCCCGCAGCGCCCGGTTCACCTATGATTGGTCGAAAGCTTCGGGATACGGAAGCATCCCCCTGCGCTTCGCCTTCAACTATGTAGGCACGGAGTGGGCTTCGGCCGCCCTGTCACCCTCGGCAAGCTACAGGCTCAGGGTGAAGGCCGGCGCCGCAGATTCCGATTCGGCGTGGTCGAACGACATTACGGGCACCGTAGCGCGCCGCACGGCCCCTGCCGGCGAAGTGTTCTATGAAGACTTCGACCGCTTTATGGGCGGCGACGCCGTCATGACCGCCGTCGGCGTCAAATCGGCCAAGAAGGTGACCAGCGAGGCCGGGCTTTCGACCATGCTGACCGAGTTCACCTACACCGACTGGTCGGCAGGCGGCGGCGCCATGAATGCCGGCAGCGGCACCTACGGCGATCCCTACCGGTTGATGTTCTTCAAGGACGACGGCTGGGAAACCGGTGCGCTGGTTACGGGCAACGGAGTTCACAATGCCTTCTGCGGTAGTTTCCGTCTCGGCGGCGACAACGCGAACCAGAGCTATATCCAGACGCCCGCCATGAGCGGACTCACTGCGGCGGCGAATGTCACGGTGACCTTCAAGACCGCCGTAAACGTCTGGACCGCGGCTTCGACCACCGCCCCGGCCGTTGTCTTCAAGGCGGGCTGGTGCCGCGACCAGTTCGAGTCGATGGAGCTGTATGTGGTCCACGGCGACGGAACGAAAGTCAAGGTCTGCGACACGATCGCGGTCGGCGATGCCGGGAGCGAGCTGGCGTGGAAATCGCACAGCGTCGCGATCGAGGGGCTGCTGCCTACCGACAAGCTGATGTTCACCAGCGTAGGCGCCAAGAAGAGCCGTTATTACATCGACGAGATATCGGTCGTCAAGAACTGACGCCTTTCGTCCTCTGACAGCTTCGGCGCCGGAATGCAGCGATGTGTTCCGGCGCCGTCGTTTTGTTGCAGGAGGGTGAAAAAACCGGGTGCGGAGTGGCGAATACGCAAGATTTATGTATCTTTGTAGACATGGAATCCATTCCGACAGACAACGCCCGGCTCACGGCGGCGATCCGCGACGGAAGCCGCGAGGCTTTCGACGAGATGTGCGGCCGTTATTACGCGCCGCTGATGGCTTACGCCCGTCTCTTCCTGAAGGGAAACTGGGCGCAGGACATCGTGCAGGACGTTTTCGTAAACGTCTGGATTCGGCGCGAGACGCTCGATCCCCGGCAGTCGCTCTACGGCTACCTGCTGCGCTCGGTCTACAACCAGTCGGTCAATTACGTGAACAAAAACCGCCATGCGGGCAACTACCGCTCCTACCATCAGGAGCGGATCGAGAGCATCGGATACGCCTACTACGATCCCGACAACAATCCCATCATCGAAAAGATCTATTCGCAGGACCTGCGCGCCGGCATCGACGCGGCGGTGGCCGCCCTGCCCGAAAAGTGCCGCGAGGTCTTCACGCTGAGCTACCTGCAGGGATTTTCGCACCGCGAAATCAGCGAACGGCTCGGCATTGCGCAGAGTACGGTCGAGAACCACATCTACCTCGCGCTGAAGGCCCTGCGGTCGAAATTGTCGAAATCGGAACTGCTGATGCTCCTGTTTTTCATTTTCCTCTGTAATAATTCGCAGTCCTTTGGGTAGATTCACCCTGAGGATTGTATAGTAAGTAGCAAAACCAAAATGGAAGATACGCTTATAATGGATGCAGTCATCAATAAATACTTTGCGGGGGAGACCAGCGATCGGGAGGAGCAGTTCCTCATGGCGTGGCTGGAGGAGTCGGAGGAGCACCGGAAATACTTCTTCGAACTCAAAAGTATCTGGAACGCCCGCAACGTCTTCGCCGAAAGCGCCGACCTCGGCCGGTTCGCGGCCTTCATGCGCAGTACCGACGCCCGGATCGCGAAAATCGCCGGCGAGGAGCGCGCCCGTCGCCGCCGCGGTCTGCTGCGCTGGTCGATGAGCGCCGCAGCGGCCGTGCTGTTGGTGGTGTGTGCGGGATTCGCATGGCATTTCCTCGCAGGTCCCGACATTTACCGGGTCTATGAGAACAATACCGAAACCGTGACGACCGTCACCCTCGACGACGGCACGCAGGTATGGCTCAACGCCCGCACCCGGCTGATACTGCCCAAGGCTTTCAGTCCGACCGAGCGCAACGTGAAACTTGCCGGCGCGGCCTTCTTCGAAGTCGCGCGGGACGAAGCGGCGCCGTTCACCGTGGCTACCGACGACCTGCGGGTCCGGGTGCTCGGCACGGCCTTCTGCGTGCAGGCCTACGAGAACTCCGGGCAGGCCGAAGTGGTCCTCGAACACGGCTCGGTGCGCCTGCAAACCCCAGAAGGCGTCAATTTGGTCACCTTGCAGCCCGACCAGCGCGCGCTGTACGACGCGGCGGCCGACAACCTCGAAATCTCGCACGTGAACGCTTCGCACCTCGTGCTTTCGCAATACGATCTGGTGACGATGGCCAACGCCACCCTGCATGAAATCATCTCGCATATCGAAACGACCTACGGCGTGCGGATTTCGGTGCCGGGCCGTTACGGCGACAAGCGCTATGCGTTCAACTACCAGCGTTCGAACTCGCTCGAAGAGGTGCTCAACATCGTCGAGTACATGACGGGCGAACACTGCGAGGTGATCTTCCGCCAGAAATAACGTCGCTCCGCCGCATCGCCGGTCGGGGTTGCAGCCGGATGCTGCCCCGCCGCCGGCATCCGGAGCAAACCGCATACAAAAAGCCCCGCTTTCCGGCGGGGCTTTTCATGTTTTTGCAACTGCGTTACAGCGTCGAGAGCCAGTCGAGCGTGGCTTTCTGCCAGTCTCCGTAATAGCGGAACTTCGGGTTCATGCCCCAGCCGTGGCCGCCCGACGGATAGATGTGGAGCGTAGCCTTGACGCCGTGTTCCTTGAGCTTCTGGTAGAAAAGCGCGCTGTTCACGGCAGGCACCACCTTGTCGTCGTCGCAGTGGAACAGCAGCGTCGGCGGGGTCCGGGCATCGACTTTCTTTTCGAGCGAGAACTCCTGCGCGACGGGTTTGTCGGCATCGTCGGCGCCGAGCAGCTGCACGAACGTCCCCTTGTGGCGTTTGTCGGCGTCGGCCGAAATCACCGGGTAGTAGAGGATCATGAAATCGGGCTTCACTTCCGAAAGCGTACCCACGCTGCCGGCGAGATAGCCGCCCGCCGAGGTGCCCGACACCCCTACTTTCGCCGGGTCTATGTTCAGCTCAGCGGCCATTTCGCGCATGACGCGCAGCGCCTCGTCGGCGTCGTTGCGCGGAACTTCGCTGTGACCGTTGGGCAGACGGTATTTCACCACGGCGGCCGTGACGCCGTTTTCGGCGAACCACTTGGCCTCCTTGTGGCCGTTGCCGACCGAAAGCGTCGAGTAGCCGCCGCCGGGGAAGAATACCAGCGCCTGTCCCGTGGCGTTGTCGCCTGCCTTGTAGATCCACATTTCGGCTTTCTGGGTGTTGGACCACTGGCCGGGTTTGGGCTGGAGCTCCTCGCCCGTCAGGCCGTTGGAGGTGGGCGCCGTCGCGTTGTCCCAGAGTACGACATGGTAGTCCTGCGCATAAAGGGCCGGCGACAAGGTCAGGGCGGCCAGCAGGAGCAGTGTTTTTTTCATGGTTTGCAGTTTATTTTGGGTTAAACGGGTAAATCGGATTCAAAGATAGTGTAAACCGCGTGCCGCGGCAAATTTATTCGGCTGCGCCGGGTGTTTTTCGCACCTCAGGCAGGTCCAGCGTCCGGATCCGCTCTTTGAGCGGCGCGACGGCGGGTGCGCTGACGCTGAACTTCTCCAGTCCCGCTTCGAGCAGCCACGCCGTGGCTTCCGGGTCGGCGGCCAGTTCGCCGCACATGCCGGCTTCGATGCCCGCGCTGCGCGCCGCCGCGAGCGTCATGGCGACGGAGCGTCTCACGGCCGTATCGGACGGGTCGCAGAGATGCGCCACGCGCGGATTTCCCCGGTCTGCGGCCATGACGTACTGGGTAAGGTCGTTGGTCCCGATGCTGAAAAACCGCGCCTCCGCGGCCAGCAGGTCGGCGACCATGACCGCGGCGGGGGTTTCGATCATCACGCCCAGCTCGATTCCGGAATTGTAAGCGGCTTTTTCCGCGTCCAGCTCCGCCATGCACTCTCGCACGGCGGCTTCGGCCCGGCGGAACTCCCCGACCGACGTAATCATCGGGAACATGATCCGCAGGTTGCCGAATACGCTCGCCCGGAGCAACGCCCGCAACTGCGTACGGAACACGTCTTGCATGGAGAGCGAAACGCGGATGGCGCGCCATCCGAGAAACGGATTTTCCTCATGTCCGAAATCCATGTACGGCAATGCTTTATCCCCGCCTATATCGAGCGTTCGTATAACTAACGGGCGTTCGCCGCACAACTCCGCCGCATGCCGGTAGGCTTCGAACTGCGTCTGCTCGTCCGGAAACCCGCCGCGGCTCTGCATGTAGAGGAATTCGCTGCGGAACAGCCCGATTCCCTCGGCTCCCGCATCGAGGGCCGCGCGCACTTCCGCGACGCTGCCGGCATTCCCCAGCACGGCGATACGCCGTCCGCCGCGCGTCACGGCGGGCGTATGCGCACCTTTCAGGCAATGTGCGCCGTGCCGTTCCCGCGATGCGATCAGGGCGCGGTATCGCCGTTCGGTTGCGGTATCGGGAGCGACGATTATTTCGCCGGTTTCTCCGTTGATTATCAGCTTGTCGCCTGTTTTTATTTCAAGCATACATTCAGTCGCTCCGACCATCGCCGCAATTCCTTTGGCGCGGGCGATGATGCAGACATGGCTCGTGACGCTTCCGCGGGCCGTCACCACGCCCGCGATGCGGCTGAAATCCATCAGCGCCGTATCCGACGGCGTCAGTTCCTCGGCCACGACGATCGTTCCGGGCGCAAGTCCGGCGAACGGATTTTCGGCCGTTTCGCCCGTGAGAATACGGCGTATGCGGCCGCATACGTCCCGCACGTCGTCGGTGCGGCCTCCGAGGTATTCGTCGTCGAGCGCGGCGAGCATGCCGCACACCTCTTCACAGGCTCCGTCCAAAGCCCGTTCGGCCGAAAAGCCGTGTTCCGAAATCCGCTCTTCGACCTGTTCCGCCAGCATCGGGTCGTCGGCCATCTCCAAGTGCGCCGCGAAGATGTCGTTTTCCGCCGCCAATACGCCCAGCTCCGCTTTCGCCTGCGCCAGCGCGGCATGGAAGCGGGCCGTTTCGGCCGCCGGATCTCCGGGCGCGGCGGACGGTGCGGCCGAAACGCGGCGTTCGAGGACGAACGCCGTTCCTGCGGCAATTCCCGCCGCCGGGATTCCGGTCCGAAGCACGCGCATCACTCGCTCATGTTTGCGATGAACGCCGCGACGGCCTTCACGGCGGCGGCTTCGTCGCCGCCCTCGGCGCATATTTCGATCTCCGTGCCGCACTTCAGCCCCAGCGACAGCAGGGCGAGCATGCTCGCGGCATTGACCTCCTTAGCGGCGGTGCGGAAAGTGATCCTGACGGGCGCAAGGCCCTTGACAAGTTTTGCCAACTCCCCGGCCGGCCGCGCGTGCATGCCGTTGGGAGCCGTAATCGTTACTTTTTGCGATGTCATATAAGTCGTTGTTGGTTCGGTCGGTTTTCGGTTCTTCGTCCGGGGCTATTTCAGCGCGTCGTAGATCACCTGCGGGTCGGTCGCGGTCATAAGCCGCTGCAACAGCTCCTCGTCCTCGAACGATGCGCTCAGCCGGGCGAGGATCTCCAGATGCTCGTCCCCCACGCCTGCGATTCCCACGATCAGATGCGCTTTCTCGCCGTCGAAATCCACGCCGTCGGGGTATTGCAGGATCACGATGCCGGAGCGCAGTACGCGCTCCTTGGCATCGGAGGTTCCGTGCGGAATCGCAAGCCCCATCCCCAGACAGGTCGTCGCCAACTCTTCGCGGCGCAGCATCGCATCGACATACTCCGGCCGGGCATATCCGCCCGCGACGAGCAGTTCGCCCGCCCGCCGGATCGCCTTCTCCTTCGGCTCCGCAGGCAGTCCGACCCGGATATTTCCGGGTTGCAGGATGGCGCCGTCCGGAGCGGCGTCCTTGGGGGCGGATGCGGTTTCTTCGGGTTTCGGGTCCGAATCGGCCGCGGCGGGCATGTCGGGAGACGCTGTTGTTTCTGCCGGTCGGAACGCGGATGTATCGGAAGAGGGCGTCGCTCCGGCAGATCGGGCGTCGCAGACGTCGGAAGGCAATACGGCTTCCGCAAGCCGGGTGCAGGACATGTCGGGGGCCGATTCGCCGCCGGAAACAGTTCCAGAATCTGCCGCCGTTGGTTCCGCTCCCTCCAGCCGGACGAACAGGGTGTCCAGACCGGGATCGGAGAGGAAGTTGTCGATCACGATCAGCTCGGCGCCTTTTGCGGCCGCGGCGATCCGCTCCGCCAGTACGGACTGGCATACGACCACGTCGGCATCGGACGGAATACGGTCCGCCGCACTGTTGCCCACCGCAACGCCGATTCCCGCGTCCCTGAGGCGTCTGCGGAAACGGGTCGCGCCGAGGGCGCTCGATCCCATGCCCGCGTCGCAGGCGAAGATCACTTTGCGGACGGGCCGTCCGGCTGCATGCGGCGATATGCCCGCTGCGCTCTGCGGGAGCTTCCCGACGGCTGGATCGCCTTCCGTTTCGGTCTTGGACGCGCGCCGGATAAAGGGCGCGGCGGCGAGCAGCGATACGGCCGCGGAGATCGCCACGCCCAGCAGGACGATGAGCGTCTTGCCTTTGGGAGCCATCGCCAGCACCGAGAGGATGCTTCCGGGCGACGCCGGAGCCACCAGCCCCGCATCGGAGAGCGAGAAAAACAGCAGTCCCGCGGCGCTGCCCGCGATTGCGGCAACGATCAGCACCGGACGGGCGAGTATGTAGGGAAAATAGATTTCGTGGATGCCGCCGAAAAACTGGATAATCACGGCTCCCGGAGCCGACTGGCGCGCATTTCCCCGGCCGAAAAGCCAGTATGCGAGCAGTACGCCCAATCCGGGACCGGGGTTGGTTTCGAGCAGGAACATGATCGACTGTCCCGTTTCGCGGGCCTGTTCGATGCCGATCGGCGAGAAGATTCCGTGATTGACGGCGTTGTTGAGAAACAGCACCTTGGCCGGCTCCACGAAAAGCGACACAAGAGGCAGCAGTCCGTGGCGTATGACCAGCTCGGCACCGCTGCTTATGAGCATCGTCAGGCCGGAGACCACGCTGCCGACGACATAGTAGCCCAGAACGGCCAGCAGCATGCCGAGAATGCCGATCGAGAAGTTGCTGACGAGCATTTCGAAGCCTGCCTTCACGCGCCCCTCGACCATGCGGTCGAACCGGCGGATCGCATATCCCGCCAGCGGACCCATGATCATCGCGCCGATGAACATCGGAATATCGCTGCCGACGATCACGCCGACGGCGGCAATGGCGCCGATCACCCCGCCCCGCTCCCCGGCGACGTTGCGCCCTGCGGTGTAGGCGATCAGCAGCGGCAGAAGGTAGGTCAGCATCGGCCCGACCAGCTGCGCGAGCTGTCCGTTGGGCCACCATCCCTCCGGGATGAAAAGCGCTGTGATGAATCCCCACGCGATGAACGCGCCGATATTGGGCATGACCATGCCGCTCAGGGTCCTGCCGAATTGCTGGATTTGTTGTCGCATAACTTCGTTTCTTGCTATATATACAAGCGAAACGGGACTATCACCTATTCGAAACCGAAAAAAACGGCGCGCTTTTCATAAAAAAACCGTCCTCCTGTGGAGGACGGTCGTATAAAACGGAACGGACAGCCGCTATTTGCCGTAATTGGCGTCGATATAATCGGAGAGCGTAAAGGCCTTCGGCAGTTCGGGGGCTTCCAGCGGCGTGACGTAGGTGTCGATCACCAGCGGTTCACGCTTCAGGACGAGCTTTTCGAGGAACGCGTCGATCTCGTAACGGTTGTCGTACATCGGGCGGGTCGCCATGACGTGATTGGTGTTGGCGACCGAGTAAAACCAATGCGGGATGCGCCGTTCGGTAAGCATATCGGCGATATGCTTCGAGCCGAAAAACCCGTTGCCGTCGTACAGCACGGCGTCGTAGGGGACGTTGCGGTCGGCGTCGCCGTGGAAGAGCATCATCGGCGCGGGAGTCTTGGCCCAGCGCAGCTCTTCCTGCGTGTTGAAAATAGCTCCTGCATAGGATATTACACCCGCGTAGTTAAAGTCCTGCGGGAGCTTCTGCCGCGCCAGCGGATGCCCGTTGCAGATGCCGTATTCGCCCATCAGCACCGTAATGGCTCCGGCGCTCGAACCGCTTGCCACGATCCGGGTTTTGTCCACGCCCCACGCGGACGCATGGTCGCAGACGTAGGCCGTAGCGTCGTAGAGGTCGCCGGTCGCCATCGCAAGGGTCGTGATCCACGCTTCGGGGAAGGTCTCCTCGCTGAGCGTTCCGGCCTGCATGGCCTTCTTCATGCCGAGCCGGTAATCGATCGACACGACCACATACCCTTTCCGGGCGTAATATTCGAAATACGAAAGGAAGCTCGCATTGTCGCGCCGGCCGCCCACGAAACCGCCGCCGAAGACGAACATCAGGCAGGGTTTGGTCCGGCTGTCGGGCGTGAGCGCCACGTAGCGGTCCAGCCGCAGCGTGTCGGTCTGCTTGACGGCATAGACGAAGGTCTGCTTTTCGACCGTCTGCGCATAACCCGCCGCAGCGGCGAAGAGCGCGAATAATACAAGAATCCGTTTCATATCGTCTGCATAAAATTACATCATCTCCTCGTAGGCGAACTGCACGGCGCGGTTCAGAATCGCTACGAACGGCTGCGTGCGGCGGAACTCCGCCAAAGTCTTCTCCAGCAGGTCGTCCGCGAGCAGGAACTCCTCGGTGATCCGCTTGGCGATGTAGAAATCCTTGAGCTTCAGCATGTCGGCGTACTCGCTGTCGGCGGGGAATCCCGTGGGCACCCGCTTGAGCTTGTTCTCCTCGACAAGGTCGAACCCTTTGGCTTTCCGGATCGCCGCTGCAATTTCCGCGCCGTTGTCCGTAATTTCGTCCCGCACGCTGCGCAGCACGACCGGTTCGGGGCAGTAAAGCCCCGCCG
>ERZ772863.1979-NODE-1979-length-15428-cov-4.828661_pt1 | contig 15428 bp, 12 predicted proteins | sample MGYA00512134_ERZ772863 | MGnify/ENA primary metagenome ERZ772863 (study PRJEB29015, sample SAMEA2737659) | human gut metagenome | biome: human gut; feature: human-associated habitat; material: faeces | place: China | collected 2012 ...
TCCCATATCAAATCTCCCTTTCCGCACTCTTTTTGGGCGCTGTCTTTTTGTGTTCCGCCTTGGGCTGGCTTTTCAGCTGGTCCATGACGGACTTTTTCTTTTCCCGGTCCTCCCGGTGGACGGCGGCAGCCAAATCCATGAGGGAAATGGGCTGGCCGCTGCGGGCCTGCTGTTCCAGCTGAGCTACCGTCGGCTCCTTGGGGCCGTTGTTGATGATACCGTCGATCATGCCGTAGTCATCCTCCACCGCCATTTCTGCGTTCTTCAGCGGATTGTCCGGCAGAAATCCGGGAACCTGCTCAAAGCCGAAGCTGTCGCAGTAATGACAGGATACCTTGCCATCCCGCTTGATGGCAACGATGTCGCTGACGCTCATGGACGGATGGCGGTAATCGGCGGGATGTTCATTGTTGAAGCGGTAAAAGAGCTGTTCGGCGGTATCGCCTTTCAGGTCAGAGGGCAGCAACGGAGCGGTGTAGACCAGCTCATAGTTGTCCCGCTGCACCGTCTGCCCGATGGACTGGAGCCATTCCAGGCCCTCGTAGCGGATGTCCCGCAGCTCGTCGGTGTGCTTCACCTGATAAATGGCGAAGCAGTCCCCCTTGTGGGAGAGAAAAGCCTGCTCCCGTTCCTCCTGGTGGTCCATACGATCCTTGACCAGCTTATCAAACTCCGGGCTTTCTTCCCATTCCTCGCGGGACACAGCAAAGATACCGTCATGGGCGTCCAGGTCGGCGGTGTCAAAGGCCATTTCAGGGTTTTCACCCTCTTGGACGATATAAACGGTCAGGTCTCTCTCCATCAGCTCATAGGCTCGTTCTTTGGAGAGGGGCAAAAGGTCACCATCCAAGTAGCCGCACTTTTCCAGGTTATCTTGGGTCAGTGCCGGGTCCGGCATGGGATACTCGTCCAACGCCTGCTCCTGGGTATCCGGCAGCTGGGTGGCGACAGCTTCTGCGGTCTGCTGGTAGGCGGCCTCCTGCAAAGTCTCGATCATGGACAGCGGGGCATACTTGATGGACTTGCTGCCCATGCCCAGGTCCTCACAGATGTGGCGGATAGCTTCAGAACGCCCCATATTTGCTCCATCCAGCTGGCCGCCGTCCAACTGTTTCATGGTCGCTACATCGTAGAGCGTGTAATCCCATCCGGTATCACAGGTCTGAACATGAAGATAGGTGGTATCATCCAGCACCAGCAGGTCCTCCCGGTACTCGGCGCTGGGCTGGGGACTTTCAGTATCGAAAGACAACGGAAATTCCTTATCAGAGTTCCAGTCAGTATCCACGCCCATCGCCATCGCTTCATCGGCCATCTTCACAAGGTTGGGATCAGGTTCCGGTTCAGTCATCGGCACCAGCTGATCCAGGCGTCCCATAAGCTCGGCAGCTTTTTGGGTGGTTTCATCCGGTTCGTCCTCGTTCACGATATTCTGGAGCCATTCGCGTACACCGCTGGCATCTCCGCTTCGGAGTGTGGCAGTCAGTTCGTGCAGTGCGTCCTCACGGCTATCTGCATTGTTCCGATACTCATAAGGGTCATAATCGAAAGTGAACTGGTCGATGTCTGCTGCCAGCTGCTCGATAGGGTCCCGCTCAGGCTCCGGGGCGGCAGTCAGGTCAATGCCGCGCTCCTTGCAGATTTCCTTATAGTGGCGCTCGATGTCGTTAATCAGCTCACAGGAAGTCTTGTTGATGGTCTCCAGGCTGGCCCGCAGCTCCTTCAGCTCCTTGTCCTTGGACCAGGAAGCGATGTAGCCGAAGCTGTTTTCCCCGGTCTGGATACCAAAATACTGGCAAACCGCATAGGAGATGCTCTCGGCCTCCACTTCCTCGGTGTTGCGGTTCTTGGCGGCCTGTCTCACCGCCGTCAGATCTTCCTCCACTTCCAACCGCCACTCAAACCGATTCTCGTCCACATAGCGCCAGCCTTCCTCGGCGGCTGCCTGTTCCGCCTCCGCTTCGGTGGCAAAGTCCAAGCGATAATCGTGCTTGACACCGCCCTCGCTCACCATTACGATCTTCCAGGTTGGCTCCGCTTCGTACTTTTTGGGGTCGTGGAGCTTACTGTGCGCGGTCTCATGGACAGCGGCGGAAACAGTCTGCACCTCGCTCATGCCTTCCCGAATGGCGATCCGCTGCTGCTCGGAGGAGAAATAGCCGTCCATATTGGCTGCCATCGGCTCAAACTCGATGGGGACCGGGGCGGAGCGGCGCAGAGCTTCCATGAACGCCTCATAATGCGGCACCGTCCCGGACAGGCTGGAGGCCAGCTCCGGCAGGGGCTTTCCGTCCGTCTGGCTCACATCAAACACCTTCACCGGACGGAACATGGGGATTTCAATTTCTTTTTCTTCCATGACCGCCTTGCCGTCTGCATCCAGGATGGGCGCATGGGTGTCCGGGTCGCGCTTCATTTCCTCGATCTTCTTTTTGTAGGGCGTAGGGGCGATGATGGTAATGCCATGCTCACCCTTCTTCACATGGCGCTCAAACTGGTTTTTCCATTTGTTGAACCCTGCCACCAGTGTGGCGTCCGGGCGCTGCATATAGATAAGCATGGTGTTGTTGACGGAGTAGCGGTGGAACTTGGACATGACGGACAGGTAGCGCATATACTTCTCGCTCTCAAACAGCTCCTTGATACCCTGTTCAATGCCCGCTGTGATTTCCTGCAACCGCTCCCGGTTGGTGGGCTTATCAGCCATGATTTTCACTCTCCTTTCCAAATTGGCGATTTCTGATTGATGTTCGGCAATCCACAGTCTTTGTTCATCAGGGGTATCCTCCAGGAAAAAATCCAGCAGATAGCCCACATAGTCCTTTTTCTGGATTGCCTCCATGAATCGGGGATGTGGATTTTCCTCCGGTGTTTTGGGTGTGTAGTCTGTTTCCCACTTGCGGAGCAAATGAAAGTAGTCGGCCAGGACACGAAAGGCATGGTCCCGGTCCTCCTTGAATTTCTGGGCCTCGGATTTCTGTCGGATATAGCGCCTCCGGGGAGGGGCCTGACTGTCATAAGCCAGGCCAAAATCCTGGGCCAGCTTCTCGGCGGCCTCTTTGGGGGACAGATTGTAGAGCCTCGCTGTGAAGTCGATTACATCACCGGTGGCTCCGCAGCCGAAGCAGTAGAAGTATTCCTCGTTCAGCTTCATGCTGGGATTTTTGTCATCGTGGAACGGGCAACAGGCCATGCCACTCCGGTTGACATCGATCCCATATATCTGCGCCGCATCCCGGACGGTGACAGACTGTTTGACGGCCTCAAAGACGCTCTCGGCCATGCTCATTCATTGCCTTTCTTGGGGGGTGGGCGGCCTGTACCCGGCAGCCTTGGCCCGTTCACTGGCTGCCTTACGGCGCTCGGCGCTGTACGGTTCCCGGACGGACACGCAGCGTTTGGGAACGAGAAAGGTTTGGCGGTCCTTTTTCATAATCTGGTCCGGGTATTTCTCCGCCAGCCGCCGCAGCTTTTCCAGTAGCCGGGGGTCATGGGTATAGACTTCGGCGGTGGCTTCAGCCTGGTTGTAGAGGATGATGGTTTCCTGTTCATAGAGGGAGAGCTTCATCGTTTGCCGCCTTTCTGCTGGTCAAACTCCAGCTTGAAGTTGGCGTACTGCCCATCGTCCTCCAGCACCACGGTGGCGTCGTAGGTCTTGCCAGTTTTCTCGGAGTACAGGCCGCTTACATGGGCGCGGCCATTTTTGAGCAGCGCCGTCACGATGACCTTGGTGGGCTGCTTGCGCTTCAGCTCCCACCACTTGTTGTTTTTCCAGATGGCGAATTTGCAGCCCTCGTTCTGGCAGAAGAACCCCTTTTGCAGCTCTGCCACATCACCGCCGCAGCGGGGGCATTTGCCCACCACTTCGCGGGGAGGAGTGAACAGATACTCGGTGCCTTTAATCATCCGATAGGTTCCCACCAGCTCCTTTAGCATGGTGGAAATTCCATCCATGAAATCCTCCGGGGCCAGCTCGCCGCGCTCGATCTCACCCAGTCGGTACTCCCATTCAGCGGTCAGCAGGGGCGATTGCAGCTGCTCCGGCAGCACGGTGATAAGGGATACCGCATCATGGGAGGGCATGAGCTGCACGGTTTTCTTGCTCTTTTTGCGTTCCAGAAAGCCGGTGGACACCAGCTTTTCCAAGATACCGGCGCGGGTGGCCGGGGTCCCCAGGCCCTTGCGTTCGGCGTCCTCCGGCATATCGTCCTTCCCGGCAGTCTCCATTGCGGAAAGCAGCGTATCTTCGGTGAAGTGCTTGGGCGGGGTGGTCTTGCCCTCCTTGACGGTAGCACCAGAAAGGGGCAACGTCTGACCTTCAGACAGCTCCGGCAGAGCCTTGTCCTCGGTTTCCGGCTCCACATTTTTCAGCCCTGCGCGGTATGCAGCGTCCAGCGCCCGCCAGCCGTGATCTTTCACCGTGCGGCCTTTGGCGGTAAACTCCGCACCGGCGCACTCCACAACAACGGCGGTTTCCGCAAAAATATAGGGTTGAGCCACAGCGCACAGCAACCGCAGGGCCACCAGCTCCAGCACCGCCTTTTCGCCAACTGGCAAGCTGGACAGGTCCGCGCCCTGGAGGTTGCGGGTGGGGATCACCGCATGGTGGTCGGTCACTTTCTTGTCGTTGATGACCTGTGCCGCATTGCAGGCAAGCTCCATACCAGCGGCAAAGGGCAGCGCCCCAGCGGTAAGCCGGACCAGCTCCGGCAGACTTGCTGCCATATCCGAAGTCAGGTAACGGCTGTCCGTCCGAGGATAGGTGCAGAGCTTCTTTTCATAGAGGTTCTGCAAATAGTCCAGGGTTTGCTGGGCTGTGAACCCCAGCAGCCGGTTGGCGTCCCGCTGGAGGGTGGTCAGGTCATAGAGGGCGGGCGGCTTCTCGGATTTGTCCTTGCGCTCCACCTTTTTCGCCGTAGCAGCCGCATCCTGGCAGGCCGTTTTCTGCTGCTGGGCGGTGCCCTTGTCCGCCATGCGTTCCCCTGAAACAGAGAAACCGGGCAGCTCCAGCGTCACCGTGTAAAACGGCACCGGCTTAAAGGTGTCGATCTCGGACTCCCGCTGGACAATGAGGGCCAGTGTTGGGGACATGACGCGCCCGATGTTGAGGGTGCGGTGGTACAGCACGGAAAACAGCCGGGTGGCGTTGATCCCCACCAGCCAGTCCGCCTTGGCACGGCAGAGGGCCGCATCCCGCAGGCCGTCATAGTCCGCGCCGGGGCGCAGGTTCGCAAAGCCCTCCCGGATGGCCGAATCCTCCATCGAGGAAATCCAGAGCCGCTTCATGGGCTTCTGGCAGCCCGCCAGCTCGTAGACGGCGCGGAAGATCAGCTCGCCCTCGCGTCCGGCATCGCAGGCATTCACCACCTCGGTCACATCCGGGGCGTTCATCAGCTGTTTCAGCACATCAAACTGTTTCTTCTTGTCCTTGCTCACCACCATCTGCCAATGGTCCGGCAGAATGGGCAGATCGTCATAGCGCCACTTGGCGTAGTCCGGGTTATAGGCGTCGGCATCGGCCAGCCCAGCCAGGTGGCCCACACACCAGCTGACCCGCCATCCGTTCCCCTCCAGATAGCCGTCCTTGCGGGCGGCGGCCCCGATCACGGCGGCCAGATTTTGGGCAACGGACGGTTTTTCAGCGATCACCAGCTTCATGGTTTTTCATCCTCCTTTCCCGCAGCCATGCGGTCAGCTGCCTGTGGCAGAATCCCACGCAGGGCTGACCGTCACGGTAATTCCCACAGCCATAACAGGGGTGGCCGGGAGATAAAGAGGGAGAGCGGGAAGTTTCCTTCCCGCCCTCCGGCCTGCGTGTCATCATGCGTTCATAGGGACTATCGGTGAAGCGGGTCAATCCGCCTTGTCCTCGCTTTCCTCGGCGCCGCCCCCGTCAGCGTCCAGCTCGTCAGATTCCTCGGTCTCCCAGGGGTCCTCGTCCTCCTGGTCGGTATCGTCCTCGCCGTAGTCGTAATCGTCCAAATTGTCGCTGCCCTTGGTCTTGGGCTTATTCTTGATGAATTTGAAGTAGGCAAAGGCACCGCCGCCGCCCAGCAGGGCCAGCACAGCCAAAAGCAGGGCCGGATTCAGCCCCGTGGTTTTCTGCGCCGGTTCCTCCGGCTCCGGGGTTTCCTCCGGGGTCTCCGGTTCCGGCTCCTTGCCCGTGCAGGCGCTCATATTGGTGGCGCACACCGGGCAGGCCGTGTTCACCGCACCAGCCACACATTTCTCCGTACAGGTACAGGTGGCGGGCTGCTCCTGAGTGGTCTGCTCGTCCTCCATCAGCGCCATCAGGTCCGCCTCGTCCACCTGGTTCAAGAAGTGGACGGCGGTTTCCTTGTCCTCGTTGGCCCGGTCAATGAGGATATAGAAGTAGTTGCCCGCCTTGGTGGTGACGGTGATGAGCTGCTTGTTGCCGCCGAAATCATCCACCAGGGCGGCGTTGCCATCCGGGGTCAGAGCCGGACTGTCCTCGGTTTCCTCCACCACCACATTGGTGTCGTTGGTAGCGTCCTCCGCCGGGGGCTGGTCCGTCCCCTGAGCAAAAGCGGTGACAGAAAAGCATCCCATCAGCACCAGGGCGGCGCAGAGGGCCGAAAAGGTCTTGAAAATTCTCTTATTCTTCATGGTCGGTTTCCTCCTGTTCATCGTAGTTGGCGGAAACAGCGGCCATGCCGGGGGCCGTGCCGCCGGAAAGCATGGCGTTCAGCTGCTCCGGGGTCAGCCGCAGGGCGCGCACCATCTGGACGATCTCCAGGTTCTCCGCCTCGGTTTTCTGCGCCTCCAGGGTTTTCAGCTTGTCCTGGTACTCCGCGATCTTCTCGCGGACCTTGGCAATCTCCTGGTCAATGCGCTGGATTTTGTTCTTAGCCATAATCAATCACTCCTTCTTGAAAAAACTCTGTTACCAGTTCATGAGGCCATAGCCTTTGATACACTCATAGGTCAGGGAATAACTCTTGATCTTGCAGGCGTCGCCGGAATTGCCCTCCACGGTGTAGACCCGGCTGCCGTCTGTGCCGACCACAAGGCCCACATGATCGGCGCTGCCATCCAGGTCCCAGTCAAAAAAGATGGCGTCGCCGGGGGCGATATTGGCGTAATCACGCCCGCCCCATTGTCCGTGAGACTGGAACCACGGAATACCCTGGGACTGGCAGGCGGCAAAGCGCGGCTCGGACAGCCCCATCTGGCCGTAGCACCAGGACACGAAGCAGGCGCACCATTCCACACGGGAATTGAAGCCGTACCAGCTCCAGTAGGGCTGACCGCCCACATTGCCCACCTGACTTTTCGCTATATCCACCACGGCCTGATTGCCGGGGCGGGTGCCGTTGACGAACTCAACACCAGCTAAACTCTCGGAATCGCTGGTGTCGGAGGAACCACCGCCGAAAATCAGCGGCTTGTTGCCCTGCGTCTGCCGGTACACCTGGTACATCTCCAGCTGTTCCGGGGTCAACAGCTCCGAGGCAACGGACGAAATGGGCTTGCTGGTGAGCTTCACATTCAGAATGTAGTAGTTGTAAGGAACCTGAACGGTGTAGCTATTGCCCTCGCTGTCAGTCCGGGTTTCCGTCCGATAGCGTACTGCAACTTCCTCGGTGAGCGTCAGCTGATACTGGGCATCAAATACACGCTCCAGTTCTGCCTGGGCGCTCTGTCGGGTGTAGCCCTGCAAGACAGCGGACAGGTAGGCCGCCAGCTCATGGGGGTCATGCCCGATCATGTCGAGGTCGTAGCGGTACTCGTCATACCCCGGATGGCTGCTTTCGATGTTGTCGATCTCGGCTTGCAGCGCCGCTTCCTTGGCAGCGTAGTCCGCCTCCACCGCCACCAGCTCCGGGTCATCCGACGGATAGGTGGTGCCGGACACCACAGAACCGATGCTCTGCGCCATCATGGAGCAGGAGGACATGGTGTTGAGCAGCATACAGACCAGCAGGAAGATCGCGCCAGCAATCAGAAAGCCCTTTTTGTGGCGCATGACAAACGCGCCCGCTTGCTGTGCCTTTTCCTTGACCGTCTTGGCGGCCTTGCCGGTCTTTTGGGCTGTGCTTGCGGTATTCCCGGCAGCTTGACCAGCGCGCTTGGCGGCAGCGTATTCCTTTTTGATGGCCTGTTTCTGCTGCCAGCGGGAAATGGGGTTGCTGGCAAGCTGGGGATTTTCCCGCAGGGACTTCTGATACAGGGCGTTTACATTGGCCTTTTCCAGCTTCTGCTCGGCCTGGGCTGCCTTGCGGTAGGGCTTCAGTTTGTGGCTGCGGTAGCTTTCCCGCATCAGCCGTGCGCCGGTCTCGGCAGCCTCCTCGGACTTGTGGGCGCTCTCAACGCCCACATTGTCCTGTTCGGTCTCCCGGATTTCCTTGTGAACTTTCCCCAGGGCGGCATTGGCGGGGGTATCCCGCACCGCATGGGACAGCTTGGAGGGCGGCTTCTTCTTGTCCTCCAGCACCAGTTTGGTGGTCACTTTACCGGTCTCCGGGTCTACCGTCTTTTGCCGGACCTGCTTTTTGGGAATTTTAGCCTGCGCCTTATCCGCTTTGGCGGCGGCCTTGTCCACCTTGCGGATGGGCTTCTCCAGCGCCGGGTCAGCCCGTTCCTCGTCTGTAAAGCGCAGGCGCGGTTCCTTATTCAAACCATTCACCCAGCATGAGGGCGTCCGTCATGTAGCGCAGCTCCACACAGACGGCCAGCCCCACAGGGTCATGGAAGGGGTGCTGAAGCAGATGGGCGTAGATCTGCGCCACCACATTGGCCAGCAGCTCAGACTGGCTGCCCTCGAAGATGACGATGGCGGGAACACCGTTCATGGCACACCAGATTTCCGTCAGGCGCAGCAGGCCCGCTTCACCATCCTCGTTCAGCTCCGCCGCCTGATCCGCCGCCGTGCGGGTCTCGCTGACGGCATCGGCCAGCTCGGTGAGCAGATAGGTGCGCTCGCTCTCCAGGGCATCGTCAAAAAACATCATGGTGTTCAGTTCAGTATTGGGTTTCATGGTCATTCATCCTCCTTTTTCAGTTCCTGGGGTTTGGTGGTCATAATGCGGTACAGCTCGGTATTCTTCGGGAAGTGATCCACGAAAGGCAAGATCGTGGAGCCATAGAACAGCAGGCCCTCGCCCTCGCTGGAGTGAGTCACATAGGAAAGCTGGTGCGGGGAAATGCCCAGCTGCTTGGCGAGAATCTGCCGGTCCCCGCCAGCCTGGTTGAGCATATACACGAAGTCGGAGTTTTCAAAGATGTTCTCTACCTCGCGGCTGCTCAAAAGGTCTTTGACATTCTGCGTGATGCCGGTGGGAATGCCGCCCCACTTGCGGAAACGCTTCCAAATCTCGACGGTATAAGCGGCGGTCTGCTCCTCTTTCAGCAACAGGTGCATCTCGTCGATGTAGTAGCGGGTGGACTTGTGGGCGGCACGGTTGATGGTGACACGGTTCCATACCTGGTCCTGGACCACCAGCATACCGATCTTTTTGAGCTGCTTGCCCAATTCTTTGATGTCATAGCAGACAATGCGGTTGTTGATGTCCACATTGCTCTGGTGGTTGAACACATTGAGGGAGCCGGTTACATAGATTTCCAGCGCCGTGGCGATGTACTGTGCCTCTTTTTCCTCCTGCGCCCGCAGCAGATTGTAAAGGTCCTCCAAAATGGGCATATTCTCCGGGCGGGGGTCATTGAGATAGGTCTGATAGACCAGCCGCACACAGCGGTCAATGATGGTTTTCTGCACCGGCTGCAAGCCCTCTTTGCCTCCCACAATCAGCTCACACAGGGACAAGATGAAGTCGGACTTGAGGGACAGCGGACTTTCATCGTCCGAGTAGTCCAGATTCAAGTCCATCGGGTTGATGTAGTTGGTGGAGGTAGGCGAAATCTTGATGACCTGCCCATGCAGGCGCTCCACCAGGGGCGCATACTCGGCCTCCGGGTCACAGATGATGATGTCATCATTGGTGAGCAAGAAACAGTTGGCGATCTCGCGCTTGGCGCTGAAGGACTTGCCGGAACCCGGCGTACCGAGAATCAGACCGTTGGGGTTTTTCAGCAGCTTTCGGTCCACCATGATGAGGTTGTTGGACAGGGCGTTGATCCCGTAGTACAGCGCCTCTTTGCCGTTCTGAAAAAGCTCCTGGGTGGTGAACGGAACAAAGATGGCCGTGGAACTGGTGGTCAGCCCTCGCTGAATCTCGATCTGATTGAGGCCCAGGGGCAGCGCAGACATCAGCCCTTCTTCCTGCTGGAAGTCAAGCCTTGTCAGCTGGCAGTTGTACTTCTGCGCGATGGAGCTGGCCTGGAATACATTGTTGTCCAGCTGCCGGGGATTGTCTGCTGTGTTCAGCACCAGGAAGGTAACAAGGAACATTCGCTCGTTCCGGCTCTGCAAATCCTGTAAGAGCTTCTTGGCCTCGGCACCGTAGGTGGCAAGGTCGGAGGGAATGATGTCCATGTCATACCCGGCACGGACAGCCTTTTTCTGTTCCTCAATCTTGCTGCGGTCCAGGTCGGTGATCTTGCGCTTGACCGTCTTGATGGCCTTGATCTGATCCACGGACTGGATATGCAGGCTGACGATCAGGCTGGATTCCATGTCCAGGAAATCCGCCAGCATTCGGTCATTCAGCTCCGGCGCGAGAATCTGCAAAAAAGAAACAGCCCCGTATTTCTTACCCATACGGAACTGCTTGCCGGTACGGAACTCGAAGCCGGACGGTGCGATGAAGTCCTTGGTGGACAGACCAGACGGAGCCAGCCAATCCCATTCAAAGCGGAACGGCACCTGTTCATCCATGTGGAAGATACCGTGGAGCTGTGCCAGTCGTGCCTTGCCGTCCAGGGTCTCGGCGGCCACGCCCAGACGCTTGAAGTTATTGAGAATGTCGGTCTCAATACGCTCCAGACGGGGCTTGGCGGCCTTGAGGCTGTCGGCGTCGATACCGAAAGTCAGATACTTGGTCTTGATGAGGCCATTGTTGCCCTTTGCCAGCTGGTTTTGCAGCATAGTCATGTATTCCACCCGGATACTGTCAAAATCATCCCCCTGGAGAGGGATGTTGATGGCGTGGGCAAAGGTTTCCTCGGAGGCTGCGAGGTTCAAAAAAGACAGCTGAAACCGAATGGAGCTGTCGAAGTAGTTGAGGAAGTCACACCAACCCTCGAAGATTGCTGTCTTGTCCTCGTTCTGCGAGAGCTGATAGTTGATGTCCTGGAATTGGATGGTCTTTGTGTAGTGGCTGCCTGCCACACGGCAGATACCGTCCGGCCACATCCGTTCATAGGGGATACTGTCCTGAGCCGACTTCTCTTTTCGGTCCGTGCAGTTGGCACGGGCGATGGCGGCCTCGATCTGCTTTCTGTCGGCACGGGACAGCTTTTTCATCTTTTTCTGATTAACCGGCTGCGCGGTCTTTTCGTCTTTTCTGAACAGCCGGTGCAGCGAGCTTTTGATTGCCGTGAACAATGTCATACACCTCCTTGTCGAGTTTTTCCTGCCGCTCCAGAGCGGCATAAAAATTGTTGGTCTTATACGGGCGCTCCTTGGGTCGGATGACGGCCACCTTGATGATGTTGCCCACGATCTTTTCCAGGGGCTGACCGTGTTTTTCATACATCGCCAGCATGAAGAAGGGCAGCATGACCAACATCATACACATGGCAGCCACGCTGTTTCCCACAGGCCCCCGGAGCAGGAAGAAAAGCGGTACGCCGATCAGCGCACCGCCGCCGAAGCAGACAAGCTGCCTCTTGGTTAAGTTGAACGCGACCTTGGTTTTGACTTTCGTAAGATCCTTGGGTACGGGTACATAAGCCAAAGGGATTACCTCCTTCCTGGTTAATGTGCATTGAAAACGGATTTTGCGAGGCTGCCGGTCTTAAAGAGCGTAAAGCACAACAGGACCGTATAGCCCACGCAGCTCCAGATGGCCATAATGATGTCGGATTCGGTGGCAATACTCTGCACCAGCACGGCGTAGATCGCCACACAGACGATGATGAGAAATGCCTGGAAGCCCAGAGCAATCAACGAGCGCAGATAGTTCTGGCCCATGCCGCCCCATTCCTTGCCCATCATGGTGGCCATAGGGATGGGGGCCACCGAAGTCACAAGGTAAATCTCAATCATACGGCCATAGATCACGATAAAGATACAAATGTAAAGCGCCCACATGGTAATGCCGATAAAGAGCGACTGGAACCACAGGCCGAACAGCGGCCCCAGGTCCATATCCATCAGCCGGGACTCCATATCGGTCATGACAGAGGAGATGTCGATGGAAGCGTCGGAACCGATGATGCCCGCCGCCTGCGCCACCACACTTTGAGCTGCGTCAAACACGCCCATCACGATGTTCCAGGTGTTTGAGACGATGAGGATGGCAGCGGCAGATTTGAACACCCACTTGAAGATCATCCAGGTGTCCACATCATGCAGGTTGTTCTTGTCGGTAATCATCTGAATCAGCTCCAGCGTCATCACGATAGCCAGGATCACGCCTGCAATCGGCACCATGATGGAGTTGGAGAGGTTCTGGATCATGCTGAAAATACTCCCGTTCCAGCCCTGCGGGGTCTGGCCCACCTGTGTCGCAATGTCTGCGACCTGCTGGTTCACGCTATCGAACATCCCCGATAAGTTGCTCATAATGCCGCCTACCAACATTTCCTTGAGCCAGTCAGTAAGGGCATCGAGTAAGAAATCCATACGGTGTCAACCTCCTTTCAGCCGCCCCCGCTTGGGGGCAGGGGCGGCAAGGATTTCTTATGACAGCTTAACGACGGGAGCGATCAGACGGTGAACAGACCGGAAAGCAGGGGTACGAGGACCATGCCGACCACGGCGACGCCAGCGCCCGCCATGAGCTGCTTCATGCCCTGGGACTTCGCGCCGGGGTTGTCGTTGCCGTAACCTTCCAGCAGGTTGATGACACCCCAGATGCCGAGACCAGCGCCGAGGGCGATAACGAGGGTCTGAAGAACGGTGATAGCCTGATTGAAAAATGCCATATACAAAATTAGCCGGAATCATTTGAAAGATTGATTAGTCATGGTTCATAGGCATACAAAAGCCGGAACAATCTGCCGCCCGGTTTCCGGGGGCTGATTCCGGCTGTCCTCCTTTGTCATTATTTTTGGTGATTGTCCGCTTTGTACGCCGATGGCCCCATCCGGGGCGGTTGAGGCGGATAGATAAGACCACTCCTTTCACAGCGGAACAGATTTACGCGCCCTCTGCGTCTACTTCGTACACATCGTAGACCTCGTTGGGCTTGAGTTTGAGCCGGGTGGACAGGAACGCCTCAATGTCAAAGGCATTCTTGGGGTCCGCGTCGGCGGTGTATGGGTAATTGGGGTGCTTGGTGATGTCGTACTTGTCCGAGAGGAAAGGCCGCACACCACGCAGCTGGAGGATGCACTTTCCGCCGTCCATGACGGCCAGTTCATCCTGGCTCATAAGCTCTTTGCCGAGCTTCTGGTAGTTGAGAGAGTGGGAGGTTTCCCGCCCACGGTTCTCGCCGGTATTGTAGGTGTCGATGGTCTCCTTGCCCAGCACGGCGGCCAGCTCCTTGAGGGTAGTCGGCTCCTTGCCGCCCAGGAAGATGGAGGTATCCATGTTGCCGATGATGGTATCGGCGTTGTCCTTGTAGATGGCTTTCAGCTGGGACTGTGCTTGCAGCACCAGGCAGGCGGAAATCTCACGGCTGCGGATGGTGGCGACCAATTTCTCCAGCTTGGGAATCTGGCCGATGTTGGCGCACTCGTCAATGAGGCAGCGCACATGAACCGGCAGCCGCCCGCCGTACACATCGTCCGCTTTTTCGCAGAGCAGATTGAACAGCTGGGTGTAGCACATGGAGATCAGGAAGTTAAAGCTATCGTCGGTGTCACTCATAATGAGGAACAGCGCGGTACGCCGGTCTCCCAGGGTGTCCAGCTCCAGCTCGTCATAGGAAGTGACCTCCCGCAGCTCCGCAATATCGAACACGGCGAGGCGCGCACCGCAGGAAATCAGGATGGACTTTGCGGTTTTGCCCGCAGCCAGCTTGTACTTCTTGTACTGGCGGACGGCGAAGTGGTTGGGCTTCTCCGCCTCCAGCGCGTCAAACATCAGGTCCACGGGGTTTTTGAACTCCTCGTCATCCTCCCGGACCTCCATCGCGTTGATAAACTCGATGAGGGTGGAGAAATTCTGTTCCTCCACCGGGGCCTCGTAGTGGATATACCCGATGAGGGCGCAATACAGCAGCGTTTCCGCCTTGACCCAAAAATCGTCCCCGGCCTTGCCCTCTCCCTTGGTGTTGGCGATCAGCGTGGTGACCAGCTTCAAGATGTCCTTTTCGGAGTGGATGTAGGCAAAGGGGTTATAGTGCATGGACTTCTTGAAATTGATGGTGTTGAGGACTTTGATCCGGTACGGCTCATAGATGACCTTGCCGTGCTTATCCTTTACGGGCTTGCCGTCCTTGCCCAGCTTGGGGGTGCCGCGCTGGAGCATCTTGCCGCACTCCACCAGGATGGTGCCTTTGGGGTCTGTGACCACATAGGAGCTGTGCATCTGCATCAGGTTCGGTTTCAGCCAGAAGCGGGTCTTACCGGAACCGGAGCCGCCGATCACCAGAACATTTTTGTTTCTGGCGGTCTTGGGGTCCTTGGGGCGGCTGTTCATGGTCAGGCTTTCCGTTTTCGTCAGAATCACATTGTTCTGAAACACGGGGTCAATGTAAGGAGCGATGTCCTCATGGGTTCCCCAGCGGGCAGACCCGTACTCCATGCCGTGGCGATACTTCTTGGCGTTCTTGCTTTTGAGATAGACCGCCAGCCGCAGGCCAGCGCCGCAGCACAGACCCACCAGCAGGTCCAGAGGGTGCAGGCTGGGCCACCAGCTGGCCAGCGCCACCGGCAGCGTGGAGAAGAACGAGAGTATTTTTGCCGAAGCGTCCGCACCCACGGCCATCCGCCACGCTTCACCAAAGTTGGTTGCGAACAGCCCCATCAGGATGTACGGCATATTCAGCAAAAGGAGCTTTTTGATGTCCAGCGGCTTTTTCATCGTTCCAGCTCCTTCCGCTTGTTCCGGTCCACGACGGCGTGTTTTACCAGCTCTTTGAACTGGCTCAGCTTTGCAAGCACGGACGGACGCTCTGTTTTCTGCGCCTTTCTGACCTTCTTGCCGGTGTACTCGGTAAAGGCAGCGGTCAGGGCATCCGCGTCCCGGCCCTTGAAAAAGATTAGGTACTTGGGCGGGGAGCTGCTGCGGTCCTTCTTCACCGCATAGTCAACGCCGTATTTACGGGCGATCTTTTCAAACTCCTTGATGGAGGGGTCGGTAATCTCGATGTTGGAAACGCCCTGGTTCTGGCCGATCAGCTGCTTCACCGTCTGCTTGCCGTGGGGAATCACGGGGGTATCCCGGCTTTTCTGCTTTT
>ERZ772863.1983-NODE-1983-length-15401-cov-129.704614_pt1 | contig 15401 bp, 15 predicted proteins | sample MGYA00512134_ERZ772863 | MGnify/ENA primary metagenome ERZ772863 (study PRJEB29015, sample SAMEA2737659) | human gut metagenome | biome: human gut; feature: human-associated habitat; material: faeces | place: China | collected 2012 ...
TAACGGGTGATTTCAGCATCTGTTTTTCGGAACATCTAACTGAACACCCTAGTTAATAACGTTTGTTATTTGTTGAATAAATTTATTCTTAGGAGCAATAAAAGAGACTTCTGTTCTGCACCCAACAAAGTTTTTGTCAGTTATTTTATCCTTAAATTGATTATCTTTGACACCTTTTAAAACAACTTTTTTTGCACCACCGATAGCTGCAAGATTTATTTTCAATAATTGCGGTACCAAATAAGGTTCTATTCTCAATGTTAATGATTCGTCAGTCCTGGTTCCTATAATATTTCTGATTGCCTTATCAAGAACAGAAAGTATTCCTATATTACCTATCCTTTCCAATATCAAAAATCCATTTGTTGTATTTGGTTCTATATAAATCATGAAATAAAAAGGAACCAATGCCGCATCTTTAGGTGTTTTTGTATACTTTGGCTTTCCAGTTTCTATATCTACAATAGGTTCCTGTGTTCCATAATCACCACTTTCAATAATCCCATCAATATATGTTTGATGGCGATGATAAATCCAATTGCCTTGTGCGTCTTTCTTCAATCGGCTTACTTTTTTTGCATTCTCATCCTTTACAACATTGCCGTTTTCGTCTTTTTCCCAAGACAAAAACATCATATCTATAAGACTTAGAAAATCTTTTCCATTATCAAAATTTGACAAATTTTCCAGATCATCTTTTTTAAGATGTTTATAGATTGTTATTTGATATACACTTAGGCTTATACTTCTCATTTATTGTTTTTTACGATTTAATATTTTATTTCGCCACCTCCTATTAGAGTATACTATTCGTTTCTTGAATTTATTGAAACACAGTATTTTGCAACTAATTTCAAATGTGCAACGATTTGAATTTGTAACTTAGTCGCATCATTTAAATGACTGCAAAGTTACAAGTCTACATCACTATTATCAAAGAACGATATAATTATCTTTTAAAGGGCTATTTAAATAATCATTTTACTGATCCCGAGTTTAACGGGACACTAATGATATAATGTTTTAATAATCATAAATACAGGTTGTCTTATAATGTCAAGTTGTATGACTAAAACACAGTGACCTCACTTAAAAGTTGAGGTTCAAGACTAATCATGTCTTGTTCTCTGTCCAAGTCATAGTAAATGAAAGAGCCTTCGTTTTGGAATAGGGTAGTATCCTTTGAATTCGTCAAATAAAGTGGTAACACTTTAGTAAATACACGCCAAGACGTCTTGCCACTCTTTACAACAGCATCGATATCGTCTATACGCGGCTGGATATTTATCTGAAATGAAACAGTTGCATAAGAAGCCAATTCTGCCACCATTCGCTCCTTGTCACAACCAAATATCATCAGATGAGTATGAACCTGTGCAGAAGGATACTTCTTACGTACTCCTTCTAAAATAAGTGTGTCTATGATATCTGACGGATAACATTCTTCAGGATAATCGCACATCATTTTATCTATTGAAGAGCGTTTGCTTTCATCCATTTTGTAATTGTCAGAAGGTTCTCTTTTATACACAATTTTACCAGTATATAGCCTTCCAAAAAGTTCTACCATGAAAATGATAGACTTTACATACTTGATTTCATTGTTAGGTAGTACTGTTATCGTTTTCATTTCTACTCTATTTTAATAGGTTAATCTCTTCTAAATATATCTCGTGTGTAAACCTTATCCTTTACATCATCCAGACATGCGTCATAGCGGTTAGCGATGATTGCATGGCTTTCCGTCTTGAAGGCATCCAGATTGTTAACAACCTTGCTACCGAAGAAAGTGCTGCCGTCTTCCAATGTCGGCTCGTAGATGATAACCTCTGCGCCCTTTGCCTTGATACGTTTCATGATTCCCTGAATGGCAGACTGGCGGAAGTTGTCGGAGTTGGATTTCATCGTCAGACGATAGACACCAATGACGCATGATTTCACTTCGGCACCAAACTGGTTGTTCTCTGTATAGCCATACCAGCCGGCTTTCTTCAAATGTGTCGAAGTAATTCTTTACCGGGTCATAGTTGGTTGGTGCTGCGATGACCACGAAGTCGGCATCCTTATATGCTGCCTTGCCATCGAGAGTAGCCACAAGATTCAGTGGCTTCTCTGCCAAGTACTATTCTATGTAATCATCCTGAATAGGAGAAATACGGTTGTTCAGCTTATCCACCTTTTCGGGGATTACATCCACTGCCGTAACATGATGGTGCTGAGACAGCAATGTTGCTATACTCAGACCGACGTAGCCAGTTCCGGCTACCGCTATTTTAATATCATTGAAGTTGTTCATAGTTATTAATAATATTTTCTTGTTTTGATATTTCTAACACGGATAGTACCGATAATACGGAGCTTGTTCGCGTTGGGACGCTCACATGGCGTTTGTTGAACGAGAACGACACGAATGAGATAAAAACGGATTCGATACGGAGTTTCATGAATACAAATTGCCTTTGTTCGGTTGTTAAAGTAGAATCTTTATATTCTTTTTCTCCAACTATCGGAAAGCAAGCTTTCATTGTACTCACTTATCGAAAAGAATCCAGATTTTCACTGCTGTACATTTTATATTTAAAGCTCAGCTGCAAAGATGTTTTTTTCTAAATTAAGCCTTAAATTGGGAGCTTACCATCTATTTCAAAAACTCAGCACTACATTCCACCCAGTTTTTCATTTCTTTTGACGCACTCAAGGCTTGATATATCTCCACCTCGATAAAATTGAAGTGTTCCGGGTGCTTCACATAGTCATTATAAGACTTTGTTCTTGTAATCCAAAACGCTTTTCTATCACCATGATATACTGTTGTTTGAACCAAGAAATCTGTCTTCAAACGCTGAATTTCACTTCTCATCACAGCATCTGCCGTCGCTTGGAACCTATCAATCAACTTTAGTTTCTTGATTGTCCTCAAGACTACTGCATCGTAATATCTCGCAGCATCAAGTCCAGTATAGACACTAACTTCTGCTTGCGGAAATCCATGACTTACGCTAATAGCACAATCTATGATTTTCGTAGGTAAATGGTCAAAAAACGCATTGAAAAAATAGCGTTTACCCTTACGATTCAACCAATAATCATGTTTGTCTTGATTACAATCATGGCAGAGAGGTATGAGGTTACTTGCATGTGAGGAATATTCATGAAACAGAGAGCGAGGCATATAGTGATCCATCTCCGTACATGGCTTCAGTCCGCAAATCGGACACAGCAATAGCGTTCCGCCATTTACTCTTTTCAAAACCTCCCAATGTTCATTTACAAATGGACGATTAGAACCATACAGTTTGAATGATCTATCACGCTTCTCTTTCTTGGCATTCTTCTGGACTTCGGTGTCCGTTGTAGTATAAGACCATATTGGCTGTAATCGTTCCAAGGAAACAGGATTAGTCACGGCACATGCATCATACTGTAAGAAAGCATTCTTCAATTGCCTTTTCTCCGCATTGAGAAAGGTTCTTTGGTCAGAATGTAATCCTTTTCCTACACTAATAAAGTTGTCGTCTATGCTAATCGGATTTCTGTTAAAGTTATGCATTTCCTCTTGCTTCTATTGTGTCTCGTATAATCAGTCGGGCATTAATATTCAGATTCATACCCTGTTGGAAATAGCGGACGATTTCCTCGTAGCTTTTACCTCTATCACAAAGTGTGTCTACCATTTTCTTGAAATATGAACTTTGCTCATCATAACCAAACAAATTTCGATAAAGCGTGGCTACATCTTCGCCAAGTGTTTCAAAACCTGCGGGGGATATCTGTGGTATTCCGTCCTGCATCTTTTGCATGAGATACACATTTTTTCCTGCCATTTCACGAACTACCAAAGGGGTATGCGTTGCAATAATGGCATAACTCTTGAATACATAGAGCAAGCGACTCAACAACGCCATAAACTCCATCGTAATATGGGGATGAAGATGAACTTCGGGTTCATCAAGGAACAAAAGAGAGCGATAATGAATGTTAGCACAGATATATGTCACAAGTGACAAGATATGCAACTGTCCAGAACTTAAAATATTGACATTTGAGCCTAAGTCATCCCAGTTTATATCGTAATGTTCCGAAACATCTGCCTCTCTTTTTAATATCACAACATGATCCACAAATGCTGAATCCACATATTCCCTTACCAGACTTACCCATACCGTAAGCATGCTATCATGTTCCACAGTAGGTTGTTTCATTATTCTATTTAGATTCTGTTTTATTCCATCCAATGAAAGAGTTTTGTCTTGCTCCAAGCAACACAACCTGTACATTATCTCTCTCGTATCTTGTGTTTCTTCTGGGTAACTATCAAATGGAGTGGAACAAATTACAATAATATTTTTGAAATGTGGCAAGCTCTTAAAATTATCTTCTTTTTGGGCTAACAAATCAGTTATAAAACTGGACAGAATCTGAGTTTTACCGACACCATTAATGCCTATAATTCCAAAAGTACGCATGAATCTCAATGGCTTATAAGGAATGTTGACTTTCCAATCTGCATATAGAGAAGCGTCATATTTAGGATGATAAGTATATACAAAAGAATACATTTCGTCTGGTTCTATTCCCATAGCCAAAGACTGCCCTTCTTGAAATGCGTCCATAGCTGACAAATCACGCATCAGGGAAACATTAAAGATCCTTTCACCACGATGCTTGTCATAAATAGAAGGTTCAAACGTGCAATCACAAAGATAATGCTGCACTTCCTTGATAAGTTGTTCGTTTTTAAGTTCTTGTCGTAACCCGATGTAATAATCCGTTTTGATTCCTAACGAACAAAAACTATCATCCAATGGTTCGTCGAACTCTTCTGGCAACGCATCCATCGTATTATCCTGTTCTGAGTTCATCAGCTTCAATTCTCCAATCATTCGTCTATCTGTCTCAGAAGCGAAATAGAACAAACAGAACCAAGTATGATATTCATAATCAGTCCAATCCCAGTTAAAAACAAGAATGAAACAAGGATAACGTTTGGGTGGTTGTACACTTGCTAAATAATCAGCTCTTTGACCTTGCTTTGTTTGTACCTCAAAATGCAAAGGCATTGACAGATAACCTCTTTCTTGTGTCTTTTCATCAACTCTAGCTATAGGTCGTATCGTTACATTGCCTATTCGTATGGAATTAATGCCTCTGACAGCAATGTCGAATGCCTCTGCTATCAGTTTTTCAAGACTCTCAATTCCTCCTTCAATCACAGATTGCCATTTTCCAAAAACCTCTACGGGTACTTCAATATCTATACTATATGTGTCAATGCCACCATCCCAATTGTCATGGTCAACGACATAGTCAGACATATAACGTTCGTTGCAAAATTCAGACAAATCATCATGTCCTTCATTTTGCAAGAGTTTGGATACTGTCAAATAGTATGATTTAAGGTCGCTCATCTTTCAATGTTCGTATATTCTACAAATTTTGTACTTAAGGTACACTCTATATGTTTATTAACAACTGGTATGGTACCTACCGTAAAAATCTATTGTTCTCCCATTATCCGTTTCATTGCTGCCATCATACGAAGTTGTTTAGCAGTCGGTCCTTTCTGACCTTTCTCTGCCAAATCCAGATAGAATCTATAGTCGTTTGACAAGGCTTCTCTGAGTTCGTCAGGCATTAGCATGTGCCATTCTTGCTTTTCCTCATCGCAATAGGTGGCGACCAAGTATAGTTTCTGAAGTTTATACTCGGTTTTACGCATCTTGCGAATGACATAGGTGTTGGCACCGCCTTTTACAAACTCATCTATAATCTGCAATTCTTGCTTGTTGAGATTGCTCAATATCTCAATTGGGCTGTCAAGCAGTTCCTGTGCCACTCGACGTGCAGTCTCGTCCTTTTTCAAGTTGGGGCTGACATACAGGTCGTGTTTGTCGTACTCTTTCAGCATATTCACCTTGGTAGCTCCTCCTACGAGTGAACCATGCGAATGCTGGAATCAAAAATTTTTGTATTTGGTAAAACTATCATGTTTATATTCTTAATAATGCTTGAAAATTATTCCACATAATTTGTTCCACATCTTCTTTTTTAATATTTAATATATTAGCCAACATTGATGTTGTTTGAATTAGTGCATTGGCATGAGTCTGTGTATTTGCACAAAATGGGCTATCCGTCTCCAGCAGAATTCTATTTAAGGGAATTATCTCCGCCATTTTCTTAAACTTTAAAGTTGTCATCATTTTCTGGTTGACAGAGAAGTAACATCCAATATCCACAGCAGCTTCTATGTTTTTAGAATTACCAGTATACCAATGCAATATAGGCTTAAAGGAGATTTCCCCTCTTAGAAAACTTAACACCTCAGTTTCCGCTTTTCTAGAATGAATGGACAGAATTTTATTCTTATCCTCTCGACATTTTTCAATCAGCTCTTCGAAAAAAGATAATTGTTCATATTTATATGTACTATTGGTAAAGTCAAGACCAACTTCTCCTACATATCTGGCACTTGACAATTTTTCCCACATTTTAGGGATATACTTTTTGTATTCGCCTATTAGTTCGGGATGAAAACCTAATGCTATCCTTATATGTGTGGATTCGTATTGCTTTTGTTCCTTTTCAAATAATACAGGAAGATTTGTCATGGCAATAGTATAAATCTTGTTGGTACTGATTTCTTCTATTGCCGACTTTACATTCTTTTGTAAGTCTAAATGGAAATGTGTATCGTAGAGTTTCATGAAATTGTCTTTAGAAATTCTAACAATTCTTTTCTTCCTCGTAAATACAAATCTGCAAATTCGTCTCTTTTGTTATAAATGGGACCATTCTTTTGTATTGCGAAATATGGGTCGCATTTCTTCGACAGTCCCAATCTATATGATTTTAGATTGATAGAGGCTTCTTCGTCTTGATAAAATTCATCACGGTAAATACTTGTATCTTGTATTTGTGCTTTGTAAATGGCTGCCCTTCTTATTGTACAAGGCAGACATACTCCACAATGGTTAGAGGCAGACTCTCCTCTCCAGCGTCCCAAATCAGGATGTGAACATGACATTGTCCAATGAATGTTCCTTTTGAGAAAATCCATATCGGCACATTCTATAATCATTTCACCTTTAGTCTTAAACTGGAAAGGATTATACATTTTCACCAGAATCTCCATGTTGTCTAAGATTTTCTGCAACAAACCTAAATAATAAGGGTGCGTAGTCCTTGTACTCAAACTTCCAGCCCTGTGTATAGTCAATGGAACGTTAAGTGAAATAACTCCATTTTCTGGTATACACAGGTTCACTTGATGCCCCATGCCTGAAGCTAAAAGAATCGCATGTGCAAAAAACATGAAAGACCTTGAACGTGTTGTGTTCTCGTTTGCACTACTTGGTGATGCATAGAATTGGAAGAAATGTTTCCTTGCATAACCAAAATGTGAAACTAAACTATCTATAACCTTTCCTTGGTAGATACTAACACCCTTACCTCCATTGTAATTACCTACAAAAATGGGAGCTGTATTAGCTGTCAACAGATTGATGGCTCCTATAAATGAGTCAAGCCCACCAGACAACATACAGAATGTATCTGAGTCTTGTATTTTTCTCTTTCTTCTAAATCTATACAGACTTTTCTTGAAATTTGCTTCTCCTTCTATATAATAAGGACGTTCTCGAAAGGAGAAATGCCATATGTCTCCTGTTAGAAAATTTAAAGCAGACTCTAATATTGATTTGTTTGCAATCCATGCATCTTTTTTCAAGACAGGCATTTCTATAGAAAACTCACGCGTCCATCTATCTGGATAACTTGACCTGCTCACCTTACAATCTGCATAGAATACCATTAGCGATATGTAAAACAAGTCCAATGCTTCATCTTGAAAGAAGTGTGGTATTGTCAACAACTGCTGTTTACGCTTTCTCCACAACGTTGACTTGAACATCGTAGAATTCCACAAATCAACATCTTGATACTCATTCTTGCAGAATGTATCTGTGCTCGACAACTTACAGATATATTTTATCATCATTTTATCCTTTCTGCTTCTTGATAACATGCATCATACATTCCTTCGACTGCCTTTGAAATCTCTTTAGGCGTTGTTCCTTCTACCATACATTTAGGAAGAACATAATCTACTATAGCGTCAACAATGTCTTTAATCTGCTTTTCACCATCTCTTATCTCTTTGGCAGAATCACATTTTTTCAATACTCCATATGAACAATCACGTATAATCTTATTGAAGATATACGCTTTTACAAACGCACTTAAAAACTGCTGCTGGAACTCCTTGTTGATAACTTCAAAAAAGTCTTCTGTTGCATCCAAAGTTTCAGCCAACTCTGACATCGTATCCATCAAAGAGTCTGTTACCAAAGCATCTTCTATACTATTAGGGGCAGGAGCGAGATACAAGCAAATGTCACTTAGCACATCCTTGATAGGACGGCCATCCACAGGAATACCAGCCTCTTCAAACTTCTTTTTTACGGTCTCTGATGAACCAGAAAGCAAATAATAAATCCCTCCAGTAACCTTTCGGGCTGTTTTTGCTTGTTGAGTTGCTTGTCTATGTCCTCCTAAAGCTTTGACATAACTCCTAATTGCAGTTTTAACTTTAGTTGTACTTCCTCCGAAAGAACTTGTAAAATTGCGTTTGGCTGATTGAAAGCCACTTGTGGCAGTAGAAGTTTGATTCTCATTGGAATTACTCTGCCCTTCATCCTCATTTTGTTCTTGGCCCACAGTAGAATCCGTATCAGGTGTTTCTTCTTCTGACTCCAATCCACCAATAGTACTTAATTCCTCATTGTCATCAGTAAAATCAGAAGGCAACAAAGCTGCACTTTTTGGACCTTTATAAAGACTGGATGTTCCCATTATCTATTTCTCTTAATAATGTGTTCTAATGTATTCCCGATTTGTTCCAAATTATCCCCCAAGTAAGATTTCAAACTTTCTTTTTCATCAGGAGACAAGATGTCTACAAATTTCAGCAAATTGATTTTTTGTCCTTTAGTATACTTATCTGCAGGAATTGATTTTATCTGAAGTAAAGCTTCGGTTGTCATATATTGATTACAAATGACTAAAACATAAGACTTGAATAGTTCATTGTCAATTTTATCTTCTATTTTCATTTGCTCAAATAGGGTGTTGGCAATATGCTTTCTATCCATCAATGATAAATCCTTCAAAAATTCTTCTGCTTCTTTTCTGTTGGTTTCATTTTTAGCCATAAGTCTTTCCAAACATAATTGTCCTATTGGCGAAAGTTGCGAACTAACAGATTGATTATAGCTGAAGCGTGAATTTGAGAAATAATAGTAGTCGCTTACGTTCTCATTTGAAATTTTACAAGTAATATTCTTCCAAGCTTTAACCCAATCATTATTTGCATAATCTTTGAATAAGATTACGTCATCTTCACCACTCTCAAATTTTGCAAATTCGCCCTTGTTCTCAGGATCTATTACCAATTTGTACAAAGGTGCAGCAAAATACTCTATCAACATAAGTTTTGCCATCACATTTTTCTTCAACTCAATATGTCTTGACTTCGCCATATCAAGTCTCATGAAAAGTGTGTTTAGGAATCTTTTACATTGACGTGGGTTACCATTAATCTGCTTTGCCAAGACAGAAGCTACTTGTCCTGCCAAATATAATGAGTTCTTACATTTCTCTGCTAAGCCATCCTTTTTCTGATTCAAATATTCGTAGTCAAATTTTTCCAAAGGCTTTAATCCCTTAATGATTTGCAGAATCTCAGCAAATTCATCTTTATCCAAATCCTTCTCCAACAAGAGACATGATATATATTGCTCTACTTCATTCTCGTCAAGAGCAGGGATGTTTACAGGATATTGAATTACCTTTTCCATATATTCACGACCAATATCAAGATTATTGCCAACAACCTCTTTGTATTTGGTCTTGATGGCGTATTCTATCAATCGCTGGTCTGCACCAATGACAAACGAAGTTCCCTTGGCGAAAAGGAATAATCGCATAGCCTCGATAATGTCCAATATGGTTTCTGGAGAGCAACGGTCTAACTCGTCAATGAAGACAACAAGATGCTTAATTTTGGTTTCTTTCAGAATGTTTTCAAACTCATTGTGGAAATTCTTGATGTCCTTACGTATATTGTTATCTGTCTTCAATGAACGTAAAGCTTTAGTTATCTCTTCTTCTGTGATGTTTTCAGCATTCTTTTTCAAGGCATTGGTTATTTGTGATACGGTAAAATCAGTCAAGCTAAGAATACCTCCTGTCATGAAATAATCTAAACCATATCGTATGCCTTTGCCTAAAATTTTTTGAACATCGACTTTGTTCCATAGCTTTTTTACTTTGCCTTTAACCTGAGAAGATAGTCCTTCTTTTTTGTGGATTGATTCAAGAATGGTTCCGCATAATGCTGTCTTTGCATCTTCATATCCTTCAAAAAGCCAACCATTAAATCGAATACATAGTATTGACTTATCATCCATAGATGTAAGATGTTGTTCGACCATCTTCATCAAGCTGGATTTTCCGCTTCCCCAATCTCCATAGAGACCTATACTTGACGGAGATAAATCTTCGTCAAGAACTAATTTGACCACAGCATCAATGATGTAATCAAAATTCAAGTAGTCAACGACTGTTTCTGAATCTTTCCACATAATATAGTTATCTTTTATTGCTTGGCCTAACCTGCGGATTCGAACCGCAGATAAGCTGTCCATGCGTTAGGCTGATGTTGACCAAGCTATAGTTGGTAACGTCTTCTCTTCGTCATACTATTCTTCTGGCATATTCTCCGCTAAGAACTAACAGATTTCAAACTCAGAAGTTATAGTTGACGACTAAAAGAATTCATTCAATGTGGTAAATGATACTAATGCACTTATCCACATCACCATTTTAAGTGCTAAAGCCATCATCCTTGGCTTTAGCTACAAGTTTAATGTACTCATAACTTTTACTTATTAAATTTATAGTCTAATAATTCTCTTTGCCAAGCTCGGAGATTTGTCATCTAAAATGGTTGCCCGACAATCGGATCATCTAATCCGTTTATTAAACCACCCATCATCTTGTCATCTAAAGGATTCTTGAAAAATCTTTTACTATCCATATCTACATGCAAAGTGGCATCGCCAGTATTTCCCAACCGGTTCTTTGCCACAATAAGCAATGCGACATTATGCATGTCATTGCCTTTCTCATCTTGGTATATATGATAATATTCTGGTCTGTGAACAAAGCAAACGACATCACTATCATCACAGATAGAGCCACTATCTCTAAGGTCTGTCAAAACAGGTCGGTGCTCATATCGCTTTTCATCTTCGGCATTTCTATTCAACTGAGAAAGCAATACTATTGTAATGTTAAATTCTTTTGCCAAGGCTTTAAGTCTCCTTGTTATATAGTTCAACTCCAAGTATCTGTTTTCTGTGAATCCTGTCTTGGCAAAAATCAATTGCAAATAGTCAATGAAGATGACCTTTACTTGATGTCCTTGTACAGCCTCTTCTACGGTTTGGCAAATATCATCAATTGTGTATGTCGGTTTTGCATCTAGAAAAGCAGGGGCATCAGTTATTGCAGATAGACCTTTGTCTAATTTTTCCCATTCTTCTGCTACAAGTTGTCCGCTAAGTAATGCTCTGTATTTTATGCCAAACGCACAAGCTATTAGCATATTTGTGCATAATAGTTCCGTACTTTCTAATGAGATATACAATGACGGAATATTCTTGTCAACAGAAAGATTTCTCAATAGGTTGAATGCAAAAGCCGTCTTGCCCATACCTGTTCGTCCTCCTATTGTAACAAGGGTACCTTCCACAAAACCACCAAGAATATCATCGAGTCTTTCAAAACCTGTTGGTATTCCGATTAGGTAGTCCAAGGTTGCTTTTTGCAATTTTTCCACAGAATTTGTTATCGTTTCTTTTATTTCTTTCATGTTTTGTTTACTTAATTTCAGAACAGATATTCGTAATGCGTCAAAATCTCTTGATGGCCATTTTCATATCTGGTCTTGTCGTTGGGGCTAATATGCGGATTAGCGATAATCTTTTCCATTTCTTGGAGTATCTTGCCTCCCTCACGCATGATGGGGTCAAGGTGCTGTTGCTGTTTGGCTTGGACATCCTCAATATGGGTCATACGCTTGTCCATATTCTCCTGTAAGGCTATCAAGTGACGGTTCACGGAATATCCTTGGAGAAGGTATTCGCGCAAAATATTTGTTGCCCAACGACGGAAAGCTGTCGCATTGATACTATTAACTCGATAACCCACCGAGATAATTGCATCAAGATTATAGTAGGTTGTTCATACCGTTGTTTGCCATCATTACCCATATGTTCCAAAATGGAACATGTGCTATTTTTATCCAACTCGCCACTCGCATAAATATTACTCAAATGCTTCGTTATTGCTGGTCGCTTAGTACCAAATAAGTCTGCTATCTGTTGTTGAGTAAGCCAGACCGTTTCATGAGTAGCATCTAACTTCACTTCTAGTCTAACACTTTCATCTGGTTGATAGAGCACAATCTGAGAATCATCAGTAGTAGCCTGTATATTGTTATTTTCGTTTGCCATAATTCTAATTTCACCTCTATAATTAAAAATTATAAAAGAACATTTTTATTTTAAATCTGCTAAGAAACAATCCTTGAACAACCACTTTGGTTTCGTCGACGGCATGGACCACGCAGTTCTTACAATCGAGCAAATAGACATTGGTGCAAACTGTTGAATTATTGTTCTCGTCATTAGGGAGCAATGTATGGAGGCTGTGTTCTCAAAAATTCATCTACGAAAGAGAACTAAATATGAACAGAATTTGCCTTCGCATACGGATACTTCCTTACCTCTGAACCAGTCTTGTCGTCCGGCTCAGGAACGTGGTGCCGTTTGGAGAAACGGGGTTCTCGTTGGCGATAGAAAAAGAATCCGTACCATCCGGTTTCATAAATTCTTTTCTACTTTATGTCGTTGGCTGCAAACATCGGGGATGGTTGCAATCGTCTAGTAGTTGAAAATGATATAGCGTTCATAAAAACCATTCAATTTGATGCGGTCTCTTGCAAAGAGACTTCTTAAATCGCAAAGGTAGTCATTTTATTTGAATCAGACGGCAATAGTGAACACTTTTTTGACTTTCAGAGGGTTTCGGAACACACTACGCAATATCTGAGTCCATGAACAGATAGCCATAGGTGGTCAGCAGTTCCTGCTGTTCGGTCTGGTATCTGTTGCGTGTTTCTTCCGTCGGCTCGCTATCAATGAGGCGCTGCATCTCCTGAAGGACTTGTGTGCCAGCCTGCATGATTGGGACGAGATGGCGCTGGAGCTTTTCGAAGGAGGGGGCGTAGTAGTAGCCAATCTCCTTGATGATGAAGCTGAGGATGAGCCATGCCTCGGCGGGGAGCATCCGGTATTGCGAAAGCTCCGTCAGTACATAATTGCGGAGATAGTCGATGTTCTCGGCTTGTGGGGCGACGTCCTTTGTGGTCTTTACGGGATGAAAAAAGCGGTCGATAAGTGCCTCGCGCTCATGGAGGTTACGCTCGTAGAATGGTGAGCCGTCAAGGGCTGCACTGCCAGTCTGATCGACCTCCTCAAAATGCTCAGCATGCACACCTGCGATAGCCACACTCATGCCACCGACATCCATGATAAGACGACGGTCGCGGTCGATGCGAATGACGTAACCTTCGAGTCCTGCCAGGTCGCCAGAGGTGATGCGGAGGAGGATGCGGTTGCGGGCATAATAATGGAATGGTTTGAGCAGGAAACGGATACGCTCCGGCTCAGTCTGGTTGATGCGCATAAAGGGACGCATCTGGGAGTCTGATATCACCGCCACTCTGCCTGTGCTGCAGTTCTTGCACAAATGAACGTTAGGGAAATTCCTGTCAAGATAGGCTTGTATATCTTTGGGAAGACCCTGGAAGAAGACGAGACCGCTGACGGTGGGCAATTCCTTGCGCTGCACCTTCGCCCTGGCTGTGCGCTTGAAATATCTCACGGTCTTATGCACGAAATATGTCATGCCGTCTTTGGCGAACTGTTCTTCCATTGCCTTCACCTTTCTGTGATGCAAAAAGAGATATGACCATGTGGTTTCGCTTGGGCGACGACACTTCTTTACCTCTGAGCGAGCCTTTACGTCTTGCTCAGTAACTTGTGTGCCCTCTGGAGAAACGGGGTTCTCGTCGGCTGCAGAAAAAGAACTCGTACCGTCCGGTTTCATAAATTCCTTTCTACTTTATGTCATTAGCTGCAACCATGCATGATGGTTGCGGAAGCCTATTTAGTTTGCCATCGTCATGCATCATCTTAATGGTGTTAAAGCCATGAGAAAAAGCATTCTCATTTTGTGTATATTAATAAAATTCGTCTTCTCTTCTATGGTAAGATATACAATTTGTTGCAAAAATACAAAATTTAGTTGGATTAAGTGTAAGATTATATTTTTTTCTGCTTACAAATCTAAGAATGGCCAACAATATCCAAACGGTAATCAGCCGAGTGAGAGTGTTCTGATGGCAGGATTTGAATCTTCTTTTCGAGCGAGTCATTTCATGATACTTTTGGTCGTTTTTGGGGCAAGCACGTTGCCCACATGGGGCAAGCACGTTACCCAACATGGGCAAGCACGTTGCCCCAAGTGGGCAGATTTCATTTCCTGTCTGTGCCCAAAAGTGTATCACGAATCGGGCATTAGATGGGGTGTGTGTTTATCCCAAATCGGTCATTAGGCCGTTTATTGTATTTTTTAATTACTGCTTGCAGTCTTTTGTTTTTTATAAGGCGTCTTTTGTCTGTTTTTAATTCGCAATAGCTCGCTATTACTCATTAAAAGCCAAACAAAATCCACTCTTCTAAAAGAACAAAATCCAAGCAAGCCCTAACGACCGATTCGGGTTTATGACAGATTGTTATTATCACTGATATTGTCATTACGTGGTGGCGTTGTGTCCATGGTCTGCGGTAGGGACACAAATCAAAAAAAAATGAAACACGGATTGGTTTTTTCACGGTTCCATTTTTTGATTATATTTCGTTAATGATTCTTGGATTTTGGTTTTGGATTTAGCAGGATTTGCAAGTGCTGGGGCTCTTCCTTTTTCCTTAGTCAATGCTTTTTAGACAAAAACCAGGATAAACACACATCCTGCGAAACATAAAGTTACTCAGAACATGGTCTTCAGTTCCACTCAGCCTCCCCCACTAAATGACTTCAGCCCCCACCTAGCCTCCCCCGTAGGGGAGGGACAGTTACTATTGCTATTGATAAGACATTGACAATCTGACGGATACAAACAATAATCATACTGTCAATAATCATAATGCCAATAATCATAATGCCAATAATCATAATGCCAATAATCATAATGCCAATAATCATAATGCCAA
>ERZ772863.1984-NODE-1984-length-15391-cov-3.202008_pt1 | contig 15391 bp, 10 predicted proteins | sample MGYA00512134_ERZ772863 | MGnify/ENA primary metagenome ERZ772863 (study PRJEB29015, sample SAMEA2737659) | human gut metagenome | biome: human gut; feature: human-associated habitat; material: faeces | place: China | collected 2012 ...
AGCATAGTCCATGATGTCCTTGAGAAAAATGTGTCAACCAATCTTGACAACATCACAGGGAACTTTCAGAAAGCAGTGCTTGTGGGATTCAGGGAAGGTTCCTCTAGGCTTGCGGGCGACTGCTAGGGACGAAAAAAAGATGATGCAACTCGCTTCGCTCAGACAAGCATCATCTTTTTTCCAACGCATTCACCTGCGAGCCAAGAGGAACCAGATCCCTGTATCCAGGCACTGCTTTCTGAAAGTTCCCTGCTGCTGTGTAGTTGGCACGCCAAGGAGAAGGGGCACTATTGAGAACAAGATTTTGCGCAAGAGCGGACTTTGGTCAGTTGTCGCGTAAATAAAAAAAGCCTCTCGTTTCCATCTTTCAGGCAACAAGAAGCTTTTCATTATCTAATATTTACAGGACCTTCGATAAAAATTCCTTTGTTCTCTCATTCTTCGGATGCGCGAAGAATTCTTCCGGTGGAGCTTCTTCGAGAATTTTTCCCTGATCCATAAACAGCACGCGGTTTGCAACCTCTCTCGCAAAGCCCATCTCGTGGGTGACAACGACCATGGTCATTCCTTCGTTTGCAAGCTCCTTCATGAGATCCAGTACCTCGCCTACCATCTCCGGGTCAAGGGCACTCGTCGGCTCGTCAAAGAGGATCACATCCGGCTTCATCGCCAGAGCGCGGACGATGGCCACACGCTGCTTCTGTCCGCCGGAAAGAGTGGACGGGTAAACGTCTGCTTTATCCTCAAGACCGATGCGGCGTAACAGCCCAAGGGCTTCCTCTCTCGCCTGTGCCTTGATCTCCGCCTTTGTCTTCGGCGCATCAGGTGCCAGCGTTCCTTTTCTCTTTGCCTTCTTTAACTCTTTACAGCGCACATAGACCGGCGCCATCATGATATTCTCGATCACAGTCATATTGTTGAACAGGTTGAAGTGCTGGAATACCATGCCCATATGGCGGCGGTGGATATTGATGTCCACGCGCATATCGGCGATATCTACGCCGTTAAAAATGATGCTGCCGGAGGTCGGATCCTCCATACAGTTCAGGCATCTTAAAAATGTACTTTTTCCGGAGCCGGACGGGCCAATGACTACAACGATGTCACCTTTATTGATGGTCACATTGATTCCCTTCAGGACTTCCAGATCACCAAATGTTTTTTTCAGATCAATGACGTCTATCACTCTTCTTCAGGCTCCTTTCCATCAGTTTTACAAGAATTGAGATCACCAGCACGAGAACGATGTAGATCGCCGCCATGACAAGATACGGGACCATAAACTCGTAGCTGTTGCTTCCGATATAGTTGAAGGCAACGTAAAGATCCGCCGCGCCGACGAAGCTGACAACGGAGGTTTCCTTGATCAGGGCAATAAACTCATTACCCAGAGTCGGAAGAATATTTTTCACCGCCTGCGGGATCACGATCCGGATCATCGCAGGACCAAAGCCAAGACCGACTGCACGCCCCGCCTCAAGCTGTCCCGGATCAACGGACTGGATACCGCTTCGCATGATCTCGGAAATATACGCGCCGCTGTTTAATCCAAAGACCACCATGGCAACACGGACACCCGGCAGCTTGATCCCCATAAGCGGCAGCATAACGTAGTAGAAGATCAGAAGCTGCACGACCATCGGGGTTCCGCGGAAGAGACCTACGTAGAAGCTGCAGACCGCGTTCAGCGCCCGCGGAAGTGTCTTATATTTCGGCAGGACGCGGACCGTCGCGATGATGGTACCGATCAAAACACCGATGAGCATGCCGACTACCGCGATCAGAAGCGTATTCTGAAGTCCCTGCACGACCTTGACGTAACCGTTTTTCTCAATAAATATCTGTACAAACTTGTTCCATTTGTTCCCGAAGTTTCCCATAATACCTCCAGATAGCAAAAACACAGCGTTTCCTGCCATGTTCCAATACAGTCAAAAAGCGGGAGCGAACCGTATCTTGCCCCCGCTTTTCTGACCGGTGTTTCCAATATTTTTACTGCATTGCGTTGATCGCCTTTGTGATGCTTTCCGCCGGAGCCGCATCAATGATCACGTACTTCACGTTGCCGTTGATCATATCCTGAACTGCAAGAGATGCACTCTTATACGGTACCCACTCTGCCGGAAGTCCTTCAAAGCCCCAGTCATCACTGCCCTCAACAAAGTACTGTGCTGTGGTTCCCTGCTGTCCGCCAATCTTGTCGCTCGCGCTTAAGCCCTTAAGAACCTCTTCTACGGAAGCTGCATCCTTACAGTCATCAAAAGCCGTATCATCTGCCAGTGTAACCAGTCTCTGGGATGCTTTATAATACGGATCGGAGAAAGTTACATATTCTTCTCTCTCCTCGTTGATCGTTAAGCCGGCCATTGCGATGTCGCATTTGTGCTGACCAACAGATAAGCATACTGCATCAAAGTCCATGTTTTCAATTACAAGCTCCTTGCCAAGCTCCTGTGCGAACAAAGCTGCGATTTCCATATCGATTCCCTTGTAGCTGTCGCCGTCAACATACTCAAACGGCTCAAAGGACGCGTTTGTCGCAACAACCAGCTGATCCTTAGAAGCATCATACTCTGCGGATTCTACTGCAGCCGGCTCGCCGTCACTGAAATATTTATCACAGATCTCATTGAAGGTTCCGTCCTCCTGGATCTTTGCGATAAATGCATTTACCTGCTCAAGCAGCTCCGGCTGGTCTTTATCCACGCCGAATGCATACTGCTCATCTGTAAGATCATATTCGATCACCTTAACAACTCCGGCTGCCTCATCTTTCTTTTCTTCCGCAGCCGCACCTGCTGTCGTCTCTGTCTTGTTCTCTGCTGCTGCCGTTGTCTCTGCTGCGTTTCCTGCTCCGCCGCATCCTGTCAAAGATGCCGCCATAAGACCTGCCAGGCACAGGCTAAGTACTCTTTTTTTCATGTTGTCCTCCTCTTGAGTATGTGTGGGGGATCTTTACATTTTTGCAATCCCCGCTTGTGTCTGTTTTTCGCAGGAATTACTATACCATGGTTAGTCCAAACTTACCAATGCCATTTCATGGGGGATCAGTTATAACAAAAGCGTATAGCAATGAGGATTTTTTATATGATATCACTCATATAAATACCATCTGCTATACGCTTTTCATTTCAAGTCGAACGTCCATGAGGTCTGGCGCGTGATTCTGGTCAGCGTAAACTGATTTATTCTTCACAGAATCACTGCGCATCCTTGCGGATATCCATTCCAGATCGGTTCCGTCAACAGGATTTTAGAGTTCAAATACGCAGGCCTGCTGAACCGTTACTGACTAACATCATCACTGTAAATATGTCTTCAATTTCCCCAGATACTGCTCTGCCTCCGCAGACAGCGAGGCATTCTCCGCCGCCACAAACCCGAATGCCAGGAATGGCTCACAGTCCTCGATTTTAAGTGCTTTGATTCCGTATTTCCGGTAACCTGCCGGGACAATATCGATCCCCAGGCAGCACACGTCAGAATGCAAAAGCAGGTTATTGATCATGTAATCGCTGTTTGTATAAAACCTGTCATTCATATGCTGTTCCGAGATGAACGCACCGACGCTGATCCTCTCGATATGATGTTCCATGGCAAAGAAATCTTCCGTCTCCGTCACAAATTTCATCCCCTTCAGTTCAGGAAAGCGAATGGATTCCCGTTCATATAGCGGATGATTTTCCCCAACATAGACACAAATCCCCCTAAGCGCCAGCTTATAGAATTCCAGTTTTTTATGCCACATGATATGCTGAAAACACGGCATCTGCGCCTCCGCGAAATAGACGATCCCGATCTCTGAGATCCTTGCCGCCACGTTATCTGTGATCTCCTCCACAGTTCCTTCCCGGTATTCATATTTTATCTGCTCTCTACCGCCCTGATACAGCTGCACCATCAGTTTTGTGAGCAGGCCACTCCTGTAACCGGACACCGAAAATCTTCTCCCGTTCGGCCGCTCCGACATCGAACGGATGACATTGGAGTGTTTTAAGATGCTCATCGCATGACCATAGAGTTCTTCCCCCTGTGGTGTCATCTTGATTCCCTTGTTGCTTCTCTCCAGAAGCGTCACATGCAGCTCTTTTTCCAGACTGTTTAACACGCGGCTCACATTCGGCTGTGTTGTATATAATTTCTCTGCCGCGCGGTTCAGGCTCCCATACTCCACCGCCGCCGCAAAATATTCCAGTTGTTTGATCTCCATTTTATTATTTTCCTGTAACCATTCAGTACCTTCACGGTTACCTTTTCCTTTCCATTCACAAGTACATGCTGCAGCACAGTTGTCTGTGTGATATGTTAGCACAAACTAACTCGTGCGGCAAGCTCTTTTTCCATTTCTGTTTTGCCGATCCATGTCTCGACCATCGGAAAACATCGTTACATTTTTCTTGATAATGCCGCTGATTTTGATAAAATATAATTATCTACGACAGAGGAGTGACAGCCATGGTTACATTAAATGATTATCTTTATTCCGGCGATACCATGTTCAAAATTTTAAAAAACTACAGCCAGGACCTGAAGAAAGAGGCAAAATGCACCGGCAATGAGATCGACCTGATGCATGCGAACTTTCTGCTCCAGATCCGGGAGCTGCTCGAGCACAATGATTTCCTTACTGCCCAGTCCCAGAAGATCCGGGAATTTTATATCCATATGGCAAAGGAATATCCGCTTTTGGCCTTTAACTTCAAAGGGCGCATCAAATCCCTGATCCGCGCGGAGGCAAAGTTCAACGGCTACATCGTCGAATATATCTATGATTACTATATGGAAAATAAGGCCTACCCGTCGATTTCCGAACTCAAGCAGCGCCTCAGCTGTTTTCGGGATCTGATCGCATACCGGATCGTGACTTCTCTGCCGAAATGCTACCTGAAACCTGATGAATCTCAGGAAGAAGCTGACCTCCGATACCTCTACCAGATCGCCAACGAACTTCCGGGCTTTCTCGAAGAGCGGGGATTTACCGCGGAACCGGCCTACGGTGTGAAGAAAAGCACCTCGCCGTTATTAAACGATGATGTGAAGCCTTACTACCGCGACTATATCTGTGGAAATACTTCTGAGGACTACCAGTCACTCCACATCACCTTCTACGACAACAGCTCCCGCAGCTATATGGAAGTCCAGCTCCGCACCAAGCACATGGACGATATTGCGGAGATCGGTGTCGCCAACCACTTAAGCTACGAGAAGCGCCAGGAGGGCGAGCGCGCCCGCCGCGACGAGATCCCTGTGGGCGAATGCGTCTACTTTGATGAAGCCTACGAGCGCTGCCGCCGCCTCGTAACCTTAAGCCTCGCCGACCTCGACGTAAACATGTTCTCCGCCATCAATAATGACCTCGTAAACGATGGCTGCGGCCTCTACCGCGGACGGTTGATCCTGCCCTATGAGCATTTGTCGAGACATCAGAATGAGCTGGTGGATTAACCCTCAATCACTGATCATATAAACAATTTTGTACTCCTGCAGGAGTATCGCCGAAGATCCTGTCTTACTATGGGGCAGGATCTTTTTATTTCTATCCTCACGTTATTTCACTTTCTGAACTATCATTGATATTTCTCCGGTTCTGCCATATATTTAGGTTCCGAAGTAATATTTGGATTTGCTTTTTTTCGCAGAGGAACTGCTTCTGCTACATGATCCAATGGATCTTAAAGCTAAAATCCATCTACAGGAAGGGATTTCTTACATGGATATCGGAAAAATCATCAACCATCTCTCCAGCCGTCTCCGCTCCCGCTCGCAGGCAGTACACGCGAAGCTCAGGATTGAGAATGCACAGGGGAAGATCTTAAACTTTATTCTGGTGGAATCCGCGCTTCATCCCGTCTACCAAAAAGATATCGAAAAGGAATTTTCTCACCACATTACTCAATCAAGTTTATCGTAGAAAATTCCGTGAATAAGACAAAGGTCACATGACTCCCACCGATCAAAGGGGGCCAAGTGACCTTTACTTCTTCTGAATGCACTACCCCAGCTTATCTGAAGCGGCAATACACTTTTACAGCATCTTCAAAATCTCATCCCGATCCAGTACAATACTCTGGATTCCTTCTCCAGACAAGATCTCCTCCGCAAGAGCACTCTTGCTCTCCTGAAGCTTTTTAATCTGCTCCTCGATCGTGTTCTCCGCGATCAGGTCATAGACCGTCACCGTGTTCCTCTGACCGATCCGGTGCGCACGGTCTGTTGCCTGATTCTGCGCAGCGACATTCCACCATGGATCGTAGTGGATCACGATATCTGCCGCCGTCAGGTTCAGTCCTGTACCACCAGCTTTCAAGGAAATACAGAACACAGGAACATCGTCCGTCTCAAAGGAATCCACAAGCCGGATCCTCTGCTCCTTCGACACGCTTCCATCAATTCGGTGATCCTCGATTTTCTCTTTCGCAAGCGCCTTTTCAATTTCATCCAACACACTCGTAAACTGGGAGAACAGAAGCACCTTATGTCCACCGTCGACTGCCTGTCTCACAAGTTCCACACAGGCATCCATCTTCGCGTTTTCACCGTGATAGTTTTCCAGAAATAACTCCGGACCGCAGCAAAGCTGGCGCAGTCTTGTGAGTTCCTTCAATACTTCCAGCTTGCTCTGTTTAAATTCCTCTTTGCTCTGCTTTTCCAGATACAGTTTCAGCCGCTTTGCGTATGCGTCATACAGCTTTCTCTGCTCTCCTTCAAGCTCAATCGTTACCGTCTTTTCAATCTTGTCCGGAAGCTCCGTGAGCACATCCTTTTTCAGTCGGCGAAGAATAAACGGATGTACCATGCTGCGCAATCTCGCACTCACTTCTTCATCTCTGTCATTCATGATCGCTTCTTCAAATTTCTCCCGGAAGCCTTGGTATCCATAAAGGAAGCCTGGCATCAGGAAATCGAAAATACTCCAAAGCTCACTGAGACGGTTTTCCATCGGAGTTCCCGTCAGCGCCATCCGGAATCCACTCTGGATCAGACGCACACTCTTTGCCGCCTGGGTACCATGGTTTTTGATGTACTGCGCTTCATCGATCACCTGATTTGCGAACCGGATATTCTCGTAGCATGCAATATCGCGTTTCAGAAGGTCATAGGATGTGATCCAGATATCCCTATCTTCCTCATTCTGGATCATTTCCTGCCGCTCTGCCGCATTTCCTGTAATCACCTTGCAGGAAAGCTCCGGCACAAACTGGCCGATCTCTTTTTTCCAGTTGTATACAAGAGAAGCCGGAGTAACGATCAACGTCCGCAGTTCATCTCCTGTCTTTCCTTCCTCTTTCTCAGATAGCAGGAACGTCAGCATCTGAAGAGTCTTTCCAAGTCCCATGTCATCCGCAAGTATTCCGCAGAAGCCGCATCGTTTTAACGTCTTCATCCACCGGAATCCATCCGCCTGATACGGGCGCAGGATTCCCCTCAAGGATTCCGGGACCTCATCATTTGCCTCTTTTGCTGTATCCATATTAAAGAGCAGCTCTTTGTACTTCCGATTCTCCTCAAGGATAATCCCATCCCGGTTCTTCAGCATCTCGTCCAGATAAAGTGCCCGGAACGCCGGAATCTCCATACTCGCCGGATCTTTCTTTCCATACTGTAAAAAGGTCTCAGCAAGAACCGCCCACTCCTTCTGTTTTTCCGGATCTGTTGTCATAAAGCTGCCATTTTTCAGGCGGAAAAATTTCTTTTTATTTGAATATAACGACAGGATCTCCGCAAGCTCATCCTTTGTCATATCCGGCGCCTGAATCGACATATAAAGAAGACCTGTATCCATGCGGATTCCGATATCCACCGATGGCAGCTTCCGCACCTTCAGTTTCTGAAGCGCGTCCGAAATAAATACTTCCCCGGATTTTCCTAACTCGGTCATACTCTCCGTCAGGAAATGATACAGTTCCTCCGGACCGCCGGAAAGACACATTGACTTGTTGGTCTCATCATAAGCATTGAAATATTTTCCGGTCACTCTCCGCAACTCTTCCTCAAATCCGTTGTTTCTCACGGAACGGTCTGTCTCATCATAAAGAAGATATTCTTTCCCGCTTCTGTCATACCTGCATTTTACCTGGCAGGAGATGATCTCATCCTGAGAGATATCAAGATAGATCGATACTTTCGGGATCTCCGGACGATACTCATCCAGCGCAAATCCCGTTGTCTGGATCTCTGTCTGATCCTCAATTGCCGGAAGCATCTGCCCAAAAAACAGGGGAAGTTCTTTATTTCTGATATAAAATTCCGACTTTCCAGACAATAACTCCAAAATTTCTCCCAGACGTCCACCCTGCTGATTCCTGGTACGGCTGACCCGGTCTCCTGTCTGAAAATAGATCCAGTCTTCCGTCTTAGCAAGGATAAAAAAGCTTTCCGTCTTTAAAAGCATTCCATATGGCTGCCTCTCCATGGAAATCTCCGGTCCCGCACCATCAAGTCTGATTCTTACCTGATCATCTCCGACATAGCATGGAATCTCTCCCACATTTTCCATCCATGCGTCAAGATCGCGTCCTTCCAGATAAACATATCTCTCATTGTAACTGCCACTCGTGCGCAGAAACATAGTTGAGAAATATGGTGTGCTCTTTTTATGACGGTACTGTCCCAGCAGAAGCTCCATCGCTCTCCGCCCATCCATGTCAAACTGGTCAAGCGATGAAAGACAGTCTGTCTTTCCGATCTGGTACACTCTTCCCTCATCGCAGGATCTAAACAATTCCAGCATGCTTTTTACCACATACCTTCTCTTACTTCCGATCTTCAGCTCCAGGGAGACACCACCCTTTTCTTTCGCCATATGGCATTCCATATGAAGTTCCGTGTTTGTCGCAAATTCCGCCAGCGGATCCATATTCCCGACCTGGGGCATGTTCAACATTTCAAGAAGATCCTGATCCGTTTTTCTCAGAACTCCCGGAACAAATGGATCCGGTACTCCGGCCTGCTCCGCCAGCTTCTTTTCGATTTTTGTTCCCCGGAAAATTTCCGTTCCCCAATGATCCATCAGATATTGGGAGAGAAGCGCGGTGACATGATGGCAGCAATATCTGTTCCTATTAAATTCTGAGCAGCTGCAGTTTGCCGAGATCCATTCCCCGTGTGTTTCGTCCACGTACACGTTGCATAACGCGCTCTGCGTATTGGAATCATTCTTCCAGACTGCCCTCAGTGAAAAGATCTTATCCCCTGACACATAAGGAATCCCAGCCTCCCTCTGCTCGTTTGCCAGCATCTTAATCCTGATATCTTTTTTAGGCTCCGCCAGAGCCAACTCCAGACCATTGACCTGCTCTGTCCCATTGAAATCTCTCTCAAAATGTCTAAGATCGTAAACTATCTCATTCTTTGTCCCCACGCCTCTCACCTTCTTCCACAGCAATTCTTGTATTTCTTTCCGGAACCGCACGGACACGGGTCATTCGGATATATCTTCTTTTCGACCCGTACTACTTTTTTCTTTGTCACCGCACGATTGATCTCCGTCTCCGTATATCCTCCCAGTGGTATTTTCCTCACCGTCCGCTGCGCACGTTCAAGAATCTCCATGATATCGCCAAGGTATGAGGATCTTCTGCCCGATAATAATACCTTCTGAAGATATCCGGTAAGCTCTCCCACCGGAATTCCTGTATGTATCGCTTTTTCAAGTTCCCCAACTATAAATCTTCCGTTCGTTCTCTCACAGCGGTATTTTCTCTCCATCATGTCTATCAGCGCTTCCCTGTCTTTTTCTGAAAAACCGATGCCGGAAATTGCGATATCCTCGATCTCCGCCTTTGTCGGAACATAATGGAACCGGTCTGACGTAAGAAATGACCGATATAACAGCTTTACAGAATTGGAGGAAACACTCTGCGAATCATAGTAGACTTCCATCCCCACTATCTTTTTGATATTATACTGGAGTGCGCACTGCATCGCCTGTTTCCAGAAAGTTCCTACCCGCTCTACCGCATTTTGCTCCGGACACATGATCTTATAAAATTCAGTCACCAGCTCCCGGTCCGCAAAGCCGTAAAGCCTGCATACTGCCAGAAAGCAGGTCTGCTCCGCATGATCCTTTATGTATTCTCTTTCTTTTCCGCTCCCCAGCCAGTTTTCAAAAAATTCCATGAATTCTTTTGCCAGTATCGTGCGGTACCAGTAATTCTCATCAACAAGACGGTTCCTGCTTAAAACCGGGAATGTTGTATCTACCGCGTCTTCATTTACAAATTTACTGCCCTGAATGCAGAGCTCTTTGACCTGAAAATACTCAGTGATTCCCATTGTCTGCATGATATTTTCCCAGAAATCTGATTTTCCGGCTTCTTTTATGATTCCCTTTTCCAGCTCCGCTTTTCTCAGATAGACATTGACAGGAAGCTTGTTTTCTTTTATTAATATTTTCAGATCCGCAGCCGTACCGGAATCCAGCAATGATTGCCACGGTGTCGCAATTTCCCAGGCAAAGTCCGGCACCACAAGTTCCGGGGCGAATACCTTACTGATCTCCTTATTCAGATATTTTTGAAAGCGCTCCGCCTCTTCAGGCGCAAACGCAGGATAACCAAATGCCGTCTTTCTTGTCCGCCTTGGAATCATCCTGTATCTTTCGAGAATCGGGGCTGTCTCCCCGGATCCATCAAACTCCTCAAGGACTTCCAGATAAATCGGTGTGATCGATTTGTCTGTATAATTTACGGTCAGGAGATCTCTGACGTGGATCCGGTCCTTAAGCTTTGTCTCCGGGGACTGGCTGGCCCCCGCCTCATTTAACAGACTTCCTCTTACATCTCCATATTCATACACAATACGGACAAGTTCCAGAAGTTCTCCCACCGTTTTTTCCGAATCGATCCGCACCTCCCGGATCTGCTGCGGGTTTGTCCTCACCGCCGTCATTTTTATCCTGAACATCCTCATTATTTTTCTCCCAGCTGCCTGACAGGCACCTCTGTCTGTGTATTTTTCTCTCTAAATTTTAAAAAAAGGAGATAACTCTTCCTCAAGCTATCCCCTTGTCCTATATTCAGAATTATATGTACTTTTACAGTTTCCGTCAAGATATTTGTCTTCTACACCAGATTCTTCATATCCTTAAACGCCGTCCGCTCCATCTTCTCCCGAAGGTCATTCCTGATCTTCGCGAAGTCCTCACGGACAAGCTTCTTTTCTTTTACGAGGCACTCACCCGCAACATAAACATCTCTCACATTCGATGCAATCGCGCTGTACACAAGTGCCGAATACGGGTCGTATACCGGAAACATATTCGGGGAGTCGGTCTCTACGAGGACGAGATCCGCCTGTTTTCCGGGCTCGATGGAACCGGTGATGTCACCGAGTCCTAACGCTCTTGCTCCCTCGATGGTCGCCATGGAGACGACCTCTTTTGCCGGGAACGCGCTGCGGTCGTGGAGCTCATTTTTGTGGAAGTTCTCACACATCCGCATCTGGATGAACAGGTCTAACGTATTTCCGCTCGCCGGACCGTCGGTGCCGAAGCCGACGGACATGCCGTGCTTATGCATCAGTGACACCGGGGCTACGCCCTTTGCGGCCTTCGTGTTGGAGGCGATGCAGTGGGCCACGGACGCGCCATGCTTCGCGAGGATCTCCACATCATGTTCCGTCGTGCGGATGCTGTGGGCCGCCAGCGTATTCGGTCCGAGGACTCCGATATGCTCCATAAACTCGATGGGCGTCATATTATACTGTTCCCTCAACTGGGTCATCTCGTAGTCCATCTCCGCCACATGGAGCGTAAATACAGTTCCCGCCTTTACATCCTCCTCATAGGCCCTCTTTAAGGTCTCCGGGCTGCAGGTCGTCGTTCCGTGGGGCGTGATCGCTCCGGAAACGCGCGGGTGATCTTTGTACGCCTCGATCAGGGCGATTCCCCGCTCGATGGCCTCATCCGCGTTCTTACTGTCGCAGGAATCCTTTTCCATCACCGTCTCACCGGCGATTCCGCGGATCCCCATCTCGTCCATGACCTTCGCCACAACTTCCTCGAAATAGTACATGTCAAGCACCGTCGTCACACCGGAGAGCAGCAGCTCGCCGATGGCATATCTCGTGGAAAGCCTGACCATCTCCGCGTCCATGGCCTGATTCTCCATCGGAAGCAGGAACACCCGCAGGCGGTCCTTGCAGTCGTCCCCGAGACCGCGGAACGGGATCATGCCGAGGTGGCAATGGGTGTTTACGAGGCCTGGGATCACGATAGCGCGCTTCGCGTCGATCTCCTCGAAGGTCTCGCCAGCTTTTAAGATCCCCTGCGCAGTAAGCTCCTGAAGCGTTTTCTCAAGCTCATCTTCCGGACCTGCTGCCAGGATCTTCGTATCCTCAAACATTACATAACCATGATCCCAGACATCACCTGCCGCGTTCATCGTCACAACAATGCCGTTTTTGATAATCTTCTTCATCGTTCTAATTTCATCCTTCATAATTTCGATCTGATCCGGCTCTTCCACTATCCGGGGAGAAAACCGGCGGCGGGCCGTAAAACTACTTCCCGTACTTCTCAACCAACGGCACATGTTCCTGCCCCGGCACCGTCAAAAGCCCGTGATCCGTGAGCTTTAACTTCGGTGAAACCGGCAGACAAAGCGTGGACATGGACATGATCACGTTGTTGTTCACATATCCGAGACCTTCCATCGCCGCCCGGACTTCTTTCAGTTCCTGTCCGAGGACCTCGATCGGCTGATCCGAAACGATGCCGCCGATTGTAAGTCTCGCCTCCGCCAAAGACTTACCTCCGGCGAACACCACATATGCCCCCTGGAGCTCCAGGACGCGCTTCTGGGCCAGTTTCATATCGTTCTCATCTGTTCCCAGGACAAACAGGTTATGGCTGTCGTGGGACCACGTGGTGGCCACAGCACCCGGTTTCGTCAGCGCTCCTTCCACAAGACCATATCCGACATTTCCATTCTTGCCGTACCGCTCGAAAACGACTGCAAGGGAAAGTCCCGCCGACTTCCATTCAAGCACACCGTCCTTCACCTCGACTCTGCGCTTCACCGGCGTGGTAGCCGTTCCGAAGGTGCCGATCTTCATGACATTGACTTCCGCCCATTTCGCGTCCGGATCTTCCGCTTTCAAAACAAAGTCGGAGATCTCCGCCGGACGGCAGTTGATCGTGTGGTAGAAAGAAGCCGGGAAACTGCATGCCGCAGCTTCTGCCGCACCGCACGCCTCCTCGTCCTTGCAGTACACGCACTCGCCCTTCTTATAAACCACCACCGGCTCGATCCCGTCCAGACTGTCAAGCAGCATAAAGTCTGCGATCTTTCCCGGCGCGATCATCCCTCTGTCATCCAGATGCATCCGCCGCGACGGTGTCCAGGTCGCGCAGTAGATCGCCTTCTCCATCGGCATCCCCGCCTTCACAGCCGTCTCGATGATCTTATTGAGATGTCCGGTCAGAAGCTTATCTGCCATCGTGTCATCCGTCACCAGCGCCACATTCTCATAGAGTTCATTGTCGCAGACGGTCTTCACGACCTCCGGCGTCAGGGATTTGAACTGCAGCTCCAGAAACATCCCAAGCTCCGTCTTCTCCATCACCGATTGCGGTGTCTGCTGGGTGTGGTCCGCATCAACACCTTCATAGATAAAGCGGTTAAGATCCGTCCCCGTAAGTCCCGGGCAGTGTCCCTCGATCCTTAGATTCTTTCCCGCCTTCCGGCACACATCGATGAGGGCCCTCGTCCGGCTCTCGCCTTCTGCTGAGAGATCCTTATAGTTCATGATCTCTCCAAGGCAGAGAACTCCATCTAAGGATGCCATCTCAGAAATTTCCTTTACACCAAGTGACGCCCCGGCTGTCTCTAACTTCTCATTTGTCGCCGGTACACTGGACGGGATCGCCCAGAAAATGTCCTGCTTCGTCTTCTGGGCCATAAACGCCCGGATGCCGTCCATGCCGAACACGTTCGCCATCTCGTGGGCATCGGCAACCACCGTTGTTACTCCATACGGAAGCGTGATCCTTGAAAACTCGCCCGGATATGTCATCGAGCTCTCGATGTGCATATGGATATCCACGAGACCAGGCAGCATGTATCTGCCTTTTCCGTCGATCTCCCGCACTCCCGGATATGAAATTGCAGGGGAAATGCAATAAAACTTTTCCCCTGCAACTGCCACATCCCGTTTTTCAAAGCACTGTCTGAAGGTCTGATAGACCATGACATTTTTCAGAATGAAATCGGGTCTCATATAAATTTCCTCATTATTAGTTGTTGATCGTTCTGTTCCACTGGTCGATCCAGTTATTTAAGATCGGGTTTACGAAAGCGTAGTCAACAACTTTAACCTTCTCAGCTGCATCGCCGTAAGTCATGTTCTGGGACTCTTCCTCAGTGAATGTAACATCCATGTTGGTCGGAGCTTCGTTTAATGCCTTACCTGTCTTTGTCTGGAGCTCTTCGCTGATGCGGTAGTTGATGTACTCGTAAGCAAGCTCCTTGTTCGCACAGTTCTTTGTCACATTGATGGTGTTGAAGTTTGCGTAAGCTCCGTCCGGTGTTACATAAACAAGTGTCGGGTTTGCTGCTACGATCGTCGGAACACCGAAGTCACCGACAACTGCCGCTGCAACCTCACCGGATGTGAACATGTTGATCAGGTCGGAAGACTTTGTGTATGTCTTAACAAGGTTCGGCTTTAAGTCAGCAAGTGCCTTGAAAGCTGCCTCGCCGTTATCAGTTGTCACATCAACGCCTGCATGGTCACTTGCAACATAAACCATAGCCGGTCCGAATGTTGTTGTGATCTCCGGAATGGAAACCTTGCCTGCAAGACGCTCATCCCAAAGGTCGTCAAAGCTTGTGATATCAAAGCCTGTAAGCTCCGGGTTGTAGATGATACCGATGCTGTTGATCGTGTACGGAACACCCTGTCCTGCCTCTGCAATCTCCTTTGCAGCCGGAATTAACTTCTCAGCGTTCGGGATCTTGCTTAAGTCGATCGTATCGAAAAGTCCCTCGTCAGTGCCCTTCGCTGTCATAGCCTGGGAGAGTTCGATCACATCGATGGTGGAGTTCGGGTCTGCCGCTAATTTTGTATAACGGTCGTTTGTGCCGCCTGTCTCAGTAACGATCTCACAGTTGAACTCGTTCTCAAACGGTGTGTAAACTTCCTCTTCGGAAATGTCTTCGCTGAGGCCGTATGTGGATAATACGAGCTTCTGTGCGTCTCCGGAAGCTGCCTTTGTCTCTTCTGCGGAAACTGTGGTCTCAGAACCTGCTGCCTGGCTTCCTGCTGCTGTGGTCTCTGTTGTGGATGCGCCGCCGCAGGCGGTAAGCATCATTGCTGCGCAAAGTACAACTGCTGCTGTTTTCTTCATGATTTTTTTCTCCTCTTTCTCTCTTTTTGAGATAATATTTCT
>ERZ772863.1989-NODE-1989-length-15359-cov-3.093374_pt1 | contig 15359 bp, 17 predicted proteins | sample MGYA00512134_ERZ772863 | MGnify/ENA primary metagenome ERZ772863 (study PRJEB29015, sample SAMEA2737659) | human gut metagenome | biome: human gut; feature: human-associated habitat; material: faeces | place: China | collected 2012 ...
GGTGCCTGGATGACTTCCTACAAAGACCAGTGGATAGACGAGGAAGGCATCAATCATCGTCCTCATGTGTCCGTCACCATGAATCTGACCAAGCCGACAGAGAGCAAACCGGCCTTACTCACTTTAGGAGAGGTAGAAACATTCCTACACGAATTCGGACATGCCTTACACGGCATATTCGCCAATACACGCTTCGAAAGTCTCAGCGGTACGAGTGTCTATTGGGATTTTGTGGAACTTCCGTCACAAATTATGGAAAATTTTGCCGTAGAACGCGATTTTTTAAATACCTTTGCCCAACACTACCAGACGGGTGAACCGCTTCCGGAAGAGCTTATCGACCGGATTATCAAGAGTCGCAATTTCAACGCGGCTTATGCTTGTATCCGCCAGGTCAGTTTCGGTCTGTTGGACATGGCTTATTATACACAGGACAAACCTTTCGAGGAAGACGTGCTTTCGTTTGAAAAACGCGCGTGGGAAGCGGCACAGTTGTTGCCGCAACCGGAAGAGACCTGTATGAGCGTACAGTTCGGACATATCATGTCCGGAGGCTATGCAGCCGGATATTACAGTTACAAATGGGCGGAAGTCCTGGATGCGGACGCCTTCTCCCTGTTCAAGGAAAAAGGTATATTCGACCGGGAGGTGGCACAAAGTTTCCGCGACAATATCCTGTCGAAGGGAGGCACGGAACCTCCTATGACATTATATAAACGGTTCCGCGGACAAGCCCCCACCATAGACGCCCTGCTAAAACGAAACGGTATCAAACCCATAAACAAAGCTTGAGAGAAACATGAAAACTCCGGAAGAAAAAAAGCATGAATTGGACCTGCGCTATTTGCGTATGGCCCGGATATGGGCAGAAAACAGTTACTGTGAACGACGCAAAGTAGGAGCCCTCATCGTGAAAGACAAAATGATTATTTCCGATGGCTACAACGGCACACCGGCAGGATTCGAAAACGTATGCGAAGACGAAAACCATCTGACCAAACCCTACGTACTGCATGCCGAAGCCAATGCCATCACCAAGATCGCACGGTCTGGAAACAACAGCGAAGGAGCCACCTTGTACGTCACAGACGCTCCTTGTATCGAATGCTCCAAGCTTATCATACAGTCCGGCATCAAGAAGGTTTTTTATGCCCGACAATACCGGCTGACAGACGGTATCGACCTGCTCCAAAGAGCCGGTATAGAAGTACATTACCTACCATTGGACACTCCGACAGAAGAACTTTAAAAAAACATGTATTTATGAATCAGAATAGTTCATCGCGATTTACGCCTATCCTATTGGCATTATGCCTTGTGGCAGGAATATTGATAGGAACGTTCTATGCCAACCATTTCTCGGGAAACCGGCTGAACATCATCAATACGAACAGTAACAAGGTGAACGACTTGTTGCGTATCATCGACGACCAATATGTAGACACGGTCAATATGACCGAACTCGTGGAGCAAGCCATGCCCCGCATATTGGCGGAACTGGATCCGCACTCGGGCTACATCCGAGCCAAAGACGCGGAAGCCTCGGTGGAAAGCCTGAAAGGAAGTTTCTCCGGTATCGGGGTATCATTCACCAAACAAAACGATACGGCACGTATCATCAGTGTCATTAAAGGCGGGCCTTCTGAAAAAGTGGGATTGCTGGCAGGAGACCGTATTGTCAATGTGGACGGAAAAGACATCACGGCCAAAGAAATCACGGCCGAAGACTGCATGAAACTCATGAAGGGCAAAAAAGGAACCAAAGTAAAATTAGGCATCCAGCGCATGGGAGAGAAGAAGCCCCTCTACTACACCATCACACGAGGTGACATTCCGGTACACAGCATAGAAGCTACTTACATGCTTACCCCCGAAACCGGATATGTCAAAATCAAAAGTTTCAGCGAAACGACCTACCCCGAGTTATTGGTCGCTTTGGCCGAACTGAATCAAAAAGGCTTTAAAAACCTGGTCATAGACCTGCGTGATAACACAGGGGGAATCATGCAGACCGCCATACAAATGGCCAACATCTTCTTACCCAAGAACCGTTTGATTCTCTACACGGAGGGACGCAAATTTCCTCGTGAAGAATACAAAAGCGACGGACGCGGAGCCTTCCCCAATCTGCCCTTGACGGTATTGGTCAACGAGGGGTCGGCATCGGCCAGCGAAATCTTCGCCGGTGCCATACAAGACAATGACAGGGGGACGATCATAGGCCGCCGTACGTATGGGAAAGGATTGGTACAGCAACCCATAGAATTCCGTGACGGCAGCATGATTCGCCTGACCATCGCGCGGTATTACACACCTTCGGGACGGTGCATCCAAAAGCCTTACGAAAAAGGACACGGAGAGGAATATGAAAACGACCTGATAGAACGTTACGAACGTGGAGAGTTCTTCTCGCAGGACAGCATCAAGCAGAGCGGCCCTCAATTCAAGACACGCTTGGGACGCACGGTATACGGTAGCGGAGGTATCATGCCGGACATCTTCGTACCCGAAGACACTTCCGACGTGACTTCATACTACAAAGAAGCATTAATAAGCGGATTGATATACCAGTATGCGTTCAACTTCGCCGACAGCCATCGTCAGGAATTGAACGAACTGGAAACGAACGAAGAGCTCGTCCGTTATCTGGACCGGCAAAATATAGTCGGCAAATTTGCCGACTTCGCCCAACACAGAGGATTACGCCGGCGCAACCTGATGCTCTACAAGTCACGTAAACTTTTCAGAAAAAGCCTCTACGCCTCTATCATCAATAACGTAAAGGAAACAGAACAATTCTACGAATTCATCAACAGCGATGACGCTGTAGTAGAACGTGCAATTAAGGTTCTGGAGGAAGGAAAAGCTTTTCCGGAAGCTCCTCAAAAGGCACCCTCAGAAAATAAAAAATAAAAATTTATCGGGAAAGCTATGGCATCCTGCGATACCGTAGCTTTCCCGAGTTTTGACTATGCTTATGGATAAAAAAGAACTAAGGACGCTTATCGCCCAGAATAAGAAAGAGACCTCACGGGCTGCCATACTCGATCTTTCAGGTCCTATTTTGAGACGTTTGGCGGTTCATCCGCGCTTTATCGCGGCACGTACCATATTGCTATACCACTCATTGCCGGATGAAGTGGATACGCAAGATTTCGTACGCTACTGGAGTTTGCGCAAGTGTATATTACTCCCAACCGTAAAAGGAAAAGATATAGAATTGCACCGTTATGCTGCTGAGGACCACCTCGAAACGGGGGCTTTCGGCATTCAGGAATCTACGGGAGAGGTTTTCACCGATTACACTTCCATTGATTTAGCCGTCATCCCGGGAGTGGCCTTCGATGCAGAAGGGAATCGCTTGGGACGCGGACAAGGTTTTTACGACCGCTTACTGACGCGGTTGCAACATTACAATATATATAAAATAGGAGTTTGCTTCGATTTCCAGCGGGTAGAGCATGTTCCTACAGAGCCTCACGACATCCCTATGGACGAGATTCTTTGAGTCTTTGTCAACGGAACACAATACTCTGAATGACTTGCGCTCCCACGTATTCATTCAGTTTGCGCACCAATGCTTCCCGTCCCATCATCAGATTGGCTTTGAGAGCAGGCGACTTTAAATGAACGTATAACACCTGATTTTTCACGAAAACATCCCCGGTGTACCGGGCAATAGCCTGCCCCATCACTTCGGACCAAGCCGCTGCCATCCGGGTCTCATTCAACGGTGTCTCCAACCCTTCCTGCCGGAGATATTGCCGGATGATGTCGCCTATGCATTCCGCCTTGTTCCGTCTCATGCTTTGATTTCTCCGTTTTCCACATAAAAGAGCTTGTAGTCTTCGTCCGTCTTCTCCAAAATACGGTCCAGATGGTCACGATTGGTATCCGTCACGAAGATTTGCCCGAACTGTTCGCCGGAAACCAATTTGACAATCTGCTCCACGCGGTCGGCATCCAACTTGTCGAAAATATCGTCCAGCAACAATAAAGGAGTGGTACGGCTTCCCGTACGGCGCAAAAAATCAAACTGCGCCAACTTCAAAGCAATCAAATAGGTTTTGTTCTGCCCCTGAGAACCCTCCCGTTTTATCGGGAACTCTCCCAAGGTCATCTCCAAATCATCCTTATGGACACCATGCAGGGAATACCCCATAATCCGGTCCTTGGCACGGTCGCGACGAATGACATCCAGCAGTTCCCCACGCTGGCCATGCGAAATATAACGCAGTCCCACACGCTCTTTTCCACGGGAAATCCGCGCATAGAAATCCTGAAACACCGGAATGAATTCCTCCACGTAAGCCTTTCGCTTCTCGTATATCTTCTCCCCCTCCTGAGCCATCATTTCTTCCCATAGCCCCATCAAGGCTTCGTCGGGTTCTTCCTCCTGTTTCAACAATACGTTCCTCTGTTGCAAAGCCTTGTTGTAACGCACTAACGCGTCGAGATATTCATGGTCATATTGCACGATCACCATGTCCATAAAGCGGCGGCGCTCCTCACTTCCCCCCGAAATCAAATCGGCATCGGCCGGAGAAACAAGCACTACCGGCACCAACCCGATATGCTCCGACAATCTTTTATACTCTTTCTTATTACGCTTAAAACGTTTTTTCTGTTTACGTTTCAATCCGCAATATACCTCTTCCGGCTCTCCCGACTCATGTTCGTACTCCCCCTGCAACATGAAGAAGTCTTCACCGTGCCGGATATTCTGGGAATCTACGGAATTGGTCGCACTCTTACAAAAGGAAAGAAAATACACAGCGTCCAGCAAATTGGTTTTTCCTTCACCGTTATGCCCGATGAAACAATTCATCTTCGGAGAGAAGGCCAACTCGGCCTGCGCTATGTTCTTATAATTCAAGACAGAAATTTTTCAGTATCATCCGTAGGTTTTCCCGTTAAATCACCCTGCAAAATTAAGGTTTATCCCCCGAATCCTAAAAATAATAGCCTATAAATTTCATCAAACGGGAGAAATTCGCTACTTTTGCTCCGCTTTATTCCCGTACCATGCACTACGGGACGAAAAACAGGAAATAATAATAAAACCATCAAATAAAATGACGAACAAAAAGACACAGCATGATTCACTCAACGTGGAACAGACTTTGATTTCTTCCGAGGCTTTCATCGACAAATACAAGAAGCCTATTATGTACGTTTTCATCGCCATCGTCGTATTGGTAGGCGGATACTTCCTCTATCGGAGTTTCGTAAGCGAACCGCGCGAGGCCAAAGCCAATGAACTGATGTTCAAAGGACAGCAATATTTTGCTTCGGACAACTACGAAAAGGCGTTGAACGGTGACGGACAAGGCTTTCCCGGTTTCTTGAAAATCGCAAACGACTACGGAAGCACGAAAGCCGGCAATCTGGCACAGCTCTATGCCGGATTAAGTTATGCCAAATTGGGTAAATATCAGGAAGCTGTTACCCGTCTGGAAGATTTCAAGAATTGCGGCGACGTCATGGTGTCTCCTGCTGCCATCGGTGCATTGGGCAACTGCTATGCAGAATTGGACCAATTAGATAAAGCGACTTCCACTTTATTGGAAGCAGCCAAAAAGGCAGACAATAACAGCCTCAGCCCGCTCTATCTGATTCAGGCCGGTGAGATTTTCGAATCGCAAGGAAAGAAAGACAAGGCTTTGGAATGCTACAAAGAGATCAAAACCAAGTATGTGAACTCTATGCAGTATGCCGAAATCGACAAATATATCGAACGCGTAAGCGAATAAAGTCCTATAAGCACAAAGCGAAAATGGCAACGAATTTACATAACTTGTCAGAATACGACCCCAAGTCCGTCCCCTCCGCCAAAGGCATGCGCTTCGGCATTGTGGTCAGCGAATGGAATCACCACATCACCGGTCCGTTGTTGGAAGGTGCGCAAACCACCTTGCTCAAACATGGAGTCAGCGAAGAAGATATTCTGGTCATGACCGTGCCGGGCAGTTTTGAATTGGTATTCGGTGCCGCTCAAATGGCAAAAAGCGGTAAGGTGGATGCCGTGATAGCCATCGGTTGCGTGATTCGCGGCGACACCCCTCACTTCGATTACATCTGTGAGGGAGCAACCCAAGGATTAGCTGAACTGAACACGACTGGCGACGTGCCTGTCATCTACGGTCTGCTCACTTGCAACAATTTGCAACAGGCGCAAGACCGCGCAGGAGGCATTTTGGGTAACAAAGGTGACGAATGTGCCGTAACGGCCATTAAAATGGTGGACTACAAAAGACGCATCAAGGGCTAAAAAGCCATAACTTATATGAACGGCGGCCGTAATCTCTTAGGATTACGGCCGCTGTTCATATTTACGAGCACCAGTTCTGCGCCAAACGATTTTTCAATCTCCTGCAAGCGATTTTTCGTTCTCCTGAGAATGATTTTCCATTCTGTGGCAAACGATTTTCCCGTTGACGGAAGCCTTTTAAGCGGACAACGACAACATACAAACTCCCCTACCCTACGTACAAGTATTTAAACGGAAAAAGGGTTCGCATCCTTCATACATACTGTAAACCAATCTGTTGCGGTGAAACCTCTTCGACAAGAGCCTTCACCGGAGGTTCACGGCACACGATGTGTACATATTCATAAATCCTGAAACACAAACAGTTAAGGTGAAGGAACTTTATACTGTGCAAAAACATCAGACCGAGACGGGTAGGATACCCCGAAGGTCGTCCACGATAGCCACGTGGGGATAAGCCTCCAATTCCTCACGCGTGGTCATGCCATGCAATACACCGGCAAAATCCGTACCGGCGGCCTGTGCCGTTGCGGCATCCACCACGCTATCCCCTACATACAGCACCTCGGATTTCCCGCCACCGGAAGCACGTCCGATGGCCAACAGCAACCCTTCGGGAGCCGGTTTGGCCGCTTTCACATCCTCTCCGCCCACGATAAAATCCACAAGGCCGTCATGGCCTGTTTTTTCAAACAAGTCGAGGATGCGGTAACGGAATTTGGTGGACACGATACCTAACACGGCTCCTTGGCTCTTCAAAGCTTCCAAAACCTCTATCGTCTCCGGGAAAAAGAAGGTATTGGCAGTCATGTGGACATCGGCGGCCTTCACATATTCACGTTTGTAATCCGCCAACGTCCCGGCTTCGGTAATTCCCGTCAGGATGGAAAAAGATTCTTCCAACGTCTTCCCGATGGTGCGCTTGATTTCCGTATCCGTCACCCCGGTGTGCCCGTGGTTGCCGAGCACATGACGGAAACAAGTCACAATGCCCCGTGAAGAATCGACCAAGGTATAGTCGAAATCAAAAATATAAGTGGTATAGCGTTTCATATCTTACGAAAAACAGTATTAAAACAGATTCAGTTTTTTCTGCCGGGCTTCCTCTATCGAGACAGTCTCTACACGCCGCGTTCCGGCACTTTCACGCAAACGTTCCTGCTCTTCGCGCAACTCGCGGAAAGCCTCTCCCTCCGTGTCGGGATTCAGGAAACGGGCAGCCGTCAGCGCGTTCTGCGAAGCATCCTTCATCCAAATGACCGGCCCGTCGTACACAGGAGCTATCTTCAATGCCGTATGCAAACGACTGGTCGTGGCCCCGCCGATCATGACCGGAATGGACAGCCCGGCCCGCTTCAATTCGCCCACCACATGCACCATTTCTTCCAAGCTCGGCGTAATCAGGCCGCTCAGGCCGATGATGTCGGGATGCAGTTCCTTGGCTTTCGCCACAATCTCTTCTGCCGGTGTCATGACCCCCAAATCCACTATCTCATAGTTGTTGCAGGCCATGACCACCGATACGATATTCTTCCCGATGTCATGCACATCTCCCTTCACCGTAGCCACCAAGACCAATCCCGCACGTGCTGCCCCCTCTTTTTTCTCGGCCTCGATACGGGGTTGCAGGATGCCCACGGCTTTCTTCATCGTACGGGCGGTCTTCACGACCTGCGGCAAGAACATCTTACCGGATCCGAACAACTCGCCCACGGTATTCATCCCCTTCATGAGCGGCCCTTCGATGATGTCTACGGCATGCGGATAAGACTGTGCAGCCTCCTCCAAATCTTCCTGCAAATAGGAATCTATACCTTTCACCAAAGCATGCTGCAAACGTTCCTCCACACTGCCGCCGCGCCAAGCATCTTTCGCGGATATCCCGCCGCCATCCGCCCCGGGCTGTCCGGCCTTGGCCGCTTCGGCCTCTGCTTTCAGCTTATCGGCCAACTCAATCAACCGTTCCGCAGCGTCAGGCCGACGGTTGAGCACCACGTCTTCTATGACCGTCAGGATGTCGGACGGAATATCGCCATACATCACCGACGTGGCGGGATTGACGATGCCCATGTCCATCCCCTCACGGCAGGCATGGTAGAGGAACACGGCGTGCATGGCCTCGCGGATATAGTTGTTGCCCCGGAAAGAGAAAGAAAGGTTGCTCACCCCGCCACTTACATGCGCCCCGGGGAGGTTACGGCGAATCCATCCCGCAGCACGGATAAAGTCCACAGCATAGTTGTCATGTTCCTCCATTCCCGTGGCTATGGCCAGCACGTTCGGGTCGAATATGATGTCATGGGGATTGAAACCGACCTCGTCCACCAACAAACGGTAAGCCCGTGCGCAGACTTCTATCTTGCGTTCATAAGTATCGGCCTGCCCCTTTTCATCAAAAGCCATCACGATGACGGCCGCCCCAAGGCGTTTCACCTCCCGGGCATGGGTCAAGAAGACTTCCTCTCCTTCTTTCAACGAGATGGAATTGACGATGCTCTTGCCCTGCACGCATTTCAGTCCGGCTGTAATCACGTCCCATTTGGAAGAATCTATCATGACGGGCACACGGGAAATCTCCGGCTCGGAGGCCAACAGGTTCAGGAACGTCACCATCTCCTGCCGGGCATCGAGAAGCCCGTCGTCCATGTTGATGTCGATGACCAAGGCACCATCCTCCACTTGCTTGCGGGCGATTTCCAAAGCCTCTTCGTAGTTTTTCTCTTTGACCAACCTCAGGAATTTGCGCGAACCGGCCACATTGCAACGTTCGCCCACATTGACGAACCGTACTTCAGGCGTCAGTTCAAACTGTTCCAAACCGCTCAGACACAATGCTTCTGCCTTTCCGGCCGGCACATGCGGACGCCCTTGCGTCGCCAAGGCCGGAAAACGGGCGATATACTCGTCCGTCGTACCGCAACAGCCTCCGATGATATTCACCCAACCTTCTTCCACAAAGAATTTCATTTCCTCTGCCATCTGGTCGGGGGTCTGGTCATATTCTCCCATACTGTTGGGCAGTCCTGCGTTCGGATAGACTGATATATAATAAGGTGAACGGTGAGCCAAAATTTGTAGGAAGGGAATCAGGTCGTGTGCCCCAAAAGAACAGTTCAGCCCTAAGGAAAAAATATCGGCATGAGCCACAGAAGTCAGGAAGGCCTCCATCGTCTGGCCGGAAAGCGTACGTCCGCTCTTATCCGACACCGTAACCGACAACATGAGCGGTACCCTGCGTCCGACGGTTTGCATGGATGCTTCTGCCGCATAAATAGCGGCCTTGGCATTCAGCGTGTCGAAAATAGTTTCGATGAGCAAGGCATCCACACCGCCTTCGAGCAAGGCTTCCATCTGTTCCCGATAGGCAGCCACCAATTCGTCGAAAGTCAGGGCACGGTATGCCGGATTATTCACATCGGGACTCATCGAACAGGTTTTGTTGGTCGGTCCCACCGAACCGGCCACGAAACGCGGTTTTTCGGGATTGCGGGCCGTAAACTCATCCGCAAGCTCACGGGCTATCCGGCAAGCCGCCAGATTGATTTCACGACAATAGTCCTCCACGTGATAATCCGCCATCGACACCCGTTGCGAACTGAACGTATTCGTCTCGATAATGTCCGCCCCGGCCGCGAGATACTTGCGGTGGATATCCCGAATCACATCGGGACGCGTCAGCGACAACAGATCGTTGTTACCGGCCATCAATCCCGGCACATCCCTGAAACGTTCCCCTCGGAAATCAGCCTCCGTCAGGCCATACCGCTGAATCATGGTACCCATGGCACCATCCAATATCAATATCCTCTCCTTAACAATCTCTTCCAACCTCATGATTTCAAACTCTAATACCTTTTTACCTGCCGGTCTATCTCGCGCCGGTCTTCCTTTTCCTTCAGCGTCTGCCGCTTGTCGTATTCTTTCTTACCCCGGCACAAATACACATCCACTTTGGCACGTCCGTTCTCGTCGATAAACAACAAGGTCGGCACCAATGTGAAGCCGGGACTTTTCATGTCCTGCTGCAACTTCCGGATTTCCTTGCGGTTAAGCAAAAGCTTCCGGTCGCGCCGTGCCGCATGGTTATTGTAAGAACCGTACGAATACTCGGCCACATACATGTTTTTCACCCACACCTCTCCGTTATGGATGAAACAAAAAGTATCCACCAGACTGGCCTTACCCGCCCGGATGGATTTGATTTCCGTACCGGTCAGCACGATGCCGGCCGTATATTTGTCCAACAGCAAGAAATCAAACGAAGCCCGTTTGTTCTTGATGTTCACCGATTTGGTCTTATTTTTCTTTTCTGCCATCTTTTTTCCTCTTTACTCTTTCACCACCTCGGCAAACAGCTCGAGATGTTCATCCACATAACAAGCCAATGCAGCCGTGACTTCTTCTTCCATTTCCACAAACTCGTCGTCCAAGTCGTCAAACTGCGGATAAGCCTCGAACAAAGCCATAAACTCTTCGTCCGAACAGTCCTTCGTCAGTTCCTCCTTGTATTTGTCATACAGTCTCTTTCCTTTATATACCAGTTTGGAGAAATCATGTGCCCCCATCAACCGCATGGCTTTCGCAAAAGGATTGTCGAAAATAAACGGCCCGTAGCCGTTGTGTATCAATTGGATAAATCCTCCGTCCATCACTTCCTCACGAAACAGGGCATAGGCAAGCAATGAAATTTGTTCCCCATTGAGCATCCCCATGTTCCCGGCATTCAACTCTCCGCCGATAACCTCCCGGTAACGGTCGATGAAGACCTGTAAAAACTCATCCATTCCTTGTGCAGCCGCCTCGCGCAACCGCGCATCGCTGATTGTTATTATTTTCTGTTCCATTCCTTTGCGTCTTGAATTTGCAAAGATAGTGAAAGGTGAGAGCAGTTGCAAGCCAAAAGCTTGCTTTTGAGCGAAAAACTGCCGAGCCGCATCCTATTTTCGCGATTGCAAAGACAATCCAAGGTGGGAACATGCCACCCTATCTTCAGTTAAAAACAGCATAAAAAGAGAAAATCCTAAAAATATTCCGCCTTTTATTTGTACGTTCCGCAATGTTATCCTATATTTGCAGTGTACTATTATACTAATACACTAATTAATTTATAAAACATTGCCTTATGATGACCATTGAACACCTCTCATTCGGATATTCCAAACGGAAAAACCGCGTATTAAACGATTGCTCCCTCCGTCTCGACGAGGGCAAGATTTATGGGCTTTTAGGGAAAAACGGAGTCGGAAAGTCCACCTTACTCTACCTGATGACCGGCCTCCTCACACCGACAGAAGGACATGCCTGCCTGAACGGCACGGATGTGCGTTTGCGCCGTCCGGACACATTGAGCGACTTCTTCCTCATCCCCGAAGAATTCGACCTTCCGGACTACAACCTGAAAAAGTACGTCCGCCTCAACGCTTCTTTCTATCCGCATTTCGACCACGAAAACTTGCTCCGTAATCTGGAAATGTTCGAACTGCCGGAGGACATCAAACTCGGCGAACTTTCGATGGGACAAAAGAAAAAGGCACTCATCTGCTTTGCCTTGGCCACCCGTACCTCGTGGCTCATCATGGACGAACCGACCAACGGACTGGACATCCCCGGCAAAAGCCAATTCCGCAAACTCCTCATCCACGAAATGAACGAATCGCGCGGTATCGTGATTTCCACCCATCAGGTGCAAGATGTGGAACAACTTCTCGACCACGTGGTCATCTTGGATAACGCCCACGTACTGCTCGATGCGTCGGTAACTGAAATCTGCCATAAATTATATTTCACGCAGACCGACAATGAAGCGGAAACCTCAGAGGCTTATTATGCCCTCCCCTCCTACAACGGGCACAGCGTCGTGCTCCCGAATCCGGAAGACAAGGATTCGGAAATCAACTTGGAGTTACTTTTCAACGGCACTCTGGCACACCCGGAAACCATCTGCCCCTTGTTTAATGCTGAAAAATAAAAGGATATGGATTCACAGTTTTTCAACCGGAAACGTTTTATCGCCTTGTGCCGCTGGGACTGGACGGAAAGACAGAAAGCATTGGGATTGCAGACCGTAGTGATTTACGCCGTCCTCACCGTGTTTTCCGGCTTCTACACGATACGCGGCGCGCTCCGTGCCAATGCCCTCAGCCATTACGTCAGCCCCCAACGCGTGGAAGAATGGAAAGCCATATCGGCCGACCTCGCCCAAGGCGTGGACGGAAGCTGGACTTCCGTGAGTGTCCTGTTTTTCCCGATTCTTGCCTTCTACCTTGTCGGCACTGCACGCCGGACACAAAGGGCATTGCAGGCCACGTCCCAAGCTACCCGCACGCTTACCTTCCCCGTGTCGACCTTCGAGCAATTTCTGCTCCGTTGGCTCTATGCCGTCCCACTCGCCTTGTTGACCTACTGCGCGGTATTCGTTGCCGCCGACTTCACACGTGTGGGGCTTTGCAGCCTCATCGTCCCGCAAGTGGACTATGCCCACCTGCTGCCATACGCAGAGTATTGGAATGGCAGAGTACACCCATACTGGTTACTTACCATACTCAACCTGACGCTTTGGGCGCAGTCCGTTTTCATCTGCACCTCCGAAACGAAACGGGCAGGCGTGCGCACCGCCGTCCTCCTGCTCGTCGTCCTCGTGCCTTTCGCCCTCGCACATTCGCGCTACGCCCTGGGAGAAGCCTTCAACCTTTGGCTCATCCGCCCCGTTATTGTGAATGCCTTCTTCCTGCTGTGCACCGTCCTCAACTGGTACATGGCCTACCGCCATATCCTCAAAACCGACCTCACTTATGTCAAATCCGCCAAACATTAAGCTTATGAACCGTTCTTGTTTCGACCGCAAACGCTTCGCGGTCTTGCTCCACGAAGACTGGGCAGCCCGGCGTACACGTTGCCTCGTCACTCTCGCCGCAGGCTACTTGTTACTCTATGCCATTCTCACGGTGTCTTGCCTCAAAGCATATTCGGAAAACGCCACCTTGCTACAGACCGTCCCAACGGATATACTGGAAGACAAGTTCGCCCACCTCACAGACACGGCCACTAACCAAAATGCTGCGATCGTCACCGTTACGGCATTCTTTTTCCTATTCCTTATAGTCACTCCGTGGCTATGGAACGCGCCCATATACAACAAGGGACAGCACATCAGACACTTGCTACTCCCAGCCTCCACGTTCGAGAAGTTCGCCCGATGGTGGCTCTATGCCGTTCCTCTTTCGATTTTAGCAGGCGTTCTTATTATTTTGGCAGCGGACATCACCCGTGTCATCATTTGCAACATGGCCTTCCCGGATTACAGCTTCGCCCGCCCCCTCCTCTTTACTTCCGGACTTCATACGGCCTCCTCCGGCTTTGTACTCAGAATGCTCCTCACGACCAGTCTGTTGGGCCAAGCCATTTCCGCCAGAAGCGAAACGGGACGGACACCCCTGCACCGCACACTCGGCAAATGCCCAATCCTGTTGTTGCCCCTCCTTTTGATGATCGGAGTCTCGCTCATTGCCGAAGGCGACCCTTACACTTACCCCCAACAGCCCGGAGCAGCGACTGCCGAAGTGGTATGGCATACCTTTTGGCTTGCCGTGACCTCCCTCTTTTGGCTGTCGGCCTACCGCAGAATGAAAAAGAACGACCTCAAATACCAATATGCCCTCAATCCGGAAAGCGTATGAATTTCAAGGAAAACAAACCCATTTATTTGCAAATCGCCGACCGTATCTGCGATGAGATACTACAAGGACGGTACGCTGAAAACGACCGTATCCCTTCCGTGCGCGATTACGCCGCCACGGTGGAGGTGAACGCCAATACGGCCATGCGCTCTTACGACTTCCTGCAATCCCGCTCTGTCATCCGCATGCAACGTGGCATAGGTTATTTCGTGGAACCGGGCGCATCGGAACGCATCCGTTCGTTTCGCAGGGAAAGTTTCATGAATGAAGAACTCTACGACTTTTTCCGGCAAGCCCGTTCCATCGGCATCACGGTGGAAGAACTCGAAATCCTTTACCGACAGTATTTGTCAGACACCTCAGGCACTATGTCCAACCTTTAAAAACAATCATCATGAACAAGAATACATTGAACGCCCAACGCCTCCTTCAATATTTCTGCAAAGATTGGAGCGAAAACGCCGCACAACTCTATTATTATTTCATCATCCCCTACGGTATCATGACCCTGCTCTTCATCTGGATGGATTTCACCAAAACGCACTCTGTGGTCGTGGCATTGGAACAAGTGCGGCAAGGCATGGAAACCGACAACAACAGCTACCAACTGATTATGGAGAACGCCTTGTCCGGGAAAGACGACTGTTGGTTTTCCATTGTCTTCACGGCCGTGCTGTGTTTCGATTTCTTCATGGCCTTTGCGGGCAGCACTTTTTTCAAGACATCAAAATACCGGAAGGATTACATCACCGACCTGACATTCCCGGTTTCAAATGCCGAGAAGTTTATGGTGAGATGGTTCAGAATCTCCATCATATCCTTCCCTATCTTTTGTTTAGCCACCGTATTGGCCGACTTCACCCGTATCGGTTTCATCCATTTCCTCTATCCTGAAGTCTCACTGTCGTTCCCCGTCCCATGGTTAAGTAGCGAATGTGACGTGTACCTGCCCTTAGCCATCCTCCAAGCCTACGGCCTGCAAGCCTTGTTCATTTTAGGCGGTACCTATTGGCAGAAGAAACCTTTCCAAAAAACGCTGAGCCTCGTGTTGCTCACGTCCTTGATGTACTATTTTACATTTTTCTGTACCGTATTTTATTTCATCGGACCGGATTTCGTTTACCATAATACCGTACAACAATGGGTACATGGCTGGACATTCGGTATCCCCGTCTTCCTCATCCTGTTTGGTTATCTGCTGACCTACCTCCGCATGCGCCGTGCCACACTCCTCCCGTCATGGAAAGACAAGACTACGTTAGTGGTCTTTGTAGCCTTGCTCATCGGACTGGGACTTTGCGTCTGGATGCCGAACTTCATCGTGGACACTTTCCTTACAACTAAAAATACTTGCCGGGCAGAACCAGCTCTTGCGTTCTGCCCGGCATCCAATTTACTTTTTGATCCGTTTA
>ERZ772863.1990-NODE-1990-length-15358-cov-2.760701_pt1 | contig 15358 bp, 10 predicted proteins | sample MGYA00512134_ERZ772863 | MGnify/ENA primary metagenome ERZ772863 (study PRJEB29015, sample SAMEA2737659) | human gut metagenome | biome: human gut; feature: human-associated habitat; material: faeces | place: China | collected 2012 ...
CTTTTTCACATAGGAGGTCAGGTCCGGCAGATCGTCGCCGGACATCATCCGCACAATCTGGTCCTTGTTGGCCCCGGCGGTCTCCGTCTCCCCGGTCACCCGACCGTGGGATAGGACGCTGATGCGGTCGCTGATCTGGAGCACCTCGTCCAGCTTGTGGCTGATAAAGATGACGCCCTTTCCCTGCTGAGTCATGTGGCGGATGATGGCGAACAGTGCCTCGCACTCCTGGGGCAGTAGCACGGCGGTGGGTTCGTCCAAAATCAGGATGTCCGCTCCCGTATACAGCATCTTCAAGATCTCAATCTTCTGCTGCATGCTGATGCTCAGCTGCTCCACCGGGCAGTCCAGGTCCAGCTCGATGCCGTACCGAGCTTTCAACTCCTCCAAAGAGACACGGATCTTCTGTCGGTTCAGGATGGAAAAGGGACTGTCGTTGCTGATAAGACCCACATTTTCCACAGCGTTCAGACGGTCTACTAGCATGAAGTGCTGGTGAACCATGCCGATACCATGGGCCAGGGCCTCCTTGGGAGAGGTGATGCGGACCTCCTGGCCGTTGACCAAAATTTGGCCCGCGTCCGGACGGTAGATGCCGTAAATGACGTTCATCAGCGTGGATTTGCCCGCGCCGTTTTCACCTAGCAGCGCCAGAACCTCGCCCTTGTGCAGCGTCAGGTCAATAGAATCGTTTGCCTTGATGCCGTTGAATATCTTGGTGATCCCCCGCAGTTCCAGCAGGGGCCCCTGCGTTTCCCCGCTCATTTGCAGTGGACTTCGCACCACAGCTCCTGCACAGGGGGGATTTGCTCCCGCATGCCGGGAGCCAGACGGCTCCAGATGATGCCCTTGCTGGGCCGGGGGAACTCGTGGCGGGTTTCGATGATGCGGGTGGGGGTCACGATGTAGTCGATGGCGGTGTCGTATTCCTCCACGGTCACGGGCACGTCCGCCACCTGGCAGTCATGGCCCGCACCGATGATGACGGTGCTGTTGTCCGCGATGCCCTTGCTGGAGAGCATGGCCCACTCCAGGTCGAAGTAGCCGTGACCCTTGCCGAAGCGGATGCCACTGGGGGTGATGGCGGAAGCACCGGTGACCATCATGTCGATGTGGCCTACGGATTCTTTCAGCTGAGCCAGGGTCTGATGCTTCCAGTAGCGGGACACACCATCCAGCAGGGAGGCGCCCTCCTCCTTCCCCTCGGGGATCTGGCCGGGACGGATCAGGAAGAAGCCCCGGGTGATGCCGTAGTTGGTCATGACCACAGTCTTCTTATCCCGGAAAGCCTGCTCCCGCAGTGTCTCCAGGTTGTTGTCCGGGGTAATGAAGATGACCTTCGCGTTCTTGTACATGTCTGTGGCGGTTAGCAGGGCCGTGCCCTTTTCGCTACCCTCGTAGTCGCAGATGAACTCGGAAAACTGCCAGCTGAACTTGGAGTCAGGTCTTGCTACCTTCAGCAACTCTTCCCAGATCCGAACTCGCTCGGTCTTGGCATCGACTTTCATTTCCATATTGGATACCCCTTTTCTATATTTTTATAGTAATTTAAACCAGTTAGCGCACGGCTTGTCCCATGTGCTGCAGAGGCGAAGCAAGGTGTTACCTCTAAAAAACTTGGGATAGTATAGCATATCTTTTTCAGAATGTCATGTCCGAATACGACAAAATCCATCTCGATCTGACAGCCTCGCACCGATGAATTAAACAATGGCGGCACATCAAGCCTACTCCCCAGAATCCTTCAGCAATTGGTAGGCCTTTTGATGACGGATGCCTCACCGGCCGCAAAAAGAGTCTCGGAAGTGTCTGCTTCGGGAGCTTTTTTCGCATAAGCGTCAAATCTAATCGCATGTAAAACCTAAGACTGGCGGTTTACAGATACTTTGAAATGCTGGTCGGGCACAATGTATTGGACTTCAAAATTATCCAAAGAGACATAAAACAGATGAAACGGACATTGATGCCTTGGGATGAATGGTTTCGGCGCATGTTCCGAATGTACATCTGGAAGCAGTGGAAGGAACCCAAAACGAAGGTGGTTAATCTGAGAAAACTGGGCATCCCGGCCGATAAGACTTACCAGTGGGGCAATTCCAGACTTGGCTTTTGGCGTATGGCCGGGAGCCCGGTGATTCAGCGTTCCATTACAAACGAAAGACTCGCAGCAACGGGATACTTTAGTATCCTCAACTACTACGAGTCCCTACACTTATGCGGTTGAACCACCGTGTGTACCGACCGGTACACACGGTGGTGTTATCCTGAATTCCGGGTAATCATAAAGTCGGGATAAGTGTTGTGAGAGGTCGGCTCTCTATTCGGAGAATCTCCTACTCGATTTATGCCATTTATCTTAATTTATTGCTGACGTCCTCGGTCCACTCGATCAGCACATTGACACCGTTCCGCGTGACCTCCGCGAATTCTTCCAGGTGGTCAAGGCGGCTGTCAATAGAATCTAATCGCTTGTCAATGGATTGAAAATGCTTATCGATGGACTGAAATTGTTTGTCGATTGCATCAGATTTTTTGCCGATCGCATCTAACAGTTTCTCATTCGTCATCGTCGCATCACCTCACGGGTTCATTATACGGGGAGGCTTCCGGTAGTCAAGGCACGGTTTCGGCTCCTTGTCACAATGCGAAATGACGCTTTGGGAGAGGAGCGTGGGGAAGATGCCCTCGTATCTTCCGCCTGCGAAGCAGGCCTTCCAATCACGGCTGCGGCTGGTGGACGATGCCCACAAACAGCGGCAGGCCGTCTGTCCCGGTGATGGCGAACACGAAGGGACGGTTCAGAACAAAGTCCACTTCCTCCTCCGGTGGGGCGGCTTCGCCGCACACCATCATAACGGTATAGGCCGCGGCGGTGACGCCTTCCTCGTCAACGGTCACGCGGGCGGCGTGCTTGGCCTGGGAGAGATAAGCCGCCGTATCGTCGGTCATGGGGGAAAAGTCCGAGACCGCCGGATCAAAGACGTCCGTGATGCCCAGAGATTTCAGGCTGTCGGCCAGATCCAGGTCCGATTCCGCGTCGAACTTCGGCAGAGCGAGGTTGACGATAAGGTATTTGCTCTCCGCGCTCTCGCCGCCGCTGAGTAGGAAGTCCATCGTCGGCTCGTCAGCCAGCAGCTCCTCCGGCGTAACGCCCTCGTCCGGCAGCAGGAGCCACATGGCGCCGCTGCCCTCCAACCGCTTGGAGACCGCGGAGAAGCGGTCGCTCCAGTAATAGGTGTTCGTCCCGCGCTGGCGCATGAAGTCACAGGTCATGTCTCCGCTGTCGGCGTGGAAGGTATCCGGCGCGGTGTTGGCCTTGGAGAACTCGCCGTCCCACTTGGCCCGGAAATAGATGGTGGACGCCAGCGCGAGGATCGTTTCCTGATCCATCGTCAAGCCGGAGGCTTGCTCCTTCAGAAGCCCGCCGGTCTGCTGGTCGATCCAGTCCTGAAGCGCCTTGTCAAAGGCGGCGGAGCCCATTTCACCACGGAAGGACGAGGCGTAATAATATCTTGCCAGCGCGTCCATGGCTTCCTGCTGGAAGCTGATTTTGTCGCTGAGCCACAGGGAGTTGGCCAGAATACTGGTCACTGCGCCGTCATCGCAGTAGTTGGCGTTCCAGACAGCGGCGGCCTCGGCGCGGAGGGCGTTCACATCGCCGCTGCCCAGCAGGGCGAGAATCTGCTCCCGGCTTTCGCCGTCCGTCACCTCCGCCAGCATGGCGAGGGCCATGTAGAGATTGATGGGGGAGCAGACCTTGTTCTCTCCGCTGCCGCCGGTGAGAAGCTGGGGGATGACGGCGCGGAGGTAGCCGTCCAGCACGTCCGTATAGCCCTCCGGCTGATCCGTCTGCTTTCTGCGGTCTGCCTGCCATGCGTCATAAACCTGATTGAAACCGTCACTGTCAAAGTCTCCGTTGGGTCTGCTGAACTTGGTTTCGTCCGGGTACTGCGCCATTTGGGGATACTGTGGGGCGGCCAGCTGGTATTTGCTGACGGTTTTGGCCTCGGGCTGCGCGCAGGCGGTCAGGGAAATCAGGCTGACCGCGGCAAGGAGAAGAGCGAAGATCCGTTTCATAAGAAGTACCTCCATCTGAAAAAATGAAAACGACCGTCTACATTGATATAGACGGTCATTTTTCAAAAAAGTTTCACAAAATGTCAATTTTCGTACCGGGTCCAGTCCGGGTTCGCATTGAGGCTGGTCCAGGTCTCGTAGCTGTCGGCCTTGTGCCTGTGATCGTGGGAGTTGGTAGCCTCCTGAATGGCCAGATAGAACCAGTCGCCGGGCCTGCAATCCGGCCAGACGTTCATGCCGGGCAGCAGATCGCTGGGGTCCTCCGGGACCCGGTTCAGCATCCGGTTGATCATGGTCACGGCCTGGGCGCGGGTGATATAGGCGTCAGGGCGGAAGGTGCCGTCCTGGAAGCCGCTGATCCAGCCTAACTCTGCCGCCCGCTCGATATACGCCTTGGCCCAATGACCCTTGATGTCGGAGAAGGTGCGGCTGCCGTTGCTCTTGCCGGTGTCGAACCGAGCGCAGATGGCGGCAAACTGGGCCCGGGTGATGGGATCTCCGGGACCGAAGGCTGCGGCGTCATAGCCTCGGACGATGTCCAGTCCCGTCATGGTGGAGATGGCGGTGTTGGCCCAGTGACCGCCCAGTACGTCGGTGTAGGTGTTGCTGGTGAGGAGGTTGGCATCACGGACGGAGTCCTTCAGCAGGCGGAAGAAGATGGTGGCCACGCCTGCCCGCGTCATGCTGTCATTGGGACGGACTGTACCGTCTGGCCCACCGACGATATAGGCATAGTGATTATCGGTGAACAGCGCAGGCACTGCGGCCTCGGCATTGTAGACAGTGATCCTGCTGTTTTTACTTGTATTGGTCGGGTGCTTGCCTCCATTCAATCGATAGCCCTCAGGCGGTACGGTCTCGACCCAGTAGTAATCGCCGCTTTGGGAGACCTCTGCCTGTGTCCAGCCGTACCGGTTGGTCTCGTAGACGCCGAGCCTTGTATCGGATCGGGCCCCGACACGCCACAGCTCAAATTTCGCGCCGCTCAGCGGCGTACCGTTCCCGGCATCGAGCTTGGTGAGCCGGAGCGTGTAGCCGGTGTCACCGCCATCACCGGAGCTGTTCCTTGTCCATTGTGCATAGAGGACCACATTGTCGGTCATTGTGATCTGGTCGCCAGCCTTATAGGGAGCGCCGCTTCCGTCCGGCTCGGTGTTCCACCCGGTGAAGGTGCAGCCGTCGCATGTATAGCTGTTTGCCTTTACTGTGGCTGTTTCGCCGGGAGCGTAGGCCGTGGCGTCGGCGGTCATGCCGGAGTCAGCGCCGTTTCCGCGGTAGGTCACGGTAAAGGTCTGGGCGGTCATCTTGGTCCGGCAGACGTTGGAGGGGATCATGACAGGCGTGACGGTACTGCCGTCGGATACTGTACCGCTGATATGAGCGGAGGTGTTCAGATATTCACCGGCGGTGAAATCCGCTGCCGCCAGTACGCCGGTGCATTGCAGCACCATCTTGACGGAGGATTTTCCCGCAATCGCGGCTTTCCAACCGGGCAAGGGGGCGCAGGTGACGGTGACCGTATGGCCGGAGACGCTGGCCGTGCCGCCGAGGATGCCGTCACCGTCGAAGGTGTAAAGGCAGTTTCCGCTGTCATCGGTTTTAGCTGTGAGACGGCTGTCCAATTCCACAACAAAGGACATGGCCGGGATACCGACCGATGCCGTTTTCAGCATACTGAGCAGGCTGTCCGACATGGTGTAGGTCACGGTATAGGGGACTTCATAAGCGCCGGACAGGTCCGCGGTTTCCTTTAATTCCGGCTTCGTGGTGGTGATGACCACTGAGCCGAAGTCGGTGGTGGGCTGTGCCAGCGCCACTGCGCAGCCGTTCGCATAGCCGTTGGGAAGTGTCAGACGGATGCCGTCGGCAGTGATTTCTGTGCTGTATACCCTGACCGCCGAGCCGGACGTCGGTTTCCCGTCCGTACCGGTTTCCTGCACCAGACCGTAGACCGGAAGGGAGGACGTGGGCATCAGCCCGTCCACCGTCAGCGCAGCTGTGTCATCGCGCTGCGCCCAGAATGAGGTGAGGGGAGTGCTCCAACCGTTCGCGGCGGCCTTGTCGGTCAAGGCGGTTACGCTATCGGCGCTGGCGTTGCCCAGTTTAATGTCCAGACTATCCGCCGCGGGGGTGACGGTTTTGGCATCCTGTACCATGTCCACAAGGCCGCTCTCCAAATCAAAACGGTCGGAAATGTAAATGTGGCCTTTGCTTGGCGAGGCAGATACATTTGCTGCAAGCGTGACGCTTTGTGCCTTGCCTGCGTTCAGCTCCACGGTCGGCGTTTTAGCCTCAACATAAATTCCGGCTTCACCGCCTGTTGTGGAGGTATTGCCCGTCACCTCACCGCTGTTCATTATGAACTTGGCGCTGTCCTTGTGCACTTGTACCGCGCCGCATGGACCACTGTTTCCGCTGATCGTGCCGCCATTCATGGTGAAGGAGCAGCTGCCCTGCTGCAGCTCGACTGCCGCGCCGTATTTGCTGCCGCCGTTGGTGTTGCTGCAGATCTCACCGCCCGGCTCCAGCGTCGCATGGGAAGAGTTGCCGTTGGTGACAATATAAAGTGCTGCACATTTGTCGGTGGAGGTGTTGTTATTGATCTTGCCCCGAATCGTGAACTCTGCACCGGCACGAAGATAAACAACTGCGGTCGCACACGCATTATCATGGATGCTTCCATCTGCATCAAGCACGACCTTGGTGTCTTCGTTCAGGTTTAGTGCATTGCTCCCTGTTAGTCCGGTGATTTCACCGTTTAATTGCGCTTCGGAAGCGAACGTGCAATAAATACCTGTCGTGTTGGTCAAGGACCTGATGGTTGCCCCCCGCTCAGTTGTGACCTTGTTTCCTTTTCCGGTCACATAGACCGCGCTGCCGCCGCCGGAGATATTCTCGACCACAGAAGTGGAGGTCAGGACCGCGCTGGCATTCTCACCGCGCAGGTGAATGGCCGTGCCGCTTGTTCCATCTTTCTTTGTCGCCTGCCACATATTGGCATTGCCGGTGATGCCGCTGATCGTGCCGCCGATGGTCACTTCACCGCCATCCGCGTAGACCGCGCGGCCGTTTACGTTCTTAATTTCCGCGCCGGACTTCATCTCAAAGTCGGAACCCTGCAGCCAGACCGCGCCGGCAGGGCCTTTCGCCGCATTCGTTTCGTCAGCGTCGCTTCCGCGGGTCGTGATGACCGCCGAGTCATCCTCGATCACGCTGCCGGGCTCCATCACCAGCTTGGCTTCGCCAGTGGCGCGCACAGCCGACATACCGCCGAAGTTCCGCAGCACCGCGCCAGCGCCCAGCGTGATCGTGCTGGGAACGGTTGCGTTGGAGGCGATGATGGCGTCCTGCACATAATCGGTATTATGGCTGGTATCAGCGGTGCCCGTGCTGTCATCGCTGACAGCCTGAGCAAACACCGTGCCCTCTTTCTTGCCGCCATCATCAAAGATGATGTTCGTCAGGGTCAGACCGGCGCCCACGTCGCTGGTGGTCTGAACCTCGACCATGGCGGGGTTGTAGGTACTGCGGGCGTTGTCCTGCTGCTGAGCAAAGTTATCGCCGCGTGTAATGGTGTAAGTCGCATCACCAAGGCTGGTAATCGTGAGTGACTTGCTGTAAAAACGGGCGCACTCCGTCATGGTCAGGTCGCTCATCACATAGACCGTCGCGCCGTCATTCGCTGCGTCGACCGCCTTGGCCAGCGTGGCGTAGGGCTTGTCCGCTGAGCCGTCACCGGTCGTATCATTGCCGTCGCTGCGGACATAGACTGCCGTGCCCATCCCTCCAGCGGCAAAGACCGTGGCGGGCAGAAGCCCGAACACCAACACAAGTGCCAGGAGGATCGCTGATACGCGCTTTTTCATAAAAATCGCTCCCCTTCAAAAGTTTTCCGCAAAGGACTCCGGGCTGTCTGGGTAACCTGCAGCTTTGCGGAATGGCTTCCTGCTGCTGTGTATCTTAGGCTATTAGATATGCATTGTAAGGGGATTCCCGTCGATTCAAATAAACTATTTGCAAAAATGAGCCGTAAGACCTGTGCAACGGTAATCAGGATGAGCGATCAGATTCCTCCTTGTGTTTTTTCTGATTTTGTTTTATCGGAGGGGCGTATGGCAACCGGTTATGCCAACACCGCCGCCCTCATTTCCTTCTCCGTCCAGCAGAATGCAGATGGGATGCTGAATCTGCTTTTAACGGACAAGGCGGCCCTCAATGCACCCATGTCAGCCTTCGTCATCAGCGATCAGAGCATGGTCAGCGCCTTCTGAGACTACCTTGCGGGAATGATCCGGTGAGGAGCCGCATCCCTTGCAAGCAAGGACCATGCAGGGTATCGAATCATCATGTCCACTTTTGAAAAAACAACTTCCGCAAAAATATTCCTCATGTCTACTTTTCTTGACTGCTACAAAAGTTGATATTTGTCGATAAAAGTCACTTGAAAAAGTTTGCGGTTCATGCAAAAACTCCCTTGAAAAAGTTTCTGTTCTCGGCTATACTAGAATAGAACAGAATACGGGAGGCGAAACTGTCGTGCTGAAAAGAAAAATTGAGCAGAAACTGATTGACTGGAAAAACACAGAAAATCGCAAGCCATTGATTATCAAGGGCTGCCGGCAGTGCGGAAAGACATTTTCTGTCCTTGACTTTGCAAAGAAAAACTATAGAAATGTTGTGTACCTGAATTTTTTTGAAAATCCAGACTATGCCTCTGTATTTGCCGGGTCCCTGGAAGTGGACACAATTGTGATGATGCTGTCCGCCCTGCTGGGCAGCGAGGCAGTGTTTGAAAGTGGAAGTACAGTCTTGATCCTGGACGAGATTCAGGAGTGCCCGGAGGCCCGGACCGCCCTGAAATTTTTCCGAATTGATGGACGCTATGATGTGATAGGCACCGGCTCTCTGCTGGGCGTGAAGGGATATGGAAAAGAACCGAAATCTGTTCCAGTCGGATCGGAAACGGTGATTGATATGTACCCTCTGGATTTTGAAGAATTTCTGTGGGCTAATGGGATTGCTGACCCTGTAATTGATATGTTAAAAAAGTGCTTGCAGAAAGAGACTCCTGTCCCGGAGGCACTGCACAACCGTATGAAACAGTTGCTCCTGCAATATGTGGTTGTCGGAGGTATGCCGGATGCCGTACAGACTTTTGTAGGTACGAAGCAAATGGACGAGGTACTGCAAATCCAGCGCGATATTGTCCGCTCCTATGAGGACGATATGGTGAAGTACGCCGAGAAGAAGGACAAATCACGAATCAAGGAGTGCTTTCAGTCTATCCCGAAACAGCTCAGTAAAGAAAATAAGAAATTTCAATACTCCGTTGTCAAAAAAGGTTCAACCGCATCAAAATATGCTGGGAGCCTTCAGTGGATCGAGGATGCCGGTATCATTGTCCGCTGCTATAATCTGAGTATTACGGAACTGCCTTTGGATGGGAACGCCGAAGAAGATATATTCAAGGTGTATATGCGGGACTGCGGCCTTTTTGTCAGTATGCTGGAGGATGGCACACAGTACGACATCCTGCAAGGAAATCTTTACGGCTATAAAGGCGCGATTTTTGAAAATCTGATTGCGGATGTTTTCGGTAAGATGGGACGAAAACTTTACTATTTCCACAAAGACAGCGGTTTGGAAGTGGACTTTGTGATCCGTTATAAAGGACAATGCACATTGGTGGAGGTCAAAGCGTCCACAGGGAATGCGAAAAGCACCAGAACAATCCTGCGCCATCCTGAAAAGTATCATGTCAGCCAGGCAATCAAGCTGGGGGACTACAATGTAGGACGCACAGAACAGCTCCTCACACTTCCATTGTATATGGCGTTCCTGCTGAAAGAACTGTGAGCGGATAGCTCAGACTTAAATATGTCCAATGCGAAAGGCAGTCCATTGAGGGCTGCTTTTTTGCTGTCCTGCGTCATCAAACAAATCAGATAACCGGCCGCCTGGTTCGAGAAAGGAGTTTGGATGAACACAATAACAACGAGCTATAAGCATAACGGGGTGCCGGAGTCTATCCCCAGAGGGTTCTATGGCGTGAGGTATGCGTGACAGACGCCCAAATCCCGATATATCCGAAATTCGGTGCTGGAACAGATCGTGGCGGAGGCCGTCAGCGACCTTGCCGATTTTGTACGGTGCTATGAGCCGATTTTTCTGTATCTGTTGGTGAAGAACAACACCGCTGCACGACAGGCCGAGGTACAAAGACTGAAGCAGACCACCACCAGCGAGCAGCGCGTTCAAGCCACTGACAAGGCTATCGAGGGACTGTTTGAGGCGAATATCTCCGGCAAAATCACCGACGAGTGGTTTACAAAAATGACCGCCAACTACGAAACCGAGCAGAAGGAACTGCTGGACGCGGAGCAGACCAAGGTGGATTTAAGGCTGCTGATGTAAGCGCTGCGGGATTATACGGACATCCGGCAGCTCACGCCGGAAATCGTCAACGCGCTGATCCGCCGCATCGAAGTCCACAGCAAGGACAAGGGAACCAAGAAGGTCAAGGTGGACATTTATTTCACCGCCGTGGGATTGTTCACCATTCCGACAGAAACGGAACTGCGGGCGGCAATGGATGGAATCCGCCAGAGCCCACGGAAGTTTACGACTTCCGCGTGAAGTGACCCAAGATTTTCACGTAAAACAAGACACGGTGCGGCCTCCCTCGGAGACCGCCCCGTATCCTACATGAAAATTTCGCTATCCGCCCGTCGTTTAAGTGCTGGAGCATCTTTTTTTAGTATTTACAGGCTGATGGCGCCGTCGGCGGTCTGAGCGTCCGTCAGCAGGGGGGCATACTCCTCCAGCAGGCGCTCCACCTGCTCTTTGCAGCGGCCGATGTACAGGGACGGCTCCATCACGGCGTCCAGCTCCGCACGGGTCATGCTGAAGGCCGGGTCTGCGGCCAGACGGTCCAGCAGGTCGCAGGGTTCGCCCTCCTTCATCCGTGCGGTGGCGGCCATGGAGTGCTGGCGGATCTTCTCATGCAACTCCTGTCGGTCGCCGCCCCGCTTCACCGCCTCCATCATGATGTTTTCCGTGGCCAGGAAGGGCAGATATTCCCGGATGGTCCGGTCCACGATCTTCTCATTGACATGCAGCCCGTTGGTGACGTTCTGGCACAGCCGCAGCACCGCATCGGCGCAGAGGAAGCCCTCCGGCAGGGAAATGCGGCGGTTGGCGGAGTCGTCCAGCGTCCGTTCCAGCCACTGAACGGAGGCGGTCATGGGGGCGTTGGCGGCATCGGCCATCAGATAGCGGCTGAGGGAGCAGATCCGCTCGCAGCGCATGGGGTTCCGCTTGTAGGCCATGGCGCTGGAGCCGATCTGGTTCTTCTCGAAAGGCTCCTCCACCTGACGGTCATGCTGCAGGAGCCGGAGGTCATTGGCCATGCGGTAAGCACTCTGGGCAATGGAGGACAGCACATTCAGAATGCGGCTGTCGGTCTTTCGGGGATAGGTCTGGCCGCAGACGGAGAAGCAGCGCTCAAAGCCGAAGGCGGCGGCGATCCGGCGGTTCATCTCGTCGATCTTCGCCCCGTCGCCCTCAAAGAGATCCATGAAGCTGGCCTCAGTGCCGGTGGTGCCCCGGCAGCCCAAGAAGCGCAGAGTGGCCAGCACGTGATCCAGCTCCTCCAGATCGGAGCGGAAGTCCTGCATCCACAATGCCGCCCGCTTGCCCACCGTCACCGGCTGGGCGGGCTGATAGTGGGTGTAGCCCAGAGTGGGCGTGGCAGCGTACTGCCGGGCAAAGGCCGCCAGATTCACCAGAACGGATAAGATCTGCCCCCGCAGATACCGCAGACCGTCCCGGTAGAGGATCAGGTCGGCGTTGTCCGTCACATAGCAGCTGGTAGCGCCCAGATGGATGATCCCCGCCGCAGAGGGGGCCGCCAGACCGTAGGCGTAGACATGGGCCATCACGTCATGGCGGACTTCCTTTTCCCGCTGCTCCGCGGCAGCGTAGTCGATGTCGGTGACGTGGGCTTCCAGTTCCGCCACCTGCTCTGCGGTGATGGGCAGGCCCAGCTCGTGCTCCGCCCGGGCCAGCTCCACCCATAGCCGCCGCCAGGTCTGAAACCGCATATCCGGAGAGAACAGGTGCAGCATATAAGGGGAGGCGTAGCGGGAGGACAGGGGGGATTCGTAGATATCCTTGCTCATAAAGGCTCCTTCCAGCATTTTTTCAATAGTTTACAGGAAGCGGGACGTTCTGTCCAGATTTGATGGGTCAGCGGATGATGAGGCTGTCCCGCTCCGCGCCCACGGACACATAGCCGATGTGACAGCCGATGGCCCGCTCCACATACTCCACGTAGTTCCGGGCGCTTTCCGGCAGCTCGTCCCAGCTGCGGACCTTGGAGATGTCGCACTTCCAGCCGTCCACGTACTCGATGACGGGCTTTGCATCCTGAAGGCAGACGGGGAAGGGGAATTCGTCGGTCTGCTGGCCGTCCAGCTCATAATGGGCGCAGACGGGGATCTTGTCCATATAGCTGAGAATGTCCAACTTGGTGAGGGCGATGGTGGTAGCCCCCTGAACCTCCACGCCGTAGCGGGTGGCCACCAGATCAATGGGGCCTACCCGGCGGGGCCGTCCGGTCTTGGCGCCGTATTCCGCGCCGGCGTCCCGGAGCTTCTGGGCGTCCTCCCCGAACCATTCGCACACAAAGGGGCCTTCGCCCACGCAGGAGGAATAGGCCTTTACCACGCCGACCACATCGTCCAGCTTGGCGGTGGGCAGACCGGAGCCGACCGGCGCATAGGCCGCCACAGCGTTGGAGGAGGTGGTGTAGGGATAGATGCCGTAATCCAGATCCCGGAGTGCGCCCAGCTGGGCCTCGAAGAGGATGGATTTGCCCGCCTTCTGGGCATCCCGCAGGAATGCGGTGGTGTTTGTGATGTAAGGCTTAACTGCTTCACAGTACTTGTCCACCCAGACCAGCAGCTCATCCAGCGTGTAGCCCTTGGCACCGTAGACCTTCTGGAGAGTCAGATTCTTCCACTCCAGCAGATCCGCCAGATGCTCCTTCAGATGCTGGGGGTGGAGCAGCTCTCCGGCCATCACCGTCTTTTTCTGGTACTTGTCGGAATAGAAGGGGGCGATGCCCTGCTTGGTGGAGCCGTACTTCTTGTCGGCCAGTCGGGCTTCCTCCAGACCGTCCAGCTCCCGGTGCCAGGGCAGCAGGAGGGAGGCCCGGTCACTGATTTTCAGATTCTCCGGGGTGATGGACACACCGGCGGCCCGGAGGGTGTTCATCTCCGCCAGCAGATTTTCGCAGTCCAGCGCCACGCCGTTGCCCAGAATGTTCACCACACCTTCCCGGAAAATGCCGGAGGGAAGCAGGTGGAGGGCGAAGGTGCCCCTGTCATTCACCACGGTATGTCCGGCGTTGCCGCCGCCTTGATACCGCACCACCACGTCAAAGTGGTTGGTGAGATAATCCACCATGCGGCCCTTGCCTTCGTCGCCCCAGTTGATCCCTACGATTGCGCAGTTTGCCATTTGAATTGCCTCCCAGATCACGTGCGGAAGCTCCGCACGGCACGCGTTTGCTTTTTTTGACTGGGTTATTATAGAATGGTTTTTTTTACAAGAAAAGAATGAAAATCAAATATTTACTATAAGAAACACTGATGCGCCCGGATAAAAAACAGTTACAGGGCAGGACGTTTTTCTATGAAAAACAAACCGGCCCTCCGCGTTTCGAAGCGCCGGAAAAAACCGCCCCGGACCTTTTTAGAAGGTCCGGGGCGGTCTCAATATGATTTAAAATTTGTACTCCACGAACAGCTCCCGGACGGCGTTGGGGTCGGCGGGAGGGGCCTTGGGTGCTTCGGCAGGCTGGGCCGGGGCCTCGTGAGGGCCGTCCCGCCAGGCCAGGAACTTGGGGGCCACCTGGGGGAACAGGGCCAGAGACAGCACGTCCTCCTCGGACTTGGCGATGTCCTTAAACTGCTCTTTGTAGGTTTCCAGTTCCGGGGCAATGTTGTCCGCCGGACGGCAGGTGATGACCGCCTCCGGGTCGATGCCCGCCAGCGCCCGGACCTCCGGGTTCACCTCGCCGGGCAGCGCGCCGTACTCGCCCCGCAGCAGTCCCTTGGACTCCTTGGGGAAGGTCTTGTACTTGCCCACGATGACGTTCATCACCGCCTGGGTGCCTACGATCTGGCTGGTGGGAGTCACCAGCGGGGGATAGCCGAAGTCCTTGCGGACACGGGGAATCTCCGCCAGCACGTCATAGTACTTGTCCTCCTTCCCGGCCTGCTTGAGCTGGGAGATCAGGTTGGAGAGCATTCCGCCGGGGACCTGATAGAGCAGGGTGTTGGTGTCCACCCGCAGGACCTTGGGGTCCAGAATGCCCTCGTTTTGCAGACGGGCCGCCACCTTGCGGAAGTGGGCCGCCGCCTCGCTGAGCTTGGACTGATCCAGCCCGGTGTCCCGGACGGTGCCCTTCAGCGTGGCCACCAGAGACTCCGTGGGCTGGGAGGTGCCGTTGGCAAGGGGGGAGAGGGCGGTGTCCACGATGTCCACCCCCGCCATGGCCGCCATGAGGTTCACCATGTCGCCGGTGCCGGTGGTGTTGTGGGTGTGGAGATGGATGGGGATGGAGACCGTCTCCTTCAGCCGCTTGATGAGGGAGTAGGCGTCCATGGGCAGCAGGAGGTTGGCCATGTCCTTGACGCAGATGGCGCTGGCGCCCATTTCCTCCAGCGTCTTGGCCAACTTCACAAAGTAGTCCTCGTTGTGGATGGGGGAGACGGTGTAGCTCATGGTGGCCTCCACCTCGCCGCCGTACTTCCGGGTGGACTTGATGGCCTGTTCCAGGTTCCGCACATCGTTCAGCGCGTCGAAAATGCGGATGATGTCGATGCCGTTTTCAATGGACTTGCGGCAGAAGGCGTCCACCACATCGTCGGCATAGTGCTTGTAGCCCAGGATGTTCTGGCCACGGAACAGCATTTGCAGCTTCGTGTGCTTCACGTGCTGGCGGATGGTCCGCAGCCGCTCCCACGGGGCTTCATTCAGGAAGCGCATACAGGCGTCGAAGGTGGCGCCGCCCCAGCACTCCAGAGAGTAGTAGCCGATGGAATCCAGCATTTCCAGCGCGGGGAGCATATCCTCCGTGGTCATACGGGTGGCCGCCTGAGACTGGTGAGCGTCCCGGAGGATGGTATCTGTAATGAGCAGGGGCTTGTTCGATAAAAATTCCATTGTTACGGCAAGGGTACACCGTCCAATGTGAAGCATTGGGCGGTGAGGA
>ERZ772863.2000-NODE-2000-length-15256-cov-21.482008_pt1 | contig 15256 bp, 16 predicted proteins | sample MGYA00512134_ERZ772863 | MGnify/ENA primary metagenome ERZ772863 (study PRJEB29015, sample SAMEA2737659) | human gut metagenome | biome: human gut; feature: human-associated habitat; material: faeces | place: China | collected 2012 ...
GGGCATAAAGTAGATTCATGCAATACCGATTTACACAAACTATTTTACACTCCCGCTTGCCTGATTATTATAAACAAGAGCAGGGCGTTCAAGTGAACAAAGATACAGTTTATTTGAACCATTTAATCAAATATGTTAAAGATGGGAAACTGAAGGGACTCAGTAATAAGGCCCTAAAAGAATTTGGCCATGAACAGGATTTTTATCCTGGTGTTGTAGAGCTGATTCGCAATATGCAGAAGCATTTGGAGGATTCTGCGGAAGGAAAAAATTATAGTGAGTACAATATAAGGGTAGAAAATTATATTGTAAGCACAGGAATTAAGAAAGTAATTGAAGGAACGGAGCTGAGCTCATATGTTGCAGGGATATGGGGATGTGAGTTGATCGATGCAAAAGTAGATGGTAACGATCAAATCTCTGAAGTTGGATATACAATAGATAATACGACAAAGACAAGAGCCCTTTTTGAGATTAATAAAGGAATTCCACAGAATCCAGATATAGACGTAAATGCTAAAATGAGTGAGCAGTCTCGCCGCGTTAAATTTAAACATATGATTTATATAGCTGACGGACCTAGTGACGTGCCAGCATTTTCAGTGATTAATAAATTTGGCGGAGCTACTTTTGCGGTATATCCTAAAGGTGATGAAAGAGCGTTTAAGCAGGTAGAAAAATTACGAGAAGATGGAAGAATTAATATGTATGCAGAGGCTGATTATACAGAGGGAACGACTGCATATATGTGGATTACTAATAAAGTGCGTGAATTTGCAGATCAGATTTATAATGAGGAACGCAACAAATTAGAAGAATCTGTTTCTGTTGCGCCGAAACACATTATATAAATAGAAATTAGGGAATATGGAGAAATTTTTATGAAAGGTATTATTCTTGCTGGAGGTTCCGGCACAAGGCTTTATCCATTAACCAGGGTGACATCGAAGCAGCTGCTTCCTATTTATGACAAGCCCATGATTTTTTATCCTCTTTCCACGCTGATGCTGGCGGGAATACGTGATATTCTGATTATTTCTACTCCTCAGGATCTGCCGAATTTTGAGCGTCTTCTGGGAGATGGTTCCCGGTTTGGCGTTCATTTGTCCTATAAGGTGCAGCCCTCTCCGGATGGTCTGGCCCAGGCTTTTATCCTTGGGGAAGAGTTTATAGATGGTGAGCCATGTGCAATGATATTGGGGGATAATATTTTCTATGGTGCTGGGTTAACTAAATATCTGAAGGCGGCTGCAATGAATAAAGTGGGAGCTACCGTTTTTGGGTATTATGTAGATGATCCGGAACGATTTGGCGTGATTGATTTTGATGAACAGGGAAGAGCTAAGTCTATTGAGGAAAAACCAGCTCATCCGAAGTCGAACTATGCCGTTACGGGGCTCTATTTTTATGACAGGCATGTTTGTGAATATGCAAAGACCATCCGGCCTTCTGCCAGGGGAGAGCTGGAAATCACAGATCTGAATAAAATTTATCTGGAAAAAGGTAAGCTCAATGTAATTACCCTGGGCCGCGGGTATGCCTGGCTTGACACAGGGACTATGGACTCCCTGTATGACGCATCCGTTTTTGTCCGCTCCATTGAGACTAGGGCCGGTATCCATATCTCCATGCCCGAAGAAATCGCCTATGTGAACGGGTGGATAGATAAAGAAGCCCTGGCAGAAAGTGCTAAGCAGTATGGTAAGAGTCCTTATGGAAAGTATCTGATGAAGGTAGTGGAGGGGAAAGTAAGAATGGAATAATGGCTATCGGCTTCCGGCTATCGGCTTCCGGCTATCGGCTGTCGGCTACGGGCTCCCGGCTGTCGGCTTCCGGCTTCCGGCTATCGGCTTTCCGCTATCCGCTGACCGTATGGAGGTTGATTATTATGGCTATGGATTATCGACGACTTGAGGTATGGAAGAAATCCATGCTGCTGGTGAAAACGGTATACCCGCTGATCGAAAGGCTGCCGCAGGAAGAAAAATATGCATTAGGCAATCAAATACGCAGGGCTGTCACATCTATTGTGCTTAATATTGCGGAGGGAACCGGACGAAATTCGGATAAGGAATTACGTTATTTTCTCACGGTAGCCCGCGGTTCCACAGCTGAAGTGGAGGCCCAGCTGCTGATTTGTATAGAATTGGGCTTCTTTTCAGAGCAGGATGCTGCTTCTGCCTTACAGCTGTGTGATAATGTGAAGGGAATGCTTTATCGCTTTATAGAGCGGGTTGGCTCGACACAGTAGAAATCAGACTATAAACATCGGTTACTTGTTCACATAATTTGAGAAAAACGGTAAGCAAAATCGGAAAGCGGTAAGCGGACAGCGGATAGCTGCGCCTCACACCGTATGAGCAGAAAAGGAAGACAATGGAATATAAATCCCATCGATACCTGTAGCGCTATGGCATGAGATGGGGCGGCATAACAAAAACCGGTTAGCTGTTCACATAATTTGAGGAAAACGGTAATCAAAAATCGGAAAGCGGTAAGCGGACAGCGGATAGCTGTACTTCACACCGTATGAGAGGAAAGGTAAAGTGTAATTATGACTATCATCATCACCGGCGGTGCCGGATTTATTGGTTCTAATTTTATATTTTACATGATGAAGAAGCATCCGGACTATCGTATTATCTGCCTGGACAAGCTGACTTATGCGGGGAATCTGTCTACTCTGGCGCCTGTCATGGATAAGTCGAATTTTCGATTTGCGAAAATGGATATCTGCGACAGGACTGCAGTATATAGACTCTTTGAAGAGGAACATCCGGATATGGTGGTGAACTTTGCGGCAGAGTCCCATGTGGACCGGTCAATCCTGAATCCGGAAATCTTTTTGGAAACGAACATCATCGGTACGTCTGTCCTCATGGACGCCTGCAGGAAATATGGCATAGAGCGGTATCACCAGGTCTCTACGGATGAGGTGTATGGGGATCTGCCGCTGGACAGGCCGGATCTTTTCTTCACGGAAAAGACGCCGCTCCATACCAGCTCTCCCTACAGCAGTTCCAAGGCTGGAGCGGATCTCCTGGTGGGAGCGTACCATCGGACCTATGGCCTCCCTGCCACCATTTCCCGCTGCAGCAACAACTACGGGCCCTACCAGTTTCCGGAAAAGCTCATTCCTCTCATGATGATGAATGCTCTGGAAGACAAGCCCCTTCCGGTGTATGGAGATGGCAAAAACGTGAGGGACTGGCTCTATGTGGAGGACCACTGCAAGGCCATCGACCTGATTATCCATAAAGGCACCGTAGGTGAAATCTACAACATCGGCGGCCATAACGAAATGGCAAACATCGACATTGTGCGGCTTATCCTCAAAGAACTGGGAAAACCGGAAAGCCTCATTACCTATGTGAAGGATAGAAAAGGACATGACCGGAGATATGCTATCGATCCCGCAAAGATTCATCAAGAACTGGGCTGGCTGCCGGAGACGAAATTTGCAGATGGGATTAAGAAGACCATCCGCTGGTACCTGGACAATAAGCCCTGGTGGCAGGAAATCGTAAGCGGAGAGTATCAGAATTATTATAAGAAGATGTATGAGTAAACCGCTATCCGCTATCCGCTATCGGCTGTCCGTGGGGAGTTAGTGAGACCGTGAGTAAGTGAGACAGTGGGAAAGTGAGACAGTGACCACTACCAGCTGTCCGCTATCGGCTGACCGCTGTCCGCGGGCGGACAGCTTCCGGCTCCTGGCTGACGGCTGCTGGCTTTTGGCTTTCGGCTTCCGGCGGAAAACTGATAGCCGACAGCGGATAGCCGATAGCGGTAAACTTATAAAGGAGTGTACGTACGATGAAAGTTCTTGTAACAGGAGTGACCGGTCAGCTTGGTTATGACGTAGCTAAGGAACTGGAAAGACGTCATATTGAATACAAAGGCGTCGGTTCCAAAGATATGGACTTGACCGTTCCGGCGGAAGTGGAGAAAGTAGTGGCTGCGTATCATCCGGATGCTGTTATTCACTGTGCTGCTTATACAGCCGTGGATAAGGCGGAAGATGAATATGGCAGGGCCATGGATGTCAATGCAAAGGGAACGCTGGCTCTCGCGAAGGCTGCTAAAAAAATTGATGCGAAGATGCTTTACATATCCACCGATTATGTGTTCAAAGGGCAGGGCACAGAGGCTTTTGCAGTAGATGCCTCTACAGCGCCGCTGAATGTGTACGGACTGACCAAGCTTTTTGGTGAAGAGGCCGTACAGATGGAACTTACGAAATATTTTATCGTCCGCATTTCCTGGGTCTTTGGTAAAAATGGAAATAACTTTATCAAAACCATGCTCCGCCTGGGGCAGACCCATGATGAACTGACTGTTGTGGCAGACCAGTGGGGCTCCCCAACCTATACGGCAGACCTGGCGCCGCTGCTCTGTGATATGGTAGAGACTGAGAAATATGGAATCTATCATGCAACGAATGAAGGCATCACCAACTGGGCTGAGTTCGCAGCAGCCATCATGAAAGAAGCCAATTTCTTCTGCCGCATTCGGCCTATCCCTTCCTCGGACTATCCCACTAAGGCTGTCCGGCCGCTGAACAGCCGCATGGATAAAAGTTCACTGGATAAGGCCGGCTTCACAAGGCTGCCGGAATGGAAGGATGCGCTGAGAAGATATCTGAAGGAAATCGGAGCTCCTGGAGGCTGATGGGGGCGGCTGCTGGCTCCCGGCTTCCGGCTGCTGGCTCCCGGTCCCGATTCGCGGCTCCCGGCTATCGGCTGTTAAGGGGCGGCGCTGATGCGCTGATTTCTGAAATATTGAATTTCCTTCGCTAACGCATTTATTTTAGAAGGAGGATATTGTGGCGGATTATAGAAACTTAGAGGTCTGGCAAAAAGCAATGGAACTGACTATGATGATATATGATGCTGCGGATACCTTCCGGAATCATGAGCGATATGGGCTGGTGTGCCAAATGGAGAGGGCAGCCGTTTCTATCCCTTCTAATATCGCAGAGGGATATGGGAGGCAGTCAGATAAGGAATTCTATCACTTCCTAAGCATTGCAAGAGGCTCTTTATATGAATTGCAGACGCAAGTATATATTGCATCCGGTCGAAGCTATATGAGCGAAGAGCGGACAAATAAAATCAATCAGCGGCTGGATCAGCTGGGAAGAATGATTTACGGATTTATGAGAAGATTGGAAAACGCGAACCCAAGTATATGTCGAAAGCCGAAAGCCGATAGCCGGTAGCTGATAGCCAGCAGCCGGAAGCCGACAGCTGGAATCCGATAGCTGATAGCTTGTAACTCAACATTTAGCGATGATATAATACTCAAAACAGACAGAAGGAAAAAATGATGGGACAAATCAAAGTGACAAAAAATGTGGGAGGTATTGATGGCCTCTGCATCATTGAGCCCGCCGTCCATGGAGATGAACGGGGCTATTTCATGGAAACCTATAACCAGAGGGATATGGAGAAAGCAGGATTCCATATCAACTTTGTCCAGGATAACCAGAGCATGAGTACAAAAGGCGTACTCCGCGGTCTCCATTTCCAGAAACACTATCCCCAGTGCAAGCTGGTGAGGGCTGTGCGCGGCAGTGTCTTCGATGTGGCCGTAGACCTTCGGGCTGATTCTCCCACTTATGGAAAATGGTATGGCGTAGAGCTGACAGAGGAAAACAAAAAACAGTTCCTTATTCCTGAAGGCTTTGCCCATGGTTTCCTGGTCCTTTCCGATGAAGCTGAATTCTGCTATAAAGTCAATGATTTCTGGCACCTCAATGATGAAGGCGGCATGGCCTGGAATGATCCGGAAATCGGCATCCAGTGGCCCCATGTAAAAGGCACTTATCAAGGCAGCTGCTCGGCAGAAGGGTATACCCTGGATGACGGCACTCCGCTGAACCTCAGCGATAAAGACCAGAAGTGGCTAGGGCCCAAAGATATGTTTAAATTTTGAAATGAGAAAATATATTATGGGGAACTGTAAGCTATGGATAAACTTGTAAGTGTCATTGTTCCGGCTTTTAATAGGGAAAAGACGATAAAAAGATGTCTGGAATCAATTCTTGGACAGTCTTATAGGAGTCTGGAGCTGATTGTGATAGATGATGGTAGTCATGATAGGACTGGCGCCATGTGCGATTCATATGAGAAAAAGGATTCCCGGGTCATGGTTTTTCACAACGAAAATCATGGTGTCAGTTATAGCCGAAATGAGGGAATCAGACACGCATCTGGTAAATACCTTGTTTTTGTTGACAGTGATGACTACATTAATCGGTCTTATTTAGAGAAATTGGTTAAAAAAGCAGAAAATGAAGAACTGGCTCTTGTGGTCGGATCTCTTGTGATGAAAACAGAAGGAAAGGAGGAAAGATTTGATATGAATAACTTTGGAGCAGATGGGGCTATTATCCATGATTATTACGCTCTCCAAAAATTTATGGGGGGGGGTATGGGGAAAGCTGTATTGCCGACAACTGATTCAAGAAAATCATCTTCAATTTCATGAAGATATGACCTACAGCGAAGATCGAGTTTTTAATATCGAATACTATAGCTATTTGGAACATTATGGCATAGCCTCTGACTCCACATATATCTGTGATTATGAACCTGATCAATCAGTCGTTCACCTCAGCTTTGAGAAAACCAGAAAATCCTTCATATCTGAGATAGAGAAAATAAAAAAAGAAAAGGCATTTCTTTTATTCAGGCAGATTCAGCGGAGTGACGAAGTGATAAGTGATGCGATTGCTTCAGCTTTGAGTACTTTTTGTACGATTAAAGGGGAAGATAATACGTATCATTCCTTCTGCGAAAGAGTGAAGAAGGTCAGGGAGGCAGCAGGCTCTATAGAATTTGCTGCTACATGGAAACGCAGGCTTGTGAAATCATGCTATAACAATGGCTTCTTGTATCCGATATATGTATATTATCGTCATAAGCAGAAGCGAAGCATGGGCTGATGATTCATAACTGACTGCAGGGCTCCTATGCTTATGACAGGTGATGGAGCCAGCTGATGAAAACTGTAATAGCAATCATTATGACTAATGTACATGGTGGAGGTACGCCACGCCATGCCTATGAAATGGCAGCGGAATGGAGCCGCCAGGGAGTACAGGTTCTGTTTGTTTATGCGATTGACAGACTCATTAAGGTATTTTTTTATGAGAATGGCAATGAGTCTGAAACTATTCGTTTTTTTGATTATGACGGAAAAAGGCTTGCTCAGCTTTTAATGAATTGTCACGTAGAATTGATTCATGCAGAACATCTTTTGGATGCGGAGGCTTATATGCTGAGTATTCATAAAGAACTGCAGGTTCCTCTTGTGGTGACCCTCCACGATTATTATTTTGTTTGTCCTTTTATTCAATTAACAAATGAAAATGATATTTACTGTGAAGAAAAAGGGGACAAGTCATGTAACGAATGTCTGGCACGTAGGGGATTTTATTCTGCAACTTTGGAAAAGCAAGTCAAAGATATAAAAGAATGGAGAGAGAATTGGCTTTCATTTTTACAGGAGGCATCATTAATTATTGTTCCCAGTAAAGATATGGAACAGCGAATCAAAAAATATTTTCCACTTTCTTCTATTCAAATGAGGGAAAACCCTGAACTGATTTCAGCTGAATCATCGGACATTCATGTGGGTCTTATTGGTGGCCTTTCTAAGGCTAAGGGAGCAGAAGTTATTAAAGAAGTACTATCCATGGCATCACAGAAGAAAAGCCCCGTGCACTTTACTCTGTTTGGGACTTTATCTGATGTTCAGCTCACAACAGATGAAAAAAGATATATTACCATACTTGGTCCATATAAAGAGCAGGAAGTTTATAGCATGATTTCAAGTCATCAAATCAATTATTTCTGGTTTCCCGGTGTTTGGCCTGAAACTTACAGCTATACGCTGTCTATTCCTATACGTCTTCGCATTCCCTGCCTGTCATCTGATATTGGTGCTATCGCTTCCCGCATTCAATCCCACCGCTGGGGAGAAACCTATCCATGGAACGCACAGGCAGATAAAATACTGGATAAGCTTTTGGATTTTAATTATCGAAAATTCTATAATCCTGATTTTGTCATTGAGAATACCTCCTTTGGCTCCTTTGAAACATTCTATGAAGGTATTCCATTTAAGGAAGTCAATGAAGTTTCGCAGACGTCCTTGTCGTTTCCTTCTCCTTATACAGAGCTTCCTGAAATATTGTACAGGGAAGAGTTCAATGAACTCTGGAAGGGAGCGGGACTTGCTGAAAAAAGGAAGCTTTTGGGACATGTGGATAAGAACTGGTTAAAAATGGTGTGGAGAAAGAAGGGAGTTGCCTATTTCTTGAGGAAAATCAGAGACAAGGCATTGAAATGAGAAATTATCATATTTAGTAATGGTCTGGTCAGAGCAAAAAATCATGGGACTTTTAATTCTCCGGAAAAGGAACCAAGATGGATTATACCTTCACTGTGCAGCTATTGGTCTTAGTAACCAGCTTGGCATCAAGAGATGTATTATAATGGCTCCCAGGCAGCTTAAGGCCTGGTGAGGCCTTAAGCCGTAGGCCTAACGGAGCAGAAATTGCAATATAGTCACACAAAAACTCCCCATGGTGAAGGGGAGTTTTTGTGTTCTTAGTTTTCAAACCGCCGGAACCGGTAGATGTTCTTCTTTTTGGGCTTGTTTTCACAGATGACGTAGATGGTGTATTCTTTCTGGTAGAGGGGGTTGACCTGGTGATCCATGAGGTCCGAAATATTTTCTTTCTCGAATTTGACGGTGATAATGGTGCCGTCTTTTTTCTTGAGCCGGAGGGAGTATTTTTCCATGTTCAGGGTGGTGATAGTGCCGGTGATGCGCTGGAGCTGGACTGCCTGCTGGCGCTGTTCTACATAGTTTTTGAGGGCTTGGGCGATGGGGGCGGTATCTTTATGGGGGATGGTGAAGGTGCTGCGGCTGGGGTGGCGTGTCCAGGTGATACCCAGAGAAAGATCGTCTTTGTCCATGTCCTGGTAGAGGGACTGCACGGACTCCAGGATTTCATCATTATCATCGGCCAGGCGGGAGAGGTCGTCCCGGCAGCTCAGGGTGTACATGATGTTCAGAAGTCGGGTACCGGATTTATATAGGATATTCACTTTCCTTCCTTCATCGCTTCCGTAGAAGAGAGAGTCCGGGTCGTTGAGGGCACCCAGCTGGACGTTGAAGGAGCCGGGGGTCATGGACAGGAGCTGGATTTCAGGGTTATAAAATTTTCTATGCCGGTTTCTCGCTTTTTTAGTGCAGCTTTCCATCTTGCTGATGATGTCTTCACCAATCAAGCGAATGGTCTCGTCCAGATTGCGAGTGAAGTTGTTGAACGCACTCAGGGGCATCATGCCGGAAGGAAGATCGGGAATAGTGAAATGGAGGTTGATAATTTCTCCTTCCTTGATGATTTCTTTTTCAAGATCTGCAATGAGTTGTTTCTTTTTCTCATAGGTCTGCCGGTTGATTTCATCAGCTACCTGCATGGTGAAGGTGACCTTTCCTTCGGGGGCATGCTTCGTATAGTAGTTCAGCATTTTTTTTTGATAGAAAGCTCGCGCTTCATTTCACTGAGCCGTTTCAGTTTGTCTTGTATCATCTTCGATTATCCCTTCTGCGTTGCAAATAAAATATCCCCGGGGATGGTGGTCTCCGCCGAGACGGAAAAGATTTTCCATCATCTTCTTGAAACATAGGTTAATAAGATAGGAGGGAGAGTTGGAGTCGTTCTCTTCTAAAAGAAGGTGAATGATGCATCCCATATTCTGTCGTATGCATTCTGCCATGTGAGTAACGTCGGTTTCAGGATGCATGAATTTGGCGAGGGCTGCACGGGTATGTTCATCGGCATTGTTAAAGGCATCAGGGGCGATGACAAAACAGATTTCCGTACATTCCGGTTCCGACTTATTGGAAATAAAGACGCCGCCAACCCAGACCTGAAAGCAGTCAGTGTGGAGGAGGTTTATAAATTTCCTGATAATACCGAGCATGACCCTGAAAAGCTGTGGGCGTGACTCTGATGGGAACATGCCTTCTACGAAATGCAGGCGGATATGGCATAGGCTGCCCTTGTGGGGGCCGGGCGGCGTGAGGTAGCCGTACTCATCGAAAACGGGCTGTGCAGGTTCGTCCATAGAATCTCCTTTTTTCTTCCGGAAACATATGTTGTTATTGCTTTTATTTTAACATATCGAGGTCGGAGTCTGGATCGGGATCGAGGTCGGGGAGCGGTAGAGAGGGCATTTTGCAAATGGAAAATTTTAAATGGTGAAGTATAAATAATCAATGAAAGTGGCGTCCTATAGGAATATAGGGCGCCACTTTTATTGTCTGTCGCTGGGCGCAGACGATACTCAATGAGCGAAACGAGCTAAATCTGTAGTCGTCAGTGGTCGTATCGGAAGCGGAAAAAATACATTGCGATACAAGCCTATTGAGTTGTATTATATTGATGTGCTATTATCTTTGTTATATATGAGGAGATTGTGGTAAGTATTTCTCCTAAATGATTTGGATTTTGTGGTAAATATTGATTGCAATTCTATGACGGGTGGAAAATGTGTATATTAATAGAGATTGATCGGTATTAGAAAGATTTGTTCTTATCATTACTTTTTACTGAGGAGGATTTATATATTGAATACAAAGTTTATTGATATTTTATTTGCATTTCTTGTATTTTCATTACCATTCAAGTATATACCCCGCGCGTTTTGGCAGACGTTTTTAGGTGGGCCGTTCGGGCAGGATCTGGTGGTATATCCACTCCTTATCGGTTTTATTTATACCGCATACTGTCAGTGGAAATACAAGAATGTTGTTTATAAGTGGGATGTTTTCAGGAAGTTTATTTTTGCTTACTTGGCAGTACTTCTTATTTCACTGGTCTGGGGACTTTTTAATTATCCTTATTATGATCAAATTTTAAATGGGCCAGCAGACCAGATAGAGAAACTTCCGAGGGTACTGGCGCTCCTTCATGGCATAGGTATTCCGGTGGCAGAGAAAGCATTACTCGAAATCTGGATGTTTGCCCGGCCTGTCAAAGGGGTGCTGTTCGAGGCATTTTATACCTTTGGCGCAGTCTATATGATTTTTTGCTGGTATCATGACCGTGCACAGCGCGCTATTGATATCCTGCTGAAGGTGACAACCGTTGATCTTGTGATTGTAGCATCTTACGGACTTGTGGATGTATGTTACCAGAATGGTCAGATGTGGGCTCAGAACTTCATTACACTAACAATCCCTCTTCTCCATGGAGACGTGGCTGCCAAATTTGATTACTACCAGTTTCATACTCATTTATTTTGGGACGCTCAAAACAGGTCGATTTTTTTGGAGCCGTCCTATTTCGGAATATATATGGCATTTGCATTTCCTCTGTTGTGGTGGAATATTTTCAGGCAGACTTCGAAGTGGAAGCAAGCTGCACTGGTGGTACTTTTTACTGTGCTGAGTTTTGAAATCTTCCTGACCCAGTCAAGAACAGCTTTGGCTGTCAATTGCGCTGTGCTGGCTATCTTTGCAGTATTATGTTTCTATCATATGCAGAAACGACTTTTGTTCCTATTGGCAGCACTCTGCTTGGGCGTTGTCATAAGCTTTGCCGGTTCTATGGAATTCATGCGGTTTGGGCAGGTACCCAGCCAGATTGGAGAGTGGACGCCGCTTGCTACAAAATGGCAAAATATGCAGAAAAAAAGCCATACGAATAATATAAATAAGCAAAAGGAAGCACAATCGGTTAAAGAAGGTATAACTGTAAAGGAGCAGAAAGTCCAACCGAAAGCCCAGGCTGCTAAAGGTACTGCAGGTGTCGATGCGCAGACTTATATTGACAAAAATTTGAAGTCTCTTTCCGGCACAGATAAGAAAAATGCTCATGCAGGGAGCAATCATTCCAGATTTACAGTGCAGAAAACACATATACTCATCGGCCTTGAACATCCGCTTTTCGGTGTGGGAACCAGCCTTCGGCAGGGATATCTTCGCGAAAGACTTGACAGGGATCCGGGAGGAGAAATCCAGAAATGGAATAAAAACATTGATAAGAGAGGACTGCTTCGTGCCGGATTTGCGAATCTGGGTGATTTTACACTTCGGTTTGCGGAAACAGGCTTTCTAGGACTTGGTCTTTATCTACTGCCTTCTCTTGTGTTGCTTTTGGCTTATGCGAAAGTGCTTGTCAAACGCCATGAAAGGATAGCCCCTTTTCTTTTCTGTAGTCTTTCTTTCATTGGTATCATGTCAACTGGGCTGGGCGATGGCATGAATATTACCTTTTGCTATTGGACCGCAATGGCGGTTTCTTTTCTCCTGCTTACCGCTAATGACGTAAAATTTACCCTGTCTTTTCATTTCCCAAAGTCTTCAGAGGCAAGAAATGATGGATAAAAGTAGAAGTGTGAGCTAAGTTAATATAAAGATTGATCCATTCATGTATTTTTCATGCATTATTAATTAATTGAGCAGTATAGTATTACAGTCCTCTGCTATTTATTATGAGGTAGTCTATGAAAAAAGTCGGTATCCTTACTTTCCAGAGAGCGTCAAATTATGGAGCTGCATTGCAGATGTATGCACTGCAGCGGAAAATCCGTGACCTTGGTTATGATGCTGAAGTGATTGATTTTATATGTCCCCAGGTTTTTGATGGCTACAAGCCTTTTCTGATAAATCATCTTTTTCATCCGCGTGCATTGATAGGTGATTTCCTAAATGCCTCTATAAAAGTCGGACGCAACCATCGCTTTGATACTTTTACCCGGAAAACAATGCGCTTTTCCAGACCTTTGACCAAAGATAAACTTTCTTCTGTATCGGATAGTTACGATGTTTATGTTGTTGGCAGTGACCAAGTTTGGAATCCTCTGATTACCGGCTCAGAATCTGCTTACTTCCTGGACTTTGTCAAAGATAAGAGTAAGCGTCGATCCTATGCGGCAAGTTTTGGTGTGTCTGTATGGCCAGAATCTTCTCTGCTTCCCATAGCAAATCTGCTTGAAAATATGGGCTATATTTCGACTCGTGAAGAAGCGGGAAAGAAATTGATTCAGTCTATTACTGAAAAGACTGCATCAATTACTGTAGACTTGGATCCGGTATTTCTTCTTGGAAAAGAAGGCTGGCTTCCTTTGGTTGAAAAAACGAACGTTAGCAAGCCCTATCTTTTTATTTATACTGTTGGTAGTGGTCATGCAAATGAAGTCTATCGCACGGCGTCCAGGCTGGCAGAAGAAAAAGGACTGGATATTATCAATCTTCGCTATAGTAGGTCGCTTAGGCATGGTGAATATCAGATTGGTCATGTAGTCTATGAAGCCGGTCCCGATGATTTTGTTTCTTTTATAGCCAATGCTTCCTGCGTGGTGACAGATTCCTTTCACGCTACTGCTTTCTCCGTTATTTTCCACAAGCCTATGTATATTTCAATGCCGGGAAAAGTAGGATCCCGCATTTCCAATCTTTTCTCTATTGCCGGTATTGATGACCGAGTGATTGGGAAGCCTATGAAGGACATTGACTGGGATAAGTCAGCTAGGCGGATGGAAGAGGCTCGTGAGAAATCCATTGCCCACTTGAAGAAAATTATCGGGGATTAACATTTTACAATGGATAGAACAGCTAAATTCATAAAAAATACGCTTGCTACGGGGCTCATGCAGGTTGTAGCCATGATAAGCGGATTTATTATTCCTAAAATCATGCTCATGTTCTATGGCTCGGAAATCAATGGTATCGTCACATCCATTACCCAACTTATTTCCTATCTGACTCTTTTGGAAGCAGGACTCTCAGGAGCTACAGTTTTTTCTCTGTATAAACCTATAGCTGATCATGATATCTATGGAATCAACCGTATTCTTACTGCGGCGAAGAATCTTTATTACAAAACTGGTCATATTTTCAGCTGCATGGTGGTTTTGTGTGCTGCGCTGTATCCTTTTTTTGTTCAGACCACAACTCTTGACTATGAAGAACTTTTTTTCCTCTTCCTGATTCTTGGCATTAATGGTGTTCTTGAATTTTATACCCTGGCTAAATACAGAGCTCTCCTTACGGCAGACCAGAAAACCTGGGTCATTTCTCTGGCCTCTATAATTCAGATTGTCTTGAATATTATCATTATTGCCTCTCTGGCTTATGCAGGTTTCTCTATTGTGATTGTCCGTGCAGCGGCTGTGACTGCTATTTTTGTTCGGACTTATCTTCTGTGGAAATACTGCAGGGACCACTATAATTTCCTTGATTTTACAGTACCTCCTAATAATGAAGCCATGAATCAGCGATGGGATGCATTGTATCTGCAGATTCTCGGTGCCATCCACCAGGGGGCTCCTATTTTAATTGCCACATTTCTGCTTTCGCTGCTAGATGTAAGTATTTACGCTATTTTCAACCTTGTCATCTTAGGGCTGAATTCCTTGTTGGGTATTTTCATGACCGGCCTGACCTCAGGCTTTGGGGACCTTATTGCCCGTGGGGAGAGAGAGCCCTTTAAGAAAGCTTTTAGCGAGTTTGAATTTATCTATACAATTACTATAACTGTGATTTATAGCACCATGTTTTTCTCGTTCCAGCCTTTTATTTCTCTTTATACCAAGGGAAGTGATATAAGTTATTACTATCCTTTGTTTGCTTTTCTTATGGCTTGGAACGGGTTTGCCTACAATATCAAGAATCCCTTCGGCATGCTCGTAATTTCAGCGGGAAAATACAGGGAAACCCGCCTTCCTACAACCATTCAGGGTGCAATAGAGCTCATTGGCGGCATTGCGCTTGCTCTGCCGTTTGGGTTGAATGGTATCGTAATGGCATCTATCCTATCCAATGTTTACCGGGATATCGAGTTTCTTTTCTTTGCACCCCGTCACCTGACTCATATGCCCATTGGCCACACAGTAAAGCTTTGGACAGTCAATACACTGCTTCTCATCTTTGCTTTCTGGACCAGCAGCCTCCTCCCTTTTCCAGAAATGGGGGATTATCTGCGGTGGGTTATTTTTTCTGCTTTCATATGTATTTTGTGTGGTATTGCCGCTGTTAGTATTAATGCTATTTTATTTCGGCATCTTGCCTGCAGCACTTTGGCAAGGCTGATTCACATGGTGAAAAGGAGTCATTAATATGTACGTTCATAATGAAAAAGAAGATTGTTGTGGCTGTACAGCCTGTATGAATATCTGTCCTGTAAAAGCGATCACTATGGTTTCCGATGAAGAAGGGTTCCTCTATCCAT
>ERZ772863.2003-NODE-2003-length-15235-cov-3.050988_pt1 | contig 15235 bp, 10 predicted proteins | sample MGYA00512134_ERZ772863 | MGnify/ENA primary metagenome ERZ772863 (study PRJEB29015, sample SAMEA2737659) | human gut metagenome | biome: human gut; feature: human-associated habitat; material: faeces | place: China | collected 2012 ...
GGGACGACACCACGGAGGGGATGTAAGCACATGGCAGCCAAGAAGAAAGACACCAACTACCTGCCCGCCCGTCTCACCGCCCTGCTGATGGCGTTGGCCGCGTACATCCCCTTCCGGAAAGGCAAAAGTGCCCGCAACCTGAAAGAAGAACTGCGTTTCATCCGCCGCTACGGACGGATGCACGCCAGCCCCAACTCCGGCTACCCCGAAGCGGCGTTGGCCGGCATACTGGACTGCCGCTTCGGCGGGCCGCACCACTACTTCGGCGAGTATTGTTTCAAACCGTACATCGGAAACCGCCTGCGCCCGCTCACCACAACCGACATGCAACAGGCCGTGACCGTCAACCGGCGTGCGGAAATCCTGATGATCCTGACGGGCGTCTTACTCTACCTCCTCTGACGACAAGATGCGATAGAACTTCACCATATCCAAATTCCGCCGCACATGGGCAGCCAAAAGATCGTATTGCCTTTCTTTGTAGTCTGCATAGTCCTCCGTGGTCCCGCAGGCCACCTCCTCCGTATAAGGAGCCAAAAGGAAATCCAAGACAGAAGGGTTGTCCAGAATGCCATGGATGTAAGTCCCCATGCAACGGTCGTGGACGTAACACCCGTCGGCTGTCCCGTCTGCCAACCGATTCAAGGGGACGAAGGATTGCCCCGCCTCGTCGGCCACCGTCCTGCCCATGTGGATTTCATAGCCCCGACACAGCGTTCCGGAACCGCGAAAACGGAACTCCACCTGACGGGTCACTTTCTCCCGGCCGATGACCGTATGCACGGGCAATAGCCCCAGACCGGACAAGCGTGCCGGTGTGCCTTCCACCCCGCCGGGGTCGGCCACCTCCGTGCCCATCATCTGATAGCCTCCACAAATCCCCATGACGGTCTTGCCGCTCCGAGCGGCTTGTACCACGGCCTCGGCCAGGCCGTTGCGTTTCAGTTCACGCAAGTCGTCCAACGTGCTCTTGCTACCGGGCAACACGATGACGTCCGCTTTCTGCAACTCATCCGCCCGGTCGGTGTAATACAGGTGCACCCTGCCGTCGCGTTCCAAGCGGTCGAAATCCGTGAAGTTCGACAAGTGGAGCAACTTCACCACGGCCACGTTCACCCGTCCCGCTGCGGCACGGTCGTTCTTCTGTTCCAGTTCCACGGAATCCTCCTCCTCAATCTGTATGTCGTGGAAATAAGGTATCACCCCAAGTACCGGCACGCCGCACACTTCCTCCATCATCCGCACGCCGTCGTCGAACAACCGGCGGTCGCCCCTGAATTTGTTGACGATGATGCCCTTTATCCGTCGACGGTCTTCAGGCGTCTGCAACATGATGGAACCGTAAGCCGAAGCGAAAACCCCGCCCCGGTCGATGTCCGCCACCAAAAACACGTCGGCCCCGGCATGGCGGGCCATGGACATATTCACGATGTCGCGGTCCCGCAGGTTGATTTCGGCGATGCTGCCGGCCCCCTCCATCACGATGGGGTTGTAACAGACGGCGAGCCGGTCGAACGCTGCACACACCGCTGCCCGCAACTCCTCGCGTCCGCCCCGGCGGAAGTAGTCGTAAGCCGAACTGTTGCCCACGGGCCGCCCGTTGAGCACCACTTGCGACGTATGGTCGGAATTCGGTTTGAGCAACACGGGATTCATGTCCGTGTGGCACGGTATGCCGGCCGCTTCGGCCTGCACGGCCTGCGCCCGCCCTATCTCAAACCCTTCGGGAGTGGCGTACGAATTGAGCGACATGTTCTGTGCCTTGAACGGAGCCGGACGGTAACCGTCTTGCCGGAGAATGCGGCACAAAGCCGCTGCCAGTACGCTCTTGCCCACGTCGCTCCCCGTACCGGCCAACATGAAAGGATGTAATTTTCTCATGGACAAATCATGGATGATTATGCCGCAAAGTTAAGGCGAAATCCGTGATAATAAAAATGAATCTTTTTATCTGACAATCCGCATTTTCTTGCAAAAAACACACCACACTATAAATCAACGTCTTGCAAATACAAAATCAATCTACTGAGACTGATTTTTCAATCTGCTGCAAACGATTTTTCATTCTCAGCCAAACGATTTTCCGTTCTCAGCCGAACGATTTTCCGTTCTCAGCCGAACGAAATCACCCCTTCCGCCCATACGTGTCCGCCTTCCGGAAGTCTGACAAACATAGACGTGGAGCGCCATTTGCCTGTCCCGGAAACACAAAAAAAGGTTGCCCTTGTCTTACCAAGGACAACCTCCATATCATCAAACGCTTACGGACGCGAAAAGAACTGCTTACTGTATTTCAATCACACGGTTCACTTTTGCTTTCTCTTCCGGAGTGCGTTTCGGAAGCGTGATGTTCAATACTCCGTCACTCACATTTGCACTGATCTTGTCTTTCTCCACGTCATCCGGCAAAACCAGAGCCTGCTGGAACTTGGCGTAAGAAAACTCACGACGCAAATAGCGTTTGTTCTTCTTGTCTTCCTCTTTCACCTCGTTCTTTTTCTCCATCGAGATAACCAGTTCTCCGTCTTCGCCCAAATGGATGGTAAAATCTTCTTTCGTCATACCCGGGGCGGCTACTTCCACTTTATAGTCTGCATCACTTTCTATCACGTTGATAGCCGGTGCTGTGGCGTTCACCTTGCCCATCCATTCATTGTCGAAAAAGTCGTTAAACAAACTCGGTAACCAATTCTGACCATTGTACTTTCTAATCGGTGACATAATCTTCATCTCCTATCCTTTAAGTTATACATTCATTTTTTCTTTCCGGACGGCCTTCCTGTCGGTTGCCCCGTCCGCCTGAATAAAATACAAACCCCGTACCCGGAAACTCCATAACTTCATCGGACCGTCCGGGATTAAACTTTTGAAAACCTTTTTAAGCCCATACGGACTGATTTTAAAATTGTGCAATCCTTTTTAGCACCCACTCTTTTTTTCAACTGACATTATTGGCGCAGAAAACGACAAAATGTCAGTAATCAGCAGTTTATTGTTTTCTTTTCCTGTCTTTTATTTCATTATATTTTACTTCGCAAGGATAAATCCTTATATTTGCGGCATGATTATTCTACTTTCAATCCCAAAACACCTGATGAAACAGAAATTTCCCAAAAGACGTAGCGGCATCTGCGCCCTGATGGCCGGAACGGCCTTGCTCGCAGCCTGTCATTCCTCCTCGGAAAGCCGGCATGAAACGGGACGGGTTGACGCGGCTTCCACCACTCACCGGCCGACGGTAGCCATAAACGGCACCGCCACGAGCCAAACGGGCGTGTCGTCACCTGTGGTGTACATCTATAAAATGAAAAAAGACTACTCCAAGTTAGTGCCCGTACTGATGAACGAAGAACGCACCCGTATTGTGTCCTATCCCGATCCCGTAGACCTGCAACGGGGCGGCAAGCCTGCCTTGCCTACTCCGCTCGAAGGGGGCTATTGGTTAGACAACCGGGGGATTGGCCCCACCGTGGCTTTCCTCTCTTATACCTACGAGGAATATATCCGGCTGACCGCACCTCCCAGTCGCGAGGAGATGATGGAACGCATCGTGGACAAATACCCGCTCACGGAGATACACGCCTGCGGCCGCCGTGCAGACTACAAGAATATCGTGACGGAACTGAACGAAAAAATACGGCGCGAAGGATGGAAATAATCCGCCGCCATACACATTATTAATATAATAGAAACAGAAGATGAAGAAAATGACTTTCAAAATTTACATGGCGGCCTGTTGCGCCGCATTGGCCTTCAGTGCCTGCAGTGAAGAAGATGCTACCCGGCACGGCGTGGCACCGGCAAAGATCGGCACCATCAGCCTGAACACCGGCAAAGATCAAGTGCGTCCCGGCCAACCCCTGACAGCCTCCATCGCCCTCCCCACAGGCGGGCAGAACATCAGCGAAGAGACTTACACATGGGGGGCACTGAACTATCCTTCGGAAAAGGAAGAAAACGGAACGGCCTATTTCAGCTTCACCGCACCCGAAGAACCGGGACAATACAGTTTATCGTTCAACGCCCGTTACTCGTTCCTCGGCCCTGATGCGGAAGGCAACTTTTACAAAGACATGAGCAGCACACTGGACTACACAGTCATCTCCTGCGACATCTTCAGCAGTTTTTGGGATGACGACCTCGCCACTACACTGAAGGTCTATCCCCGGCTCACGGAAAGCACGTCGCAACCCGGCACTTATTTGGGTACATTTGCGGATAAGTTGTCCTCCAGTTCCTTCTCCACCATCAACCGCGCCTTCACATTCAACGACAACATCCTGTCGAAAATCACGGAATATGAAATCTACACCAATACGGACGTAAGTACCTACGCCAGAAAATTCTACGTCGTGCGCACCTATGCCCAAAGAAGATTCAATATGGAAGTAGAGACCGAGTATTATGACGACGCATCGACTCCCGGCCTCCATACCCCGATAGCCGAAGAAGACTGGAACGATGAGAATTGGAGGAACGAGGTGGGGCAAAAACTCCAAGCAGGCACCCTCCGCCTCTACTGCAAATTACAGGACGAACACACCCAGCTCTGGCTGAGTGCATTCGACACCGGTGACGGCAGCGGCATCTACCTCGTCCGCGACTACACGGCGAATACCGTCAGATAAATCACAAACCATAACAATTTATATACAATGAAACATCGTTACCTCCTTTGGCTTGCGGTCGCCCTTATCGGTACACAAGCCTCAGCCGAGCCCCGCAAAGAAGCGCAGGCACGGCAAATAGCAGAGGAGTTCCTCGCCGCCAAACGTGTGACCGCCACACGTGCCGCCGCACCGCTTACCTTGGCAGCCACGTCCGAGACCTCCCCCTTGAAACGCGGCCTCGGCACGGCACAACCGGCATGGTACGCCTATAACCAAGGCTCGGAAGCTTTCGTTATCGTCTCCGGGGACGACCGCATGGCCGACATTCTCGGTTACTCCACCGAAGGCGCATTCCGCACCGGGGACATGCCCGCCGGACTCAAAGCCTTGCTCGACGCATACGCCGCGCAGGCCGGGCATATCTGCCAAACAGGAGAAGCACCCGACGGGCGACGGACGTTCAACCTGAAACAAGAAGACACGTCATTCCCCGAAGCCGTCGCTCCCTTGCTCGGCGACATCAACTACAACCAAGGCACGCCCTACAACAAATTCTGTCCCGAACTCAACGGTGAACAGATGGTGACGGGCTGTGCTGCAACTGCCGCCGCAATGATCATGCGCTACTATAAATATCCGGAGCGCGGCACAGGCAACTATTCCTATACCACGGAGACCCACCAATTCCCCGTGGAATTCGATTTCGGCAACACGCCTTTCGACTGGGACAACATGCTGCCTGCCTACAACTATGGCGAATACAACGAGACACAAGCCAATGCAGTGGCCACACTGATGAAAGCCTGCGGCGTGGCCGCACAAATGGACTATGCCTCGACATCGAACACCTCCTGTGAGGAGCTCATGCAAGGCATGGTGAAATATTTAGGCTATGACCCGTCGGCCTATTTCACATACAGGTCTCTCTATTCTTCCGAGGAATGGATGAACCTCATCAAAACGGAGCTTTCGGCCAAGCGGCCTGTGCAATATAACGGACAAGACGCCACAATTGGCGGCCATGGTTTTGTCATCGACGGCTACGACAGCGACGACCTCGTGCACGTGAATTGGGGATGAGGAGGAGCTGACAACGGGTATTTTGAATTATATTCCCTTAATCCGGAAAGTCTTGACATCGGAGGAGGTGGAGGAGGCTTTAAGTTCCTCCAACGCATGATAGTCGGCCTGATGCCCCAGACCGGCACACCGGTGCCTTCCTGCCATTTATACATGGACGATGCCGAATATGAAAACGGAACCTTCCGCTTGAACAATATTACAAACTCCGGCTACATATTCGACGGGGAAATCACCCTTATGGCCGAAAAGGACGCTACGGCACAACCGTTCTCCAAATCTTACCGGACAGAAAACGAGGTTCCTACCGAGGCATCCATAGAGTTTTTAACTTTCAGCGGCTTCGACCCGACAGCGTTAGCACCGGGAACATACCGAATATACCCGGCCGCACGCCAAGCCGGACAAGAAGAATGGAAAGAAATACGGAAAAACCCCAATGCCACAAAAGAATTTTACCTCGAAGTATTCCAGGACGGCTCTTCCGAATGGCACGCCTCCGGCCGGGAAGCCGTAGTGAACATCACTCCCTCCGGTAAGCTTTACAGCGGCTATAATGCAGATTTCAAGGTGGAGATACGGAACGAGGAAAAAAACAGTGAGTTTCACAATGACGTATATGCCCTGCTAATAGACATTGAAAGGAACGAGCTAATGGATTATTTTCCCGTAGGAAGTTTCTGCCTGCCCGCTCTCGATGACACCACGTTCACCGCCACACGGACATTGCCCGCAGTGGAAGAAGGGCGGTACGGAATACAGGCGGCTATCCTCATAGGCTACGGGATTCACGCAATAAGTCCCCTCGTGGAGATAGACATCGAGGAAGCCGACTTGGCCGAAGGCTTCAACCTGACAGGCGGACTCGACAAGGCATCGTACGAACAAGGCGAGACCATGACCTACAAGGGAAGCATCGACATCGAAGGCCACAGCGGCGATATGTATACAGACCTGTTCGTAATCGGCATTTATCCGAAAGAACTGGGCGACCCCTTGCAATACCAAATCTTGCAAGTCACGGCAACAAAAGAAAAACCCATGCACTTTGAATTGCAATTCAAGGCTACCCTCCAGCCGGACGACTACCGTTTCATCGTGGCGAATCACAACGGCACCGAAATAGCACAGACTACCTATTTCGAGATTACCGAACCTTCGGCGATACAAGGCATGGCCGCACAAACGGCTGACGCTCCTGTCTATTGCTCCGCCCCGGGAGAAACGGACATCCGTTTCCGCTATGGCGGAAAGGTGGCACGTGCCGACCTTTACGACAGCCGAGGACAACGGCTTCTCTCTTCCGACAAGCCTGAAAGCGCGGACGGAAACTACCGTATTACCGCCGGACAGTTGCACCATGGAATCTACCTGTTGCGTGTCGTGACGGCCTCCGGCACCGCCCACACACTGAAATTTGTGCGGTAACACGGTGCAAACATAAAGCATCGCGTCCCTGTATGCCATTGCACGTTTCCGGGGAAACGTCAGGCCATACAGGGACGCGATGTTTTCAACAAACGATAAAACTATTGTTTCATCAAGTATGCCTTGAATCCGGCAAAGTCCTTGCCCATCGGGATACTCTTCTTCTCCCCTTTCATGAAGGCGGCCAACTTTTCAGGTATGTCCACCGGACCGCCGATGATATTCTCCACCGTGGCCTGGAACTTGGCCGGATGTGCCGTTTCGAGAAACACACCGCATTCGCCCTCACGCAGCCCCTCGCTTAAAGCACGGAAGCCGCAAGCCCCGTGCGGGTCGAGCAAGTAACCGTTCGTTTCATAACAAGCCTTCACGGTCTCGGCAATCTGCGCGTCGGTATAAGTCGCCCCGCTGATTTCAGCCGTAATGGCCGCGTGGCTTCCCTTGTATAAGTCGTAGATTCGGGCAAAATTACTGGGGTCGCCCACATCCATGGCATTGGCGATGGTCTGCACCGACGCACGGGGATGGTATTCTCCCGTCTGCAAATAATTATAGAAGATGTCGTTGGCATTGTTGGCTGCAATGAAACGCTTCACCGGCAAACCCATCACCTTGCCAAACAATCCGGCCGTGATGTTGCCGAAGTTTCCGCTCGGCACGCATACCACTAATTGGTTGGCCTTACCGAGCTTCTTCATCTGGGCATAGGCGTAGAAATAGTAAAATGCCTGCGGCAGGAAACGGGCCACGTTGATGGAATTGGCGGACGTCAGTTTCATGTGGCGGTTCAGTTCCTCATCCATGAAAGCGTTTTTCACCAAAGCCTGACAATCGTCGAACACGCCGTCCACTTCGAGGGCGGTAATGTTCTGCCCCAACGTCGTAAACTGGCATTCCTGAATGGCACTCACCTTGCCTTTCGGATAAAGTACATGCACGTGAATACCTTCCACACCCAGAAAACCGTTGGCCACGGCACTCCCCGTATCGCCGGAAGTAGCCACCAACACATTCACCTGATTACACCCTTCTTGTTTGATGAAGTATCCCAAAAGGCGGGCCATGAAACGCGCCCCCACGTCTTTAAAGGCCAACGTGGGACCGTGGAAAAGTTCCAAGGAATAAATGTTCTCCGTCACTTTCACCACCGGACAGTCGAAATTCAACGTGTCGTACACGATTTGTTTCAACGTATCGGCCGGCACGTCCTCTCCGAAGAAAGCGTCCGCCACGCGGTAGGCCACTTCTTGAAAAGAAAGGTCCTGTATCTCGTCGAAGAACGACTCCGGAAGATGCCGGATGACCTCGGGCATAAACAAACCTTTGTCGCTCGCCAGGCCTTTCACTACGGCTTCGTGAAGCGTAGCGCGGTCGGCCTTACCGTTCGTACTATAATATTTCATAAAGTATGGTCGATTAATGTTTCATAAATTCACGAATAAACTCATCGCCCCGAAGCAACCCGTAGCTTCCGGCTTTAGCTGCGTCCTCATCGAACGTCTGTACGCTGTCCGGCTCTATGCCAGGGTAGTAAATGGCAAACGGTATAGGGTCGGGCGTATGCGTACGGTGGGCACAGGGCGTAGGATGGTCGGGCAACACGGCGATGGCCACCGGTTCTTCCCAATCTTTCACGGCTTCCAAAATCGGTCCGATGGCACGGCGGTCCAGATTCTCTATCGTCTGCAACTTCAATTCCACGTTTCCGTCATGACCGGCTTCGTCGCTCGCCTCTACATGCAGATACACGAAATCACCGTCTTTCAAGGCTTCTATCGCCGCTTGGGCCTTGCCTTCGTAATTCGTATCGTACAAACCGGTAGCCCCTTCCACATCTATGACCTGCAAACCGGCATAACGTCCGATACCCCGTATGAGGTCTACGGCGGTAATGACCGCACCCTTTTTGATTTGAGGATAAGTCTCCGTCAACGGAACCATGGCCGGACGGTTGCCGCCGCCCCACGGCCAAATACTGTTGGCCGCATCGCGGCCTTCCTTCATCCGGCGGATATTCAACGGGTGGTCGGCCAACAACCTCTGAGACTCCAGAATCAGGCGATTCAGCAAGTCTGCGGTTTCCTGGGCTTCGGGTACTTCGGCCTTCACCATACAGTCACGGAAAGGCGTACCCGGCACGTCGTGCGGAGGAGTGCAATGCAGATGCTTGTTCCCTCCTTTGATGACCAATAAATGGCGGTACTGCACACCCGTATAGAAATGTATACGCTCGTTACCTAACTTCTCTTGCAAGAAACGAATCAGCACATCCGCCTCTTCCGTCTCCAACCGTCCGCAAGAATGGTTTTTTATCTTACCTTCTTCAATGCAAATCAGATTACAACGCAACGCCAAATCGTCATCGGCCAGTTCGACTCCGATACTGGCCGCTTCGAGCGGCCCGCGTCCTTCATACACCTTGTGCTGATCGTAACCCAAAATGGAAGAATTGGCCACTTCGCTACCGGGATGAAATCCCTCCGGCACGGTCTGCAACAATCCGTTGCGTCCCATGCGGGCTATCCAATCCATATTAGGCGTATGGGCATATTGCAACAGCGTCTTGTCGCCCAAGGCCGGAACTTTCCAATCGGCCATGCCGTCGCCCAGTATAATAATATGCTTCATCTTTATCTCCTTACCTTAATTATATATCTGTCATACGTTGGCAATACTCATGATGTCGGCAAAAACACCGGCCGCCGTCACTCCGGCCCCGGCTCCGTATCCCTGAATCTGCATGGGATACTCCTTATAGCGTTCAGTCGTCAGCAAGATAATGTTATTGGAACCTTCGAGGGTGTAGAACGGATGTTCACGTCCTACCTCACACAGTTCCACACTGGCTTTGCCGTTCTCGTAACGGGAAACAAAACGCCAACGTTTTCCTTCGCTCTCCAATACCTTACGCCGCCGCTCGAAATCGGCATCCAGGGAAGGCAGGTTCTTCCAAAATTCATCCAACGTACCCCGGAAAAACGAATCGGGCACGAACAGGTGCTTCTCCACGTCGGACTGTTCGATACGGTAACCGGCTTCACGCGCCAAAATCACCAACTTGCGGATGACATCTTTTCCGCTCAAATCCACACGGGGATCGGGCTCGCTATATCCTTCTTCCTTGGCCAGCCGCACGGTCTCGCTAAACGGAACGTCGGCCGAAATCTTGTTGAATATGAAATTCAAAGTACCGCTCAATACGGCTTCTATCTTCAAAATCTTATCCCCGCTGTTCAGCAAATCGTTCATGGTACGGATAATGGGCAGGCCGGCTCCCACATTCGTCTCGAACAGGAACTTCACCCCACGCTTACGGGCTGTGGATTTCAGTTTCTGATAAGTGGCGTAATCGGAAGAGGCCGCAGCCTTATTGGCCGCCACCACGGAGATGTTATGCTCCAGAAATTCCTGATACAGTCCGGCCACATCGGAACTGGCCGTACAGTCGACAAACACGGAATTGAAGATGTTCATTCCTATCACTTCGTCACGCAAGCGGTTCAAATCGCTCGGCGCACTATGCGCCAACTGTTCACGGCAGTTCTCCAAACTGATACCTTCGCGGTCGAACATCGCATTGTGCCCGCTGGCAATACCCACGACCTTAAGCTTCAAACCCCGTTCTTTCTTCAATTTCTCACTCTGCTGCGCCAACTGCGCAATCAAGCTACTACCCACCGTCCCTACTCCGCACAGAAAAAGATTGAGGACTTGGTATTCCGAAAGAAAAAAACTATCATGGATGACATTAAGTGTCTTGCGTACAGCCCGTCCACCACAAAAGAGATATTCGTCTCCGAAGCGCCCTGTGCACAAGCAATCACATTGATGCCGCTACGCCCCAACGTTCCGAACAACTTACCGGCGATGCCGGGCGTGTGCTTCATGTTCTCGCCCACGATGGCCACTGTAGCCAAACCGCTTTCTGCCGTCATCCGGTACATAGCTCCCGTCTCTATTTCCTTGGAGAACTCCGCATTCAAAACCTCGCAAGCCGCATCGGCATCCGCATCGCGTACACCGATGGACGTACTGTTCTCCGAAGAAGCCTGCGACACGAGGAACACACTGATGCCGTTATTGGCCAACGCCGAGAAGATACGACGGTTCACGCCGATGACTCCCACCATAGACAAACCGGAAACCGTAATCAATGTCGTTCCGTTTATACTGGAAATACCCTTGATAGGCTTCTGGTCTTCGGCGATGTCGCTCTTAATCACCGTGCCTTTTCCCGAAGGATTAAACGTATTCTTGATGAGAATCGGAATATTCTTTACGCAAACCGGATAGATGGTAGGGGGATAAACCACCTTCGCACCGAAGTTGCAAAGCTCCATAGCCTCTACATAACTCAACTCATTGATGGTATAAGCGGTGGAAATCACCTTCGGGTCGGCCGTCATGAAACCGTCCACATCCGTCCATATCTCCAAAAAAGAAGCATCCAATGCCGCTGCAATGATGGAGGCCGTATAGTCCGACCCTCCACGACCTAAGTTCGTCACCTCTCCGGAGTCGGCATCCGTGGAAATGAATCCCGGAACCAAAGAGACTTTCGGCAAGTCGACAAAAGCCTGTTTGACCAATTCGTGCGTCAAATCGGATGCCAACAACTGACGTCCCGACTTAATCTCAGTCTTAATAAAGGTACGTGAATCGAACCATTTGGCTCCGTCTATCAACACGGCTACTATATTGGACGACAGCCGCTCCCCATAACTGACTATGGCAGCAGACGTCTTAGGCGAAAGATCACGGATAAGATAGACGCCTTGATAAATGCTTTTCAACTCATCCAGCAAGGCGTCGATGGTCTCCAATAAACGTTCCTTATTTTCTCCGGAAGGAATTACGGCTTCTATCATCTGATGGTGACGCACGGCAATCTCATCAAACTCGGACTGGTAAGACAAGTCTCCGGCCAAAGCCAACTTGGATGTCTTAATCAACTTGTCGGTAATTCCGCCCAATGCAGATACTACGACAACCACAGGCTCCTTTTCAGCCTCAACAATCTTTTTAACACTCAGAATGCTTTCTACGGAACCTACGGATGTTCCCCCAAATTTTAATACTTTCATATCTACGTTTTCAGAATTGGATCTCTTTGCATGCAGGCCCACAACACCTGTCTCGACCGCTCCGAGACCTTAATATTTCAAAGTTGTTCTATCGTTGTATAACATCCGCAAAAATAGCAATTATTTATCTAAAAAGGCTTATGAAATAAAATTAATTTGTATTTTTGCCTAATAAATCATCGATATTAAGTATACACTCACATGACAAAAAAAACTTTTCTTCTCTATATCTTATTACTGTTCACCGCCATGCCGGTAAGCGCCGGAAAGGATTTCTATGAAGGAGAACCCGTATATGCGAGCCGTTGGCGGGATTACAGGCGAAGCTCTTACTTCGGTCTGCGTTTCGGTCTGAACGTCCCTACGGTGCGATACAAAGGGACAGGAGGAGAAGCACAGACCAATCCGTTGCCACGCTATCATATCGGTTTGGTTTACGGAAACAAGCTGGGCGACGGACTGCCCTTCTTCTTGGAGAGCGGATTGATTTACACGGAAAAGGGTACGGAAATAGAAGCCACGGAGGAAGTCGAGTTTAAGAAATGCTACATGAGGTATCTGGAAATTCCCATTGTACTGAAATACAAACTCAACACCAACGCCGACGATTTCACCGTGCAACCGTTTTTCGGAGGTTTCATGGCCGTAGGCGTAGGAGGAACGACCAAACTTTACGATTCCCGTACCAAGATTGACCCATTCGGAGCCGACCGCTATAAACGCTTCGATGCCGGAATACGGGTAGGTTGCGGCATGGCTTTCCAAAACTTCTACTTTGAAATGGGATACGACATCGGCTTGTTCAACATTGCCGGACGTAACTACAGCGAATACCATTACGACGACTTCGACGGGCACATCCGCACGGGCAACCTCACCGTGACCTTGGGAGTGGATTTCTAACTCCCGAGGTAAGCAGCCGCAGCTTCCGCACAACGTTCCCCGTCCATCGCGGCCGACACGATGCCTCCGGCATATCCGGCACCTTCACCGCACGGGAACAATCCCTTCAACCGCACGTGTTGCAAAGTTTCCCCGTCGCGCACGATACGTACGGGTGCCGACGTACGGCTCTCCACTCCTATCATCACGGCCTCGTTGGTCAGGAAACCACGGGAGGCTTTGCCGAAACGGCGGAAGCCCTCTGCCAACCGTGATGAACTTCGGCATCCAGAAATGCAAAGGCGAGGACACCAGTCCGGGGGCATACGAACTCGCGGGCAGGTCGTAACTCAAACGCCCGTTCACGAAATCGGCCATCCGTTGCGCGGGAGCCGTCTGCCGGCAATTTCCCTGCTGCCAGTTCTGTTCTTCCAAGGCTTCCTGAAAGAACATCATGGCCAACGGATGACGCACGTCCGGCTGCAAACCGGAAACAGCCATAAAACCGGCCAGTGATTTCTCCTCCAGATCTTCCGGGTGCAACTCCACCACCATGCCGGAATTACTCCATTTCGACCCACGGTTGCTGGGCGACATCCCGTTGACCACCGTCTGCCGGGGGCCGCTGGCTGCCGGAACGACGAACCCGCCCGGACACATACAGAAACTGTACACCCCGCGGCCTTCCACTTGCTGCACAAAGCTATACTCCGCAGCCGGAAGATACTTTCCCCGTCCGTTCCGGTTGTGATATTGTATCTGGTCGATGAGGAGCGACGGATGTTCCAAACGTACACCGACCGCCAAGCCCTTGCTTTCGATTTCCACGCCATGGGTATGCAACCAACGGTAGACATCACGCGCCGAATGCCCTGTGGCCAGAATAACCGGCCCGCGGAAGGTCTTCCCCGTGTTCGTCTCTATCCCCACCACCGTGTCTTTCTCGATGAGCAAGACATCCATACGGGTCCCGAAATGCACTTCTCCCCCGCAGTCCAGAATCGTCTTGCGCATGTTCTCGATGACTCTCGGAAGTTTGTCCGTCCCGATGTGGGGATGGGCGTCTTGCAAGATGGACACACTGGCACCGTGTTGACAGAATACATTCAGGATTTTCTCCGCATTCCCGCGTTTCTTGCTCCGGGTGTACAGCTTTCCGTCGGAATAAGCTCCTGCGCCGCCTTCCCCGAAACTGTAATTGCTCTCGCTGTCCACTTTATGTTCACGCGATATTTTGGCCAAGTCCAACTTGCGGTCGCGGACGTTCTTGCCTCGTTCCACGATGACGGGACGATACCCCGCTTCAATCAGGCGCAAGGCGGCAAACAGTCCGCCGGGACCGGCACCGACCACAACCACCTGCGGACATCCCTCCACATTCCGGTATGCCGTACGGACAAATTCATCGTCCTCCGGCTGCTCATTGACATACACCCGTACCTTCAAGTTGACGAATATCGTGCGCTGACGGGCGTCGATACTGCGTTTCAACACCCGTATGGCCGTCAGCGTCCGTTCGTCCTTTCCTTTCTCGCGGGCGACGTAACGGCGCAAGGCCTGCTCGTTGGCTGCCGTTTCCGGCAAGACCCTGAGTTGGTATTCTTCTATCATATCCTTATCGTTATCTGTTCGTTTAACCGAAAAGCGCACGGAGCGCCTCTTCCACTTTCCGCACCGGGACAAGTTCTATCTTCAGTTTCGACGTGTCGAATCCCTGCAAGTTGTGGCGCGGGACAATCATTTGCCGGAAACCGAGCTTGGCAGCTTCCGCCACGCGCTGCTCGATACGGTTTACCGGACGTATCTCGCCGCTCAAGCCGACTTCCCCGGCCATGCAGACGCCGCTTTCGATGCCCGTGTCCACATTGCTGCTCAACACGGCGGCAATGACGGACAAGTCGATGGCCGGATCGGTCACTTTCAATCCTCCGGCTATGTTCAGGAACACGTCTTTCTGCGCCAGTTTGAACCCTACCCGCTTCTCCAACACGGCCAGCAACATATTCAACCGGCGCAGGTCGAAACCGGTGGCCGAACGTTGTGGCGTGCCGTAAGCCGCCGTGCTGACCAAGGCTTGCGTTTCGATGAGGAAGGGGCGTACGCCCTCGATGGCCGAAGAGATGGCGACGCCCCTCCGTCCTTCGTGATTCT
>ERZ772863.2014-NODE-2014-length-15197-cov-2.841831_pt1 | contig 15197 bp, 10 predicted proteins | sample MGYA00512134_ERZ772863 | MGnify/ENA primary metagenome ERZ772863 (study PRJEB29015, sample SAMEA2737659) | human gut metagenome | biome: human gut; feature: human-associated habitat; material: faeces | place: China | collected 2012 ...
AACGTCGAAAGTACTTGGCTGGAAGCGGCCTGGGAGGATAGAAAGCTGCCGGTTAAAAAATAACCATACCATACGGTATGGTTATTTTTTTATGTATAGAAGTTTTCTATAGGCTCCATTGTAATTTTCTAAGTACTTTTATTTGCTGTTTAAGATAAAAAACGTTACAATAATAATGTATAAAACTTTACACTGGAGGTATACCATATGGAACTGACTGAAGTCACGAAATTTCGCCGGGCAGTATTAACCGGTTTAGCACGCTTTACCTGGCAAGGGACTTTACCAGAGCATATTTATGATATACTTTATAGCGTTGTAACAGAAGACAGTCCTCGTGTTCGTTGCTGTGTGCATAAGGAACGGGCTGTACTGAAAAATCGCATCAATATGGCACTGGGGCTTACGGTTGGATTGAATATTGTCGAGGCATCAAAAATTGCGTTAACAGAGCCTGTTAATAAAGCGCTGCCTATTATTGATGTCTTGCCGGAAGCTTGTGACCAATGTCCAATTGATAAATTTTTGGTCACTGACGCTTGCCGGCACTGTGTAGCCCATAAATGCATGAATAAATGTCCTAAGAAGGCTATCACTATCCATCAAAATCGAGCATATATAGATAAAACAAAATGCATTGAATGTGGTATGTGTAAAAAAGTTTGTCCTTATGGAGCTATTATTGAGATCAGTCGGCCGTGTGAGAGATCCTGTGCTCTTAATGCTATCCATGCGGGTGCAGACAGAAAAGCAAAGATTGATACTTCTAAATGTGTGGAGTGCGGTTCCTGTCGCAGTGCTTGTCCGTTTGGCGCCATTGATGAACGCAGTAATATTGTGCAGATCATTCAGGCTATTAGAGCAGGGCAGCGAGTACATGCTTTACTGGCACCTTCGTTTATTGGTCAGATGGGTTTTAAAGTGACTCCGCCGCAAATTGTGGCAGCATTAAAAAAGATGGGATTCGCCGCGATTGAAGAAGTTGCAGTCGGAGCTGATATGACGGCTTTACACGAAACGAAAGAATTTATGGAAAAAGTTCCGGCACGCCAAAAATATATGACTAATTCCTGTTGTCCGGCTTTTGTTGCACTGATACAAAAACATTTGCCAAATGAGGCGGATAAAGTATCTACTACTGTTTCACCAATGGTTGCTTGCGGACGCTATGTAAAATCTGAATATCCTGAAGCTGTTACAGTTTTTATCGGTCCATGCATAGCTAAGAAAGGTGAAGCAAGGAAGTTTAGTGATGCTATTGATTATGTGCTGACGTTTGAAGAACTTGCTTGTATGATGGCGGGTGCTGAAATAGATCCGGCAACGCTTGCTTCAGAAAGCTATATAAACCAAGCTTCTGGGTTTGGGATTAGTTTCCCATTGCTGAAAGGAGTCCAGGGTGCATTGAACCATACCTTGGAAGAGTTAGAGGAAACTCAGGTCCAAGCTCATTATGCCAGTGGACTTGAGGCTTGTTTAGACGATATGAAAAAACTGGCATCAGGTAAATTACCATGTCAGTATTTTGAAGGTATGGCTTGCGTTAACGGCTGTATAGACGGTCCTGGAGCTTTGGCAGAATCTGGATTGGTCAGTGTGCTTATTAAAAAATATGCTTCAGAATCACAGCATAAAACAGTGCATGGAGATACCACTGCTGTTAAAGCTGTAAAAAAAGTAGATATGGAAGTCCGTTGATACTATGTGTGGAAGGCAACGATAAAAAAATCCTTACCTAAAAAGGTAAGGATTTTTTTATTAATCATTGCGCATTAAACCTAAGGAATCAAGTAATTTAAAAGTCAAGCTCATTAAAATCGCAACCAGTGTGGCAAGCACCATACCCTGAACGCTGATCGTTCCAAAGGTAAGCTTGGCTCCGCTGAGACCAACTATCATAATTACAGAGGACATTACGAGATTAGCAGACTTACTGTAATCGACCTTGCTTTCAACAAGAACCCTGATACCGGATGCGGCAATAACGCCGAACAGCAGAATGCAGACACCGCCCATGACTGGTACTGGGATGCTGCGAATAAGTTCGGATAGTTTACCGACAAAGGAAAGACAAATTGCCATTACTGCAGCACCACCGATGACCCACACGCTATAAACTTTGGTTATAGCCATAACGCCGATATTTTCACCGTAAGTAGTATTGGGTGTAGCACCGAAGAAGCCGGACAGAACGTTGGAACAGCCATCAGCAAAAAGGGAGCGTGCGAGACCGGGATCTTTGATCAGATTACGTTCTACTACATTGCCTGTAACTACTAAATGACCGATATGTTCGGCCAGTACTACTAAGGCCGCCGGAGCAATAATCAGGATAGCATTGAGATTAAAGGTTGGCTGATAAAAGTGCGGCATTTGGAACCATGGAGCTGCTGCTACAGGAGCTAAGTCTACCAGGCCCATGAAGAATGAAAAGATGTAACCGCAGATAACACCAAATAAAATTGGAATAATAGCCATAAAGCCTTTAAAAGCAACAGAACCGATAATTGTTACGGCTAAGGTAAACATGGAAACGGCAATATTTCTGAAATCTATTACGTCACCGGTAAGACCTGCCATACCTGCTGCGGTAGGAGCAAGCTCCAGTCCGATAACAGCGATGATAGCACCCATGCAGGCTGGTGGGAAAATGATGTCTATCCAGCCTGTACCAGTATATTTGATGATAAGTGAGAATAAAATAAAGATAAGACCGAAAACGATAAAACCAGATTGAGCGTCAGAATAACTGGAAGTACTTAAAATAACCATTACAGGGGAAATAAAAGCGAAACTGGAACCAAGATAAGAAGGTATTTTACCCTTAGTGAGAAACAGATAGAGTAATGTACCAATACCGTTCATAAACAGGCAGGTAGTAGGATTTACGTTGAAGAGAAATGGGACGAGGACAGTTGCGCCAAACATTGCAAACAGATGTTGAATACTGAGTGGAATGTTGAGCAGAAGCGGCGGGCGTTCCTCTACTTGGATGACTTTGCGTTCCATGATGATGACCTCTTTTCTAAGTTTAAATGCTTATATAATTGTAAAATTTTTTTTGTAAATTGGCAATAGCAGTGACGATTTTGTGATGGAAAAGTAACATCTAGGTGAAGAATACTGAAAAACATAGTTTTGCCACATATTCAATGCTATAATGAAGGCATAATGAATTGGGAGGTTTTACTATGAAAAAAATAAAAACACTGGCAGCTGCAGCAGTTGTTGCCGTAAGTTTATTCTCAATGCAGGGGGACGCTATGGCAGCCGAAGATAATACGATATCTGTCAGAGGTATTGCTAAGCAGGAAGTAGCACCTGATATGGCTTATCTAACACTTGGAATCAGTGTTAAGGGCGATACGGCTGAGTCTGTGCGCACTCAGGCGGCAGAAGCAAGTCAGAAAGTACGTCGGGCTTTGTTAGGGATGGCGATCAGTGAAAACAATATCCAAAGCTCAAGCTATAATTTGTATCCTGACTATGAAAACGTCAACGGTAAAAATAAGCAAAAAGGCTATGCTTTGAATACTACTTTACGGATCAAGGTTGACGATTTGAAAAAACTTGGTGATATTATTGATAAAACAGTCCAGGAAGGCGTGACGAATGTTAATCAGGTAAGCTTTGCTTTAAGTGAAGAAAGCAATGTGCAGCGTCAGCTTTTAGCGGCTGCTGTTGATAACGCCCGTGCTAAGGCTGCTATCGTAGCTAATGCCGGCGGCCGTAATCTTGGTGAAATGCTTAGTGCAGATATCAGTGATTATAACGGTGAGACCATGGTTGCGGCTGGAACGAATTATAAACGTTCTTTAGCGGCCGATGTGGCAGCTCCTACACAACTGATGCCGGGAACTTTAAAAATTGACGCCAGTGTTGAAGTGACTTTTAAACTTAACTAACTAAATAAATAAAAGCCTGCCGCTTAAAGCAGCAGGCTTTTATTTATTTAGTTTTATTTTTAGGTAATTCATAGACTTCCAAAGCATGCAGCAATGCAGACGAGCCGGGTTTGTATTCGTTGCACATATGTTGCCAGGCAGCGAAGTTTTCCAGTTCTTTGCCCCAGTAAAAACAATCATCTTCGCTATAGCAGGCGGCAACAAGAGAAGCTTTTGCATCGACAGGGGTTTTTCCCATATCATCCGTAAAGACAATAAAAACTTTTTCGTCTTCGAAATCCATTCCATAAATAACAATATTTTCTTCCTCTGTTGCCGATTCCCAGCAACCAAGCTGTTCAAATTCTTTTGCTAACCCAGCCATGATATTACCTCGCTTTTTTATTTCTACAATCATCTTATTTATAGAATAGCCCATTTTTCAGTATTTGTCTATGTATGTTACTGATAAAAATGCCTGCAAAGTTCGGCGCAGTATAGTATAATAAACCAAAGAGTACAAATGAAAGGTGCGAAGCAATAGCCATGGAAAAGCGCAAAGCAAGCGAAATAATGCAGGTCGAATTTATTTGCCCTAAGTGCGGCAAACATCTGGCCTGGGCTGTCCGGACAGCTAGTATGAGCTGCCCTAGTTGCGGCAAATGGGTAACAGATAAAAACAGAAAACAAACACCGGCCGATGCTTTGATGCCTATTGACAGCGATCAACTGGTACTTTTTTAGATTTTTGAAAGAGGGGACATGAAAGTATGCAAAAAATCTGGCAGGAAGCAGAAGCGCTGCAGACCGAATTAGTCGAACGCCGTCGTGATCTACACCGTCATCCGGAAACTGGCTGGACGGAATTCAGAACGGCTTCAATAGTAATTAAGGAGCTACAGGCTCTGGGGTATGAAGTTTATATGGGCGATGACGCCTTAGTTGAAGAGGAAATGATGGGGCTGCCCGTAACAGAAGTGCTGGAACAGGCTATGGTACGTGCTGTCAGTGAAGGTGCCGATGCAGACTTAGTTGAAAAGATGCGGGGTGGTAAAACCGGTGTCGTGGGTGTGATGAAATTTTCCCGACCTGGTAAAATAGTAGCTTTTCGTTTCGACATGGACTGTAATGATGTCGAAGAGTGTGATACTGCTGATCACCGGCCTTTAGAAAGCGGCTTTCAGTCATTACATGCAAAAGAAATGCATGCTTGTGGACATGACGGCCATGTTACTATTGGATTGGGTTTGGCCAAACTGATATCGGAATATAAGGAAGAAATGGCAGGTACGATTAAACTTATTTTTCAGCCTGCTGAAGAAGGTGTACGTGGTGCTCGCGCTATGGTAGCCAAAGGTATTGTCGATGATGTCGATTATATGTTCGGCGGGCATATCGGCTTCAAAGCCACAAAATCTGATTCTCTGGTCTGCCTGACAGGAGGTTTTCTGGCAACTACAAAGCTGGATGCCAGTTTCAAAGGTGAATCAAGCCATGCTGGTGCAGCGCCTGAAAGAGGACGGAATGCCCTTTTAGCAGCTGCTGCATCATGTATTGCGCTGCACTCTATTTCCCGTCATGGGCAGGGGGCATCCAGGATTAATGTAGGTGTCTTGCAGGCTGGAACCGGACGTAATGTTCTTCCTGATGTCGGGCTTATAAAGATGGAAACTCGCGGTGCCAATACAGAAATTAACGAATTTATGGTAACTGAAGCCCGTCGTATGATCAAAGCTTCTGCCGATATGTATAATGTCGACGTAACTGTAAGTGAAGCGGGAGGTGCGCCAGCCTGTGTGGCTGACCATGAATTGGGAGCCGAAATCAAGGCGCTTGCTGAAGCTTGTGGACAGTATGGTCAAGTCGTTGATTATATGGATTTAGGTGGCAGTGAAGATTGTTCTTATTTTATGGAAAGAGTACAGCAGAACGGCGGACGTGCAGCTTACCTGATGTATGGTACTGAAATTGCAGCCGGACATCATAACAGCTGCTTTGATTTTGATGAAAAGTGCCTTTATAAAGCGGTGGCCATGCTTACGGAGCTTGCTATTGCCTATACTAACAAATAAGAAAGGGCTCGCATAGCGGGCTCTTTTAATATAGGTAAGATTTTTATCGTGATTAAGTTATTAAAATAACACGCATTTGTCACAAAGGTTTGCTATAATATAAAAAGTACGAACCTATGAGAGGAGTTGTGATCATGAAATTACAACGCACATTTATTTTAACTTTAGTTTGCTTATTTACACTGGGATTAGGGATCGTCAGTGCGACAGAGCCGGAAAAAATTTATCCTAGTCCGGTACGTGACGTGATGGCCACTACCGGTGAAATAATTGCTGTTGACGGTGATAAAGTGACAGTAAAAGGCGATGGCAATTATCCTGTAGCCACAGTTATCGTAACGGATAAGACATTGCTTATCGATGGTAAAGACGGAGATCTGAAAGGTGATCGCGCCCTGAAAAAAGGCCGTAAAGTAACAGCTTATTATTCCAGTAAAATGACCCGCAGCTATCCGCCTCAAGCGGAAGGATTTGCTATTGTTTTTGGGAAAAACAATGAAAAACAAGGTAAGTATATGCATGTTGAAAAAGTTACTCCAAGTGAAAACGGAGAATCTGTGCGTTTGCTTAATTCAAACCGCGATATCATCGTAACGGTCAGCAAAGATGTTTATGAAGATTATCAGAATATCAAAGAAGGTGACCGTATCATGGCATGGTACAGTATCATGACCATGAGCCTGCCAGGTCAGACCAATGCTACCAAGGTAATTGTATTACCTTAAATAGTACAGTTTCAATGGGAAAGAGGGTTCATTGATGAAAATTTTTATGGATACCGCTGATGTCGACGAAATTGTCGGTATGGCGGAGTTGGGTATCGTTTATGGTGTTACTACTAATCCCAGCTTGATTGCTAAGAGCGGTCGTACACAGGCTGAAGTAATTCCTGAAATCTGCAAATTGGTAACGGGTCCTGTCAGTGCTGAAGTAATCAGCACCGAATGTGCTGGTATGGTGCGTGAAGCGCGTCAGCTTGCCCAGATAGCCGATAATATTGTTGTTAAGATACCATGTATTGCCGAAGGCTTAAAAGCAGTAAGAATACTTAGTGCCGAAGGTATCAAAACTAATGTCACACTGGTTTTCAGCTTGTCGCAGGCAATCCTGGCTGCCAATGCCGGAGCCTCTTATGTCAGTCCTTTTATTGGCCGATTAGATGATATTGGTGAAGACGGCGTGCAGCTTGTTGCCAATATGGTGAAAATATTTAAGCAGTATGGCTTGAAGACAGAAATCATTGCGGCCAGTATCCGCAATCTTGACCATGTAAATCAGGTTATGCTGGCAGGTGCGCAGATTGCAACAATTCCTACCAATGTGCTGGAACAAATGTTGCTGCATCCGCTGACAGACAAGGGCCTGGAAAAATTTTTGCAAGACTATAAAAACAGTTTGTGATAACTGCTGGGGAAATTTATACTTATGAAAAAATTTTTAGGAAATCTTTTAGCCGCATGTATGTGCGGCTTTCTTGTAAATGTTCCTGTGACAGGTTTTACTCAGGCTGTCTGGCCTGAACAGGGCGTTCCTGATTATCAGGAACTGCGGGCTAAGGTGAAAGCTGAGGGCCCGAAGTTACTGTTTTCTGACAGTCCGGAAATGGTTTATGAGACTGGTATTTTATATCGTGACACACTGCAAGGTGAAGGTCGGTTGTTTTTTCATCATGTCAATGGTACAAGTAAATTGAAGAAGCTTGCGATCATTGTTAAAAATAACGGGCTGCGACCTGTAAATTTTGCAGTGACACGCAGTGGTATAGACGGTCCCAGTCATGACTACCAGGCGGTTGGCAAAAAATCTCAGGAATATTATTTCGAGGAACAAAAATCAAAAAACAGTACGCTTGGCTTTGGTAAAACGCTGGAGCTTTTAAGTGGCGAAGGAATGTTGTTGCCCACCGATCAATTGTTGACCGGTACTATCGACTTTTTTAGTGACCGACCGGTTGAAGTAACAGTGTTGATGTGCGATCCGAAAACAGATATTGAACTTTTTTCTGCTTTGGCCAAACAGCTGCCGATTGATGAGCATCCGCTGCGTGGTACTTTTGTCAAAGCTGATCTAAACTATAAACTTCAGCATTCTATTGATACTGAAGCTGGCGTCGGTTATGCTCTGCTTTTGGCAGACAGCCAGACTGGTGAATATCTGCGCGGTACTGATGCAACTACCGGCCTGCCTGCTGAAAATTATGGTAATTACGGGGTAATTTATAATATTGATTATAAATTAAAAGGCGATAAACCCTATGAACTTTGGCTCAATCCCTGGGGTGGGATGTTCGCTGGCGTAGGGGTTTTAGAGCAGGGCGGCCAAAGGAAAATCATTAATATTCCAGAGAGCCCAGCCTTTGGCCGTTTAGGAGAAGAAGGATTTTGCATAGCCAGGCTTGAACCAAATAGTGAAGGTCGCTTCACTTGGTCACCGCCTGGTGCATCAAATTTGCCGATCAGGCTTTTCTGGTTACCTTCGGATTATGAAGCACCATACCTACATGATTGAGAATAAGCTAAAAGCGCAATGTTTATAACATTGCGCTTTTTTATATTTTAAATGATATCGTTTATCCAAGCTGCCGGTGAAATCGGCAGCTTTTTTTAGTAAAAGTAGTTTTTGCAAGACTTCTCAAACTAAAATATACAGTAAAAGTAAAAATGTCTTGCGGGGGGGGACGAATGTGATATTATATCAAAAATAACTTATAAACATAATATTAAATATAAAGGTTAATAAATTACAAAAAAGAGAATAATTTAAAATATCAAGAATAAAAAACAAAGTTTGTTACAGTAAATAACTGAAAAATTTACAATGGCAGCAAAAAATTTGGGGAAATTTTTTTATATGTTGCAACTTTTATTTCAAGAAAGGTGAGAGGGTTATGAAAAAAACACAGTTTAACAACAAAAAACAAGATTTATTGCAGAAAAAAGTAATGTATTCATTGCTGGCTGCCGGTTTCTTTTGCAGTATAGGCATTGCTAGTACTGCAGTAGCGGCTGTTGCCAGTGAAAAAGTCATCAATGGGGATATGCCGTCAGGTCTGGAAACGAATACAGAATATGTCAATATTACTGGCGGCAGCCGTATCACAGGTACAGTTAAAGTTATCAATGATGCCGATAATCAGACTGGTGCCCATGGCAGTGCTTTAAGTATACGTACCGATGAAGCTATTATTATTGACGGTGACGGACATGTAGAAATTCGCACTTATAATGATAATTCTTATGCACATACCAATGCAGTCAGACTGCATAACGATGGTGCCAGCCTCCTAATAGACAAAGCAGGTTATAACGTTACCATGGCTTTGGATGCTGCTGGCGGGCAAAGTACTAAATATGATGAAGTAGCTGGGATCTATGTTGCCAACAATAATCAGAACGTTGTTATAAATGCGGATAATATCAATTTTGAAAACAATGGCTATAATCGCGGCTACGGCATTTGGACAGGAGCTTCAGCTACAAATTCTCAGATAACTATTAATGGTAATACAAATTTCTCGGATTCGGCTTCTGCGACAGAAGCCTATGCTATTCGTCACGATCATGGCAGCACTGTTATCAACGGCGATACAAATATAAATATGGTCGGTGCCGGTGGTTCTGGATTACGTGCTATCAATGGTACGGTTGAATTCAATGGTAATACGGTTATCAATTTAAGCGGTGATGTGGCATATATAGATCGTTATGTGCCAGCATTCGGCATTTGGAACGGCGCTACCCCCTATGGCGTTACTCCAACTACCGGCGCACATGTTAAGCTTACCGGTAACACTCAGATCAATACAACCGGAGCTGGCAGCGCTGCAGTAGTAACTGAACTGGCAGGCGGTACTACAGAATTTTTTGGTAGTACTAAAATAACTACTGCCGGTGACAGCGGAAAATGGGGACGAGGAAGCGGTAGTGATATAGGAGCGCATGGCGTTTATAATAAAGCCGGCACTACAAATTTCCACGGTAACCTGTTTATAGATACTACAGGGCAGGACGCAACGGCAATTCATGCGCTTAGCGGACAGGTTAATCTTAATCATTACAGTGACGGCACAGAGGCACTGGCTGTTATTACTACAGCTAAAGATAATGCCCATGGTATTTATAATAATAAAGCTGTTGTAAATGCTGAATCGCATGTTAATATTTTTACTGCTGGTGCCGCGGCGTCGGCAGTTAAAGTGGATGGTGCAAGTACGACAACATTGAATGGACGCAACTACCTTACAACATCTGGTGATAAGGCACACGGCATCGAAGTATATGCTGCCGCATCATCTAAAGGCAGTGAAGAAAAAGCAGCCCAAGTGAAGGTTGGTAGTGATTCTACCGTTTATACTCAAGGGAATCAGTCACATGGTGTTTATACCGATATGCTGGATGCGGAGATTTCTTTAGGTGATGATATTAGCGTAACTACTAAAGGCAGTGGCTCACATGGTATTTATGCCTCCCGTGGTGTTATTGAAACAGGAGACGGATTACGGCTCAGTGCACAGGGAACAGGTTCTCATGCTGCCTATGCCGACTCTGCCGACGGCAGTATCAAATTTAACGGCGGAGCTGATATCAGTGCAGCAGATCCGGACAGTTATGCTGTTTATGCTGATAAGAGTGGGAAAATAGAAGGGATTACCGCTGACAGCAGATTTACTGTTCTTGGTAATATGCTTGCTGATAACAGCGGCAGTATAGAACTGTTTATGGCGGCGAACTCGCTGTTCACAGGTAAGTCGGAAACAGAAAATTCCGGCATTATAGACCTTGATATGACCGACAGCATGTGGCGTATGACAGGATCGTCTTCACTGACAAATTTTACTAACAATAAATCAGTAGTGGATATGACGAAAGACGGAGGTGTGTTCAGCAGTCTCACTACTGAAAATCTCAGTGGTAATGGCGGTTATTTTGTTTTGGATATTGATGGAACGACCAATGTCAATAACAGCGATCGTATTTATGTGACCGATACTTTTGATGGTACGCATGCGATCGCCTTAAATGAAATCACCGGTCTTTATACAGGTACAGAGGCTGAAAATACGGTACTGGCAAGCGTAAAAAACAATAACGGGATATTTACTGCAGTTGATGGAGAAGGTACACTGTACTATCAGCGTTACGAGCTGGATAAAAAAGATAATACGTATGACTCTAATTATACTACTGACTGGTATTTAAAAGCTGTGACGACCGTTGATCCTGAAGAAAAGCCGACACCGGGTGTAGATGGTGCGGTATCAGCCGGATCCTTAGCTTATTATACATGGCTTGATCATGATCAGTTGATGAAAAGGTTGGGAGACTTACGTCATAATGGCGTGGATGAAAAAGGTGTTTGGCTCAGGGTCAAGGGCGCAAAAATAGGGCGCAGCGGTAATTTTGGCTTCAAAAATAAATATACTCATTATGAATTAGGCTACGATGAAGTAATGAAGGAAAAGCAAAATTATACGCGGTACGGCGGTGTATCTATTAGCTATGCTGATGGTGATGCCAGTTACTCCCGCGGCAGTGGTGATAATCACAGTCGGGCTATGAATTTTTATGTTACTGAAATGGGTAATAAAGGACATTATCTGGATGTAGTATTAAGGTTCCACCATATTGATACCAATTTTAAAATGTTTGATGAAAACGGTAAAAAAATACGCGGTGATATGCACAATGTCGGTATTTCGTTGAGCAGTGAATATGGCCGTAAGAAAATGATTGATGATAAAGGTTGGTATATAGAACCACAGGGGCAGCTGACCATTGGTTATTTAGGCGGTGATAACTATACTACCAGTAATGGCATAGCAGTACGCCAGGGCGGAATTCGCAGTGCTTTAGGGCGCATAGGTTTTAACTTGGGCAAGGATATCGATGAGAAAACGAATATTTATTTAAAAGCCAATCTGCTGCATGAATTCGGCGGCGGTTACCACGCTGCGATGGCTGATAACAGCGGCAGCCGGATAAAGATAGACCGCAGTTTTAAAGATACATGGTTTGAGTATGGTATTGGAGCGGCTATCCAGACAGGCACGAATAATCATGTTTATCTGGACTTTGAACGCAGTGCCGGCGGCGATTTCAAAAAAGATTGGAGCTGGAATGTTGGTGCACGCTGGACTTTCTAACAATTTGTTAAAATAATATCTGCTTTTCGGCAGAACATTGCAACCCTCTGTTCTATTTGGAAATATTCCCCGAGCCAGGGCTGTTATTTAATAACGGCCCTGGCTTTGTTTATAAAAACGTAACTGAGAAACGATGCGGAAGTTTTCAGAGAAAAATTCAGTAATGAAACGGTTCCTTTAGTTGTATTTATTAGGAATATGCCGTTTATGCAGGACGTAAGCACAAATATTATTGCAGCTATAGTTGTTTTAAACAGAGTAAGTGTTAGATAATAAAAACATCCAGCTCCTTTTAAGAAGCCGGATGTTTTTTATTTAAATCCAAGTATTTTACCAAGATTATAGACAATGAAAGCGACGATCCAGGAGGTGATTATCTGGTAGGACATGATATAAAATGTCTCCGTCGTAGAATTCATTTCGCGTCTGATTGCGGCGAGAGCTGCTATGCAGGGGGGATAAAGCAGAGAAAAAGTTAGGAAGCTTAGAGCAGTCAGCGGTGTAAAGATACTTTGCAGCGCTGTACCGGGTATATCGCCGTCTCCTCCCATCAGGACAGATAGAGTACTGATGACAACTTCTTTGGCTGTTAGACCGGTAACAAGTGCCGTTGCAGCACGCCAGTCGCCGAATCCAAGCGGAGCAAAGAATGGTGCAATAAAACTGCCTATACCGGCCAGCATACTGTTTTCGGGATTGTCTACCATATAGAATCTGGTGTCAAAGCTTTGCAGCAGCCAGATGACGATGCTGGCAACGAAGATAACAGTAAAGGCTTTGTATAAGAAGTCTTTGGCCTTGCTCCACATATGCAGCATGATATTGCGGGCTGTTGGCAGACGATAGGCGGGCAGCTCCATAACAAAAGGAACGGGCTGACCGTTATAAACAAAGGTTTTTAAAAGCAGTCCTGAAGCGATTGCAATGAAGATTCCCAATAAATACAAGAACATCATAACCGCGGCTTTGTTATCGGCAAAAAAGGCTGATATAAAAACACCGTAGATCGGCAGTTTAGCACTGCAGGACATAAATGGTGTGAGAATCATGGTCATTTTGCGGTCACGTTCGCTGGCAAGGGTACGTGTGGCCATAATGGCCGGGACGCTGCAGCCGAATCCTATCAGCATAGGAACGAATGAAGAACCGGATAGGCCAATTTTTCTCAGCAGTTTGTCCATAACAAAGGCAATCCGGGCCATATAACCACTGTCTTCAAGCATGGATAGAAAGAAAAAAAGTGTAACAATAGTTGGCAGGAAGGAAAGGACGCTCCCTACACCTGTAAAAATACCGTCAATAATGAGGGAATGGATAGGAGCACTGAGGCCGATTGCAGTAAGACCCAGATCGGCGGCTTCAGTAACGGAACTGATGCCGATTTCGAGCCAGTCGCTTAATGCGGCGCCGATAACATCGAAGGTGAGCCAAAAAATGGTGAAGATAGTCAGCAGGAAAATAGGTATTGCAAAATATTTATGGGTCAGATAATGGTCGATTTTGACTGACCTCATCTGAGCAATTGTTTCCTGTGGTTTATGTACGGCGTAGGAACATAATTCTTCAATATAAGTGTAGCGCATATCGGCCAGCGCCGCTTCTTTATCTGTATCTAAAGCTATTTCCAAGTCTTTGGTGACATGGTCAATAATATCCAGCTCGTTGGCTGTCAGTTCAAGCTCTTTTACCAGTGGTTCATCGCCTTCAATGAGTTTTGTTGCCGAAAATCGCAACGGCAGTCCTTTGCTGCGGACTTTGGCTTCGATCAGGTGGGCGATAGAATGAATAGCCATATGAGTGACGCCTGAACAAAAGTCGAGTCGTTCAGGCATTTTTTTATCATGAGCGGTTTTCAGGGCGCGTGAAAGCAGTTCGTCAACGCCGGCACCTGAATTGGCTGTGATTGGGACGACCGGTACGGTAAGGCGGTCTTCTATTTTTTTGATATCAATAGAACCGCCGCTGGCCGTAAGTTCATCCATCATATTCAGGGCCATGATCATCGGGGTGTTGAGTTCGATGAGCTGCAGGGAAAGATAGAGACTGCGTTCAATATTGGTAGCGTCTACAATATTGATGATCGCCTTCGGCCTGTCCTCCAGCACAAAGTTTCTGGATACGATCTCCTCATTTGTATAGGGAGACATAGAATAAATACCCGGAAGATCCGTAATCCGCGTATTGGCATACCCCCTGATGGGGCCATCCTTGCGGTCTACCGTAACGCCGGGGAAATTCCCCACATGCTGATTGGCTCCGGTAAGCTGGTTAAACAGAGTGGTTTTACCGCAGTTCTGGTTGCCTACCAGGGCATATGTAAGAATTTCGCCCTCAGGAAGGGGATTTCCCTCTCCCTTCACATGATATTTTCCATCCTCTCCCAGGCCGGGATGAACACTGTTGTTAATATTTTTTGCCCCCTCATGGCTGCGGGTACGGATGTCAATGGGTTCAATCTCGATCTGATCCGCATCATCCAGGCGCAGAGTCAGCTCATAACCGTGGATCTGCAGCTGCATGGGATCTCCCATGGGCGCCAGCTTCACAGCCGTTACCTCTGCTCCCGGTATCACCCCCATATCCAAAAAATGCTGGCGCAGAGCGCCTTCCCCGCCAACTGCCTTTATGACAGCACTCTTTCCTATTTCCAAATGCTTCAGTGTCATTTTTCTTTGTCCTTTCTCATACTCTGAAACGACGTTCATCTGTATTCTTGCGAAGTTAGTTTATGATAATTTTTATCATTTGTCAAGCACGCTTTGTTTAAGCTAACTATAAATCGAATCATTTTACTGCTTCTTTCCCCCACCGATCAGATCATAGCTTTCCCCTATCATCCTCTTTATGATTTCATCCGGAATCCTCCCGTCTAAAGGGATTGAATTCCAGTGCTCCTTATTTTGATGGTATCCCGGCTGTATGGAAGGGTATGCCTTTCTCCAAAATTCTCTCCATTGAGGATCAACCTTTACATTCACCCACATAGTCCCATTTCTCTCATACGTCCAGGCAAAGGCTTTACGATTCTTTTTATATCTAAGAAGTACCCAGTTCGGATCGTGAAACGGCGTATCTATATACACATCCTGAAAGGTCATT
>ERZ772863.2028-NODE-2028-length-15013-cov-19.262803_pt1 | contig 15013 bp, 13 predicted proteins | sample MGYA00512134_ERZ772863 | MGnify/ENA primary metagenome ERZ772863 (study PRJEB29015, sample SAMEA2737659) | human gut metagenome | biome: human gut; feature: human-associated habitat; material: faeces | place: China | collected 2012 ...
AGATGGTTATTCCGAGCGAGTTTGTAAACCAGGCTGAAAACTACTTTAACACAATCGATATGACAGCAGATGAGTCATCTCAGATCGTTGCTGTTCTCAAGAAGGGCGAGAGCTTCCTTGAGAACTCAGGTGCATCTAATATTGCAGATCTCACATTTGCTCAGAAGCAGACACTTCTTTCTTACGGTAAGGAAGTTGTCGGTGTGCTTGATATGACAATGTCATATGACACATCTTCAAAGAAGCTTACAATTTACGGCAAAGACGGCAAGGTTGCATTCTCAGCTGTTCCTACACTTACAAAGGCAGGCAGTGTTCAGGATAACAGTGTGATCAAGACAACAGGTGCAGAGGCTGACTTCAGCGGCATTATCGCTGTTTCTGCTGTTGCATTTGTAATGGTAGCAGGCGGTGCTTTCTATCTTGCAAAATCTAAAAAAGAAAGAGCTTGATTCTAATGTCTGATAAAAAAATCAGACACGGTCATAAATCAAAGAATGGGAAGAGTTTTATAATTCTTCCCATTATCTTTTGTTTGATAACATATCTTGTGCTGTATCTTGCTTTTGTTCCGTCCTTTTCACCTGTGATTTCGGCAGTAGGTATGTTCTTCTCAGATAATGAAAAGGATTATTCAACAGAGTACGATAATATTTTTGTGCCCGTGTCAGAAAACTCAACCGTTCCTACCGTTACGAAAAAGGATTCAAACGGTCAGGAAAAAACTTATGTTAAAAACGACTCCGTTCAGTACCCTAACTACGGAAATCTGTTCGGTGAGCTTATAATCAATGACTGCAATGTTGACGCAAATCTTTTTTTCGGTGACAATGATGTTGCGCTCAGAAACGGTGTTGGCATTTATGCCGGAAGTTTTGTCCCCGGTTATGGCGGAACAATCCTTGTTGCAGGTCATAACAACACTTATTTCAACGGTCTTAAAAACGCAGCAGTCGGTCAGAAGGTTGAAATCAAGACAAGCTACGGTAATTACATCTATGAAATCACCGACACGGCTGTCAAAAAAGCGACTGACAGAACCGCATATGACCTTTCGGCGGATTATGAAAATCTTATAATGTACACATGCTATCCGTTTGATGCACTCGGTCTTACACCACAGAGATATTTTGTGTATGCAAAGTTAGTGTCGGGTACTCCGATTGATAAGGAGGCGAACTGATGAATTCTAAAGTAAGACATATTATTTACGGAATAATTTCGTTCGTTCTCTCGTTTGTACTGTTTTTGCTTTCGTTTGCAATAGTTCTTCAGTCAACAATCCTCAACCCATCGTATATTATGGATAATATGAATGCGAGCAACTATTTTGTTGACAAGCGTGACGAAATCAAAGAGAGCCTTGTTGACCTCGGTTATGCGTCGGGACTTGATGAAAAATTTTTTGAAAATGTTGTTGACGAAGTGACAATTCACGATAATACACAGGCCTATCTCAACAGCTTTTATGCAGGCGATGAGGCTAAGATTGACACAACAGCGTTTAAGCAGAAATTCAACAGCGAGCTTGACAGCTACATAAGTAAGAATAATCTCAAGGTTGCAAACGATGGGAGCAGAGAATATCTCATCAATCAGGCCGCTAACATTTATGCGGCGGCGCTCAGAATACCGCTTTTTGCCACACTTTCTGTTTATCTCATCGCATTGAAAAATATGATGCCGTTGATTATCGGCGGTCTTGCAGTCCTTGTCGCAATTCTATGCATAATCATCATCTTTACAAATCGTTGGAAGCATAGAGCGGTGAGGTATATCTGTTATTCAACATCTGCGGCATTCCTTACAGTTGGTATAATTCCGGCGGTGTTGCTTTCAACAGGCTATATGAGCAAGATTAATATTGATTCAAGGGCGTTCTACAACCTTTTTGTTCAGAGTATGAACAATATTCTTATCGCCCTTGCAATCTGTTCTGTAATCTTTTTTATAGTTTCGATCGGACTTTTCTTCCTGCACAAGAGTATGCGCAGACACGCAAGTGAAGAATGATGAAATTGAAAGTTGAAAATTGAAAATTACGGCGAGTCGCCGTTCCCCGTTCGAGAAGATAGTTAGATAAACGAATTGCATCAGATGCCCGAGAAGGTTCTGATGCAATTTTTGTTTTTATAATCAAATTCAATGTTAATTTGTAGCGAGAGTCAATGTTCTCCCGCAAGTAATCGTTCAAATTTCATGTTAAAATAAATTTTGTGAATGTTGCAAATTTGTATACATTGCGTGCAATCTTATGCGTTGCATATAGTCAAGCAAACACAGTTCGATTCTACGAAAAACAACACGGTCGGATTTCCAAACGGGGATTCCGACCGTGTTTTTTATGAATTAATCATCAATATTGTAAAATCGTTTTGCATTGTCGCAGGTGATTTGCAGAAGTTCGGAAATGCTTATATTACGCAGAGATGCGATTTTTTCTGCGGCATAGATAATCATAGAGCTGTCGCAACGCTTGCCACGGAACGGCACGGGCGCCATATACGGAGCATCGGTTTCAAGCAGAAGCCTGTTAAGCGGAATTTCCGAGGCGACCTCCAGGCTGTGACGGGCATTTTTGAATGTAACAACACCGCCGAGGCTGATGTACATTCCCATGCGAACCGCTTCACGCATAAGTTCAACACTGCCCGAAAAGCAATGAACCAGCGCATTTGGTTTGTATTTTCTCAGAAGATCGTACACATCACCGTGAGCCTCACGATCGTGAACTATAAGCGGCATTTCAAGGTCAAGAGAAAGCCGGATCTGTTCCTCAAAAACACGCTTTTGCAAGTCTTTCGGAATGTCCCAATGATAATCAAGCCCTGTTTCGCCGATTGCGACAACCTTTTTATGTTTTGAAAGCTGTGCAAGCTGTTCAAGATAATTGTCCGGAATATTTTCGAGATTTTCGGGATGAAATCCGACTGCGGCATACATAAAATCATATTTTTCGGCATATTCAATGCAGGTTTTTGCCGTTTCAAGGTCAACCGCATTGTTGACAATTCCGCACACACCTTTTGTGTGAATGTTTTCCAAAAGTTCAAAACGGTCATCGTCAAACCATTTGTCATCATAATGCGCATGCGCATCGAAAATGTTGTTGTAAAGTGACATCGGTATATCTCCCTAAAAGTATGGGCGGTCATTGACCGCCCACATTGATGAATTTATATGTCCATACACATATGTTTTGATATAACATATGTGTATTCAATTTTGCACGCATTGCGTGCAATCGTGTGCAACGCACACGAACTATGCTACGCTCAGGCATAATATGTTTTTATATTGCAAACTGTCTACCCGACCGCAATTTTCAATTTTCCATTTTCAACTTTCAATTTTGAAAAACTTTCGCTCGGGCATAAATAGTTTTTAATTTATCAAACTGTCTACACGAAAGGGGAACGGCGGCTCGCCGTGCGGGCAGATGATATCCGCTCCTAAAGTTACGCTCGGGCATAGATAGCTTTTAATTTATCAAACTATCTACACGAACAGGGAACGGCGACTCGCCGTCTATCTACACGAACATAAATCAACAGATTTTTGAGCCGACAGGCATATTGTCAACAAAAACAACCTTTAAATCATCGCCGTGAACTGCAGAAAGAATCATACCGCAGCTTTCAACACCGCAAAGCTTTGCAGGCTTGAGGTTCTGAACAAGAATAATCTTCTTGCCGATAAGCTCCTCCGGCTTGTAGTAGTTTGCAATACCGCTGACAACGGTCCTGTCCTTTACACCGTCAAAAATTGTGAACTGTAAAAGCTTTTTGCTCTTTTTAACGGGTTCGCAGGTCTTAACCTCGCACACACGGAGGTCAACCTTTGCAAAGTCATCAATGCCAATCTGTGCAACACCCTCAAGCTCTTCACGGAGTGCCTTTGTTTCTTCACTTTCACCCTCGTTGTTCTTGATAATGCTGTTGAGTTCTTCAATTTCCTTTTCAACATCAATTCGTGGGAAGAGTGCATCTCCCTTGTGAACCGTGACATCAGCAGGAAGAACACCGAATTTGTCGCAGTTTTCGTAGCCGGCACACTTTTCACAAGCGCCAATCTGCTCGAGAGCCTTTGGCATTGTTGTTGGCATAAATGGCGAAAGGAGGGTGCAGGCAATACGGATTGCCTCAAGAAGGTTGTAGAGAACCGTTGCGAGTCTTGCTTTCTTTGTTTCGTCCTTGGCAATAACCCACGGAGCGGTTTCGTCAATGTATTTATTTGCACGGGAAACAAGCTTGAATATTTCGGCAAGTGCGTTCTGGAGCTGAGTCTTGTCCATGAAATCGTCAACCTTTGCACGGAGCGATGTTGCGGTTTCGATAAGGTCATCGTCAAATTCGCCGCTCTCACGCTCTGTGGGAAGTGTGCCGCCGAAATATTTCTGAACCATTGCAACTGTTCTTGAAACAAGGTTGCCAAGACCGTTTGCAAGGTCGGAATTGATACGGTTAATCATAATTTCGTTTGAGAACGAGCTGTCTGCACCGAGAGCCATTTCACGCATAATGTGGTAACGGATTGCGTCAGCGCCGTAACGCTCGCCGAGTACAAACGGATCAACAACATTGCCGAGTGACTTTGACATCTTCTGTCCGTTGAAAGTAATCCAGCCGTGAACGGCAAGATGCTTTGGAAGCGGAAGGTCAAGAGCCATAAGCATTGCAGGCCAGATGATAGCGTGAAAACGCATGATGTCCTTTGCTACCATATGAACATCGGCAGGCCAGTATTTGTCAAATTCGTCAAATTTTTCATTCTTGTAGCCGAGAGCGGAGATATAGTTTGAAAGTGCGTCAATCCAAACATAAACAATATGCTTTTCGTCAAATGTAACCGGAATGCCCCATTTGAAGGTTGTTCTCGATACGCAAAGGTCTTCAAGTCCCGGCTTGATAAAGTTGTTTACAAGCTCAACCGCTCTTGTCTTTGGCTGTAAATAGTCTGTTTCCGTGAGGAGCTTTTCAATTCTGTCGGCAAAAGATGACATTTTAAAGAAGTATGCCTCCTCCTTTGCCTCTGTAACCTCTCGTCCGCATTCGGGACATTTGCCGTCAATAAGCTGGCTTTCTGTCCAGAAGCTTTCGCAGGGGGTGCAGTATTTGCCCTTGTATTCTCCCTTGTAGATGTAGCCCTTGTCATACAGCTCCTTGAAAATTTTCTGAACTGTTTCAATGTGATAATCGTCTGTTGTGCGGATATATCTGTCATAGCTTATGTTCATAAATTTCCATAAGCCCTTAAAGGTTTTTACAATTTCGTCAACATACTCTTTGGGAGTAACACCCTTTTCGGCAGCCTTCTGTTCGATTTTAAGACCGTGTTCATCCGTACCCGTAAGGAACATAACATCGTATCCCTGCATTCGTCTGTAACGGGCGATAGAGTCGCACGCAACAGTGGTGTAGCAATGACCGATGTGGGGATTGCCTGACGGATAATAAATAGGCGTTGTAATGTAAAATGGTTTTTTCTGACACATAGTATTTGTCCCCCCTAAAATTCAGCAAATGAGCTGTAACTGTAATTATACCAATTATTGCATATAATTTCAAGAGTTCATGGGATAAACGGAGAATAGTTAATTGTTGTATGCTTAATTTAAAGACAATTACTTATGCTTCGTTTCGGTGCTATTGTTTTTGAATTTTATCGGTTTAAAGCGAAATAATGCCGAACTGCGCAAGTGTGTAGGAAATTAAGATGAACACAAGGCAGATTGGAGCTATATATTTAATCATAACATCAAACAAAGCCCTTCTGCTGAAACGCTCGCCGTTCCTTGTGATTTCGTCTGCAATAGTTTTTGGCTTGATAACCCAGCCGATGAGAATACAAGTGCAAAGTGCGACAATCGGCATAATAATGCTGTTGCTCAGGAAGTCAAAGAATGTAAGGAAGTCCATTCCGAGAATCTTAACATTTGACCATATACCGTTGCCGAGTGACGACGGAATACCCATAATAAGGCAGATGACGATAACGATAAGACAGGACTTGATTCGTGTAAGCTTGAACTTGTCCATAAGCGAAGAAACAATTGCTTCCATTACGGAGATTGAGCTTGTGATAGCTGCAAAGAATACAAGAACAAAGAACAAAAATCCGATGATTCCGCCGGCAGGCATTTCGTTGAATACCTTTGGAAGTGTGATGAACATAAGTCCGGGACCGCTTGCACCAAGACCTTCTTCACCGCTGAATACATAAACCGCAGGAACTACCATAAGACCTGCGAGAAGTGCAACGGCTGTGTCGAAAATCTCAATTTGGTTAACCGACTTTGTGAGGTTTACCTCATTCTTTGTGTATGAACCATAGGTTACCATAATTCCCATTGCAATGCTCATTGAGAAGAACAGCTGACCGAGTGCCGCCGCAAATGTCCAAATTGACAGTTTGCTGAAATCGGGAATGAGGTAGTACGAAACACCCTCCATTGCGTTTGGGAGTGTGAGTGTGTAGATTGAAATTCCGACTGTCAGAACAAGCAGAACAGGCATCAAAAATTTGCTCAGTCGCTCAATGCCCTTGTTTATTCCGAGCATAATTACCACTGCACTTAACAGCATAAATATTAAGAAAAACACAATGGGTGACAACGGGTCGGAAATAAAGTCCGAGAAAAAGTTGTCCTGTGCCGCAGGGGCAACAAGTCCCTGTGCATAAACGCACATATATTTTGTAACCCAACCGCCGATAACGCAGTAGTACGGAATAATGATTGTAGGAACAAGCGTTGCAAGGTAGCCTAAAAACGAAAATTTGCTGCATAACTTTTTGTAGGCGAGAATCGGACTTAGCTTTGTTTTTCTGCCGATTGCGATTTCGGCAGTCAAAAGTGAAAAGCCGAATGTAAGCGCAAGGATTATGTAGATAAAGATAAATGTTCCGCCGCCGTACTTAGCTGCATAATACGGAAATCTCCAGAGATTTCCCAAGCCTACTGCACTTCCCGCAGCGGCAAATACAAATCCGAGTCCGCCGGAAAAGCTTCCTCTTTTTTTACTCATGATAATTACCTCTCATTTTCTTTAGAATTTTTTAAAATCTGTAAATAAAACAATCAACGCAAGTATAACATAATACAGAGATTAAAACAATATTTTTTGAAATTTTTTGAATATTTTGCAAAAAGAAAATTTTGGTTTTATCTTTGCGAATTTTGTCAAATCTATTGCAAATCAATTTTATTTATGCTATTGTAAAATATATGTAAAGAATGCGTTGCCAAAGGTAAAATTTAGTGCAATTCGCTTGAAATAATCCGTTTCGTATTTTATACTTAATCAGATATATTAAATTGGGTTATATCTCAGTTTTTATGGTGGTGAATTATATGTCAAATTCAAAAAACAACAATAAAAAAACATCCGAAAAGGCAAAGCTTATGTCAAAATGGCAAAAGATGCCTTATACTAACAGAGAATTAAGCTGGGTTGACTTTAATGCAAGAGTGCTTGAAGAGGCGTTCAAAAAGACCAACCCAATTATGGAAAGATGCAACTTCCTTTCAATTACGGCATCAAACCTTGACGAATTTTTTATGGTTCGTGTTGCAGGTGTGCTTGATCAGATTCATCACGGCAGAACAAGCCGTGACGCATCGGGCATGACTCCTACAGAGGTTATGGACGGACTTGTTGAAAAAATTCACGAGTTTGCCAAAAAGCAGTACAGCTGTTACAACCGTTCAATAATTCCGTCACTTCGTTCGGCAGGCATTGTGTTCAAAGAGGCTGACGAGCTTGACGGCGACCAGAAAGCGTTTGTTGAGGAATACTTTAAAAAAGTAGTTTTCCCCGTATTGACGCCTATGGCTGTTGATACAAGCCGTCCGTTCCCGATGCTTGCAAACAAAAGTCTTAACATTGCGGTTCGCCTTACAAATGCCGAGAATGAAGAATTTTTCGCATTGGTTCAGGTTCCGTCAATTCTTCCGAGATTTCTTGAGCTTCCGACTCACGAGGGCAGAGCGTTTATTCTGCTTGAAAAAATAATCGCAATGCACCTCGGCGAGCTTTTTGAGCTTTACAACATTAAGCAGTATGATCCTTTCAGAATCACCCGAGATTCCGACCTTGACATTGACGAGGATACCGAGGATCTTATGGCTGAAATTAAAAAGTCAATCAGAAAGCGTAAGAGAGGAGAGCCTGTCCGTCTTGAATTCGGCAAGAAATGCAACCGAGAAATTCGTGAATTTCTTGTTGACGCTCTCGATGTTACGGAGCATGAAATCTACTTTCAGAGAGGTCCTCTTGACCTTACCTTCCTTTCAAAATTTGCTCACATTAAGGGCTGTGAGGATATGTGCTTTGAACCGATAGTTCCCGTAAATCCGCCTGCGGAATTTTGCGGTTATGACGATATTTTTGAGGCTATCCGTGAAAAGGACAGACTTGTGCATCATCCTTATGAAAGCTTTGATGTTGTGGTTGATTTTGTCAAAAAGGCGGCAACCGATCCGAATGTTCTTGCCATCAAGCAAACCTTGTACCGTGTCAGCGGAAATTCACCGATTGTTGCGGCTCTTATCAAGGCGGCTGAAAACGGCAAGCAGGTAACTGTTCTTGTTGAACTCAAGGCGAGATTTGACGAGGAAAACAACATTCAGTGGGCAACAAAGCTTGAAAAGGCAGGCTGTCATGTAATTTACGGTCTTACGGGACTTAAAACCCACTGCAAAATCTGTCTTGTAGTAAGAAAAGACAAGGACGGAATCAGAAGATATTTGCATATGGGTACGGGTAACTATAACGACAGTACGGCGAGATTCTATACCGATATCGGTATGTTCACCTGTCGTGAAGAATACGGTGTTGACGCATCATCACTCTTTAATGTGTTGACAGGTTACTCAACTCCGCCTGAATACAACAAATTTATCGTTGCACCTCACGGAATGCGTCCGTTCTTTGAGGCTATGATTATTCAGGAAACCGAGAACGCAAAGCTCGGACTTCCTGCCAAAATTACCGCAAAGGTGAACTCGCTTGTTGATCCTGAAATCATCAGCCTTTTGTACGATGCGTCAAACGCAGGCGTAAAAATTGACCTCATAGTAAGAGGTATCTGCTGTCTTGTTCCGGGGGTTCATGGATTCAGCGAAAACATCAGAGTAATTTCAATTGTCGGTCAGCTTTTGGAGCATAGCCGAATATTCATATTTGAAAACAATTCAAATCCGCTTTATTATATGGGAAGTGCCGACTGGATGCCGAGAAACCTCGACAGACGAGTTGAGCTTGTGTTCCCTGTTGAGGACGAGGATATCAAAAAGCGTGTGCAGGAGGTTATCACGGTTTCATTTAAGGATACCGTAAATGCACGCCAACAGCTTTCAACAGGTGTATATAAGTCTGTTGACAAGCGTGGAAAACACAAAACAAATTGTCAGAAATTCTTTTCAAAGCTTGCGTTAAAGGCTCAAAAGCAGGCAATGAAAAAAACATATGCGAGCACTGTCGGAACTCCGATTGTACCCGTTGAAGTGAAAAAGGAGGACTCCGAACAATGAAAAGAGTAGGTATTTTGACAAGCGGCGGTGATTGTCAGGGACTTAACGCAACAATCCGTGCCGTTGCAAAAACACTTTACAATCAGCTTGGCAATGATGTTGAAATTATCGGCATTATTGATGGCTACAGAGGTCTTATCTACGGCGAAACAAGAAAGATGAAACCCGAGAATTTTTCGGGTATTCTCACAATGGGCGGTACGATTCTCGGCACATCAAGACAGCCGTTCAAGCTTATGCGTGTTGTTGACGAGAACAGCGTTGACAAGGTTGAGGCTATGAAGAAGAATTACAAAAAGCTTGGCCTTGACTGTCTTGTTGTACTCGGCGGCAACGGAACTCAAAAAACCGCAAATCTTCTTCGTGAAGAGGGACTCAATGTGGTTTCGCTTCCTAAGACAATTGACAACGACCTTTGGGGTACAGACAAGACATTCGGTTTTCAAAGTGCCGTTGATATTGCAACAAATGTAATCGACTGTATCCACTCAACCGCAACATCTCACGGCAGAGTTTTCATTATTGAGGTTATGGGACATAAGGTTGGCTGGCTCACACTTTATGCAGGCATTGCAGGCGGTGCGGACATTATCCTTATCCCCGAAATTCCGTATGATATAGATTCCGTTGTCAAGACAATCAAGGCGAGAACAGCAAGCGGTAAGAACTTCTCAATTCTTGCAGTTGCCGAGGGTGCAATTTCAAAAAAGATTGCCGCTTTGCCGAAAAAGCAGAGAAAAGCCGCTATTGCAGAGATGAAATATCCGTCAATTTCCTATCAGATTGCCCATGATATTGAGGAGGCAACAGGTCAGGAAACAAGGGTTACAGTACCGGGTCACTTCCAGAGAGGCGGCAGTCCCGATGCCTATGACCGTGTGATTTCAACTCGTTTTGGTGTTAAAGCCGCAGAGCTTATTATCAATAAAGACTACGGCAAAATGGTTGCCCTTGTAAATAATAAGGTAGTTGCCGTTCCGCTTGAGGACATCGCAGGCAAGCTCAAGAGCGTTCCGAAAGACAGCGAGGTTGTTGAAACAGCAAGAAAAATGGGCATCAGCTTTGGCGAATGATCTTCACCTTTTGGTTGACATATGCCTTTGTTATGATAAAATGATATGAAGTTCAGATTTCACGAAAGGGAGTGTTACTGTGAACGGTAATAAGCCGATTGAACAGATAATAGAAAATGCTGCCGCATCAGTTGAAATGGAAGGCTATACCATTGACAGCAAAAGCAAAGAATGGTGTCAAAAATTACTGCGTAACGAAATCACAATGCAGGAATATATTTCACTCGTTAAGAAAAAAGCAGGAGTTAAGGCTTAATGGCATACAATGTTAATTCACTTACAGATGATTGTTATCCAAACACTTTATGCTTAATAAATAAATTTGATATAAGAGATGAAGAACAGTTATCTGCGATAGAAGCCGATATTACATTTGCAAAATCATCTGAATGGGAACGCAATCCATTGCTTGAAAGTTTTGATTTTAATCACTACAAAGCTATCCATAAGTTTTTATTTGAAGATTTGTATTCTTGGGCTGGTGAATTGCGAAGTATTGACATCTCAAAAAAAGGAACTTCATTTTGCAGTGCATATAATCTTGAAGAAATGTGTAGAAAGAGTTTTGACTATCTCAAATCAAAACATTTGTTTATAAATTTAGATAAAATAGAGTTTGTTGATGAAATAGTCGATTTTTACTGCACAACAAATATGCTGCACCCATTTAGAGAGGGAAACGGCAGAACACAAAGATTATTTATTTCGCAGTTGATACGGCACAACGGTTATGACTTTAACTTTTCGGATATTGACACAGACGAGTTAATGATAGCAACAATTCATTCCGCTAATGGTGTTACAGATTTTTTAAGAGATATATTTTTAAAAAATATAAGGTAGTGTAAGGTGTTCCATGAACAGAGATGTAATTTTAAACTATGCCCTTAGCACATACGGAACAGAACCCGAATATCCGTGGGAGAACAGTCCCGATAATGCGGTTCTGCGGAATACGATGTCGGGCAAATGGTACGCAATAATTATGTGTGTCAAAAGGCAGATTTTAGGGCTTGACGGCGATGGCTTTGTCGATGTTATGAATGTCAAGTGCGATCCGATTCTTGTCGGCTCGCTGAGAATGAAAAACGGATTTCTGCCAGCCTATCATATGAACAAGGACAAGTGGATAAGTATTCTGCTTGACGGTTCTGTGAGCAAGGAAGAAATCTTTCCGCTGATTGACGAAAGCTACAATCTTGTTATGCCAAAGGCTAAAAAACGCTCAAAAATCTGACATAATAATCAAGTCGGAAAATCGGTTTTACAATCGGTTTTCCGATTTTTTGTTGTTTGGGCATTAATTGTGTGCAGAAAAGTTGTCTGAAATCTTGCAATGAACGCCTGATTTTGTTATAATCGTAGTATGTATATGAAAATATGTGCCACGCAGAATGAACGGGGTATTAAATATGAAGTCAGATTTTAAGAAAATTTTTAGGAAAAGAATACTTCCGACCGTACTTGCGGTTCTTGCATTGTCGGTTTGTTCAATAACCGCCTTTGCGGTAGGAGAGGACGATCCGCAAACTCCCGATCCCCAGCCCGATCCCGTAGTGACGGAGTATGTTCCCGTTGAAACCGAACCGCAATACACAGAGCCGATTTATACCGAGCCTGTTTACACCGAAGCGCCTACGACCGAGTATGTTGAGCCCGAAACGGAAGAACCCACAACCGAGTATGTTCAGCCCGAAACGGAAGCTCCGAAACAGGAAGAAACGCAGTATCAGAATCAGTATGTTGAAACTCAGGCGACCGATTCAACGGAATTTCAGGCTCCGACAATCGCAAAAACAGTCAGCGAAAAAAAGTATTCCACAAGCTACACGGCGGGAATCGTTTCGTGGATTTGCGTAGGTCTTGGAGTAGTTGCAATTGCGGTTGTAATGATCAGCACAAAAGTCGGTGCAAGAAAAAGAATAAGGTAACAGCATTAAATGTGTAAAAATATGGATAATCTTAACATCGGCGGTGTTCCGCTGAAATCCCACGCAGTTCTCGCACCCATGGCGGGGGTAAGCGACAGGGCTTACCGTGAGCTTTGCGTAAGATTCGGTGCGGCATACTGCGTAAGCGAAATGGTCAGCTCAAAGGCGCTTTCTTTCAACAGTAAAAAGAGCGAAGAACTGATGGAAATTTCAGACTTAGAGCGTCCTTGCGGAATTCAGATTTTCGGTGATGATCCGAAATGTATGGCTGATGCCGCAAAGCACGCACTTGAAAATAAACCTGATATTATTGATATCAATATGGGATGCCCTGCTCCAAAGATAAGCTCAAACGGCAGCGGAAGTGCATTGATGGAAAATCCTCGGCTTTGCGGAGAAATTGTCAAGGCTGTGACAGCCGTTACCGACATACCCGTAACCGTAAAAATCCGCAAGGGCTGGGATGATGACAGTGTAAATGCCGTTGAAGTTGCAAAAATCTGCGAATCGGCAGGTGCGGCGGCAATCACCGTTCACGGCAGAACAAGACAGCAATATTACAAGCCTCCCGTTGATTACGATATCATAAGGGCTGTAAGAGAATCCGTCAGCGTTCCCGTAATTGCAAACGGAGACATTGACAGTGCCGAAAGGGCAAAGGAGGTTATGGACATCACGGGCTGTGACCTTGTTATGATCGGTAGGGCAACGCTCGGAAATCCGTGGATTTTCTCGCAGATTAACGCATACCTTGAAAACCCGAATGTTAAAATTCACACTCCCGACCTTGAAGAAAGGCTTGGTGTAATGATTGAACATATCGGCAAAATGGTTGAGTACAAGGGTGAGCATATGGCAATGCTTCAGGCAAGAAAACTTGTAGTCGGTTATTTCAAAGGCATGAAGGGTGCGGCAGCCTTGCGAAATGAGGCAGGAAAAATTAAAACGCTTGATGATTTGTACGAATTAAGGCAAAAAGCCCTTTCGTTGCAATGACATAAATTCAAACAGGATACACAGTATCCTAAAATAAAAATATAAGGGGAATATAACAATGAGTGAAAAAACAAATATCGCTACTCTTGATTACCTCAACGAGTACGATCCCGCAATCGGTAACGCAATGACAGACGAGCTTAAAAGACAGCGCAGAAACCTTGAACTTATCGCAAGTGAAAACATCGTTTCTCCGGCAGTTATGGCTGCAATGGGCAGCTTGCTCACAAACAAATATGCCGAGGGTTATCCGGGAAAGAGATACTACGGCGGTTGTCAGTGCGTTGATGTAGTTGAAGAAATTGCCCGTCAGCGTGCGTGTGAGCTTTTCGGTGCGGAACACGCAAATGTTCAGCCTCACTCAGGCGCTCAGGCTAACACAGCGGTATATTTTGCAATGCTTAATCCCGGTGATACGGTAATGGGTATGAACCTCAACGAAGGCGGTCATCTTACACACGGTTCACCTGTTAATATTTCAGGTAAATACTTCAATTTTGTTCCATACGGTGTTGATCCCGAAACGCACAGAATTGATTATGATAAGGTTCTTGAAATTGCAAAGGAATGCAAGCCTAAGATGATTGTTGCAGGTGCGTCTGCATACCCAAGAATCATCGATTTTGCAAAGCTCCGTGAGATTGCCGACGCAGTAGGCGCATATCTTATGGTTGATATGGCTCACATCGCAGGTCTTGTTGCCGCAGGCGTTCATCCGAACCCTGTTCCGTATTGTGAGTTCGTTACAACAACAACACACAAAACTCTCCGTGGTCCTCGTGGCGGTCTTATCCTCTGCCGTGAAGAATTTGCAAAGCAGATTGACAAGGCTATCTTCCCCGGTACACAGGGCGGTCCTCTTATGCATGTTATTGCCGCAAAGGCTGTTTGCTTCGGCGAGGCATTAAAGCCTGAGTTCAAGGAGTACGGCAAAAAGATTGTTTCTAACTGTAAGGCTCTTGCAGACGGACTTCTCAAGAGAGGCAACAAGCTTGTTTCAGGCGGTACGGACAACCATGTTCTTCTTATGGATCTCCGTGATACAGATGTAACCGGCAAGGAGCTTGAGGCTCGTCTTGACGATTGCTACATCACAGTAAATAAGAACACAATTCCGGGCGAACCCCGTTCACCGTTCGTAACAAGCGGTGTAAGAATCGGTACTGCCGCTGTTACTACAAGAGGTCTTAACGAGGAAGATATGGACAAGATTGCCGAGTACATCACCCTCGTTCTTAACGACTATGAGAACAGCAAGGAAAAGGTTAGAGCAGGTGTTGAAGAAATCTGCAAAAAATATCCGCTTTATGAGTAATTGCGGGTAATAAATTACTCGGGATAAAAGTAAAAATGAATAATTAAAAAGTCAGTCGGTTGGTATATTGCCAACCGACTGCTTTGCTGTTACAGTTTGTAATATTAAAAACATATTATGCCCGAGCGGAAGTTTTTTTAAATTGAAAGTTGAAAATGGAAAATTG
>ERZ772863.2052-NODE-2052-length-14859-cov-32.512632_pt1 | contig 14859 bp, 15 predicted proteins | sample MGYA00512134_ERZ772863 | MGnify/ENA primary metagenome ERZ772863 (study PRJEB29015, sample SAMEA2737659) | human gut metagenome | biome: human gut; feature: human-associated habitat; material: faeces | place: China | collected 2012 ...
CGCGATAAGATGCGACAAATTCTGCTTCCGATTTAGCAATAATATCCTCAATGTGGCAATACCTTTCCAGGAAATCCAGCAGTTTGTCTTTACCGCTGTTTATGTCGAATCCTCCGAAAAGATCGAAGATTCCTGGCATGGTCTGCTCCAATTGACTTTGCAGCTGGAGAAGGATGCGGCTTCTTTCCTCCGAAAAGTTAAGATAAGCATCGCAGAGTCTCTTCAAGAGGAAATACTTATCTCCATTAAGATCGAATTGCGGTAACTTTGCCCAATAAGCGATTCCATATCTGGCAATATTCGTGGAGTCGATGGAGTCTGTCTTTGTGTGTCTGAAGTTCTCTGCCTTATTAAAATTAGCAACCTTCAGAGCGTTGACGACAGATACAAAAATCCCATTCTGCTGCAAGAAATAGGCTATCGACAGGTGATAGACACCTGTTGATTCCATGACGACTTTTATCTCGTCATACTTTGCTTGTACCCGAATTTCATCGACCAGAGGCTGAAGTTCCTCTTTTGTGTGCTTAACATCAAAGGGCCTGCGGATGATCTTGTCGCCAGGCGCCATGAAACACACCGTACTTTTTCTCTTGGATACATCAATACCTACACAGATCATAAGTGACCTCCTATAAAAGATATTTGTAGTTGGTAGACGCTAATCCTTCACACACTTATTACCACTCAAACTAGTTTTTTTACACGAACACGGAGATAAACCTGCCTAACGCGAGCACACATAATAAGGGGAAGGCTGACCCTCTTCCCTACGTCCAGTAAACGGACCGGGGGACCGCCGTCAAGCCATCTACTTCCCTAATTATATGCAATAAGTGCAGTGGATAGGAGCGACCTATCTACTACACTTCTATTGTACTAGGTGGGCCGTATACCAGTTGGTATAGAAGTGATTCATGATAATGACATAAGTCTTAGTGTACGGGTCGGATGAGTTGCATTTCCTCAGCCGTAGGTATATAAGTTCAAGACAAATTAGAACTGATTTCTTATATTTCACATCGCAGAACTGTCCCCGGGGGGGGAAAGTGCCCAGCCTATCACTTTTCTGTTGCTGGGAGAAAGAGTTGCATTTTCTAAGAAGGCGAAGCATCATCGCCTATGGTTTTCAGATAACACAGGCCTATATTTATGTCAGATAATCCTCCAATGGAATATTCCAATAGAAAAAGGGCTGTGACAAAATGTTTGCACACTTTGTCACAGCCCTCATTTGTTTTTTACTTCGTCTCTTTTGCTTCTGTTTCTTTCTTGGCCGGTTCTTCCTTGGCGGTTTCTTCCGGCGCTTTTTCCTTTGCGTCGCTGGTAGCAATGCCTTTCTTTCTGGCAGCTTCCAATGTATCGGTTCTGGTGCCGTCCTTGAGTTCGACTTCTTCGCCGTGGAAGTCTTCGCCGTGGAAGTCTTCGCCTGTCAGTTCGTCAGCGCGGCCGCCCATTTCGGTGCCCTTCTGGCGGAGCTGCTTGATGCCTTCTTCGAAGTCCATTTCCGGATGTTCCTTGAAGTAGCCCTGTTCACGGAGTTTCTTTTCCATGCCTTTATAGGTAAAGGTGACGACTTCTTCCTGCGGGATGCGGATCTGGCCGGGCATTCTCTTTTCGAATTCCTTCCAGAATTCTTCAGAGGCTTTCATGAGGACGCGGCCGACTTTCTGGGTGCTTCCGATATCGTAGAGGAGGGACCAGATCGGACGGTTGTCCATCTTTGCGTATTCATGGAATGTATAGCGGTAGGTGACCGGCTTCATGAGCTGGTTCTTGAAGTGGTGCACGCCGTAGATTTCATCATAAGGAATGATGATTTCCTTCTTGTGGCCTACGCCGGTCTTCAGCATGTAGAGCCCATCATCTTCCAGGCGGTAAACGGTCTTGGTGAGGACGGTATCGAGCAACCACCAGAGGATGGCAATCTGCATGCCGATATCAATGACAGGAACGCGGCCGTGGACGATGCCCCAGTAGCCGGTCCAGCATACGTAGGCTGCCCAGAGGATGAATCCTAACACTGCAGGAATCATATAGGGTTTGTAAAAATAGGAATGGTCGACGAAATCTTTCGGGGATCCAGTCTGTGTAATCTTATTTGCCATGCTTCATACTCCTTTTGAGCAGCAATAAAGGGAAATCAATGCATTGATTATAACATACGGACATCTGCAGAAGCGGGAAGCCCGCATGCATCCGTCTTATCCATCATCCATTAAACGTCCAGGAAAGGGGCGGAATGCCAAGTGCCCAGAGGCCTGCTCCGACGGCATAGACGATGATGCCGATGATGAAGAAGCGCAGGCCTACCATGAGGACGCCTTTCGTGATGACAAGGATATTATGGAAATTCGGATCCATGAAGGTGTAGGGATAGAGATGGCTCTTCCCGTGGAGAACGATCGTCAGCCATGCCCTGAAGTAGACGAAGACGACATAGAGTGCAGGGTAAACCATCCATGTGATCATGGTGTACCAGTGCATTTCGCGCTTGTCTACGAAGAGAATGTAGTCGATCATCATCAGGATCGGAATGATGTAATGGAATATGTAGTTGTAAAAGGAAAAGTGTTCGTAGCTGATGTCGTTCAGCTTGTGGGTCCTTATGGCGCCCGGCCGCACGATGAGATGGTACATGAGCGACAGTGTCCCAAGGCTCGCTGCGACAGCGTAGCGGAAGTCGGCGGTATAAAGAACCGGCATGTCCACTTTCATGAGCGTCGCGCCCAGCCAGAGTACGAACAGGGTAAATGTGGAAAATGTGTAGTACTGGATTCTTGACCAAAAAACAAAAGGCGTCAGGACCTTATGCTTCATCAGGAGGATCAGCCCTATGATCAGAAGGACGAAGATCACCCAGCGGTAAATTAAAGCGACCGGCATATGCACCTCGAAAGGAAAGACTAGCGGGAACTTTCATCCCGGATCAGCATTTGGAAAATGCTTATTTCTTGTTTCTCTTTCCTCTTCTAGACTGCTTATGGCGGGCTTCAGCGCGAAGACGGCGGACTTCTTCCTTCTCACGGATCTGGTCCTCTTCCTCCTGCCTGATTTTCTTCTTCTGGTGGTAGTTGTAAATATTCATAGCCAGACAGAGAAGGATCATAACGGCAATGGCAACGGTTCTTACGTTCACACCATTTACCATAATGTTCCAAATGGCGAAAGCGACAGCTACGCCAAATAAAAGTCCACGTGCTTTCATCCTTGTGATTTCTCCTTTGCGCGGGAAGGCCGCGTTAATCTTGTAAAAAACGTTAAAAGCATATCGCTCTTATTTTAATAGTTTTTGTTCATGATAGCAATACAAATAAAAAATATATTCTATATGTCCATGAAAAAAGATCTCTGCCCGTTTTCAAAGAAAAAGGCGTTTTTAAGCCGGCATCTTTTTGAACGAGTAATCAGTCGTTTCTTTTCCGCCCTTGCGTAAGAGGGGCTTTTTCAAGCGAAATTGAGCGAAATATCTTCCGGGCAATAAAAAAAGATGCCTGAGCCCGATGACCCAGACATCTTTCATGATTGGAAATTTCCTTACTCAGGAGTTCTTGATGCCCCCATGCAGTTCCATGCTGCGTGCTTTGCAGGCCGGACATTCTCCGTCCCCGCCTCCGCAGCAGCTTCCTCCGCCGAATGTCACCTTGTAAATATGGCGGCATGCCAGGACGAAGAGGATGGCGATGGCAGCAATGACTAAGTAAACGCCAATGCTCAATGAAATCACCCTTTCTGAAATAATGGTGCTTACGCCTTCACGCCGGCTCCTTCCAGAATTTCTTCCTTCTTCTTGGGAGCAGGACGGACGATCATCCAGAGAGCTGCCAGGCTGACGACGATGGCAAGGACTTGTCCAATGCCGAAAGCGGCGCCGTAGAAGAGCCAGCTTCCGATGTTGTAAGCGACGAATGCCATGCCGTATCCGAGCATGATCTGGAATCCGATGGCAAGAGCTGCCCATTTCCTGTCGCCCATTTCACGGGCAATCGTAGCCATAGCAACGACGCACGGCGGGTCGAACAGGTTCAGGATCATGAAGGAGAAAGCGGCAATCGGTGTGAACATGCCGGCAATGCCAGCCATGAGTTCCATGTCTTCTGCATCAGCAGCGACGCCGTTCAGGACAGCAAGGGTGCCGATAGCGTTTTCCTTTGCCATTTCAGCGGAAATGACAGCGACGGCGCCTTTCCAGTCGCCCAGACCGACCGGTGCGAAGATCCAGGAAATAGCTCCGCCGAAGGCTGCGAGCATGGAGTCTTCAATATCGACCATTTCCATGGACGCATTGAATGCGGAGAAGAACCAGATGATGACGCAGGCTGCAAAAATGATGGTGCCTGCCTTGATGATGAAGCCTTTCGCTCTGTCCCACATATGACGGATGACGCCCTTCATAGCCGGAATATGGTATGCCGGAAGTTCCATGACGAAAGGTGCCGGATCGCCGGCAAAGGCAGAGGTCTTCTTCAGAGCAATGCCCGCCAGAACGATGACGGCAATGCCCAGGAAGTACATAGCCGGAGCCATGAGTACCGAGTCTGGGAAGAAGGTGAACGTGATCATGGAAATGATGACAGCCTTCGCGGAGCACGGGATGAAGGTGCAGAGCATGATGGTCATGCGGCGGTCACGCTGATCTTCGATCGTACGTGTCGCCATGACAGCCGGCACGCCGCAGCCGCTTCCGACCAGGATCGGAATGAAGGACTTGCCGGACAGGCCGAATTTGCGGAAAATGCGGTCCATGATGAATGCGACGCGCGCCATGTATCCGGAGTCTTCCAGGAGTGCCAGGAAGAAGAAAATAAGAACAATCTGCGGCACGAAGCCAAGGACGGTGCCCACGCCGCCGATGATGCCGTCGACGACAAGGCTTTCCAGCCAGTCAGGAGCGGCAATGGCTTCCATGAGGCCGGCAGCTGCATCATTGACATATTCGCCGAAGAATACGTCATTCGTCCAGTCGGTAGCCCATGTGCCGATGGTCGTGACGGAAATGTAGTACACAAACGTCATGATGGCGAAGAAAATCGGAAGAGCAAGGATACGGTTCGTGACGACGCGGTCGATCTTGTCGGAGACCGTCATCGCATGGCCGTCATGCTTCTTCGTCAGGACGCTGGAAATGATGCGTCCGATATAGGAGTAACGCTGGTTGATGATGATGGATTCGGAATCATCGTCCATTTCATCTTCGCAGTCCTTGATGTGCGTATCAAGGTGAGCGAGAGTCTTAGGATCGAGCTGCAGTGCATCGGTCGCATCATGGTCTCTTTCAAATACCTTGATGGCATACCAACGGACGAATTCCTTGTCCACTTTGTCATGGATGGATTCTTCAATGTGCGCAATGGCGTGTTCTACGCTTCCGGTGAATACGGAAGGCAGGCAGTGCTTCCTGCCGCTCTTGGCAGCCTCGATGGCTCTTTCAGCAGCTTCCTTGCAGCCCTTGCCCTGCAGCGCGGAGATTTCCACGACTTCGCAGCCCAGTTCCTCGCCCATCTTCTTGATGTCGATCTTGTCCCCGCTCTTCTTGACGAGGTCCATCATGTTGACTGCCATGACGACCGGCAGTCCGATTTCAATCAGCTGTGTGGAGAGGTACAGGTTTCTTTCCAGATTTGTACCATCGATGATATTCAGAATCACGTCAGGCTGTTCGTTGACAAGGTAATTTCTTGCTACCTTTTCTTCCAGTGTATACGGGGACAAAGAATAGATCCCCGGAAGATCCTGGATAATGACATCCTTGTGTCCTTTAAGGATGCCGTCCTTCTTTTCTACGGTGACGCCGGCCCAGTTTCCCACATACTGGTTGCTGCCGGTCAATTCATTAAACAGTGTCGTCTTGCCGCAGTTCGGATTGCCCGCAAGGGCGATTCTGATTGACATTCTGACTCCTTTCCTACCTTAAGGAAATAAATATATGAGAAAATTACTCTTCCACTTCAATGACTTCCGCTTCACTCTTGCGGATGGAAAGTTCGTAGCCGCGGACGGTCAGTTCGATCGGATCGCCCAGTGGTGCTACCTTACGGACAAAGACATCGACTCCCTTTGTGATGCCCATGTCCATGATGCGGCGGCGCGTCGGTCCGTTGCCGCCGATCTTCTTGACCTTGGCGGTCTCCCCGACTGCCACTTCCTTCAATGTTTTCATAGCTGCTCCCTTCCTCCTTTAAAAGAAAATTCTCTGCGCCATGGACTTGTCGAGAGCAATGCGGCTCCCTTTGACCTGTACGATCAGGTTGCCTGCCATGTGGCTGACAATCAAAACTTCTGCGTCCATCACAAATCCGAGCTCAGCCAGATGCTGGCGGACGTCGTCTTTCCCTGAAATGCGGCGTATCGTCACAGTCTCGCCTTCCTTGGCAAATATGAGAGGCATCATTTATATCACCTCGATGCTTTCTTAAAAAGGAATTTCTTTCCGGCTCCGCGAAGGCGCCGGCCAATCACCCCATCGTTGATTATGTCATAATCTTAATGCACGTATTCAAAATTAGTCAATATCTCAAAATAATTTTTATTAGGTCGTCCTTTTCATTATTTTTCTGTATCCCGTTTATTGTTAAGGAAATTAGAAAATAAAGTAGGTTGAAACTTTAAATTTCATATTCAATATAATTAAATTTTTGCTCACTTAATTTAATTTTTTCGATATTCGTTCTTTTTATATCTAACTTCCTAAATATAGCAGGCTCCCAAAAGTGCCTTATGATGGGATAAATCCCGGGATTTCCGATATTTTCTCTCTTCCATGATGCTGCGTCCGGTTTGGGACAGGCGTCCAAAATCCGCAATAAATGTTTAGGTATCCCCTTAGAATACGCGCTTGCATACCATGAGAAAGTACTCGCCGCCCGCATGAGAAACGGCCTTTCCGCTTCCCCTTCCGCGGGGAGTTCCTGGTTTCTGATGCTGGAAACGGGGGATTTCTGCAATAGAAAAAAGGGCTGTATCAAAATGATTACACATTTTGGCACGGCCCCTTTTGTGTGGGTATATCCAATTAGAGAATTAGCTGATATAAGCGGATTGAGGGAGATGAAAACCATAAAACCGGACTTCGTCCGTGGAAATCAACCCTATCCACCGCGAAGCGGTCCCCCTTCCCCGTCTGGGAAGGCAAGCCTGGTGGTACCCTGATTCTGCTGCTTTATTATTTCTATTTTATTCCACTATTTCTATTTCCTGTGGTAGGTGATGAAGCGGTGCGGGATGTTTCCTTCGCCCTCTGTTTCTTCGGTGACGACCCAGTCTTCGGGACGGATCTCAGGGAAGAAGGCATCGCCGTCGAAGGGTTTCTCTACTTCTGTGATGTAGAGGGCGCCTGCGTACGGGAGGAGGGCTTTGTACATGTGCTCGCCGCCGATGACGAAGTTTTCTCCTTCGGGGAGGGATTCCATGAGGGATTTCACGTCGTGGAAGAGGAGAACGCCTTCGGGCGCTTTGTAGTCCTTATTTCCTGTGAGGACGTAGTGAACGCGGCCGGGAAGGACGCCCGGGAGGCTTTCGAAGGTCTTCCTTCCCATGATAATCGGATGGCCCATCGTCAGTTTCTTGAACCGCTTGAGGTCGTCGGAGAGGTGCCAGAGAAGGGCATTGTCCTTTCCGATGGCGTTATTGGATGCTTTGGCAACGATGATGGAGAGGCTCATACGGACACCTCCATGGCAATCTTGTCGTGATGCTTGTAGTTTTTAAGGACGATGTCTTCCGGCTTGAAGTCGTAGAAGTTCTTGATGTCAGAATTCAGGACGAGCTTCGGCGCATCGTAAGCCTGCGGCAGGCGGGAGAGCTGGAGGAGAAGCTGTTCCTTATGGTTTTCGTAAACATGGGCGTTGTTGATGACGTGGGTGAAAAGGCCCGGACGGAGTCCGCTCACCTGCGCGATCATGCAGACGAGGGCTGCGTACTGCGCCATGTTGAAAGGCACGCCGAGTCCCATGTCGCCGCTTCTCTGCACGAGCATGCAGTTCAGGCGACCGTCAGCGGAGACGTCCCACATGGTGAGGAAGGCGCAGGGATAGAGCGCCATGTCCGGCAGATCCTGGACGTTCCAGAGGTCGACGACCATGCGGCGGCTCTGCGGATCCTTCTTCAGCGTTTCAAGGAGCGTGTCCACCTGATGGTACTTGCCCAGCTGGTAGCCGTATGCCTTTCCGATCGTGCCGTCTTCTCTCATCCATTCATCCCATACGTGGCAGTTCCAGTCCTGAAGGACGCGGACGTCGTTCGACTGTTTCTGCCAGATCCAGAGGATTTCCTTCACGGATGTCTTGAATGCGACGAACTTGGTCGTCAGGATCGGGAATTCCTTTTCAAGGTCAAACTGCATGATCTGGTGGGGCAGCTTGTAGGCAGGCATGCCGGTGCGGTTGTCGCCAAGGGCCCCGTTTTCGAGGATATTCTTCACTATGCCTAAGTACTCTTTATCTGCAAGGCTCATGTCTCTCTCCTTACTCCGCACTCTGCGGTGATGACTTGATAATATTGATGAACGCGTCTCCGTATTCGGCGGACTTCTTCGGTCCTATGCCGCGGATGGCCCGGAGCTCTTCCTTTGTCTCAGGACGCTTCCTTGCCATTTCCGAGAGGGTGTCGTCGGTAAAGATGCGGTTGACCGGCACGCCTTTCTTTGACGCGAGGTAATTTCTGTAAAACTTAAGCTGCGCAAAGAGCGCTGCCGAGGATGGCTCCTCTTCCGGCATCTCTTCTGCAGTGTCTTCCGGTTCTGTTTCCTTGAAGATCGGATTCTTTCTCCATGTCTCGCGGAGCTTTTCGTCCTTGTCTGCTTCTTCGAGGAAAATCTTCAGGAAACGAGTGCCGTACTTTCTTAGCTTGAACTCGCCCACGCCCCTGACGGTACTCATTTCTTCAAGTGTCTTTGGAGAAATGACAGCCATGTCTTCCAGCGTGGCATCGGAAAATACGACAAAGGGTGGCACATGCTCGGCGGATGCGATTTCTTTCCGGAGGCTTCTGAGCTTGTCGAAAAGACTGCCGTGGACCGGGCTTCTGGCGGCCAGTTTCCTTTCAACGGCAGCATCCGCCATGGCGTCTTCTGCGCCGAAGGCAAGGCCGAATACATTGGCTTTCCCTTCAAGGACGTCCTCTGCCTTGTTTGTGAGGCGCAGCACGGGGTACGGCTCGCCCTCGCGGACGAGGTAGCCGTCAGCGACGTAGCTGTTCAGCGCGCTCTTGATATGCCTGGCCTTCACGAAGGACAGCTTGCCATACGTCGGGAGCTCGTCGAGCTTCCTGTCCAGCACTGCCTTCGCGCGGCTGCCCGCCAGAATGTCTGCGACAGTCGATGCGCCGAAGCGCCCGTGGAGCGAGCGGACGGTCTTGAAAATGAGGGCGGCCGTGTCCGTCACGTCCACCTTCGCCTGCCCGCTTTCGCAGTTGCCGCAGTGGCCGCAGGGCTTGTCCGCCTTCTCCCCGAAGTAGGTCAGGATGAAATTGCGGAGGCAGGCCGTCGTCTGGCAGTAATCGATCATGGCATTCAGGCGGTGGTAGTCCATCTTCTTCTGCTCTTCGTCCTGATTGCCCTGATCGATGAGGTAGCGCTGGATGCCTGAGTCCCTTCCATTGTAAAGAAGGATGCACTCAGCGCTCGCGCCGTCTCGTCCGGCTCTCCCTGCTTCCTGGTAGTACGCCTCGAGGCTCTTCGGCATCTGGTAATGGATGACATAGCGCACATTGCTCTTGTCGATGCCCATGCCGAATGCATTCGTCGCCGCCATGACGGGCGTACGGTCGTAGGAGAAATCCTCCTGCGCCTTTCGTCTTTCCTCGTCTTCCATTCCTGCATGGTATCTTCCTGCGCGGATGCCGGCACGTTTCAGAAGGTCATGGACCTCATCGACTGCCTTTCTCGTCGCACAGTAAATGATGCCGCTTTCCTTCTTGTGCGCCTTCACGTACCGGAGGAGCAGCGCTTCCTTGTCCGCATCACGGATGACGCGGAAGGACAGGTTCGGCCGGTCGAGTCCGGTGCGGAAGATTTCCGCATGAGAAAGCCCCAGGCTCTTCTTCATATCCTCTTCGACAGCCGGCGTCGCGGTCGCTGTGAACGCCGTGACGATCGGTTTCTTGGGAAGGGAATCGATGAATGTCTTGATCTTCCTGTACGACGGGCGGAAATCATGGCCCCACTGGGAGACGCAGTGCGCCTCATCGATGACGACCATGGAAATCGGCACCTGCGCGAGGCAGTCAGTGAAGTAGGACGGTTCCAGCTTTTCCGGTGCCATGTAAAGGATCTTGATGCGGCCCCTGTACATGTCGCGCAGGCGCTCGATCGCTTCATCATAAGGCACCGTGCTGTTCACGTACGAAGCCAGGATGCCCTGCTCCGTCAGCGCCTCCACCTGATCCTTCATGAGGGAAATCAGGGGCGAGATGATGATGGACCCGTGAGGAAACATCATGGCAGGTATCTGAAAACAGATGGATTTCCCGGCGCCCGTAGGCATGATTGCCAGAATATCCTTCTTCTTCAGGATCGTGGAAATGACTTCCTCCTGTACAGGCCGGAACGAATCGTAGCCAAAATACTGCTTCAGCACTTCACCCGGCGTCATGCGCATCCTCCTTCCCCCGCTGCCGCCATGCGGCCAACAGGCTTTCCGCCTTTGTTTTTAGATCCGCGCCTCTCCTGCGCGAATCTACGCAACTTATATTATAGCATAATATAGATGATTTTATAGCATAATATAGATGATTCTTTATCTGGAAATAGAATCCATTCGTCCACGAAAAAAAGGCTGCGGCTAAATGATTTTGTCACAGCTCCTTTTGATTCAGATTTTATCTTTTGCCCGGACGGTACTTGTCGTAGACGTAGAAGAGTTTGTCTGTCAGGAAGGAAATGGCTTCCTTTCCTTCAAGGACGTCTGTCCAGTAACCCGGGATGAAGGTATCGCCGAAGCGTACGCCTTCGATAGCGCCAGTGATGGCAGCTGTCGTATTGCTCTTTCCTCCATGGTTGGCGGAAATGATGACGGCTTCGAGCGGATCATCTACGGCAATGGAGCAGTAGATGGCAATCGCCAGTGCTTCTTCTGCATTCGTTCCGTCGCCAAAGGATGCGATGGAGTCGATGTGGTCCCATACGCCTGTCTTTCCTGCCGGGCGGTTGTCTGCCTGCTGGCGGGCTGCCGACATGAGGGACAGGATCGGATCGGTCTTGTGCATCTTCGTCAGGATGGATTCCGCATAATCCAAAGATTTCGGGAATGACATGCCTTCTGCCAGGCATGCGATGATGCATGCAAGAGCGCCGGAAGAATAATATGCGATCGGATTGGAATGGGAAAGGGCTGCTGCCTTGACGGCTGTATCAAAGGCCATCTTCCCGTCGCCTGCAAAGGTGAGGCCGATCGGAACGGCTCTTGCCAGGGAGGCGCTCCCCTTGCTGTCATTCACTTTATTTTTCGTCGAGCCGCGGCCGTCCTTGGAAAAGGCTCCCAGAAGCCCTTCTTCCGGATTTCTGCGCGCGTGCATGAATTTCTCTCTGACGAGGCAGAATTCCCTTTCATGGGACTGGCGTCTCATCCAGGTCTTCTGGCCTCTTCTGGGTTCTTCACCCGTCTGGCTGTAGTACCAGCGCATATAGCTTCTGTATATACCTTCTATGATATCGAGCTTCTTGGCATCCGCCCAAAGTATCCCGTCGATTGTTGCCAGGAGTGTCTGTGTGTTGTCAGAAACAGGTGCTTTCTTTCCGTTTTTCGGATCGCCCACGAGGGTGCGCAGTCCGAATGGACCAAATCTATGCTTAATTCTGGCCACGGAGAGATTCTGCAGCGGATACCCCAATGCATCCCCGCACGAGGCGCCTATGATTGCGCCGCGAAACTTCTCTATCTCCGCCATTTTTTCCTCCTTCGATGTTTGAAATCTGCCTCTGAAAACCTTCTTTCAGACGAAAAAGCCTTCCCAGTCCTTCGTCCACATTTCCCTCTCAGGAAAATAAAAGTTCCTGCAAATGACTCTCACAGAAACTTGAGTAGTATAGAAAAAATTTAACTTATACCCGTACACTATCATATTTTCTTTATTATAACACATTTTATACTCGGGAAAAGAGATAGTATGCATAAAACAGGACTAAAAGTTCAGTAAGGAGCCGCCCCTAGTATAAGCGTCCCATAAGAAATAATCCTGCCAGAATGACAACCTGGATAAGGAGCATCCCAGGGACAAGGATGCGGAATTTCCAGTGCTTCGTCTTGTGATGGTAATGCTTCATGCCAAGAAATGCGCCAAGAGATCCGAAGCAGAAAGCGGCAAGGAGAAGATTTCTCTCTGAAATCCTCCACTCCCCCCTGATTGAACGCCTCTTGTCTTCGCCGTAAAGGAAAAATACGGCGAGGTTGATGCAGATAAGAATCACCGGAATCGCTTGTTCCATAAATCCATCCTTCCTCTATGCCTTTACTTTTATTATACTCCCCCTGAAAAACTCCCTTATATATATTTAATCATTTATACGTGTACGAATATTTTCTTCCGTGTTAAGATAAAGAATGTCTATACAAATTTACAATCTTCAAGGAGACCCTTATGGACTTATTGATGCAGTACCTTATCATATGCCCTCTGGTCATGCTGGCCGGATTCATCGATGCGATTGCCGGAGGCGGCGGCCTGATTTCCCTGCCGGCTTACATGATCGCCGGGATTCCCGTTCATCATGCGATTGCGACAAACAAGATGAGCTCGACAATGGGTACGGCGCTTGCGACATTCAAGTTTGCAAGGAAAGGCTTCATCCCCTGGAAAATTGCGCTTTCCTGCGTCGTCTGCGCTTTTGCCGGCTCGACCCTTGGCGCAAACCTGGCCCTTCTTGTCAATGCCCATATCTTCATGCTCTTCATGATCATCGTGCTCCCGCTGACTGCTGTCTACGTGCAGAAGACGAAGAGCCTCATCGTGGAAAAGGAACCGCTCTCCTTCAAGAAGACGACCATTCTCAGCATGGCCATGGCTCTTCTGATCGGCGTCTACGACGGTTTCTACGGCCCGGGCACAGGCACATTCCTGCTGCTCCTCCTGACGGGAGTCGCCCACCTTTCCATCCATAAGGCCAACGGCGTCACGAAGGCCATCAACCTGACGACGAATGTCGCCGCCCTCTGCGTCTTCCTCCTGAATGCGAAGGTCCTCTTCCCGCTTGGCATCATTGCAGGGCTCTTCGGCATGGCAGGCAACTGGCTGGGCGCTTCCTACTTTGCGAACGGCAGCGCAAGAAACGTGAAGCCGATCATCATGATCGTCCTTGGCATCTTCTTCCTGAAGGTCATTTACGAATTATTCTTTAAGTAAGAGCCTCTGCTCTTTTCGAGGTACGAATGAAATACAAATCCCCCAACATTGGCAGTTTCAAGGCGCTGCTCCCCTTCCTCATCTTCATCGCCATCTACCTTGGTGCAGGCATCTACTTCCAGATGCAGGGCGTGGACATGGCTTTCTATCAGTTCCCTTCCGTGACGGCGATGTTCATTGCCGTGCTCTCGGCCTTCTGTCTCGGAAGCGAGCCGATCATGTTCAAGTTCGGCATCTTCTCGAAGGGCGCTGCCAATGACAACATCATGACCATGCTCATGATCTACATCCTGGCGGGTGCCTTCTCCGCTGTGGCTGCTGCCATGGGCGGCCGCGACGCAACGGTGAATCTTGGCATCAGCATGGTCCCGGCACAGTACCTGACGGCCGGCATCTTCCTCATTTCCGCCTTCATGGGAACGGCCACGGGCACATCCATGGGAACGGTAGCAGCCATCATACCGATCGCAGCCGGCATCGGCGAGAAGAGCGGCATTTCCGCTCCCCTCATCATCGCGGCCTGCGTGGGCGGCGCGATGTTCGGCGACAATCTTTCCATGATTTCTGACACGACGATCGCGGCGACAAAGACACAGGGCTGCGCACTGAAGGACAAATTCAAGGTGAACTTCCTCATCGCCCTTCCGGCCGCCATTGCAACGATTGCCGTCCTCCTCATCCTTGGGACGCCGGGCGCAGCAATTCCTGACACATCGGGCGGATTCGACTTCATGAAGGTCCTTCCCTACATCGTCGTCCTCCTCCTTGCCCTCATGGGAACGAACGTCTTCCTCGTCCTTGTCATCGGCATCTTCCTCGCCGGCGGCATCGGGCTGTCGGCCGGGGATCTCACGATCATATCGCTTGCCCAGGCTGTCTGGAACGGATTTACCAGCATGAACGAAGCCTTCTTCCTCGCCCTTTTCTGCGGCGGCATTTCCGAGATGATTTCCTACTACGGCGGCATCACCTGGCTCATCAACAAGCTCCACGGCATGATCAGGGGACCGAAGACAGCACAGCTTGGCATCGCTTCCCTCGTCTCCCTTGTGGACTGTGCGACAGCGAATAACACCGTCGCCATCATCGTATCCGGCGACGTAGCCAAGCAGATCAGCGAGAAGTACAAGGTCGATCCGAGAAGAAGCGCTTCCCTCCTCGACATTTTCTCCTGCATCTTCCAAGGCATCATCCCCTACGGCGCGCAGCTCCTCACCGCGGCTGCCCTTGCCACGCAGAGCGGCGTGAAGATCACGACCCTCGATATCGTGCCGCACATGTGGTACTGCCTCTTCCTTGCCATCTTCGGCATCCTGTCCATCTTCATCCCCTACGCAGACGGCCTCTGCCGGAGGAATCCATGGGACTGGGAAAAAGGAAAACCCGTGGAAAATAAATAATGAAATAGAAAAGGACTGTGATGAAATGAAATCATTTCGCCGCAGTCCTTTTTTGTGTGGGGATAGTGAGTATATTCGATTAGAGGATTATCTAACAAATGTATTTATCGACTCTATCTGAAAA
>ERZ772863.2057-NODE-2057-length-14812-cov-11.466965_pt1 | contig 14812 bp, 14 predicted proteins | sample MGYA00512134_ERZ772863 | MGnify/ENA primary metagenome ERZ772863 (study PRJEB29015, sample SAMEA2737659) | human gut metagenome | biome: human gut; feature: human-associated habitat; material: faeces | place: China | collected 2012 ...
CATCTCCTATGCCTATTATACACCTGCTGTAAAGGGGTGACCGCTTTTGTGAGAATTGCTATACTGTCTGGCAGGCTGGAAGGGCAAGGGCGGCTATTCCCATCCCATCAGCGTGGCAGTCTGCGACAGTCCGGATGGGAAATATGATTACTATGGCGTGGTGCAAAACCCGGACGGCACACCCTATCAGGGCTTCGTGTGCTTTGATCCGGCGGTCATGAATGATGACGGTGTAATTCGTCTTATTTCGGTACCGGTCCGTTCCGGGGCATGGCGGTAAAGCCATGGAACGCATTCGTACTTGGACAAGTTTATTCCGGTGTGTTTGGAAAACCTGCCAAGGCATTCCTGCAAAAGCCCGGCCCACTGGGTGCAAACGCTGCCGTGCTCTGCGACGATATGCTGACACTGAAAGAACCGCCCAAACGCATTGCGGACACGCCGGATTTCAAAGCTCACGCCTTTTTCGAGGGCAGCAGCATCCGCAAAATCGGACAGACTTACTACTTCGTTTATTCCTCCCAGAAAAACCATGAGCTGTGCTATGCCACCTCACCCTACCCCGACCGGGAGTTCCGCTATCGCGGGACGCTGGTGAGCAATGGCGATGTCGGTTATGACGGGCGGAGCGAGCGGAAACGCTGCAACGCCACCGGCACAACCCACGGCGGCATAGAGCAAATCGGCGGAAAATGGTATGTTTTTTACCATCGGCTGACCCACGGCAGCGACTATTCCCGCCAGATGTGCGCCGAACCGTTGAATATCCTGCCGGACGGCTCCATTGCACAAGTCGAGATGACTTCCTGCGGTCTGAACGGCGGCGATTTGCCCGGCATGGGCGAATATCCGGCAGCGATCTGCTGTAATCTGACCAACGGGAAAATGCCGCACATCGCCAACCAGATTTGCAAGAATATTCCCGCCATTACCCACTCCGATACGGAATGGTATGTAGGAAATGCGGCGAAGGGAACGCAGATCGGGTACAAGTATTTCTCCATTCAGAGCAATACCGTACTGCGCGTGACCGCGAGAGGTAACGGGCGGGTGCATATTAAAATCAATGGCAAAAGCGTTGGACGCCTGCCCTTCCATTCTGAAAAGTGGGCGGCTGCATCGCTGACGCTTCCCCAAGGCGATCCCCATGCCGCGCTTTGGCTGACGGTAACGGAGGGCAGCTTGGATATCCTGTCGCTGCATTTTTCTCCGGAGGTGAATGGATGAAATACTTCCTGCAATCGACATCGGCGTCTCCTCCGGGCGGCACATTGTGGGCTGGCGGGAGGACGGCGAATTAAGAACAAAAGAGGTTTACCGCTTCCCCAACGGCGTACAGGAGCAGGCCGGCCATCTTATCTGGGATGTTGACGCGCTGCTTGCCTATGTGAAGGTGGGCATTGCGGCGGCAAAAGCCGAGTTTTCCGGCATCGTCAGCCTCTCCATCGACACTTGGGGCGTGGACTATGTGCTGCTGCGGGGAGATGAGGAAGTACGCCCCGTGTACGCTTACCGGGACAGCCGCACCGAAGCGTTCATCCCCAAGGTTCACGAAATTCTGCCGTTTGCGGAGCTGTACGCCAAAACCGGCTGCCAGTTTCAGCCCTTCAACAGCATTTATCAGCTCTATGCCGATAAGCTGGCCGGGCGACTGGAGGGCGTGACGGACTTTCTGATGATTCCCGAATACCTCCTGTGGAAGCTCTGCGGCGTGAAAGCCAAGGAATACACCAACGCCACCACCACCGGCATGGTCAGCGCCGAAAGCGGCGAATTTGACCCAGAGATTATTTCAGCGCTCGGTTTGCCGCCCATCTTCCCAAGGCTCCAAAAGCCGGGTACGGTGCTGGGCGAGTATGAGGGGATAAAGTGCGTCCTCTGCGCCACCCACGACACGGCCTCGGCGGTAGAGGGCATCCCAATGGAGGGAAACTCCCCCTACATTTCCTCCGGTACATGGTCGCTCTTGGGCGTCAAAACGCCGAAGCCCATCACCAATGCCGCCAGCCGCGCCGCCAATTACTCCAACGAGGGCGGCGTGGGCTACAACCGCTACCAGAAGAACATCATGGGCATGTGGCTGGTCAATGAGCTGCAAAAGGAGCTTTGCAGTGGGCTGGGCTTTGCGGAGATCGTGAACGCCGCCAAGGAAAGCCCCTGCGATGTCCTCATCGACGCCAACGCCCCGGAATTTCTCGCTCCCAAGAGCATGAAGGCCGCCTTTGACACAGCAACGGGTGGAAAGCTCATCAGCATCGGCGACTATTTCCGCCGTGCCTATCGCAGCCTTGCGGAAAGCTATGCGAAAGCCCTTGCGGAACTGGAACGAAACACCGGAAAGCAATACGATAAACTCTACATCGTGGGCGGCGGCGCGAAAAACGACTTTCTCAACCATCTCACCGCCAAGGCCACCGGCAAGCGGGTCGTTGCTCTGCCCATCGAGGCGACGGCGCTGGGCAATCTGAAAATGCAAATGGAGGCAGACCTATGAACTATACGGAAGCAAAAGAGAAATATGCCGCCCTCGGCGTGGATACCGAAGCGGCGCTTACAAAGCTGAAGACTGTTTCTGTCTCCCTGCACTGCTGACAAGGGGACGATGTGCGCGGTTTCGACACCGACCCCACCAAGCCCCTCACCGGCGGCATCCAGACTACCGGCAGCTATCCTGGCCGTGCGAGAACACCGCAGGAGCTGATGGCCGACATATAGGAAGCACTCAAGCTGTGCCCCAGCACAAAAAAGCTGAACCTCCACGCCAGCTACGCGATTTTCACTGATGGCGAGTGGGTAGACCGGGATCAATTAGAGCCGAAGCATTTTGCTCCGTGGGTGGAATTCTGCAAAAAACACGGCCTCGGCGCAGATTTTAACCCCACCTTCTTCTCCCACCCCAAGTGCGATCCGCTGACGCTCAGCTCCCCCAACGAGGAAACCCGTCGATTCTGGGTGAACCACGGCAAAGCCTGCGTGCGCATCTCCCAGTACCTTGCAGAAGCGCTGGGAGGTGTGGTCACCATGAACATCTGGACAGGCGACCCGTCACAGACAACATGGAAATCGTGGGAGCAATTCTGCATTGGAGTTAGCAATCTTGCTAAACGCCAATGCTGGTAAAACCCTTGTGATTCCCTTCAGATCATTCACTACATAATCTTATCAAAAACATTATCATCAAATGCCACGGTGTATCTTCTGATACATTGTGGTTTTTCTATGCCAAAGGCTGATATAGCATAATATTGATCGAAGATAAGTGCTTTTCGAGGCCAAGCGTATAAGCGCGCGTCGATTTCAGAGCATCATCCGGTGCTTTGAAATCGGCACACGGAGGAAAGGAGAAAATCAAAATGAATGCTCAGACACAACGTGGTCCCCCCACTGAGGACGAAGATCGGAATCCGCCCGTCCATGCACGGGATGGCCCTGAACAGGTGGTTGAGCTGTCGCTGACAGAGCTCTACCCATTCAAGAATCATCCGTTCCATGTGGTAGATGATGTTCATATGGAAAGCACAGCGCAGAGCATAAAGAGCAATGGAGTCCTCGTACCTGTTATTGTGCGTCCCAGAGCAGAAGGCGGCTATGAGATCATCTCCGGGCATCGACGCAAGGATCGCGTGGATACGGTTGTCGATATTCTCATGGAAGTCAACTCCGCTGTCAGCGGCACATTCCGGGTTGAAGGCGTCGAAATATCTGTCAGGGATATGAAGATCCACTTTGCCAAGGTCAATCAGTTCCATGTGGAGCGCATGTTGAGGCGGACGATATGACCCTTGAAATCATGCAGGTCATTGAGGGAATTAACCGCAAGAAGCTCAAAAAGCATACTGGCAAGGATGCTGTACCAACGGACTATGCGCCGGTAATCACACAACAGGGCATCACTGCCATGCAGTGGGGATTCACGCTCCCGGATCGGAAATTCCCGATCATCAATGTCCGCAGCGAAACAGCGGCAGACAAGCCTCTGGCAAGCAGATGGCGCAGATGAATCTGGAAATAGTATCAGTAACTGAAACCAGGACTCCTGAACACTATGTCACCAGCGACTGGTCTGAAACGGTTTCTGCATATGAGAATGGGATCACCTATACGTTTGAGGTGAGCAACACTCCTATGTCCCGGCTGGCATCTCTGATTAACCCCTTGACTTTTCATAGCCGGTCTGATCTATGGTCAAGTCCATACATTGTTATTACGCCAACAATGTTTTGGGACAATTTAATAGCGATGTCGGCACAATACTGTAAAGATCAATCCTTAAAGGATTCACACCATCGCTTATGTTAAGGCACCACCGCACAATTCGGCGGCGCGTCTGGCGATGTCTTTTCCGCCATCTGCGGCATGCAAATTTCTCGATTTACATCCAGTAAACCTTCGAAATTTGCATTTGCATCTGACGAAAAATCCATTCGCCAGCCGACCACCTCATTTGCGCGGTGTTACCTTAAGGAAATTACCGCTCCTTAGGTTGATACCGAATCTCACTGACTGAGTAAACGGTCACAAATGCTTTCGGATCAACCTTTCGGACATAGTCCATCAGTGCCTTGTACTCTTGCTTATCAACAATCGTGATGATTTCCTTATGCACCACATTGTTATATGCACCAATGGTCTGATTCAAACTCGCACCGCTGTGCAGCTCATGCAGGATGTAGTGCACAATATCATCCACCCTGGGTGATATGATGCAAACCCTGCGCTTGATGTTCAGGCCGAAGATGAAGTGGTCTACTACCATTCCACCGAAGTAGGTGCCCAGAAGACTCAGGACAACCGTCTTGGAATCGTAGCATAGCGCGGATGCAAGCGCAACAAGCATACCGGATACTGACATCGCCTGCCCCAGATCCATCCTGAGATACTTGTTCATGATCTTGGCGACAATATCCAGTCCTCCCGAGGATGCATTGCAGGAGAACAGGATTGCCAGGCCAACACCAACAACCAGGATGTAGCAAACCATGTCCAACAGAGGATCGTTGGTTATCGACTGAAAACCGGGAAACAGGAACTCAAAGGCCGCCATATAGCCAGGCATCAGGATCGCGCAGTAGACTGTCTTCGCACCGAACTCCGGGCCAATCAGAATGAATCCGATGATCAGGAGGAAGATGTTCAAACCCAGCGTTATCGCGGAAACTGGTAACGGAATGTAGTTGCTCAGGATCATTGCCAGCGCCGCGCCACTTCCGATGGACAACTTGCTTGGCAGCATGAAGAAGTACACTGCTGCAGCTACAATCAGAGTTCCCACAGAAATCGTAATGATTTTCTTGATCGACATTTTGGATTTCACAGACATTCTTCTTTCCAAATGATCTCCAAAGAGGTGCGTGCCCCTCCCCGACTTGTTCGACGCAGGAGGGGCACATGGGTCTTACTCCTTCAGACTGGCTGCTTCCTTCAGCTTCGCATTCGCCTTCTCAACATTCAGCTTGGTCAGCAGGAAGGTGACCAGGCCGCAGAAGATGGCAGGCAGCCACAGGTACATGATGTTCAGCATGGTGAGCACGGAGTCGGGCTGAGTAGCAACACCGCCCTCAATGAAGCCAGCGGCAGCCAGCAGCCAGCCAGAGATTGCAGTACCCAGACCGCCGCCGATCTTGACGCCCAGAGAAGTACAGGAGTACATGGTGCCATCGATTCGCTTGCCGGTGGTCAGGTAGGTGTAGTCAGAAGCAGAGGCGATAACCGCATTCAGGTCGCCCTGCAGGGGGCACATACCCAGAGAAGCGATGGCGGTAAAGACCAGCATCATGGGGACACTGCCAATGTAAGCAGCCACAATCACCAGAATTCTTGCGATGGTCGCCAGAGCGTAGCCGGTGTAGTTGATCTTGTACATGCCGCCCAGCTTTGCAACGACAGTGGGCACCAGGAGCAGACCGATAATCATGGGGATGTTCAGCGCGGTGGCGAACTTGCCCAGCAGATTTGCATCCTTCAGGACGTAGGTCATGTAGTAAGTACCAACACCGGTGAAGGCAGTGTACAGCTGAGTCAGCAGGTAAACGCCCAGGATCAGCAGGTAGAACTTATTCTTGATCAGCAGGCTGGCAGCTTCGCGCAGGGTATACTTTTCTTCGGGGGCGGCAGCTTCCTTCTTGGTCTCGTTCTCATCTTCCGGCAACTCCTTCAGAGACAGAACGGAGATGGTGTTGGAGATGATACCGATGATGACGTAGATCAGAGCCACGATCCTCCACGCAGCAGCGTCATTGCCAAAGTGGGCAACAAGGCCGAAGGTGACAGCCTGGATGATGGTGCTGGTGGTGAAAGCAAAGACGAAACGCAGGGAACCCAGCTGAACGCGCTCGTTTTCATTGCGGGTAACCAGAGCAGTCAGCGCAGAGTATGCGATGTTATTGGCGGTGTAGAAACCGGCATTCAGCATCACGTAGAAGATGAGGAAGAATGCATACTGTGCAACCTTGCCCCAGGTGGTGGGAATGGAAAAGATTGCGAACAGGCAGACGCCGCAGCCCAGATAAGGCCAAAGCATCCAGGGGCGGGCCTTACCCATCTTGGTGTGGGTTTTGTCAATGAGGGAGCCAAAGATCACGTCGGAGATGCCGTCGAAGATCTTCGCAACAGCCATCAGGGTGCCGACGATACCGGTGTTCAGGCCGATGGTATCGCTCAGGTAGATCATGACGAAGAAGGTCAGGAATGCGTAGACCACATTGCCGGCAATGTCACCGGAGCCGTAGCCGATCTTGTTGTACCACTTCAGGTAAGTCTTCTGATTCATGGTATTTCTCCTCTCTGTCTGGCTTAGGCATTCTGGGTGTTGGTGGGAATATCGGAAAGGAACATCTTCACTTTGAACAGGAAGCGCTGCTCCTTAAAACGGTAGGGATCGCGCAGCTTAGGACCGCAGCTGTTGGAGCCGACGCCATTCTGCGCGTAGTCGATGCACAGCACCGTGCTGTCACAGGGAACAAGTTCGTAGTTGTGCGCCTTTTCCGTCAGCTCCTCCTGGGTGTAGGCAGAAGCATTGAAGGAGAAGGGCGTGTCGCTGGTAAAGGCCAGCTGGGTGCGATGGTTGGAAACCAGCACATAGTCGCAGTCGCAATGGCTGCCGTTCTCCTGGGGACGGATGTAATCCTCGTGGAGGCTGACCACGTCGGTCACATACAGCCCGTGGCTGCTGGAACGGTGCTTGTCGGGGTAGCTCTCGTTCGGGCCGAGACCGTAGTAAGCGACCTTCTGGACGCTCTTGGGCAGGAACATCCGCAGGCCGAAGCGGGGCAGATCGGGGAACTCGGGGTTACGCAGAACGGAGATGCTGGTTTCGATCTCACCAGCCGCATTCACCGTCCAGGTGACGGCCACATCCATCATGCGCTGCACAGTTTCCGCGGAGAGGGACAGGGTGCTGTGAATCTGCACATTGCTGCCAGCTTTCTCGTAGGTGGTTTCGTAAGCGCGGATGACAGGACGGTCATAATGAGCACGCTTCCACTCCGGCTTAATGTACATATCGTTGTCCGTGGGAGCACGCCAGATGTTCAGCTCCATCGGGCGATCCAGCAGCTTCCTACCCTGCCAGAGCATGCTCTGCCACATGCCGGTAAGCTTGGACATGGTGTAGCGGAACTTCGCGCCGGAGATGGTCAGGGTGCAGTCGTCTTCCTTGACGAGCAGCTTGCCCTCCGGGTTCTTCTCGCCCAGCGCCAGAGCAGTCTGGTTGCGGCAGTCCACGTTCTGCAGCACAATCTCATCAAAGCCCAGTGCGTGTCCCTCTTCCACCAGCGCGGTGGCAGTCTTGCGGAAGTACATCAGCTTCAGGTAGCAGCGGCCCTTGTCCATCACCTTCACAGGCAGCTTGATGGTGCCCGTTGCGCCGGGAGCGATGTCCAGCACTTCCTCCACCCCGCCGCTGCTGGTCACATAGCCGTCGCAGCTGACCTCGTAGCGGATGGTCACAGCATCCTTCAGGGAGGTGAAGTCCAGGAAGTTGCGCAGCGTCACCACACCGGTTTCCTGATCATAGGCAACCACGCGGACGGGACGGTGCACATTCTTGTACTCCAGCAGGCCGGTATGGGGCTTGCGGTCGGGGTAAACCAGGCCATCCATGCAGAAGTTGCCATCATGCTGGGTTTCGCCGTGATCACCGCCGTACCAGTACATCGCCTTGCCATTTGAGGCGCTGCCCTTGTAGATCGCGTGATCGCACCATTCCCACACAAAGCCGCCGCAGAGCTGCGCATGTGCATCGAACATCTGGAAGTAATCCTCCAGGTCTCCGGGGCCGTTGCCCATGGCGTGGCAGTATTCGCACAGGATCATGGGCTTATCGGGGTTGCCCTCCAGATAGGCGTCCATCTCCTCCAGCGCGGGGTACATGCGGCTGAACAGGTCGATGTTGGAGTAGTCGTACTTACGCTTGCCGCTTTTGTAGTAGGCGCTTTCGTAGTGGGTCAGGCGGGTGGGATCAAACTCCTTCGTCCACTTCAGGGATTCCTCAAAGGTGATGCCGTAGGCGCACTCATTGCCCATGGACCACACCAGCACGCAGGGACGGTTCTTGTCGCGGTAGACCAGACGGCGGGTACGATCCAGCGTGGGCTCGACGAAGTCGGGGTTATCGGAGATCGCTTCGTTCCAGCGCTTGAACTGATTCTCATCGCTGCTGTCAGCGTAGTAGATCAGCATCGGGCCGTGGCTCTCGTTGTCAGCTTCGTCGATGACGTAGAAGCCGTACAAGTCGCAGAGCTGATAGAAGACGGGGGCATTGGGATAGTGGCTGGTGCGGATAGCGTTGAAGTTGTGCTGCTTCATCATCTGCATGTCCGTCTGCATCTGCTCGATGCTGATGGCATAGCCGGTGACGGGATCGGAATCGTGGCGGTTCACGCCGCGGAACTTGATGGCCTTGCCGTTGAGATACACCACGCAGTCGCGGATGGAGATCTCGCGGACACCCACCCGGTCGGTGATAACCTCATTCGCGGTTTCCAGCACCACCGTGTAGAGGTAGGGATCTTCCGCGTTCCACAGGTGGGGCGCATCCAGGTGAATCTGCACCGCCTGGGTGTAAACATGATCCCTGGTGGGAGTCGCCGCGCCGGTCCAAATGGTCGCGTTCTCAGCATCATAGAGGGTGACTCGCACCGGCAGACCAGCCAGAGTGGGCTTCACCTTGATCTGCACATCCGCGCCGCCATCCTTCAGGGCGGTGGTGATGGTGTAGTCGGCTACATGCTGCACAGGGCGCTTGAGGAGGTACACATCACGGAAGATACCGCTCATGCGGAACTTGTCCTGATCCTCCAGGTAGCTGCCGTCGCACCACTTGAGCACCAGCACCGCCAGCTTGTTGGGGCCGTCCTTGAGGTACTCGGTGACGTCGAACTCGCTGGTGCAGTGGGACACCTGACTGTAACCCACGTACCGGCCGTTCAGCCAGACGTAGAAGCAGGAGTCAACACCTTCGAAGTTCAGGAAGGCTTTGGGAGCGCTGGGGTCAACCCGGTAATCGAATTCCCTGACGTAGGTGCCGCAGGGATTCTGCTGAGGAACGTAGGGCGGATCGAAGGGGAACGGGTACTTGATGTTGGTGTACTGGTGCTGATCGTAGCCGTACATCTGCCAGACGCTAGGAACCGGGATCTTGTCGTAGTTGTCTACGCTCGCGTCGGCCTCGTAGAAGCAGTCCTTCAGGTCATAGATGCTGTCGTAGTAGCGGAAGTGCCACATCCCGCTCAGCAGCTGGAAGCGATCGGAGCGTTCCCGGTCGATCATCAGGCCGGAGGTGCGGTGAGAGGCGGGGATGTAGTAGGAACGAAGCGGCATGGTGTTCTCATGGAGAACTTTCAGGTTCTCAAAGTGCTTAGGTACGATCATCAGTGAGCCTCCTTGCTAAGTCGTTTCCGCCTTGCGGGCTGTTCTTTAACTGTCTGTATTTTATCAATCTTTTACCTGAAAAAGCTATAAACTCGTTTGCACAAAGCATGCACTATCTTGTACATTTCACGTATTTTCACTATTTTTCAACGGAAATCTCCGTCAATACGAGCTGTATTTGTGTCATCATTGGCCATTACCGCGCCATTTAGGCCGATTTGCTCAACCTTTTTCATATACTCGGTCATATGCGCAAAACCGGCAGAACATGCACAAAACGATACGTGCATACACAAACTGATACGCATATGCACAAAACAGGTAGGAGGGCGCTAAGCTGCTTCCTGCCTGCTTTATTCTGGTCTATCCGATCAGTTGAGTCTCGAATTGGCCGGTTGTGAACTGTTAACGGCAACCGGGATGTTGCTCGCTCTATCTACAGGTCTATCCTCCGTGAAATACGCGTGACTGCCTGTTGCTGAAAATCAGGCAACCTTGAAAATCTGGGATTCCGTCGGACGGTAGCTGTCTACGAACGCAGGGATGAAACCATTGTTCGTCTCGTTCACCAGGTACAACTCCTCAGGGAAATCGATCATGGTGTACATCACGCCGATCACAGACTTGGCATTGACACGGTGGGAACCGTTAGCGTTCTCGATGGAGAAGCTGTCTTCGAACTTGCTCATAGTGGAAATGAAGTTAAGCACGTCGGTCTGGTTTTCCAGGCGAATGTGTGCGCGGCTATGAGTCTTGGTCATGTTACGTTTCTCCTCTCTTCTTCTGCTCCTCAATTGCTTTGAGGATCTTGCTGGACGGTAACGGCTCCGTCTGCCGCAGCTGTCTTTCTCCCCGCTGCACTATTAGGATACATAATCGTTAATTCGTTGTCAATACCATTTTGCAGGAAATTCGCTCATATTTCATGCACAAGCCTACACATATTATACATTTTCTTATCCTAAGGCAATCCCGCACAAAGAAAGAACGGCCAAAATGTCGGGAAATAGGTATAATAAAGAGTTGAAGAAGCAATTGACGATGAGCCTGCTCAAACGAAATTTCCTATAATAATGTCTACTGACCAGCCCAAAATCTATTGCGCCACAAGACATTTCACACCATATATGCTATAATAGGTGCAAGGGAAACGACAAAAAGCGGGGAAAACCCTTGCACATGGAGGGAATGGGTATGTATCGGTACAGCAACGGACAGATCAGTCTGTCAGATTTTCAGCAGCCCATGGGTATGCGCCTGCGGGAAGACAACCGCTGGGTGAAGAAAGCGCAGAGCATCCCATGGGACAAGATTGAAGAAAAGTACGCGGATCTGTTTCCTTCCGAGACCGGGAATGTGGCCAAGCCGCTTCAGTTGGCGTTGGGTGCTTGTCTCATCCAGAGGGAATACGGGTATTCCGATGTGGAAACTGTTTTGCAGATCCAGGAGAACCCATATTTGCAGTATTTCTGTGGGTATGCGGGCTATGACGACAACAACCTGCCCTTCGATGCGTCCTCTATGGTGCATTTCCGAAAACGCCTGACACCGGAAATTCTGACTCAGATCAATGAAATGGTCATCCAAGAAGCACAGAAAATGAGGCACTCAAATGATATACGTTTTATCTGACATTCATGGTCAGTCAAGAAGATTCCACTCAATCCTCAGCCAGATAGACCTGAAAGCTGAGGATACACTCTACATCCTCGGTGATGTGATCGACCGCAATCCGGACGGAATCCGGATTCTGAGAGAGATCATGAGCCACCCCAACATGCAGATGCTGCTGGGAAACCATGAGCTCATGATGCTGCAAGCCCTGTATTACCCATCTTCTGAAGCAGCTGCTTCGTCACCATACATGTCAAGGTGGTACAGAAACGGCGGCAAAGCCACCCACGATTACCTGAAGCGTATCAGAAAGCACCTGCGCGCGGAAATCTTCTCCTACCTTGACGCGCTCCCCCTCAATATCTCCGTTGAGGTCAACGGGCAAAAATATCTCCTTGTACACGCAGCTCCTGTAGAGATGTATTCCGACTACGGAGAACGCTATGACACCGAACGAGACTTCGCAGTCTGGTGGCGTCAGCTGGTGGAAGTATCCCCATCCGGCAAACGGACTATCATATTCGGACACACCACAACCCATCATTACCAAACTGATAATCCCATGCGGATATGGTATGGCAGCCATATGATCGGAATCGACTGCGGCTCCTCCTACCCTGATGGCATCAGCGCCGAGAATGGTTACTCTGGTCGTCTTGCCTGTCTCAGGCTCGATGATATGAAAGAGTTTTACTCTGTAGATTAACTCCAGTTATCACAATCTGAAGATCGCTGTTCTTCTACTTCGTCCATTCCGAAAGGCGGGTATACATATGTATATCAATTCTGGCTATCTGAACAACTCCAAGCTGCCGTTCAAAGACAAGTCGCAGCCTCTGATCTACCGCCTCAAAGCGCACAAAAAACTGCCGACCTGGGCTCCCCGTGGACGCGTTGACTGGCAGCTGCTGTTTGTTGCTTCCGGTAAAACCCACTTTTACATTGGCGGGAAAGACCAGATTGTGACTGCCGGTCACATGGTACTTTTCCAGCCCAAGGAAGAGCAGCACTACGAGTATTTCGGCGAAGACAAGCCCGAAGTCTACTGGGTTCACTTTACCGGCAGCTCTGTCAAGGAGATTCTGCGCTCCTATGACATTCCGCTGGACGAGCACATTTTCTTTGCCGGAACGCCCGCAGCCTACACCCAGCTGTTCAAGAACATGATCGAGGAGTTCCAGAACTGCAAGGTTGGGTACCGGCAGATGCTGGAGATGAACCTTCGCCAGCTGTTCCTGATGATCCAGCGCACCCGCCTTGAGAAGCCTCCGCTTGTTACCACGGCTGTTCAGCAGGAGATGGACTTTGCCCGTCAGTATTTCCACGAGCATTACAACGAGCCCATCAATATTGAAGAGTATGCCCAATCCAGGCATACCAGTATCAGCCTGTTCATGCGCAACTTCAAGAAGGTATACGGTGTATCCCCGAAGCAGTACATCCTCAACATCCGTATGAACAACGCGCAGAATCTGTTGGAATCCACCGACTACACAGTCGCTGAGATCGCGGCCATTGTCGGTTATGACAATGCGCTCTATTTCAGCCGCATCTATCATAAGCAGAAAGGACAGGCTCCGTCCGACTACCGGAAGAAGATGAAGGAGCAGTAATCCGATCCCCGCAATAAGCCGCGAAGTGGCACAGATACGCCGCTTCACGGCTTTTTCTTTTGCCAGTAGACAGCTTGAAGTGACAAAAACTGGCCGCGAACTGTATCAATTTGTGTATATATTTTCGAATTCCGTTCATTCCCTCCGAGGCAATCCGACGGTTAATATAATAACAAAGCAAAGGAAGGGGTGTACTCATGGATCAGCACTTTACCTACTCCGCACCGGGACGCATCGAAATCAGTGGAAATCATACAGACCACCAACATGGATGCGTTCTTGCGGCAGCAGTCAACCTTGAAACTGTCGCTGACGTTGAGCTTGTTGCAGAAAACACGATCACGGTCTACTCCAAAGGTTATCCGAGCTTCAGCATCGATTTAGATGATCTGCAGGCGCATCCGGAGGAGAAGAACACGACCATCGCTCTTGTCCGTGGCGTCGCTGCCGGCTTTGTCCAGCGTGGCGCAACATTGCACGGCTTTCAGATGCGGGCGCATTCGTCCGTCCTTCCCGGCAGCGGCCCGAGCTCTTCAGCAGCCTTTGAGGTGCTGATCGGCACGATCATCAACGACCTGTTCTGCGATGGGAAGTTCTCCCCTATTGAGATTGCCCAGATCGCTCAGTATGCAGAGAACGCCTTCTTCGGTAAGCCCTGCGGCCTGATGGATCAGATGGCTTCTTCCGTGGGCGGCCTTGTCTTCATCGACTTCGCCAACCCTGCCGAGCCGGTGGTGGAGAGGATCGACTTTGACTTCGTCGCCACGAACCATGCCCTGGGCATCATCGACAGCGGTGCTGATCATGCCGATTTGACGGATGAATACGGCGCTATCCCCGGTGAGCTGGCTCAGATCTGCAAATGGTTCGGAAAGAAGACGCTGCGCCAGGTTACGGAGTCCGGCAAGAGCTCCTGGACGTATCTGCAGAACATCTATCCTGCGGGTGAAACCGAACTGCAACCGGTGGCGGTCGCGCTGGCCATGTGCGATACACTCCTTCAAGGTAAAGGCGCTTACCGTGTGCACGGCGGTGGTTTTGCCGGTACGGTGCAGGATTTTGTTCCCTTTGATATGCTGGAGGATTTCAAACAGAATATCGAGGCCGTGCTGGGCATGGACATCTGCCATGTGCTGTCTATCCGTTCCGAAGGTGGAATTCGACTGGAATAAGGAGGTTGTCTATGGATATCAACACTTACATCACTTCCTTGATTCAATACGCACTGAACAGAGGGCTGATCGAACCCTGCGACAGGAATTACGCCATCAACCAGCTGCTTCAGTGCCTGAAGATTGACACTTACGAAGAAGCCGAGCCCAGTGTCATCGCGCTGGAAGACATCCTGAAGGGCTTGATTGACGATGCAGTGGCCCGCGGCGTTTGCAGCGACGACGTCACCAGCCGCGACCTGCTGGACACCATGCTGATGGGGGCATTGACGCCTAGGCCCCACGAAGTCCGCAAGCATTTTGAGGAGCTGCTCAGCCAAGATCCGCAGGCCGCCACAGACTGGTTCTACAAGTTCTCTCAGGATACGGACTACATCCGGCGCTACCGCATCCAGAAGGATATGCACTGGCTTGCAGCAACGGAATACGGCACCCTTGATATGACGATCAACCTGAGCAAGCCCGAAAAAGATCCCAAGGCCATCGCACAATGTCATTTAGTTAATCCACCCACCTCCTATGCGGGTAGAAGAATCGCGTAGA
>ERZ772863.2062-NODE-2062-length-14792-cov-3.171745_pt1 | contig 14792 bp, 9 predicted proteins | sample MGYA00512134_ERZ772863 | MGnify/ENA primary metagenome ERZ772863 (study PRJEB29015, sample SAMEA2737659) | human gut metagenome | biome: human gut; feature: human-associated habitat; material: faeces | place: China | collected 2012 ...
AGTATGGAGACACTCCCAGGAAGAAATCCTGCGCTTTAAGACCATGGAGAATGGGGTACTGTTTGCAGCAGGCTCTTGTTGGGAAGGAGTAGACTTTCCGGGAGATATGGTGTCTTCCCTTATCATTGTGAAACTGCCCTTTGCAGTGCCGGATCCCATCAGTGAAGCAGAGAAGGAAACCTATGATTCCCTGGAAACCTATATTCAGTCCATCATTGTGCCGGATATGCAGAAGAAACTACGCCAGGGATTTGGGAGAGCCATCCGGACAGAAACCGATACCTGCGTGGTGTCTATTTTAGATATCCGGGCAGGAAAAGGCGGCAAGTATCACAAAGATGTGATGTGTGCGCTTCCGCCCTGCCGGATAGCAGAGGAGTTGAGAGAGGTGCAGGATTTCATCCGCAGCCGGAAAGGTGTAGAGTATTATTTATAATAGGAAAAATCTGCTTTCCAGCCTTGTTGCTTGTGCTTATTTTCCAGGCACTTTTAAAGGGAAAATTTAGTACAGTTTTTGGAGCGGTTTTGGAGGGATTGTTGGTATTGCTGAATAGCTATTTGAACATGAAGTGGGTATAATGTGTATAGCGTTAGAGGAAAGGACGGTGAGCAAAATGGCACGATATGCAGTGGAACATATCTGGGAAGGAAAACAGGAATATTTCTTGATCCGGGATCATCAGAGCTGGCAGATGGTGCTGCTCCCGTCCAAGTATCTGACGCATTTGATTCGAGCAAACCGTTCCCCGAATACCGTTAGCCGCCGGGCAAAATCCATCCGGTTCTATCTGGAATATTTGGATGAAAAGGAGATGGAACTGTCTCAGGTAGCGGAACTGGAATTCCAGGAACAGTATGAACATTATGTGGGATTTCTCCACTGGCTGAAAGCCGGAAATCATTTGCATGAAAAGACAGAGAAACTGCCAAGCAATAAAACCTGCAATGCGTACTTAAAAGACGTGTTCAGGTTTTTCTGTTTTTTAGAGCTGGAAACAGATATGGAAAGATTAAAAGTGTTATATTATGACAGTTTTACCACTCATGATTCCATCGGCGTAAAACGGAAGCTGCGGTTCCGGTCATTCAATGGCTATCTGAAAGAGGAAGAACGAAACGTCCGTCCAGCAGAGCATCAGGAGATTTTGGAACTTTTGAAGCAGTGTACCAACTGCAGGGATCAGCTTCTGATCATGCTTCTGGCAGAGACCGGATACCGGATCGGCGAGATCTTAGGGGTAGATTATACCAGAGATATTGATTATGAAAGACACACCATCCGGGTATTCTTCCGGGATGACAATGAGAACAAGGCAAGGGCGAAGAATGCGGCGTACCGAAGATCCAAAGTCAGTGATGCCACCTTCCAGTTTTTACTGTTTTATCTGTCCAAGTACCGGGAATTTCTGCAGCACCAGCCGATGCTGTTTGTAAACATCGAAGGAGAGACGAAAGGGAAGGCACTGCAGGTAGACGCAGTTTACCGGATGCTGGAACGGATGGAGAAAAAGACAGGCATCCATACGACGCCCCATATGCTGCGGAGATACTTCGGAAATATGAGGCGGGATGCCGGATGGCCGCTGGAAATGATCAGCGAAGCGTATGGACATAAGCACATCGACACAACCATCAAATATCTGAACCTTGTAGATGACCAGCTTATGGAAGCCAGTGACCAATATTATGCAAAACATTCTGCTCTTTATGATGTGGAGAAACTCCTGTAGGAGGTGAAGAACATGCCCGCTTATCAATTATATGTATATGAAGATCGGGAAAAGCGGGAAGCACTGGAACAAAAAATCTGTGAGCAGGTGGATGCCTGTACAGAGGTAAATGGAACCATACGAAACCGGATAAAGAAGTTCCTGATAGAAGAAGGGATTACTGATATTTCAGAGATGGACGCAGTCCTAAGGGTCCGCTACGAAGAATATCTGGAAAGGAACGAAACCGTTCTTGCACCGATTACCTGCTTGCGGGGATTTGATGGAATCGTGATTCATCGGATGAAAGAAGAACTGCAGACACTGGCAGGGAGAAGAAACTATACTACAGAGTATCAGGAACAGTGGATGTGCCTTACCCATTATCCGGAGATTGAGATTGCGGAATCCTTTCTATCAAGTAAAGACGGAAAAGAACTGTTGTGGAATTTTACCCTGGAATGTCCAAGAAATTTGAAGGTGCAGATTTTTACAGTACTGAAAGAGGTGATCCATACCTACCAAGGCTGTTATAGAAAAGAGAAACTGCTGGCACTGCAAAGGTTCTACCAATTCTGTGTGAAACATCAAGTGGCTGATATTGAGACCATGACATTGGACAAAGAACAGCGATTTGAACAGGAACTCTCGGAAGAGTTTCGAGGGAAAAAGAGAAGTACTATGTTTGGCATCCTGCAGATGAGCAGAAAAATCCTATTTTTACAGGCGCCGGAAATTCATTGGCAAGCGAATGTGTGGTTTTTGGAACGTTTCCATTTTTCCAGGGAACGGATGAATCCAAGTAAGCCTGTGGAATCGGTATCCTTTAAAGAGGTGACTAACATGGAAAATCAAAAGATTTTGCAAAAATATCTGCGGTATCTGTTTGGAATCACAGATTTATCTATCAGTACCATCCGAATCAAGCTGCTGGAACTTCGTACATTCCTGGCACACTTCAATGGAGAAGAAAAGCCGATCTATGAAGTGGAGGCAGAGAAGATTCAGAGATATCTGGAATCCGTTCAGAGACAGGATACCCGTGAAAAAACAGCAAATGGAAGAATCTTTATGATTTTACAGTTTTACAATTTCCTTGTAGTCAAAGGATATTTAAAGAAGATTCCCTTCCGGCATGCGTATTATCTGCAGAAAGAAGTGCATGTCCACAATGACCGCAGTGTACCGGAAAGAATCTATACGGAAATTTTATCGAAGCTGACAGAGTTTCCGGAACATCTGCGGTTGATGTTCCTGCACTTATGGTGTACAGGAATCCGGGGGAGCGAAGTATGTACCCTGACAGGTGGTGATTATGAAGAAAAGAATGGAGATTACTGGCTGAAAGTATATCAGGTGAAAATGAAAACGTATAAGCGGATTCCCATTCCGGAAGCATTGTATAAATTAGTGCAGGTGTACAAAAAGAAATATCAGATCGGACCAGAAGAATACCTGTTTAAAAGCAAAAAAGGTGGAGCATTCCAGTATGCTACATTACGGTATCAAATGTTGAAATACTGTGAGAAAAATCAGATTGCAGATGGGGAATATATTTTCAGATCCCATGATTACCGCCATAACCTGGCTACGCTTTATTATGATAATGGTATTTCCATCCAAGCGGTACGAGATTACTTGGGGCATGAATATGAGGAAATGACCAGACAGTATGTGGACTATATGCCGAAGAAACTGGAAAAAGCCAGTGAAGCATATTTCCAGGAAGAAACCCACAGCTTTGCGACGGAACTGATGAAAGGAGAGTTCCATGGATGAAAAATTATATCTAATCGATTTGGACTGCTATGCAAGAGCAGAGGAAAACCAGAAAAAGAAGGTAAAGGAATCCCATTGCTTTGATTTCGGACTGCTTCCAACAAAGGGGCTTCAAAATGAATTCCGTTCCTTTATTGAGAATCGAAGCCGACAATGTGCATTGGCAACGATGATACAGGAACGAGTGCTCTATCAGAGATTTTGCAGAATGGTAAAGGATAAGCACATCCGGGCAGAGAGCCTGCAGGAACTGGAGTGGGAACAATGGCTGATCAAAATCCGAAGCTGGCTTCTGGAACATGGGCAGAAACTGACCATGCAGGGAATCAACGTATATGGGAAAGAAAAGACAGTGCCATCGAGCCTCATCACATATGTGCGGAAGGCATATCAATTTACAGAAGCCAAAGAGGAACGGGATGAGATTGAGAAAGATATCTGGAAATTAGAGAATCTGGACATTGCCTATAAAAAGAATCCGATTAAAAATGTACAGACTTTGAATTTTACAGCGATTATCCAGGATGACTTACGGGAAGAAACAAAAAAGGCAGTTTATGAGCATTTACATCATGAAGCGATTGCAACGATCATCAAAGAGTTGACAGCCATCCGGAGACTATCCAGATATTTGAAAGAAACATATCCCCAAATCCATTCGGCAGAAGAACTGAATCGGGAGTTGCTGGAAGAATATCTGACGTACCTTGCAACGGAAGCGGAGGGCGTGAATAATTACCGAATGGATTTGACGAGACTCCGAGGACTGCTGGAAACCATTGGAAAATTATATGGGTATCCACACTTAGAAATTTTATTCCTAGCCAGTGACTTGCCCAGACAGGTGCAGCCGAAACTGAAATCTTATTCAGATAGTGAGCTGATTCGTTTTAATGCAGCGCTTGCGGAGCTGGATGAGCAGATGGAGCGGCTTATGGTCATCCACCAGATGTTAGGAACAAGGATATCTGATACCCTTACCCTACAGACAGACTGCCTGTATCGACAGGACGGACATCCTATGATCCAGATCCGGCAGATGAAAACAACTACCTTTGTGAAGCCTATCAGTGCAGAACTGGAATTGCTGATTGAAAAAGCAATAGAGTATAGCAAGAAAAGGTATGGAGATATGGCTTACATTTTTGTGGATGAGAAAAATAGCAAGAGACCGATGCAGTACAATACCGTTCAAAACAAGGTGATGGATCTGATCCAGAAAAAAGACTTGCGGGACGACCATGGAGAACTGTTCGGATTCGGAACGCATATGTTCCGCCATGTATATGGTATCCGCTTAACAGAACTGCATCTGGATGACTGGACCATCGCAAAACTACTGGGGCATACATCTGTAAAGAATGTGAAATTTTACCGGAAGATGAGTCTTCAGATCATTGCGGATGAAACAAGAGAAATCAGAGCAGAGATGAGCCGGATGATCCGGGCGAATCTGGCAGGATGGGGGAAAGAGTATGAGCAAATATGACAAGATGCTGGAAGTAAACCATAAGCAGAGCGTGGAGAAGATTCAGAGGGCAAAACTGACGATCCAAGAAATGATCGAAGAAGAGGATAAAGTGACTGTTCCCAAACTGATGCAAAAGACCGGGCTCTCCAGAGGATTCTTTTATAAGAACCCGGAAGTGCGAAAGGCAGTAGATCGTGCCTTGCAGCTACAGGCTGGCATGGTAGATAAGAGAAGAAAGATTTTAGATATGGCAATGGACAACCGTATCCTGCAGCTGGAGCAACAGGTAGTGAAACTGAAAAGAGAGAACGAGACATTACGGAAAGAAAATGAAGCAATGCGGAAAGCATTGAATAAAAGAGACTTGAATCTGATCAAGAATTTTTAATGAAGAAGAAAACAATCAGCGACTGGCAGGGGCGTGAAGAACGCGCCTGCTGGTGGTTGTGGGGATAAAATATCTAGAAACGTAGTGTGCTATATAGTATAATGTAATAGAAAACAATCAACTTTCAGAAATGAACAACTACATGGAGATTCAGATAAATGAGTAGTCAAGAAACATTTTCTATAACAACACTACAAAGAATGTGTGCTAGATCTGAATATTTGGATGAGTCAGATATTCATATGAATGACAAAACAGTTTCATGGGATGGAAATATCATATATTACAAAACTAAAAAGCCGGCTTCGACAGGAAATGAATTTCTTATTCCTATTCAAGTAAAGGGAAAAGAGTATAATATTCTTCCGGATTCGGATAGCATAAGTTATCCAGTGGATATAAATGATTTGAAAAATTATTTAAAGAATGGCGGAGTAATATTTTTCGTTGATGCAATTTCAAAAACGGAATATAATGACAAAATGTATGCAAAAATCTTACTTCCGGTAGATATTGTCCATATAATGAAAGGAAAAGAAGAACAGGGGAGCATTACGGTACATTTAAACCATGTAAAAACTGTCCGAGAATTAGAAGAACTGTGTGTTCTTTTTAAAGAAAATAGACCTAAACAGGCAATGGTAGGAGTGGGAAAATCAATTCCCGATTATGATAATATATCTAATTTTACTATATCAACATTGCCAACTCCATATATGAATCCTGCAATCGCAATTGCGAAAAGTCCTTTTAAGTATGTGTATACCAAGAAGGATGGGATGGAGATACCAGTTTTATTGACAGATTTAGTTACTGCGACCGAGAGTGAGTGGTTAATAAAAATCGATGATAAAATAGAACAAAGATATCCTGTCCGACATATTTATGAATTAAATCAAACGACTACAAGGATTAGTGAGATCATCGAATTTGTATTAACAGAAAAAAGCCAAAAAACAACCATTCGTTGTATTGAGGCAACTAACTATAATTTTGAAACAGTTTTTCAAGCATCAAAAATTATAATAGCTGTTTCTGATGCAGAGGAAGTAATGATCGAAAATATAAGTCTGGGAAAAAATTTCTTAGGGGAAATACAAACAGCTTTTACAGAAGGATTTCTTGCATATCACAAACGGATTGTTCAATTAGGAGAAACACTTACAGAACTAAATATTAAAAGAAGTTTATTTAAAACGAAAGAAATTTTAGATGCAGAACCTACCATATTTTTTCTGAAAAAGGGATTAGTGGAAATGAAAGTTTTATCGTTACCATTCCAAGCAGATGAAAATTGTGGTCTTTACAAACAAATAATTGGACGTAGGAAATTGCTGTTAGAATATGAAAAGATTCAAGAAGATGGATATATAATTCGTAATTATTTGAAGGATGGTAAACGGATTGCTATCTTTGCCGATATACCAGATGGAAAAACACAGAAAATCAGCAGATGGTTTGCGTTACGAGATGAGGATATATCTCAGATGATATTTGATGAAAATGATCTGTTGGAAGAAATGTACAACACCGGTGAAGAAGAAACGGATCAACTTTTGGGACTAATATTGGATTTTCTAAAATCTTATGATAAGGAAAGAGATAAAAATTTATTGTTATTGGCTGAAAAATTAATAAATATCTTAGAGAAATATTCGATGGATTCAACCATTCTTACAATAAATAGACTTCAAATCATTGCCCGTAAAAGGGAGCTAGAGCTTGAAGAAAGGAAAACATTGGCACAGATTAAATATTCTGAGAATATATTTGCGAGGTGCTGTGCATGTATTTTGCTGAAACAGTTTGATGAATTTGATATACATATGCAGCAATTATCTGCAACAGAAAAAGAAGAATTTTATAGTTGGCCGATAGCTTCTTTATTACCAAATGTAGAAAAAAATGAATAATACAGAAATTAGTGCGGAAGATTCTAAAAAGGATCTTCCATTTTTATTGGGAAATAAGCAGTACAGAAATATGTAGCCTCTATACCAAAACTATTTTGCCAATTTTTGTATGATTAACTCGACTTATTATTTATTTGTCGTATAATGAGAGTATAAAAATTATAAGGAGTAATGGTCGTGGGTAGAGGTAATGATGCAATACCAACATGGAGTGGATTTAATTATCAAGGAAAAATGATGCTATTGTATGTCCTAGAGTTAATAAATCAAATAGCCAAAGATAAAAACAAAGATATAGACGCCTATTCTGTTGAATTAGAAAAAACAGAAGATTTTTGTATTATTTGCGATTCAGAATATAAATCATTTCATCAGGTTAAGGCATATTTGTCTAAAGATAAATGGAACAGTTATAGCAAAGCAATGGACAAATTGTTGAAACATCGGGCTGAATCAAATAATCCAACAGCAAAATGTTATCTTACAGTTGCAAAGGAGATAAAAGATTGGGATGATGCATCTAATACATACAATGTAAGTGTTGAATTATATAAAAGGGCATCAAAAGTAGTTGGTGTATGTGATGTGAGAAATGAAATAGATATGGAAATCTTAGCATATTTGAAAAGTAAAGGCTATTCTGATAAGGCAGAAGAGATTGTATATGGGGAACTATGTTTATTTTTAGATGATAGCATCGCAAGGATGCACAAGCAGGACTCTAAAAAAAGAAAATATATAATAAAATTTTCTGATATCGTAGGAATTATGGAGTCTGCTATCGATAAAGAAGATGTGCGAAAAGAATATTTTTTGAAAGAGAAAATTTACGAATATGTTATGCAGAATATTGAAAAGGCTTTAAATAATTTATGTCAAGATGAATGTGATACTTCTTTAGAAAATTGTAATAGAATATGTGCTGCTAAATGTGGATATGAAAAAATGACTGAAATTGTTGATTATGGTCAGTTTTGTAAATTACTCAATCCGGGTAAAGTAGATGAGTGGGATAACGAATTGAACTTAGTAGAAAATCTTTCAGTTGATAAAATTCAAAGTGAAATTTATGAATTACTGTATAGAAGCGATACTCCAGAAAAAGTTACGGGAGATAATTGTGGAATATATTTACAATCAAAGTATTCACAAGCGCCAAGAAAACAGGTCATACCTACGTTTTTAGATCTTACACGTGGTGCCAGGAAAGAACGGGCGTTACAGAGTATTTTCCAAAATATTATTAATAATACAGACATTATTGATATATTGGCAGGAAATAGTATTACGGTTATTCCGGGAAGCTATTCAGGAACTTTATCCCAAGCACAAATTACATCTGGATGGAAAAATAGCTCTCCAAATAAAGTAGGCGAATATTATAGAGATATAGAATTGATTTCTGCTCAGGAATTGAAGGAAAAATTTGAACAAAATGGAGGTAATCATGATTAATACTATATTGGATATAATCCGTTTATTAAATGATGGAAATATTGTACCGATGCAAAAAGATGAAGATACAAAGATTGATTTGTATAATGAAAAAGTGCAACTGTTTATGGATGCATCTGGAGAAGAAAGCAAGTATTACTATTTTTCGGAACTTGAGATAAATGATGAAAATCAGGATAATTTAGCAGAGATTGAAGATGTAGCATTAAATAGTGATGCATACACAGTCATAGAAAAACCGACACCAAGCGATTCTTACATGATATTGTTCTGGAAAGTGGAGTGTATAGAGGAAAGACTATATCCAGATATCATAAAAATTGAAGAAAATGAATTCTTTTATAAAAAATATGTGTTCTATTATACAGAAAAAGAACTGCAATGTTTCGAAAAATGGTGTAGGTCATTGAAAACTAATGGGAAACCGATGCTTGATACAGTATTAGAAGCTGTACAGTTCTTGAACGATGAATCGGAGCAAGTACAATTTTTGACGCGTTTATTAAGTAAAGTTCCATTTTTTAATCCAATCTTTCCAAAGGCAGTTATGAATGACTTTGGTGAAATGGTGAATCAAAAGATAGATGGAATACGGAAACAAAAAAAGAATGTTGAAATGATAAATGATATGTTTATACGATCAATAGAAGAAACATCTTTTAATGTAGAAGTATTGTCCGATATGATATATCAAAAATTATTGGAGGAGTAATTGGATGGGGTACACATTTAAGAGTTTATGTATTAGAAATTTTAAGTATATTACAAATAATAAACCTTTAAAATTTGATTTTATGAATAGTAATATTGTAATTTTAGATGGTCAAAACGGATATGGTAAGACGACATTATTTGATGCTATTGAAGTTTTGGTGACTGGGAAAATAAAGCATTTTAACCCTAGTTTACAAAATAGGAAGACGGAAACATTAGGAACACTGGCAAATGATGTAAATAAGGATATAGTTATTTCGGCAATTTTATCATCTGATTTTTCAGATGAAATACATGTAGAAAGAAAACTTTTATGTAAAAATGAATTTCAGAGTATTATCACACTTAATAGTCAAGAAATTAGTCAAGAAGAATTGTATGATAAATTTCATTTGAGTTCCAATATGTTTGATATAGGGACATATATTTCTCAAAGTGAATCTTTGGACTTCTTACAAAATAAGTATAAAAATAGAAAAGATTCTGTATCTTCTCTTTTAGATGACACCGAGATAACTGATAAAATTCAAATGCTGAAATCGGTTCAAGAACATATTCTTGGAAGAGTAGAAAAAGAAATTGGGGATAAAGAAAAACAAATAGGTGTAGTAAGTCAAAGAGTAAATGAGATAAAACGTCAGACAGATCACATTGTTATGAATGCGGAACTGCCTGGGGAAAATATACGATTATTTGACGAAGTTGAATATGAATTTGATGTCATAAAATTAGACCAGGGAGTTACATATGAGACTGTTATTCAGCAGCTTAAACAAATTGAAGGGTTTATAGAAAACTATGAAGAATACCTTCGATATAAAGATAATGCTATCATAAGGGAATTGAAAGCATCACCGAAACGATTATATATGGCATTGTTTTATCGACAGGAGATTGAATTACTTAATAAAAAAGAAAGTCTCATAAAAGAGTTAAATAAGAGCAAAGAATTAGTGACGAATTATAGCAATAATGTCTGGTCAGTAGATGAAACATTGTTCAATAAGATTAAAATAAAACCAGAAATTATAACTGAAATAAAAACATTATTGTTGAACCAGAAAAAAGAACAAAGTCAATTGGATGATGCTGATAAGGTTCTGGCACAGATGACAAAGGCACGAAGGGGACTTATTAAAGAATTTTATAATGCTGCGGAGTCTGGAAAGTTTGATAAAAACAAATGCCCATTGTGTGGAACGGATTTTACGGATATAGATTCAGCTATTATAGAAACAGAACAATTTATAAAAAATATTCATACAGATGGGATAAAAATAATAGAAGATATTGAGACACAAATAACAAATTTATTTCAAAAAGAAATTATTCCTGTGTTGAAAGTGTTTCTTGAGGAAAATAAAGTACTAATAAAAATGGATGATACTTTATCAGGATGTAAGAATCTAGCGGTGGAGAAATTACAGCAGTTGTTGGATAAGGTAAAAATATCAGAGTTTAAATCTCAGGGAATAGAAAAATTTGATATTGAAGAATTTTCTCAACAATATGAAAACTTATTGAAAGAACTTCAAGAAAAGGAAGTTCCAAATAAAATTATTTTTCAAGAAAAGCAGGTTGAATTGTATAAATCCATTCACAATACCTATTATCATAATGAAAAACCGTATCACACAGTGGGAGAGTTACAAAGCAAGGAACAATATGTTGCAAAGTTATTTAATGACAATCTTTCTCAGCAGCTTTCTACGGAAGAGGCCCGACTAAGAAAACTAAAAAGAGATTATGAGGAATACAAGAATAAAACAAAGGATATGACAGATGCAATAAAAGTATTGGTTGGTAAATATGAAGATGCGAATAAAGAATATCAAACACAGCTTCTTAATGCAATTAAAATTCCTTTAATGGTGTATAGTGGAAGGATTATACAAAATTATCCGTTAGGGTTGGGAATTAGAGCAGTCATTAAAACCAATCAGTTAGTATTTGAAGCAGCTTCTAAGAGTGGAAGTGATGTTTATAATATTTTAAGTACAGGACAATTGAATGGTCTTTCGATTGCGCTTTTACTTTCAATAAAAAATGTGTATGGTGATACGAAAGGGTTAGACATTTTACTGATAGATGATCCACTTCAAACAATTGATGATATTAGTGCAATTTCGCTTGCGGATTTGTTGACACAGCAGGGAATAGGGCAAATTGTATTGTCTACGCATGAGGAGGCAAAAGCAGCATTGCTACGATATAAATTTAAACATGCAGGAATGAGTGTTCGGGAACAGAACATGCAAGCACTTTATATGAAAACAGTAACAGAAGAATAGAAAAAGAGAGAAAAGCTAGTAGTGGAGGGCTGAGACTTTGCTACTAGCTCTTCTTATGGAAAATAACACACAGTACACAAGTGTGCATACAGTTAAAGCCTCTATTTTCAAGGCATAAGGGGATAGGGGTACAGTTTACTGATGAGCCGACGGGGAATCTAGATAGTAAGGCGTCAAGAGAAATCATTGATCTTTTAAAAATGTCCAATCAAAAATACAATCAGACGGTTATTTTGATTACACACGATGAAAACGTAGCGCTGGAAGCGGATCGGATTCTGACAATTGATGACGGGAAGATTGTCAAAGACGAGAGAGTGAGGTAGTTTATGAACATTTTAAATGAACTCACGGTCAAAAATTTAAAACGGAATAAAAAGCGTACGCTTGTAACAATTTTCGGAATTATCCTTTCGGTAGCGCTGGTTACGGCGATTACGACATTTGTTTCCAGCATGCAGGGCTCTATGATAGAGTACGCAAAGAAAAATGATGGAGATTATCATATTTTTGTATCGGATGTGCCGGTTGAACAGCAGAAATATTTGTTAAACAATGCAAAAATCGAACAGACTATGATTGGGCAGACAATTGCAGACGTAGCGCCTGAGACGTTTTTTAAAGAGGAAGAAGATCAGGAAAATCATAGAGGGATGCTGAAATTGAAAGCATTTGAGGAGAAGGATTTGAAGCGGCTTGGAATTAAGCTGATAGAAGGTCGTATGCCCAAAAATGAGCAGGAGATCCTGCTGCCGATGCAGCTGAGTGGATTGGATGGTATTAGCTATGAAGTGGGTGATGTGTTGACGCTCAAAGTCAATGGTTCAGAGGAGACGTATACGATTGCAGGCTTGATGGGAATTAACAGCTTTGAATTTCAGAAAGACGGGATGATGGGCTCTACACTTGTGACAAAACTGGACCATGATACAGCCGGACAGCCGATAGAAATTGCATTGTCATTAAAAGATCCAAAAGAAGCATATACGTTTGCGGAAAATTTGAAAGAGGAACATGGATTTTCGCAAGAACAGATCATTACCAATGATATGCTGCTGCAGTTTGAGGGAGGAACGAGATCAGAGCAGACCATGCAGGTGTTATATCGAATGGCTGTGATCGTCATTCTGATTATTATATTTACATCGGTCTTTGTCATCAAGAATAGTTTTGACATTTCGATTATGGAGCGAATCAAGCAGTATGGAATGTTGGCAAGCATAGGCGCTACTTCAAAGCAGATTCGGAAAAATGTATTGTTTGAGGGAGTTGTGCTTGGAGTGATTGCGATTCCATTGGGAATTCTGTGTGGCGTTTTTGCAATCTGGGTTACACTTTTGACAGTGACGCAGATATTGGCAGGAAGTGGTCTTGCAGATATTTCATTACACTTATATGTATCATGGCAGGCGCTTGTAGTTGCAGTGGCAGTTGCAATTATCACAATTTATCTCTCATCAGTCATCCCTGCGAGAAAAGCAGTCAAGATTGCTCCAATGGATGCAATTCGTGACTCGGTAGGCATTAAAATTGCAGGGAAGAAACTGCGTACTTCTAAGCTCCTTTCAAAAATATTGGGCATAGAAGGTGAGATTGCAAGTAAAAATTTAAAACGAAGCCGCAAAAAATACAGAACAACGGTATTTTCCATTTTTTTAAGTGTTGTGCTGTTTATCTCAATCAGTTCTGTTATTCAATATGGATTTTTATTGCAAAGCTATGTATATCAGGAGATGGACTATAATCTTTATGGCGCAATAGAAGATTCCGATATTTCGCAGGAACAGCAGGAAAAACTTTATGGGAAAGTGGAAAAGGCAGATGGAATTAAGGAAAGTACAGTTGTAAAGCGTCAAATCTGTAATATTGCACAAGGTGATTATATAAAAGAAGCATTGGAAGATATGAATGGCGTATATGATTCAATTGAAGTGGGGGAGGAAGATTTATATATCACATTTTACTCCATTCCGGATGACCAATATCGGGCGTATGTAAAAGAGCAGGGACTTTCTTATGAGGATGCAAAAGAGAAGGCGATTATCTGCGATACGCAGCGGAGAACAATTTATGATCAGGATACCGGAGAGACAGTCAGGAAACAGTTCCAACTGCTGAACAGCAAGGCAGGAGACACGCTTTCCTATCGCATGTTGTCGGAGGATGGAGAACAAAAAGAAGTAGAGTCGATGGAGATTGCAAAGCGGACCAAGGAGCTTCCGTTTGGAGTGGAGGCGGATTATTATTCTGTTGTTGCTGTTATTTCGGATGAAATGATGACAAGAATGGGTGGTACGCTGGATGGATTTTATGCGGAAGCGGAAGATACAAAAATATTACAGGAAGAAATTCAGGGATTGGATGAAAGTATAGAGTGGTATTTCATTGATTATGAGCAGAGGGCAAAAGAGCAGAACAGTATGGTATTGGTTGCGGCGATTTTCTTATATGGATTTATCGCAGTTATTTCGGCTATTGGAATTACCAATATCTTCAATACCATCACAACGAATATGACGCTTAGAAGCCGTGAATTCGCGATACTGCGCTCGGTTGGAATGACAGAAAAAGAATTTCGAAAAATGATTCGCTGTGAAAGTATTTTATATGGTACAAAGGCATTGGCTTTTGGGGTTCCGATCGGAGTAGCGCTATCCTATGGAATGTACAAAGTGTTTGTCGGTATCATTGAGGTGCCGTATACACTTCCGTGGAAAGAAATCTTGATTGCAGTTGTGGCAGTATTTCTGATCATCTTTTGGACAATGCGATATTCGGTGAAAAAAGCAGAGAAACAAAATATTATTGAGACGATTCGAAGCAAGAATATATAATCAAAAACGCTGTGGTAAAATCAAAGACGGTTTTTCCACAGCGTTTTGACAAGATATCATTTGTTTGACGAGGGGTTGTCAATGCGATAGTAGTGTGATAAAATACCTGTCTTTTGAAGTTAAAGTAAAAAAATAGTGCTAAGCCATAGGTTAGAACCTGTGACTTAGCATTTTATTTATGTCTTCATTTCCAAGAAAGTAAGAAGTGAGAGGCAATCCGGTTCGCGCAGTTAAATCC
>ERZ772863.2063-NODE-2063-length-14788-cov-4.436571_pt1 | contig 14788 bp, 10 predicted proteins | sample MGYA00512134_ERZ772863 | MGnify/ENA primary metagenome ERZ772863 (study PRJEB29015, sample SAMEA2737659) | human gut metagenome | biome: human gut; feature: human-associated habitat; material: faeces | place: China | collected 2012 ...
GTCAGACGGCCGTCGTCGAGCACCTGCAACAGGATGTTGAAGACGTCGGGATGCGCCTTCTCGATCTCGTCGAGCAGCACCACGGAATAGGGCTTGCGCCGCACGGCCTCGGTCAATTGGCCGCCCTCGTCGTAACCGACGTATCCCGGAGGCGCCCCGACGAGCCGCGACACGGCGTGCCGCTCCTGGTACTCGCTCATGTCGATACGCGTCATCATCTGGTCGTCGTTGAACAGGAACTCGGCCAGCGCCTTGGCCAGCTCGGTCTTGCCGACGCCCGTCGTACCGAGGAAGATGAACGAACCGATCGGCTTGCGGGGATCGTTCAGCCCGGCGCGCGAACGGCGCACGGCGTCGGAAATGGCGGCGATGGCCTGCTCCTGACCGATGACGCGCCGGTGCAGCTCGTCCTCCATGTGCAGCAGTTTCTCGCGTTCGGAAGCCAGCATGCGCGTCACGGGGATACCCGTCCAGCGCGACACCACCTCGGCGACGTCCTGCGCATCGACCTCCTCCTTGATCATCGAGCCGTTGGCCGACGCCAGCTTGTACTCCTCCTGAAAGGCGGCGATCTCCTTTTCGGCCTCCTGAATCTTGCCGTAGCGGATTTCGGCCACCTTGCCGTAGTCGCCCTGCCGTTCGGCCTGCTGGGCCTCGACTTTCAGCGACTCGATCTTATCCTTGTTGGCCTGAATCTTTTTGAGCAGATCGCGCTGGCCCTGCCACCTGGCACGCATCTCGGCGTCACGGGCCTTCAGTTCCTCGATCTCCTTGGTCAGGTGCTCGACGCGCTCCTTGTCCTTCTCGCGGCGGATGGCCTCGCGCTCGATTTCGAGCTGGCGGACCCGGCGGTCGAGCGTGTCGATCTCCTCGGGCACGGAGTTCATCTCCAGACGCAGCCGCGAGGCGGCCTCGTCCACCAGGTCGATGGCCTTGTCGGGCAGGAACCGCGAGGTGATGTAGCGCGTCGAAAGCTCGACGGCGGCCACGATGGCCTCGTCCTTGATCCGCACCTGGTGGTGGTTTTCGTAACGCTCCTTCAGGCCGCGGAGGATCGAGATGGCGTCCTCCTGCGAAGGCTCGTCGACCATCACCTTCTGGAAACGGCGTTCGAGGGCCTTGTCCTGCTCGAAGTATTTCTGATACTCGTCGAGCGTCGTGGCGCCGATGGTCCGCAGGTCGCCGCGCGCAAGCGCGGGTTTGAGGATATTGGCGGCGTCCATCGCGCCCGACGACTTGCCGGCGCCGACGAGGGTGTGGATCTCGTCGATGAACAGCAGTATTTCGCCTTCGCTGGCGACGACCTCCTGCACGACGGCCTTGAGCCGCTCCTCGAACTCGCCCTGATACTTGGCGCCCGCGATAAGGGCGCCCATGTCGAGCGAGTAGATCACCTTCGATTTCAGGTTTTCGGGCACGTCGCCGTCCACGATACGGTGGGCGATGCCCTCGGCGATGGCAGTCTTGCCCACGCCGGCTTCGCCGACCAGAATCGGGTTGTTCTTGGTGCGGCGCGAGAGAATCTGCAACACGCGCCGGATCTCCTCGTCGCGGCCGATCACCGGGTCGAGCTTGCCCGAACGGGCCTGTTCGTTGAGGTTGACGGCGTACTTGCCCAGCGCGTCGAACTGCTGTTCGGAGGTCTGCGAATCGACCGTCGCACCCTTGCGGAAGATACGGATCGCTTCGAGAAGCTCCTTCTCGGTGGCGCCGCTGCGCTTGAGGATGTCGGCCGCCTGTCCGCGTTCGGCCACGAGACCCAGCAGAAGGTGTTCGACCGAAGCGTATTTGTCGCCGAAGTTCTTGGTGAAGTCCACGGCGCGCTGGATCACCTTCGAGGTTTCCTGCGCAAAGAACTGCTCGCCGCCGCCCTCGACCCGCGGCAGGGAGCCGACGGCGCGCTGGGTTTCGTCGCGCAGTCCGCGCACGTTCACGCCGACGCGTCCCAGCAGGAACGTGGCCAGCGAATCGTCCTCGCGGATCAGCACCGCGAGCAGATGGAGCGGCTCGACAGCCTGCTGTCCGCGCTCCCGCGCAAGGTTGAGCGCTGCCTGCAACGCCTCCTGCGCCTTGATGGTCAATGTGTTTATATTCATAATCGCAAAGTTAAATTTCACACGGTCCGATGGTTCGCGTCCGGGGCCGCAACCCGCGGCTTACCGCCGCGCATGCAAGTCCGACTCCCCCTCAAATCCCCGCCCGGCGGGGACTCGTCGCATTGCGACCGGATCGCAGACGCAAACCATTCGTCATCAACATCCGCAAAACACCTGCCAACCTCATTTTTCGGTCATTGTGTCATCTTTTGTCACAACACGCTGTCAAAATGCGCCAATTTGGCGCAACGGCGGACGGGCGCGCAGGGACGGCGGAGGGGACAATTTTTAATCCCGAATTTTCAAATCTTCGCTCATATTTCTTATCTTTGCGGAACTATGAGTGATTTTATCGTCAGCGCACGCAAATACCGCCCCGCGACCTTCGCCTCGGTCGTCGGGCAGAAACATATTACCTCGACGCTCAAAAACGCCATCGAGCGCGCCCAGCTGGCCCATGCCTACCTCTTCTGCGGTCCCCGCGGCGTGGGAAAGACCACCTGCGCCCGCATCTTTGCAAAGGCCATCAACTGCCTGAGCCCCAACGGCGCAGAAGCCTGCAACGAGTGCGAATCGTGCCGCTCGTTCAACGAGGGCCGCTCGCTGAACATCCACGAGCTGGACGCCGCATCGAACAACTCGGTGGAGGACATCCGCACGCTGATCGAGCAGGTGCGCATCATCCCGCAGGTGGGCCGTTACTCGGTGTTCATCATCGACGAGGTCCACATGCTCTCGGCCGCAGCCTTCAACGCCTTCCTCAAGACGCTGGAGGAGCCGCCCGCCCACGCCATCTTCATTCTGGCGACCACCGAGAAACACAAGATCATCCCCACGATCCTCTCGCGCTGCCAGATCTACGATTTCAACCGCATCCGCGTCGAAGATTCGGTCGAATACCTCAAATACATCGCCTCCCAGGAGGGCATCTCGGCGGACGAAGAGTCGCTGAACCTCATCGCGCAGAAGGCCGACGGCGGCATGCGCGACGCGCTGTCGATGTTCGACAAGGCCGTGTCGTTCTGCGGCACGGCGCTGGACTACCGCAACGTGGCCCAGACGCTGAACGTGCTGGACTACGACACCTATTTCAGCGTGACGGAGATGCTGCTCGCGGGCAACTACGTCGACGTGCTGGTGGCCTTCGACAGCGTGCTGTCGAAAGGCTTCTCGGGCCAGACCTTCATGTCCGGCATGAACCGCCATATGAGGGATCTCCTGATGGCCAGGCAGCCCGACACGCTGCGACTGATCGAAATGACCGGAACGCTGCTCGAACGATACCGGACGCAGGCGGGCGCCTGCAATGTCGAGTTCCTGTTCGGAGCCATCTCCATTCTGACGGAGCTCGACGGGAAGATCCGGCAATCGTCGAACCAGCGATTGCTCGTCGAGCTGGGCCTGATGAAGATCGCAGGACTCGGCCAAAAAAAAAATGACGATCTGACCTCCTCCGGGGAGTATTCCCTCCCCGCCCTCTCACCCCGTACGGCCGCAGGCGCGGCGGCGACTCCGACGGCTGCGGCACGACCCGCGCCGCAGCAGAGCGCGTCTACAGTTCAGGCGCAGACAGTTTCCGCGGCAGGACAAACGACGCCGGGTACGTCCCAGTCGGGTGCGGGAGCAACGGTGCAGGCCGCAACTCCACCGGCGGCAGGACAAACGGCACCGTCCGCAGTTCAGCCGGGAGCAGGACAAACGGGGCAAGGCACTGTTCGGCCGGAAGCCGGACCGACGGCATCGGCCGGCATACCGCAGGTATCCGGATTTTCCGTACGCGGAGCCGCGATGCAGACGGCGGGTCGGCAGGCAGCGGAAGTTTCCGCTCAGGACAACGCTCCGCAGGCTGCGGCAGCCGGACAAACGATACCGGGCGGAGCGGCGAATCCCGCGGCGCAAGGAGGAATGGCGAATCCGGCGATGCAGAGCGGGACCCCAAACCCGACCGCGCAGGGCGGAGCGGCAAATCCGGCAGCGCAAGGAGGAACTGCGGGACCGACGGTACTGGGCGGAACACCGCATCCGACGGCACAAGGCGGAGCGGCCGTCCCGGCAGCGCAAACCGCAGGCGGAACAACCGCTGAAACGGCTCCGCAGCCCGCACCGGCAAAGCCCGCAGTGCAGACCGCACCGGCTCCGGCACGGCGTCCGCTCATATCGGGCGCTTCGCTCTCGGAACTGCTCGCCTCGGCGGGCAGCGATCCCGACGAAGAGCTTTCGGACGGCGAAACGCCCGACGAAGCCGAAGCCGCAACCGTCGATCCGGAGTGCGCCGAAAAGCTGGAGCACGCCCGTAGCAGGATACTGAACCTCATCAAGGAGAAACGCCCGCGCTTCGTGCCGGCCTTCGAGCTGATGACGTTCCGCGACAACACGATCTCGGTGAGCGTGCCGACGACCGAACTGCGCGAAGAGATTCTGCGCAGCAAGACGGGAATGCTGATGCGCATCGCCGAACTGGCCGGAATAGAGGGAATGATCGAATTGGAGGTCATCGTAAACGAAGAGATACGGGCGGTGCGTCCGATCAAACTCGAAGACCGGGTACGGTACATTACGGAGAAAAACCCGCTGGTGGCGGAGCTTCGCAAGGCGCTGGATCTGGAAGTGGAATAACGCACCCGATTTACGGCGCACGCCGCAGGACCGGTTCAGGCGAACGGCCGCAGACGGAGGCGCATGCAGACCGCCGGCACGACCGCCGGACGCCGGACAATATTGATAATCAAGACAAAGAAACAATAAAATGGCAACAAAGAATTTCATCGAAGAACTCGAATGGCGCGGCATGATCCACACGATCATGCCCGGAGCAAAGGAACAACTCGAAAAAGAACAGACGACGGCTTACCTGGGCATCGACCCCACGGCCGACTCGCTGCATATCGGACATCTGGTAGGCGTGATGATCCTCAAGCATTTCCAGATGTGCGGCCACCGTCCGCTGGCGCTCATAGGCGGCGCGACGGGCATGATCGGCGACCCCAGCGGCAAGTCGCAGGAGCGCAACCTGCTCGACGAGCCGACGCTCCGCCACAATCAGGAGGCGATCAAACGGCAGCTCGCCAAACTGCTCGACTTCGAGTCGGACGCGCCGAATGCCGCCGTGCTGGTCAACAACTACGACTGGATGAAGGACATCTCGTTCCTCGAATTCATCCGCGACATCGGCAAGTGCATCACCGTCAATTATATGATGGCCAAAGACTCGGTCAAGAAGCGTTTCAGCGGCGAGGGCGACGGCATGTCGTTCACCGAATTCACCTACCAGCTGGTACAGGGCTTCGACTTCCTGCACCTCTACCAGACGATGAACTGCAAGGTGCAGCTGGGCGGCGCCGACCAGTGGGGCAACATCACCACCGGCACGGAGCTGATCCGCCGCAAGCTGGGCAGCGAAGCCGAGGCGTTCGCCATCACCTGCCCGCTCATCACCAAGGCCGACGGCACGAAGTTCGGCAAGACCGAGAGCGGCAACGTATGGCTCGACCCGCGCTACACCTCGCCCTACAAGTTCTACCAGTTCTGGCTCAACGTCAGCGACGAGGACGCCAAGCGTTACATCCGCATCTTCACGCTGCTGGACCGCGAGACCGTCGAGGCGCTGACCGCCGAGCATGAGGCGGCGCCCCACCTGCGCATACTGCAGAAGCGGCTGGCGCAGGAGATCACCACGATGATCCACTCCAAGGAGGAGTACGAAAAGGCCGTCGAGGCTTCGGCGATCCTCTTCGGCGGATCGACCTCGGAGGCGCTGCGCAAACTCGACGAAGAGACGCTGCTGCAGGTGTTCGAGGGCGTGCCGCAGTTCCGCATCGCCCGCGCCGAGCTGGGGCTGCCGTTCGTGGACCTCTGCACCGAAAAGGCGCAGGTCTTCCCCTCGAAGGGCGAATGCCGCAAGATGGTGCAGGGCGGCGGCGTGTCGCTCAACAAGGAGAAGGTCGCCGACGCGGCGCGCGAGGTGACCGAAGCGGACCTGATCGCCGGCAAGTACCTGCTGGTGCAGAAGGGCAAGAAGAATTACTTCCTCCTGATCGCCGAATAAGATGGAGTATCGCATCGTTCTCTCGCGGATGGAGTTCCGGGCGCTGCACGGCTGCTACGAACTGGAACGCAAGGTCGGCAACCGTTTCACGGTCGATCTGGAACTGACGGCAGAGCTGGGCGACGCCGCCGTGCAGGACGACGTGCGCAAGACGGTCAATTACCTGACGGTCTACGAAGTGGTGCGGATGCAGATGCGCATCACGCAGCACACCATCGAACGGGTGGCGATGAACATCATCGAAGCGATTTACGCCGCCTTCGCGCAGGTACGGCATGTAAAATGCACCGTATCGAAACTGGCGCCGCCGCTGGGCGGAAAGCTTGAGAAAGTGAGCGTCGTGCTGGAGAAATAGGACGGGTGTGCGCCATGCGCGCACCCGTTTCCGATAATAAACAGGTTAGGTTATGCATCATAAGGAGAGTCGCGCCACGCTGGGTGGCAAATTGAGCGCCGTGCTCGTCGCGGCGGGCAGCTCCGTGGGGCTGGGCAACATCTGGCGGTTTCCGTACGTCGCCGGAGACAACGGCGGCGGAGCCTTTCTGATCATCTACATCCTCTGCGTACTGCTGCTGGGGCTGCCGCTGATGATCGCGGAATTCTCCGTGGGACGGGCGTCGCACCTCAATGCGGTGGGCGCCTACCGGAAGCTGAACCGCCGATGGAGTTTTCTGGGCTACAACGGCGTGCTGGCGGCATTTCTGATTCTGGGATTCTACTTCGTGGTTTCGGGATGGACGGCCGAATACATGGTGCACTCCGCCACGGGCGAGATCGCCCGCTACTCTACGGCCGAGGAGTACAAAAACCTCTTCGAAACCTTCATCAGCAATCCGTGGCGGCCGGTTCTCTACACCTGTCTGTTCGTGCTGGCGACCCACTTCGTGATCGCGCTCGGCGTGCAGAAGGGCATCGAGCGTTCGGCCAAGATTCTGATGCCGCTGCTCTTCGTCATCCTGATCATCCTGTCGGTCCACTCGCTGCTGATGCCGGGCGGCGAAGCGGGACTGAAATTCCTTTTCGCTCCGGATTTCTCGAAAGTGACGCCCACGACGGTGCTCGTCGCGCTGGGGCAGGCGTTCTTCTCGCTCTCGATCGGCATCGGGACGATGGTCACCTACGCCTCGTATTTCAAGCCCGACACCAACCTGCGCCATACGGCGCTCAACGTCACGATCCTCGACACGCTGGTAGCCGTTCTGGCCGGCGTGGTGATCTTCCCGGCGGTATTCAGCGTGGGCATCGAGCCTTCGTCGGGTCCTTCGCTGGTGTTCATCACCCTGCCGAGCATCTTCAACGACATGCCCCTGAGCATGGTCTGGTCGTCGGTATTCTTCCTGCTGCTGGTCGTGGCGGCGCTCACCTCGACGATCTCGCTGCACGAAGTGGTGACGGTCTACCTGCATGAAGAGTGGCACCTGAGCCGCAAGACCGCGGCATGGCTGACGACCGCCGCAACGGCCGCGCTCGCATCGCTGGCGTCGCTGTCGCTGGGAGTGCTGAGCGGCTGGACGATCTGCGGACTTTCGCTTTTCGACTCGCTCGACTTCCTGACTGCCAACATCCTGCTGCCCGCGGGCGGATTCTTCACCTGCGTCTTCGTCGGCTGGAAACTCGACCGGCAGATACTCAGGGACCAGATCACCAACAACGGGGAGCTGAAATTCCGCATTTACGGCGTCTTCATCTTCCTGCTGCGCTACGTCTGCCCCGCCGTGCTGCTGCTGATCTTCCTCGACAACCTCGGCGTATTTTAACGCCGGGCCGACGGCAATAGCAAAAACCTGAAACCAATAACAACCCGAACCATGAAACATCCGCTACTTCTACTGCTGATCTGCTGCGGGCTTTGCACCGCAGTTTCCGCCCGTCCGATCCGGGGAACCGTCAAATGCGGCGGCAGACCGCTCGCCGGCGTCGCCGTGACGGACGGCTACACCTTCGCGCAAAGCGACGCGCAGGGGGCGTTCGCCCTCGATGCCGACGACGAGGCGTTATTCATCAGCGTCGTGACCCCGGCGGGGTACATCGCACCGCTGAAAGAGGGCGTCCCGCAGTTTTTCCTCCCCTACACCCCTTCGGCCAAACGCTTCGACTTCGAGCTGCAGGCGTGGCCCGGAACCGCGGCATGTTACGAACTGCTGGCCATCGCCGACCCGCAACCCAAGACCGACGAGCATTTCGAACGGCTCCGCACCGAGATAATCCCGCCGCTGCAGGCCGCAACGGCCGCAAAAAAAGCGCAGGGAGTCAATCAGGCCGCGATTCTGCTGGGCGACATCGTATGGGACTCGCCGCAGTTGTTCGCCAAAGTCAGGGAGCAGTTCGCATCGCTCGGAATCCCCGTTTACGGCGTGATCGGCAATCACGACCACGACCTGAACAAATTCACCGACCGCGAAGCCACCGAAAACTACCGGTCGCATTTCGGCCCCACCTATTATGCCTTCGACATGGGCCGCACCCACTACGTCGTTCTCGACGACATCGTCTACCACGGCGCCCGCAAATACGACGAGCAGATAGACTCGATGCAGCTGCGCTGGGCGGCGGCCTACGCCGAACGTCTGCCGGCGGGTTCGCGCGTCTGCTTCGCGATGCACGCTCCGGCCATGAAGTCGTGGCGCGACGAACGCCGCGTCATGGAGTCGGCCGAAACCCTGATGGACGCCTTTGCGGGCCATGAAATCCATTTCATATCGGGACATACGCACATCAACTCGAATTTCGACATCCGCGAAGGCGCGATGGAACACAACGTGGCGCAGATATGCGGCAACCTCTGGCGGGACCCGATCAACCGCGACGGCACGCCCAAAGGCTGGCAGCTTTTCCGCGAATGCGGCGAGGATTTCGCGTGGACCTACCAGAGTCTGGAGATGCCCGAAGCCCGGCAGCTGCGCGTATGGGGTCCCGGCACGGCGGAGGACTACCCCGCTTCGGTGATCGCCAAGGTATGGAACTGGGATTCCTACTGGACGGTCGTATGGTATGAGGACGGCCGCTACCGCGGCTCCATGCAGCGGATCTGGTGCAACGATCCCGACTACATCGCCAACATCGACTCGCTGAAGGCCGCCGGGAAGACGGTATCCAAGTCGCAGCGGCCGCGCACGACGCACTTCTACTTCAAGGCCCGGCCTTCGGCATCGGCCCGCGAGATCGAAGTCGTCGCCACCGACCGTTCCGGCCGCCGCTACTCGGAGCGCATAACGCTCCCGACAAAGGAATAGGACAAAAGACAGACAGGCCGCCGCAGACAGACAAGGCGGACGGCAAACAGACCGCAGACAAGGCGCTGCGGACAGACAAACCTGACACAGACAAAGGCAGACGCAGACAAATAAGGCTGACGGTAAACAAAGACCTATGCAGGCAGATAAGGCGGACGGCAAACAGATACACAGACCGCCGCTGCGAATGCGGCCGCCTGAGAACGAAAAAAACGGAGAGTCGTACAACTCTCCGTTTTTCATGTATCTGCATCGCTGCCGATCAGTTGATATTCCGCCGGTCGGGTTCGTGGTCCGGCGAAGCGGCTTCCATCTCGATCTGCAGTTTGACCATATTGACGGCCGTGGCGGCGGCTTCGTCGCCCTTGTTGCCGTGACGGCCTCCGCAGCGGTCCAAAGCCTGCTGCATGTCGTTCACGGTCAGCACACCGAAGGCGATGGGCATGTTCCACTGGATTTGCAGCTGCGTGATGCCCTGCGTAACGCCCTGACAGATAAAGTCGAAATGACGGGTATCTCCCTGAATGACGCAGCCCAGCGCGATCACGGCGTCCACGTCGGTATATTCGGCGAAGAACTGCGCGCCGAGGGCCAGTTCGAACGTCCCCGGAACATACTTGATCTGGATGTTCAGGTCGGGACATCCGGCGGCGCGGAGCGTCCGCACGGCGCCTTCGAGCAGAGCTTCGGTGACCTCGCGGTTCCACTCGGCCACGACGATTCCGAACCGCATGTCCGCGGCCGAAGGCAGGGGTGAGTCGAATTTGGAAAGGTTGTGATTCTTGGTCGCCATAGTCCCGGTTATTTCACGCTGCCGAGGAGCTTCTCCGCCTCACGCGCATCCGTCGATGCGGGATAGGAGGTCAGAATCTGCTCGTAAAATGCGGCTGCCTTTTCGTTGTTGCCCTGAGCCTGCTCGGCCAGACCCGCCTTGCGCAGGTACATCGGTGCCGTCAGGTTGTTGTCGGCGGCCTTGACGGCCTGCTCGTAGAATTTCACCGCCTTGGCGTAGTTCTGCTGCTCGACGGCGATGTCGCCCTGCAGGCCCAGATTCTGGGCGTTGATGAGCGCTCCGGGGATGCCCTTGACCGGCGAGTATTTCGCCAGATATTTGGCGGCGTTCTCCAGATCGCCCGTCTTCAGGTAGCAGATACCCGCATAGTGCTTGGCGAGGTTGCCCGAAGGCGTCGAACCGTACTCTTCGATCACGTCGAGGAAGCCGGCGCCGTTGGCGTCGCCTTCGAGTGCGAGCTGATAATCCGGATTCTGCTCCTCGAAACGGTACTGAGCCTCGGCGATCCGCTCGGCGGCTTTGGTGGCGCGAGGGGCTACGATCAGTGCGCGGTATCCGAAAATAAGGGCTGCAAGAACCAGCAATCCCAGAAAAATATACGCCATGTTACGGCCGTTTTTCTCGAAGAAAAGCTCAGTTCTGTTCATTGCTTCGCCGAGGGTCTCCTGCTCGGCTACATGCTGCTTTGCCATATGAAAAATATCTTGTTTTAGTTAAATTTCGGTATGTTAGTCTGCAAAGATACAAAACTATTCAGAATGTGCAATGCGCTGTCCGCTTTTTTTGTATCTTTACAAAAAACAGACGGCGCCCCGTACGGGCGGCACTTCGGCAAATCGCAAACAAGTTTGCATTTGCACTCACCTTGCATTATCTTTGGGCTATGTTTCTGAAGAAAATATCGCTGCTGAATTTCAAAAATATCGAACAGGCGGAGCTTGCCCTCTGCCGGGGCGTCAACTGTCTGGTAGGCGACAACGGAGCCGGCAAGACCAACGTCATCGACGCGGTCTACTACCTGTCGATGTGCAAGTCGTCGCTGCCCATGACCGACGGGCAGAGCATCCGCCACGGCGCCGACTTCTTCCTCGCCGAAGGGCAGTATCTCACCGACGGGGGAAAGAGCGAAAACATCGTGTGCTCCTTCTCGCGCAAAGGCGGCAAAGTGCTCAAACGCAACGGCAAGGAGTACGAACGGCTCTCGGACCACGTGGGGCTTGTTCCTGCCGTGATCGTATCGCCGGCGGACAGCGCCCTGATCAGCGACGCCTCGGACGAACGGCGCCGCTACCTCAACGCCTTCATCTCGCAGCTGGACCGGAGCTATCTGACCGCCGTGATGCGCTACAACGCCGTGCTGGCCGAGCGCAACCGGCTGCTCAAGAACATGCCCGACGAGACGATGCTGCAGATTTACGACATGCAGCTCGTCGAACAGGGCGAGCGGATTCACGCCCGGAGGCGGGAGTTCGCCGAGCGGCTGCAACCCGTGGCGGCGGAGTATTACCGCATACTTTCGGGCGACCGCGAGCAGGTCGAACTGCACTACAAATCGGAACTGAACGACCGTCCGTTCGGTGAGATTCTCCTCGCCGCGCGGCAGAAGGATCTGGCCAACGAGTTCACCACGTCGGGCATTCACCGCGACGATCTGGTGCTCAGGATCGGCGGCTACCCCTTGCGCAAATACGGCTCGCAGGGCCAGCAGAAGTCGTTCCTGATCGCCCTGAAACTGGCCCAGTACACGATAGTCGCGCAGGAGAAAGGCGAGAAGCCGATCCTGCTGCTCGACGACCTGTTCGACAAGCTCGACGCGGGGCGCGTGGAACAGCTCATACGGCTGGTGTCGGAAGATTCGTTCGGGCAGATCGTCATTACGGACTGCAACCCCACCCGTCTGCGCCGGATTCTGGACAAGGCCGGCGGGGCGTACTCCCTCTTCACGGTCGAAAACGGCGGCATCGGGCAGGAGACCGCAACGGCCGGAGCGCCGGCTTGCGGCGGGCAGCTTCCGGCCGAAGAGAGCACGAAGGAAGCAGCGGACCGAACGCGGCATGCCGGGCCGCAGGAGGCTGGGTCTGCGGAAGGAATCCGGACGGCAGCGGTGCAAGGCGAAGTTTCGGAGGATTTACGCAACGCGGCGTCCGCAGGCGAAAAATCCGGCGGACAGGACGCCTGCGTGACAGATACGGCAGACAAAACATCCGACGGAAAAGAGGGAGCGCGATGAGACGGACCAAGACGATGCTGATGGGCGACCTGCTGGAAGAGTTTTTCAAACGCCCCTATGTCGCGGCCAAAGTCGCCGAAGGAAAGCTGCCCGACACATGGCGCGCCGTCGTGGGCGACCGCGCCGCAGACTTCACCACGGAACTGAAGCTGGAAAACCACATTCTCTATGCCCGCATCCAGTCGAGCGTGCTTCGTTCGGAACTCTTCTACCAGCGCGAAGCGCTCAAGGAGGAGCTGAACCGGCGTTCCGGCGTCCGGATCGTCAATGCGGTGATTATCAGGTAGATTTCCGGTACGGAAGGAACGGAAGATACGGGAGGTACGAGAGATTCGGGAAATACCGGAGCAACGGCAAATAAGAGAGATAAGAACACGGCAGGCACGGAAAATACAGGAGATACGACAAAAATACGGACACACGAAAAGGCTGGGGCTAGGGCTGAGACTGAGACAGACTGAGACAGACTGAAACAGACTGACTGCCTGAGAAACACGGAAAATGCCGGGGCATACTTTCCGCCCCGCTCCGGATCACACAAAAAAAAGATGCGCCTGTAAAGGCGCATCCTTTTTTTTTATCCGGCCGGGCCGACCGGGCGAACCGGTCATTCCGTCCCGCGGGGATTACTGGATAATCGCGGCGCGGTTGGCGGCCTGAACCTTCTTGAAGGGATCGGGGGAGTTGCCCTTGCCCTCGTAATTCAACTGCTTGGGATTCACGCCCTTCGATACGAGGAAGTCGTAAACCCGCTTGGCGCGGTGCTCGGCGACGCGCTTGTTGCCGGCAGCGGTACCCGTCTGCTGGTCGGCGTGACCCACGATCTGGTAAACGGCATCCTTCGAGCCGCTCTTGATCTGCTCGGCAATCAGCTCCAGACGCGTCTTCTCCTGCGGCGTCAGCACCGACATGCTGTAATCGAAGAGAATGATCGAAGTGTCGGCCAAAGCGGCTTCGTCGGCGGCGACAACCGTTGCGACGGCAGCAGCTGCCGCGGCATCGGCGGCGGCGTTCTGAGCGGCGGCAGCCTGCGCCTGAGCGGCGGCGAGCTGCTGAGCCAGCTGGGCGTTCTCAAGCTCGGCGGCTTCGACAGCGGCCATGCTTGCGGCAACGGCGTCTTGGAACGCCTGAATGTCGGCAGCCGTATAGCCCGCTACGCCGCGCTGCCAGCCGCGCTTGTTAAAGCGGTAGGTGAAGCCCGCAGTAGCGCTGAAGCCGAACAGGTAGGAACCGTCCGTCTTCGCGGGGCATACGCGCGAAGGCGCCAGCATGCCTTTCAGCTCGATATTGAAGTCGAACGAACGTGACAAGCGGAATTTGTTGAGCAGACCGTAAGAGAATGCGAAAGCCTGATGCGTGCCGGTCATATTGTCCTCTTGGCTCTTGTCCGTGAAGTTCGTAGCCAGATAACCGAAGCCTACGAACGGCACCAGATAATAGGCCCGGTCGTCGCGGTAACCGCCCGCCCAGTTCGAGAAGTTAAGCATAAAGTCGGAATGCACGAAGAGGTAAGGCCACTTGAGTTTGCCCAGATCGGCGTCATAGTTGGCAAACTGACCGCCCTGCAGCTGCAGACGCATACCTACTACAGGATGCACCCATTTTACAAGCGAAAAGTTCGCTTCGAATCCGAGACGTTTTCCGAAAGACCCCGAATTGGAGCCGTTCGTCAGGGCAGTGCCTACACCGCCGCCCAGCGACATCTCCCAGTTATCCCAAAATCCATTGGACACAAAACCTGCAAAGCTCGGTTTTTTGGGCGTCTCCTGCGCCCATGCCGTCGTCGCGAATGCCACGACCGCAAGAATTAGAATAAGTTTTTTCATAGCTAACATTAGTTATTCCCAGTTGTAAAATTATAAATTAATTTTTCAAAATCCATTCATCGACAGCATGAAACGCAAAAACAGAGCCGAAAGCGACTAAAAAAGGCCGAAAACATACGTTTCCAGCCTTTTAATCTCAATATCAAATCTTTTCAGATCAGCCGCATTTCGAATAACCGCACGACATACAGGTCAGACAGCCGTTCTGGTAGGCCATATTCTCCTGTCCGCAGCTCGGACATTTGCCTTTCGACTTGGTGCCGTCCACGATATATTGCTTCAGCGCACGGCAGACGCCCGTCTTCCATGTGTTGATCGACTCGCTGTCCAGATGGAGCGACTCGATGAGCGAAACGGTCTTCTCGATCGGCATGCCGTGGCGCAATACGCCCGAAATGAGTTTGGCGTAGTTCCAGAACTCTTCGTCGAACAGACGCGAGATGCCGCCGATGGTATTCGTATAACCGTAACGGTCGGTATACTGGAAGTCGTAACGCTTGGTGCCGTCGTCCTCGCGGACCTTGATGATGAAGCCCTTCTTGATCTTCGGGGGAATGAACATGGC